>Ga0213823_1000311_pt1 | contig 46919 bp, 46 predicted proteins | sample MC6MC0907MG_FD_179887 | JGI IMG/M metagenome (GOLD analysis project Ga0213823, IMG submission 179887) | Enriched soil aggregate microbial communities from Iowa State University, Ames, United States - MC6-MC0907-MG | ecosystem: Environmental > Terrestrial > Soil > Unclassified | place: USA: Iowa...
GCAGGTGCGCTTCGATCGAGCTGTCGACCACGGCCAGGTGCTTGCCGTTGTACAGGGTGTCGAGCACGGTCACTTCCAGCGAGGCGCTGTTGGTGATGGCGGCTTCGCCCGGCTCCAGGTAGACCTGTACGCCATAGTGTTCCGAGAAGGCTTTGAGGCGCTCGCAGAACGCATCGACCGCGTAGTCTTCGCCGGTGAAGTGGATGCCGCCACCCAGGCTGACCCACTCGACCTTGTGCAGCAGGTGGCCGAAGCGCTCTTCGATGTGCGTGAGCATCTTGTCGAACAGGCCGAAGTCGCCGTTCTCGCAGTTGTTGTGGAACATGAAGCCGGAGATCTGCCCGATGACTTTTTCGATCTTCTCCGGGTCCCACTCACCCAGGCGGCTGAACGGGCGCGCCGGGTCGGCCAGCAGGTAGTCGGAGCTGCTCACCTGCGGGTTGACGCGCAGGCCTCGGACCTTGCCTTCGGACTGTTCGGCAAAGCGCTGCAGCTGGCCGATGGAGTTGAAGATGATCTTGTCGCAGTTCTCGAGCATCTCCTCGACCTCGTCGTCGGCCCAGGCCACGCTGTAGGCGTGGGTCTCGCCGGCGAACTTCTGGCGGCCGAGCTTGAGCTCGTACAGCGACGAAGAGGTGGTGCCGTCCATGTACTGCTGCATCAGGTCGAACACCGACCAGGTGGCGAAGCACTTGAGGGCGAGCAGCGCCTTGGCACCGGACTTCTCGCGCACGTACGCGATCTTCTCCATGTTGCTCAGCAGCTTGGTTTTGTCGATGAGGTAATACGGCGTCTTGATCATTTAAAGGCCCCCGGCCAGGCCGGCCAAAAAAAGGACACGCATTGTGCCTTCACTTGCTACAGATCGAAAGGGCGAGATAAGCATTTCGTCGCGGTCTTTGCCGTTGGGCGGGAATTTTCCCGAAGGCCGAAGGCTCATTGGAACAACGCTATGTGACATCCTGAGCGCTGGCGCTGCAGATAAAGGAAGAATCCGATGAGTAACCGATACCGAGCAGATGCGTACAGGAGCTGTGCATGAGGGTTGGCGTCATCGCTGATACCCACGGCTTGCTGCGCCCCGAAGCGGTCGATGCGCTGGTGGGCTGCGAGCTGATCGTGCATGCGGGGGATATCGGCAAACCGCAGGTCATCGAGGTGCTCGAGGCGCTGGCGCCCTTGCAGATCGTGCGGGGCAACAACGATGTGAAACTGCCTTGGGCGGCGCCACTTGCCGATGTGTTGCGTTTCGACATGGGCGGCTGGCAGACGCTGCTGGTGCACGACATCGCCGATGTGCCGGCGGCACTGGATGAGCCGGTGCGGGTGGTGATTACCGGGCATTCGCACAAACCGCTGATCGACTGGCGGGAAGGGCGGCTCTATCTCAACCCCGGCAGTGCCGGGCCGCGGCGGTTCAAGTTGCCGGTGACAGTAGCGGTGATCGAAATCAAGGGGGAGCGGCTGGTACCGCGGATCATTCCGTTACTGGATTGACAGTTCCGGCCTCATCGCGGGCAAGCCCGCCCCTACATACCCAGCGCCGCCCCTGTAGGAGCGGGCTTGCCCGCGATGAGGCCGGAACAGTCACTGTCAGTCGACCTGCTCCAACCACGCCTGAATCTGCCCCAGCGTCGCCGTTGCGCCGCCGCAGACCACAATCAGCACATTGCTGTAATCACCCAGCGTTTCGGCGTTGTAAGCCACCGCCAGCGCCGCTCCACAGGCCGGCTCCACCAGCACCCGATGGTCCGCCAAAAACCGCTCGCATGCCTCGAGCGCTGCGCGATCACTGACCAGAACACTGTGCACCGGGTGTTCGCGTACGCACACCATGGCCTGATCGGCCACACGCTTGGCGCCCAGCGAAGTTGCCACCGAAGCCAGGCGCTCCAGCTCCACCGGGTGGCCCGCCTGCACTGCCGCATGCAGCGATGCTGCGCCCTCGGTTTCCACCGCCAGCACCGGCACATCGCCCCAACCGTTGCGCTTGAGCCCTTCGACCACACCACTGAGCAAGCCGCCGCCGCCCACCGACAGCACCACCGCATCGGGCTTGTATCCGCTCGCGGCGACTTCATCCACCAGGCTGGCGTGCCCCGCCCACAGCAACGGGTCATCGAACGGGTGGATAAAGGCATCGTCGGGGCCGACCAGGGTTTGTGCCAGCGCGTTGGCCTCTTGCCAGGAGCTGCCATGCACGACCACCTTGGCGTCCTCCTGGTGCAACAGTTCCTTGGCCCGCTCGGTGGTGGTTTCAGGCACCACGACGGTCACCGGCACGCCAAGTTTGCGGCCGGCATAGGCCACCGCAAGGCCGGCGTTGCCACCGGACGAGGACACGAAATGCCGTGCGCCACGGGCATGGTGCACTTCGCAGGCATGGCCTACCCCGCGCAGTTTGAACGAACCGCACGGCTGCAGCGCGTCGAGCTTGAGCCACACGGTACGGCCGGCGGCCAGCGACAGCGGGCGGGATTCGATCAGGGGGGTGTGGATATGCAGCGTCATCACGTAGCTCCATGCTTCAGTAAGAGCTGGATGGTAACGCGGGCTGCGGGGTGTATGTCGTTGAATCTGTGATGAGGTTGAAATCGAGCGCCGCGTGGGCGGCGCTCGATTTGGGCAATGGCGCAAACCTTCAGCGCACGATTACCTCAAAGCAGGCGTACGCGGCGGGATCATTCGGCGCGAACCGGTGGCCTCGAAGGCCGCAGCGAAGCTCAACAGGTTGTTGTCGCTGTAGGCGCGGCCGGCGAAAGTCAGGCCCACCGGCATGCCGATGTCGGCCATCACGCCCATTGGCACGGTGACGGTCGGAACGCCCAAGTGGCGGATGGCAAGGTTGCCGTTCGCCACCCAGATGCCATTGCTCCAGGCGATGTCCGCCGATGCCGGGTTGACGTCGGCATCGGCCGGGCCCACGTCGGCGACGGTGGGGAACAGCACCGCGTCCAGGCCTTGGGCGTCCATCCAGTCTTCCAGGTCAAGCTTGCGGGTTTTTTCCAGCCCGCGCAGGCCGTCGGGCAGGGTTTCGATCTGGTCCCAGGTCTTCAGGCCGCGCTTGGCCATGTTGACGTATTCGTCCATGCCGGCCGCCAGGTCATCCTCACGGTTGGGCAGGGTGCCGGGGTCGTGGGGGAAGATTTGCCGGCCATCGACGTCGGCCAGGCGGTTGAGCTTGGGGTCGTTGTTGGCGCGCAGGAAGTCGTCGAAGCCCCAGCCGGACAACTCCCACAGTTCGTCGTGGAGGAATTGCTTGCTGACGATGCCGCGGTTGTACACGGTCGGGGCGCCCGGGCGGTCGCCCTCGCAGTTGGACACCAGCGGGAAGTCCACTTCCACGACGTGCGCACCGGCCGCTTCCAGGGCCTGGCGCGCCTGCTGCCAAAGGTCGATGACGGTCGCGCGGGTGTTGATGCGCTGGCCGGTCGGGCCGCCGATGCCAGGTTTTTCGGAGGTGCCAGCTTCGGCGTCGGCATTGATGTACATGCGCGGCACGCCGAAACGCTTGCCCTTGAGGGTACTGGCGTCAACGGCCAGGGCCAGGTAGGAAGCCGGGCGCACCGAAGAGGCAGCCGGGATCGGTACCCATGGCTGCAGGCGCCACAGGTCGCCGCGCTTGTCGGCGTCGTCGGCAACCACGACATCGAGGATTTCCAGCAGGTCGGCCATGGTGCGGGCGTAAGGCACCACTACGTCCATGGTCGGCGTCAGCGGCCAGTTGCCGCGTACCGAGATCACCCCGCGCGACGGCGTGTAGGCGCACAGGCCGTTGTTCGAAGCTGGGCCGCGGCCGCTCGACCAGGTTTCCTCGGCCAGGCCAAAGGCACTGAAGCTGGCGGCGGTTGCGGTACCGGCGCCGTTGGACGAGCCGGAGGCAAACGGTGCGGTCAGGTAGTTGCCGTTGTACGGGCTTTCGGCGCGGCCATAAACCCCACGCTGCATGCCACCGTTGGCCATGGGCGGCATGTTGGTCTTGCCCAGGCAGATGGCGCCGCCCGCGCGCAGGCGCTCGACGGTGAACGCGTCGCGCTGGGCGACCAGGTCCTTGAAGGCCGGGCTGCCGGAGGCGGCGGTCAGGCCTTTGACCAGGTAGCTGTCCTTGGCGGTGTAGGGGATGCCGTCCAGCGGGCCGAGCAGTTCGCCACGGGCGCGGCGGGCGTCGGAGGCTTCGGCTTCTTTGAGTGCTTCTGGGTTGCGCACTACCACGGCGTTCAGCGCAGTGGCGGTATCGGCTCCATCGTAGGCGTCGATACGCGCCAGGTAGGCCTGGACCAGCTCGACCGCCGTCGTGCGGCCGGCTTCGAGCGCGTCGCGCAGCTCGGCAATGGAAACCTCGGTTACCTCGATCATGCTTTCACCAAAATTTGTGCAGGTGGGGGCTTTTGCGAGGAGTGTACAAGAAGGGCACGGGGGGCGCAGGTTTGCGCCGGGGCAAATGGATTTTTGCAACCAGGCATTGTCGGCGCGTTTCGTCCCGCCAGCCCGCAGTGCAAATCTGTGGGAGCGGCCTTGGCGCCGGACCGGTCGGAAGGGGGCCGCCAAGCGGCCCCGATACACTCAGGCCAGGTCCGCCGCTGAATGCCGCTCGGGCACCTGGCTTTGCTCATCGCCCCAGGTGCGGTTGACCCGGGTACCCCGTTGCACCGCTGGCCGCTGAGCAATGTCTTCAGCCCAACGCTGCACGTGCGGATACTCCTGCACCGCAAGAAACTGCGCAGCGTCGTACAGGTTGCCGCGCACCAGCTGGCCATACCAGGGCCACACGGCGATATCGGCAATGCTGTATTCATCGCCACCGAGGTAGCGGCTTTCAGCCAGGCGGCGCTCCAGCACATCCAGCTGACGCTTGGCTTCCATGGTGAAACGGTTGATGGCGTATTCGATCTTCTCCGGCGCATAGACATAGAAGTGGCCAAAACCACCGCCCAGGTACGGCGCCGAGCCCATCTGCCAGAACAGCCAGTTCAGGCTTTCGGTGCGTGCAGCGGCCGCCTTGGGCAGCAGCGCACCGAACTTTTCGGCCAGGTACAGCAGGATCGAGCCCGATTCGAACACCCGTACCGGCGGCTCGACGCTGCGGTCGAGCAGGGCGGGGATCTTCGAGTTGGGGTTGACCCCCACGAAGCCGCTGGAGAACTGGTCGCCCTCGCCGATGCGGATCAGCCAGGCGTCGTACTCGGCGCCGCTGTGGCCAAGGGCGAGCAGTTCTTCAAGAAGGATGGTGACCTTCACGCCGTTGGGGGTGGCCAGCGAATACAGCTGCAGCGGCTGTTTGCCGACCGGCAGGTCCTTGTCATGGGTAGGGCCGGCGATCGGCCGGTTGATGCTGGCGAACTGGCCACCGGAGGCTGCGTCGTTGCGCCAGACCTTGGGCGGGACGTAAGGGTGCTTGCTCATGCCTGGAACTCCTTCGAAGGCGCAATACGGTCACGTACAGACGTGGACCTGCATCTATGCCATGGGTTCTGTGCGATGTGCAAATGCAATGGGCGCTGCAGGAGCGGGCGGGCCCGCCCCCGCAGGCGCTGCGTGGACTACGCCACTGGAATGGTCGGGTCTGCCGCCGCCAGTGCCGCAGCGCGGTCATTGGCGGCTGGTGGATAGATCCACACCGTGTTGATCTGCGACTTGAGCAGCTTGGCCTCGGCCTTGTCCGTCGGCGGCGACACCGTGCGCTCCCAGCCCTCGGTATACACCGCGCCCCAGGCACCCAGGTCGAGGCAGGTCACGTACTTGGGCTGGCTGTAGGTCATCGGTGCCACGCCGATCAGTTCGGCTGCGGTATTGTTCCCCGCATAACGGCCCAGCGGGATGGCATGCTGGCACGACATCACCGCGTAGTTGCCGGCTTCATCGCACGCCGCATAGGCCACATCACCCGCCGCGTACACCGCATCGTTGCCCTTGACCTTCAGGTTGCCATCCACATGCAAGCGGCCCTGGCGGTCGCGTTCGCCGCTGATCTGCTCGGTCAACGGGTTGGCCTTGAAGCCCACGGTCCACACCACCGTGCTCGCGTCGATGCGCTGGCCGTTGTCCAGCAGCACACCGTCGCGGTCTACCGACGCTACGGTAGCACCGCAGATCCATTCGACGCCCAGCGCCTCGGATGCCTGCTCGATGGCTGGGCGGATGCCGTCGCCCAGGGCCGCACCAATCCTGGCCCCGCGGTCGATCACCACCACCCGCGGTTGCGCCTGCTCGCCAAGAATGGCGCGCAGGCGCGCCGGCAGTTCGGTCGCGGTCTCGATGCCGGTAAAGCCGCCGCCGGCCACCACCACGGTGTTGCGTGCGGGCGTGTCGGGCTGGTTGGCCAACGATTTGAGGTGTGCCTCAAGACGCGCTGCGCTGTCGATCTTGTCGACATCGAACACATGCTCGATGCCGACCATGTCCGGCCGGTTGAGCACGCTGCCGCAGGCCATGATCAGCCGGTCGTAACCCAGGCTGCATTCGGTACCGCTCTGGGTGCGGTAGCTGACGCGCTTGCTGGCTTCATCGATATGGAACGCCGTGCCTTGCACAAAGCGCACATTCACGGTTTCGAACAGCGCCTCCAGCGGGGCCGCCATGGTGTGCACTTCGGGTTCGTAAAAGCGTGGGCGCACGTGCAGTTCGGCCTGCGGTGCGAGCAGCGTCACCTCGACATCCGTGCGCCCGTGCAGGTCCAGTTGGCGGACGGCGCCGAGGGCGCTCCACAGGCCTGCGAAGCCTGCGCCAATGATCAGGATATTTTTCATCGTTGTGCTCCTGGAAGGTCCGGATAAACAAGGTAGTCCGTGTTTGCGGTCAACGATGTTACGGGCGACGAAGCGCGCACCCTAGGCCAAAGAACCCTGAATTTCGGCCAGCGGCACACAGCGGGCGAAGCGTGCGCGGTAGTCGCGCGGGGTGACTGCCAGGTGGCGCTGGAACGCCAGGCGCATGCGCTCTTCACTGCCGAAACCGCACTGCCGGGCGATCTGTTCGATGTGGTTGTCGGTGTTTTCCAGCAGGCGCCGCGCCGCTTCAAGGCGGAACACCTCGATGGCCTTGGCCGGGGTGCGGCCGGTCTTGAGTTTGTACACGCGGGTGAAGTTGCGCAGGCTCATGTGCGCCTGTTCGGCCAGGCGCTCAACGGTCAGTTGCGGGTCGCCCAGGTGGGCGTTGAGCCACAGGTGCAAGGCTTCGAACTCGGCGCAGTCCTGGCCCTGCAACTTGAGCAGCTCGCTGAACTGCGCCTGGCCGCCCGGGCGCTTGAGAAATACCACCAGCTCGCGGGCCACCTGCATCGCCACGTCGCGGCCGCAGTCCAGTTCGACCAGCGCCAGGGCCATGTCGATACCGGCACTCACCCCTGCAGAGGTCCACACCGTGCCGTGTTGGACGAAGATGGATTCGGGGTCCACCTGCACCGCCGGGAAGTCGCGGCGCAGCACCTCGCACATGGCCCAGTGGGTGGCGGCGCGGCGGCCATCGAGCAGGCCGGCGCTGGCCAGCAGAAAAGTGCCGCTGCACACCGATGCGGTGCGCCTGGCGTGCAGGCTGGCGCGGCGCAGCCAGGCCACCAGCGGGCCGTGGCCGGGGAGGGTACGGATAATGTCCGGTGCGCCGGGCACGATCAGCGTATCGACGGCCTGGGCCATCACATCATCCAGGCGCTCGGTGGCCACCGTCAGGCCTTCGGCAGTGGGCTGCAGGCCACCGTCGAGGCTGGCGGTGTGCAGGCGATAGCCCGGCAAGCCACGTTCGGCCATGGCCTTGGTGGCGGCCCAGAACACCGTTTGTGCGCCGCTGAGGTCGAGCAGGCCCATGGCCTCATACGCGACGAAAACCACCGCCCGGGGGTGGTCGATGGGCAGGAGCGGGGGGTCAAGCTGAGCGGCGATATCGGTCATGGTTGGGCCCGCTGGCTGAGAGGCGCTTCGGTCCCACGAGTATGGACAGCCTCGGCGCGCCCAGGCAACTGTCAGGCCACGGGTATCACCCCCCTCGGCGCCAGGCTGTGTATGAAAAGCCTTGATACTTGTCCATGCTGCGTTGAAAACAGCCTCGGAATGCTCATGTACTCCAGTACACTCCGCTTCCTCGGCTGTTTTCGCCTTGCCTGCCCTGCGTCTCAAGACTTTTCATACAAAGGCTAGGCGGCTGCCCCGGTGCGCTGCAGCTGAAGGCTCTCGACATCGCTGCACAGGTACAACGCACCGCGTTCGGGTGAGTTGAACATCGACCGCAGGTTGTGCTCGATATTGCGGCACAACTCATCTGTGCGAATGCTGTGCTGGCTGCAGCCAAAAGGCGTTTGCAGGTCGGTGCCGATGCGCTCCATGGCCAGCAGCATGCAGCCCACCACCGTGGAAACGATCGGGGTGAACCAGCCCAGTGTCGGCACAAGGCTCAGCGGCATGATGACGCAGAACAGGGCGCTGAAAAGCCTTGGGAAGTAGGTGTACGGATAAGGAAGCGGCGTGTTGGCTATCCGCTCCATGCCGCCTTGCCAGTTGGAGATGTCGACCAGGGTCGACTCGAGGCGGGCCAAGCGGATGCTGTCCAGATGCCCTCGTTTGAACTGCGCAGCGATCAGTTCTGCCGAACCGCTCAGTATGTCGTTAGGGAGATTGTGGGTTGCCGCCAGCCGGTCAAGGTCCTGGTCATGCAGCAATGGCGCCAGCGCTGCAACATTTTTCTGGCCCCGCAGGTGCATGCGCAAAGCATGCAGGTAAGCCACGTGACGTCGGATCAGCAGAGCCTTGCACGGGTTGATGCCGTCTTCATCGTCGATGAGCGTCAACACCTGACGGCCGAAGCTTCTTGAACTGTTGACCATGGAACCCCACAGGGTTCGGGCTTCCCACCAACGGTTGTAAGCGCTGGAATTGCGAAAGCTGATCAGCACGACAAGTGCCGAACACAGGAGCGTCAACGGCATGAGCGGTAACTCGATCCCGTAACCTTCTACCAGCATGGCATCGAAGGTGACCGCGATATCCCACACCATCAACCAGAAGAGCGACCAGCCGACATAGGTTATGGTACGGGACAGGCATTTCCATTTGCTCATCAATGCAGCTTCCATATTGCATCACTCCAGTATCCAGGATGGAGGCGAACGCTCAGCGCCGTTTTCCTGGCCAGTCTATGAAGTGATGCTTAACGGGAGCTTAATCCGCGATTTTTCGCGCCATGGCAGTCACAGTGCGTCGGGTACGATCATGCTGGCCGGCGCGTCAGCCGCGCGGCGGCGCGCCACCCAGTAATACAACACGCTCGGCACCACCAGGCCGATCAGCCAGGACACGTCCACACCCCCCAGGTAGGCGACCATGGGCCCGGTGTACAGCTTGGTGTCGATGAACGGCATCTGAATCAGCACGCCCACGGTATAGACGCTGATGCCCGGCCAGTTCCAGCGGCCATAGCGGCCGTCGGGGTCGGCCAGGGCAGGGATGTCGTAGCGTTCCTTGGTGATGAAGTAATAATCCACCAGGTTGACCGCGCTCCAGGGCACGAAGAAGGTCAGCAGGAACAGGATGAACGACTTGAATGCGCTCAGGAACGAGTGCTGGCCGAGCAATGCCACCAAGGTGGCGGCGCCGACGATGGCGAGCACGAACACCAGGCGTTGCGTGCGGCTGATGGCCAGGTGGCCACGGAAACCGCTGATGATGGTGGCGATGCACATGAAGCTGCCGTAGGAATTCAGCGTCGAGATGGTCACCTTGCCGAAGGCGATGCAGAAGTACAGCAGCGCCGCCGTGGTACCGGCGCCACCCAGCCCGACGATGTAGGCCACCTCGCGCCCGGAAAACTGGCCACCGGCGATGGCTGCAGCGAACACGCCGAGGATCATCGAGGCCTGGGCACCGATCACCGAACCCAGGCCGGCGGCGAAGAAGGTCTTGACCGCCGAGGTGCTGCTTGGCAGGTAGCGCGAATAGTCGGCCACATAGGGGCCGAACGCGATCTGCCAGGACGCCGCCAGCGAAACCGCCAGCAAGAACGTCGCCCAGCTGAAGTGGCGGTTGTCGAGCAACTGGCCAATGTCGGCGAGCACCAGGATGCGGCTGAACAGGTAGACGAAGGCGATGATGCCCAGCACGCTGGCGACCCGGCCGATCCAGTGGATGACCCGGTAGCCGGCGAGCGTGGCGGCGACGATTACGGCAGCAAAAATAAGGATGCCGGCGCTGTCGCTGACGCTGAGCAACTGGCCGATGGCCTGCCCGGACAGCACCGTGCCGGTGGCGGTGAAGCCCAAGTACATCAAGCACACCAGCACCATCGGGATGGCCGCACCGTAGACGCCGAACTGCACGCGGCTGGAGATCATCTGCGGCAGGCCCAGGCGTGGGCCCTGGGCGGCGTGCAAGGCCATGACGGCGCCGCCGATCAATTGCCCCAGCAGCAAGCCGATCAACGACCAGAACACGTCGCCGCCGAGCACCACGGCTAGGGCGCCGGTGACGATGGCGGTGATCTGCAGGTTGGCACCGAGCCAAAGGGTGAATTGGCTGTACACCCGTCCATGGCGTTCAGCTTCGGGAATGTAATCGATCGAGCGCCGCTCGAGCACGGATTTGCTGGACATTGACGGCTCCGCTTGATTGTTTTTGTGTGGGAGAGGGCCATTGGCGGGACGCTGCACGAATGGCGCCGCACCGATATGAGCATGTCTATACAAGTCCGGTCAAGTGAAGCTTGCAGGCCTTTGCAGATGGACTGTTGTGCAAGGCTGGCGGGTAACTGTGCCGGTCCGCTGATATGAATTGGCCTTATGCTGTTACGAAATATGTCTAGAACGCCTGAAGAAGGAAGTAGCAATGCCGCTCAAGGACCTGCTGATCGCCCTGGTGGTGATCGTCGCCTGGGGAGTCAATTTCGTGGTCATCAAGGTAGGCCTCGACGGCCTGCCGCCGATGCTGCTGGGGGCATTGCGCTTTCTGCTGGTCGCGTTTCCGGCGATCCTGCTGGTCAAGCGCCCGAACTTGCCGTGGCGCTGGCTGATTGCCTACGGCGCGACCATCTCCCTGGGCCAGTTCGCTTTTCTGTTCCAGGCCATGTACAGCGGCATGCCGCCAGGCCTGGCCTCGCTGGTGCTGCAGTCGCAGGCGTTCTTCACGCTCGGCTTTGCAGCGTTGTTTCTGGGTGAGCGCCTGCGCCTGGCGAGCGTGCTGGGGTTGTTGGTGGCGGCCAGCGGCCTGGCGCTGATCGGCAGTGAAGACAGCGGCCACGTACCGCTGGTGGCGCTGGTCCTGACCCTGTGCGCCGGTACCATGTGGGGCATGGGCAATATCATCACCCGCCGTTTCGGTTCGGTGGACCTGGTGGCGCTGGTGATCTGGGGTGGGCTGATCCCGCCGCTGCCGTTTCTGGCCTTGTCGTGGTGGCTGGAAGGGCCGGAGCGTATTGGCCATGCGCTGGCCAATATTGGCTGGAGTTCGGTGCTGGCGCTGATCTACCTGGCGTTCGTTGCCACCATGCTGGGGTACAGCCTGTGGAGCACGCTGCTGTCACGCCACCCGGCGGGCAAGGTGGCGCCCTTTTCCTTGTTGGTGCCGGTCATCGGGTTGAGTTCTTCGGCGTGGTTGCTGGGGGAGCGGTTGACAGCGGTGCAAGGGTGGGGCGCGCTGCTGGTCATGCTTGGGTTGTTGCTCAATGTGTTCGGGCCCAAGCTGGGGCAGCGGTTGCGGGCGGCAAGTGCGGGTTGATGGTTCAGGAAGCTACGTGCAATCAGTAGATGCATCGTGGTGTCCTGTGGCTGCTTGGCCGTGGCGCTGCTCGGTGGCCCCCTTCGCCGCGCAGCGCCGCGAAGGGGCCAACGCTTTGTTAGACTTGGCCTCTTTTGCCAAGCCAACGGAGCTTCCCGATGATCATCTCCACCACCAGCCAGCTCGAAGGCCGCCCGATTGCGGAATACCTTGGTGTAGTCAGCTCCGAATCGGTGCAGGGCATCAACTTCGTGCGCGATTTCTTCGCGCGCTTTCGCGACTTCTTCGGCGGCCGCTCACAGACGCTGGAAAGCGCACTGCGCGAGGCCCGTGAGCAGGCAACCGTAGAACTCATAGCGCGGGCACGGCAGTTGCAGGCCGATGCGGTAGTGGGGGTCGATTTTGAAATCAGCATGCCCTCGGTACAAGGCGGCATGGTCGTGGTGTTCGCCACGGGCACGGCTGTGCGGTTGAAATAAGGCGAAATGCCACTGGTCGGCTATGGCGCTTTTGGCCGGGCAGTCCGCATGTGACCGGCTAGTCTCTTTTTCACAGGTCGCGTTTTTCCAGGCAACGCTCAACGTGCCGGCGCGGTCGCCACTGAAGGGAGAACAGGGCATGAGTGAGTCCTTTTTCGAAGACATGAATGATGCGTTCCCGATCAACAGCCAGGTGCGTTGCGGTCAGGCGGCCTTCCGCCTGGGCTTCGCCCATATGACCCTGGACGATTCGGAGCAGCTGCAGCCGGCACATCTGCAGCGCAGCAAAAAGGGCCGCTTCACGCCGCGGGTTCCGACCAGAAAGTGAACCCGTTCACACAACCCCGCCCGCTGGCGGGGTTTTTGTTGGCCTTGATTGACCCTGCTCATGGTATTGGTGGGTAGCGCTCGTCGAATCCAAATTGCTGTGCTTTTCTTGCGTGAAATTTCAGGAAAGGAGGATTGTGATCCATGCGAGTCAGGGAAGAGACCTATTGGCAGTGGGCCGATACGCAATTGCACAGCCGCTGCCATGATGAAGCGCTCAGTGACGGCACTACCCTGGATGTTCAGGTGCGCCTGTCACGGCTTGGCGCCACGCAGCTGTTTCTTGGGCTGTATGGCCAGGATGGCAGGGCGTTGCTGGAAGAGTACTACCCAGCACGGCCAGGCGAGACCATGACCCGGGCCCTGGTGTGGGGTGTCGACCGGGCCAGGGCGTTGGCGACCGGTGCGCTGGCGTTGCCACCTCGGCAACGCCAGCGTCGGCAGGCATGAAAAAGCCCGGCCTATGCGGGCCGGGCTCTGGAAGTGGTGAGGCTGCTTACTGACCAATCAGTTGAGCGGCTCGATCACCTTGACTGCCTGCCGCTCACGGGCGGCGGGCCATTCTTGTTGCAGAGTCTGCAGCACGCGGCCGACGAATTCGGTGTCGGCGGCGGCCTTCTTGCCGACGTAGCCCTGGCCACGGCGGTAGACCTTGAAGCGGGCGCGCATGCTGGGCAGGTGCGCTTCGAATTCATCTTCGACCGTGTTCGGCGGCAGGCGGTCGAGGCGTACCTCGCCGGTCTGGTTGACCCACAGCAGGTGGTCGTCGAGGCTGTCCTTGCGTGCGGCGAACAGCTGAGCCAGTTGGTCGATGGTCGGATTGTTGTTCAAGTTCATCATAAAGCCCCCATTACCCGTTTTTGTTGGTGTTTTCACAGTTGGCGCTACAGATGTAGCGCGCTACCAAGGCTGCTACTGCAGCATCGCAACAGGGGCTTTCTCACGCTGCCTTTTGGACAGTTCCCTCTCCACGGACGGCTGCGTTACCGCGCAAGCCGTCTGGAATACCCTTGCCACCGCTCCCGATCAGGGAGACGGCTTCATCATGCCCAAGGCCGATCGGCGGCGTCAATCGTTTTGTAGTGAATATTTTTGTTCACTACATCTTGTCGGACAATCCACCCTGAACGGCCTGTCAGCCCCCAATGTGGGTGAGGATTCGGTAGGCGGCGCGCACCCGTTCTTCATTGGGATAATTGCGGTTGGCGAGCATGACGATGGCCTTGCCTTCGGCTGGAATGAACACCGCGTAGGCACCAAAGCCGTTGGTCGAGCCGGTTTTGTTGTACCAGGCGGCGGCTAGCACCGGCAGCGCTGGGGCGAGGCGGCGAGCAGCTTGGGGTTCACGGATGAGCCGGGGGCCGTTGCCATCGATCAGTGTCTCGAGCGCGGTGGGATAGGGGTAGCGTTCCCAGCCCAGGCCTTGGGTCATCGCACCCACCTGGAAGTGGCCTGACTGGGTGATGACAGTCGCTTTTTGCAACGCCGGTGACAGCTCGCCCGGCTGCATGTGCAGGCGCACGAAGCGCAGCAGGTCGCTGGCGCTGGTCTTGATGCCATAGGCTTCATCGGCATAGGGCCCCGGGCCGACGTGCACCGGGCGGTTCTGCGCGTCGTAGCCTTGCGCATAGAGGCCCTGGGCGGATGCCGGAACGTGCAGGTAGGTGTGTTTCAGGCCCATCTGCGGCAGCAGGCTTTGGCTCATCAGCTCGGCAAAGGGCCGTTGCTGAGCACGCGCGGCCAGGTCGCCGAACAACCCAATGCTTGGGTTCGAATAGCAGCGCTGGGTGCCGTGCCTGGAGCGGGGCTGCCAGTTGCGGTAGAAGTCCAGGACTTGTTCGGGCGTCTGCACGGCGTCGGGAAACTGCAAGGGCAGGCAGTCGGCGCTGTACGCGCCGAGTTCGAGCACGCTTGCCTCGCCCAGCGGTGTGCCGGCAAGGGCGGGTTGGTAGAGCCGGGCGGGGGCGTCAAGGTCCAGCTTGCCTTCGGCACTGGCCAGGGCACCGAGGGTAGCGGTGTAGGTTTTGCTGAGTGACCCGATCTCGAACACGGTATCGGCGGTAACCGGCTTTTTGTCGGCCTTGCTGGCCACGCCATAGCTGAAGTAATGCGCCTGACCGTTGACGTACAGCGCCACGGCCATGCCGGCGATATCCTGCTTCTGCATCAGCGGGCGGATGACTTGGTCGACCTGCACCTGCAACGGGTCAGCGGCGTGCGCCGTCATGTTGCTCAAGGCCAGAGCCGTGGCGAGCGTGAGCGACGCGAGGCGAAGTGGGGGCATGCAGCGTTCCTTTTCTGGTATGTGTCCGTTGAGCGACACCGGTGGGGGTTCCGGCGTTAGCAGGAAAAAGCGCCACACCTTATTGTCTGCCCCTGCACAACGACAAGATGGAAGTAGTCATGAAGTATTTGCGCATGTTGCTCGACAACTTCACCCTGGCCTTGCTCGGGGTAGTGTTCATCGCCACCGTGCTGCCCTGCTCGGGCGACGGCGCCGTCTATTTCGGCTGGTTGACCAACCTGGCCATTGGCCTGCTGTTCTTCCTGCACGGTGCCAAACTGTCGCGCGAGGCAATAATCGCCGGTGCCGGGCACTGGCGCCTGCATGCGCTGGTGTTCTCCTGCACCTTCGTGATGTTCCCGTTGCTGGGGCTGGCCTTCAAGCCGTTGTTCGTACCGCTGGTGGGTAACGAGCTGTACCTGGGCGTGTTGTACCTGTGCGCATTGCCGGCCACCGTGCAGTCAGCCATTGCCTTCACGTCACTGGCACGGGGCAACGTGCCAGCGGCCATCTGCAGCGCTGCGGCCTCCAGCCTGATCGGTATCTTCCTGACCCCGCTGCTGGTGGTGATGTTGCTCGGTGCCAGTGGTGATACCGGCTCGGGGCTGGATGCGGTGCTGAAGATTACCCTGCAGTTACTGGTGCCCTTCGTCGCCGGGCAGATTGCGCGGCGCTGGATCGGTGCCTGGGTCAAGCGCAATGCGCGCTGGCTCAAGGTGGTGGATCAGGGCTCGATCCTGCTGGTGGTCTACACCGCGTTCAGCGAGGCCGTGGTTACCGGGTTGTGGCACACGGTATCGCCGCAGCACCTGGCGGGGCTGTTCGCCGTGTGCGGCATACTGCTGGCAGTGGTGCTGTTAGGGACGCGCCTGCTGGGCAAGGTGCTGGGCTTCAACCTGGAAGACCGCATCACCATTCTGTTTGCAGGGTCCAAGAAGAGCCTGGCGACCGGGGTGCCGATGGCGCAGGTGCTGTTCGTGGGCAGTGGCATCGGGGCGATGATCTTGCCGCTGATGCTGTTCCATCAGATCCAGTTGATGGTGTGTGCGGTGCTGGCCCAGCGCTATGCCAGCCGGGTAGAGGAGGGCGAGGCCTCCACGGCTTCATCCTGACGAATACAGGGTGTCGTACCGGCCTGCAAGGCCGGTACACGCTAACGCGCCTGCCCCGAACTGCGCTGGCGCAGCGCCTTCGCCACTTCGGCCTCGATCTTGTAAGCCGGTCCCTCCAGCGCTTCGTAGTTGCGCGTATAGCCTGTGGCAAACGCCTCCACCCCCAGTTCCTGGTACTGCTGCACATGCTTGAGCTCGTGCGCCCACAGCGCCACGTTATCCTCGGCATCGCTGGCATGGCGGAAGATGATGGTGTCGATCAGCGTCACCGCATTCACATCCGGGTTCTGCAACAAGGCGTTGGCGGCGCTGATCTGCTGCTCGTCGCCAACCCGGTACCGCGCCGCATCGAGCACGGCAAAGTCATACCAGGGTTCGAGCTGGGCACGAATATGCAACGGGATCGGCTCGCTGCCGCTGGCCGTTGCCTCGTCGCGGGCTTGGCGCAACGCGAAGGCCAGGCTGCTGGAGGCCATCACCTCGACGTCCTTGAGCACCTGGCCCGCCTGGCCGGGGTCGATCGGCGCGCAGAAGCAACCCATCAGGCAGACCTGATATTGCCCAGGTGGGCAAGCCTGCTCGGCCCATGCCGGTGTACTCAGCAACAACGCAGACAGCAGGCTAGCGGCTCTCATTCAGGGCCCTGTCGACGAAGTGGCGGCTGGCGTCCAGCACTTGGGTTTGAACGGCTTCGCTGGCCAGCATGCGCCCGACCACCAATGCCCCGACGCATTGGCTGATCAGCGCCCAGGCCAGTGCCTCATCCCCCAGTGTTTGGCTCCAGGCGGCATGCAGGCCCACCAGCCAATGTTCGGCTTGTTCACGCACCGGCCGCTCGGCCCGGGCGATCTCGACGCCAAGGGGGGGTAGCGGGCAGCCGCCTTCAGCGTTGTGCAGGTGCGCGAGGCTCAAATACTGCTGCAGGCAGCGCGCCAGGCGCTCGCGGCCGGCACCCTGGGTGGCCAGGCGCGCCAGCGGGCTGTTGCAAAGCTCTTGGCGGACCACTTCGGTAAACAGGTCGTCCTTGGACGGGAAGTGGTTATAGAAGGCGCCGCCGGTCAGGCCGATGGCCTTCATCAGCCCGGCGACACCGGTGCTGGCAAAGCCGCCGCGCTTGGCCAGCGCGCCGCTGCTGGCCAGCAACCTGTCACGGGTCTGTTGCTTGTGGTCAGTGGAATAGCGCACGGGAAACCTCTACGCGCGGGCTTGACGATGGCGCGGATCATAACATAGCGTTCGTTTACTAAACGATCATTCACCAATAGGGGCGCGCATGACAAAACAACAAAGAGTGGTGCTGGTGATCGGGGCGGGGGATGCCACTGGTGGCGAAATCGCCAAGCGCTTTGCCCGCGAGGGGTATACCGCCTGCGTGACGCGCCGGCAGGCCGAAAAGCTGCAGCCCTTGCTGGATGAAATCCGTGCGGCGGGTGGGCAGGCCCACGGCTTTGGCTCGGATGCGCGCAAGGAAGAGGAGGTTGCCGAGCTGGTCGAGACCATCGAGCCCGATATCGGTCCGATTGATGCTTTTGTCTTCAACATTGGCGCCAATGTGCCGTGCAGCATTCTTGAGGAAACACCGCGCAAGTACTTCAGGATCTGGGAGATGGCCTGCTTTGCCGGCTTCCTTACCGCCCAGGCCGTGGCGCGGCGCATGGTTGCCCGCGAACGCGGCACCATTCTGTTCACCGGCGCTACCGCTGGCACGCGCGGTGCGGCCGGGTTTGCCGCTTTTGCGGGGGCCAAGCACGGCCTGCGCGCCCTGGCCCAGAGCATGGCGCGTGAACTGGGGCCACGCAATGTTCATGTTGCCCATGTGGTGGTGGACGGCGCCATCGACACCGCGTTTATCCGTGACAGCTTCCCCGAGCGTTACGCCCTCAAGGACCAGGACGGCATCCTCGACCCCGCTCACATCGCCGACAGCTACTGGTTCCTGCACGCGCAGCCACGCGATGCCTGGACTTTCGAACTCGACCTGCGCCCGTGGATGGAGCGCTGGTAAGCCCCCGACTCGTCAAAGGAGTGTGCTATGAGCAAAACCGTCGAATTCTTCTTCGATCTGGGCAGCCCGGCCAGTTACCTGGCCTGGACCCAGCTACCCGCGCTGTGCGACCGCCATGGCGCTACCCTGCGTTATCGGCCGATGCTGCTCGGCGGGGTGTTTCAGGCAACCGGCAATGCATCGCCTGCGATGATCCCCGCCAAGGGCCGCTACATGTTCACCGACCTGGGGCGCTATGCGGTGCGCTATGGCGTGCCGTTCGGGCTGCCGCCCGGGTTCCCGCTCAATACGCTGGCCTTGATGCGTGGCGTGATCGGCCTGCAGCTGCGCTCGCCGGAACGCTTCGAGGCCTTGCTGGCGGCGCTGTTCAACGGGCTGTGGGCGCAGCGGCGCAACCTTGCAGATAACGCCGTGCTGGCTCAGGTGCTTGGAGAGGCCGGGTTCGACCCGGCCGAACTGCAGGCTCTGGCCACTGACAGTGAGGTGAAGGCGGCACTGAAGCAGGCCACGGAGGAGGCGGTGGAGCGCGGTGTGTTTGGCGCACCGACCTGTTTTGTCGAAGGGCAGATGTACTTTGGCCAGGATCGCCTGGATTTCGTCGAGGATGCGCTGAGGCAGCAAGCCGGTGCATGACAGTGCCGGCCCCTTCGCGGGCGTGCTCGCGAAGGGGCCGGACGGCTCACAGCCAGATCAGAAGTTGGCCGGGGTATTGGCGCTGATGATCTCCGCCTCGTCCTGGCCGATGTTCTTGAAGCTGTGCGGCAAGGTTGTGGGGATGTAGTAGCCATCGCCCGAGTTGAGGATGCTGACCTGGCCATCGACCCACAGCTCCACGGTGCCGCGTGTGACCAGCCCGCATTCCTCGCCTTCGGCATGCACGATCGGCTCGCCAGAGTCGGCGCCCGGTGCATACAGTTCGCGCAGCATGCGCATCTGCCGGGCCTCGACACTGGCCCCGACCAGCAGCATGCGCAGGCCGTTGCGGCCCAGGTCAGGCTGCTCGCTGGCGCGGAACACGAAGCGCTCTTCCCGTACCGGCTCGTCGAAGCTGAAGAACTCCGCCAGGGTCATCGGGATCCCTTCAAGCAGCTTTTTCAGTGAGCTGACCGAGGGGCTGACGCGGTTCTGTTCGATCTGCGAGATGGTCGAATTGGTCAGCCCGCTACGGCGGGCCAGTTCCCGTTGGGAAAGGCTGTTGCGTTCACGCACCAGTTTGAGTCGTGTCCCCGTGTCCATAGCCGCCTTGTAATCAGAGGTGTTAAAAATAATGAGCGACGCATTAAAACACACTCTGCACGCTTGCGCGCTGTGCTTGTCAGGCGCGTCGTTCGCGCGGCATTGGCCATAGCCCGACCAGCAGTAAAAGCAGGGCCACCGCCAGGAACGGCAGGCGTGGATCAAGCGCGTAGACCAGCGTTCCGGCCAACGGGCCGATCACCGCGCCCATACCTTGTGCAGCGCCGATGGAGCCGGCAGTGGCGCCCTGTTCGGACGCCTGCATGGCATTGGCCGCCAGCGCCGAGAACGACGGGAATACAAAGCCCATACCGGCAGCGGCGACGAAGTAGCAACCCCACAGCCAAGGCGCGCTGGTGGCCAGTGCGCCAGCGGCGAAGCCCAGCGCAGACACCGTGGCGCCGACGCGGATCATTTTCAGCGGCGGCCACTGCAGTTGGCGCAGGAGTACCTGCGAGAGGATAAGCGCCACCCCCACCGTGGTGAGGGCAATACCGGCCGCCTGGGCGGCCTCGGCCGGCCCCAGCTGCAGGCGGTCGAGGGCGTAGAAACCGACGATGATCTGCGACACCGTCACGCTCAGCATGGCGCTGAACGCCACCAGCAGCGGCCGGCGCAAACGTGGGTCACTCAGCCGCACCGGGCTGGGCGCATGGCTGACTGCCAGCGGTTGCGGCTTGAGCTTGAACAGCAGCACCAGAAATGCGCTGGCGGGCAGCAGCGACATCACATGGAACGGCAGGCTCAGGCTATGCCGTGCGAGCAGCGCCGCCAGTGCCGGGCCCAGCACCAGGCCAACGGCGTTGGCCGCGCCCAGCGACGCCATGGCCCGGGCCCGCTGTTGCGGCCCGACATGGTCGGCGATCAGCGCATTGCAACCCACCGGTATGGCCGCATAGAAGGCGCCGATGCAGCCGCGGGCGATCATCAGCCCGACAAACGCCAACGTCGCCCCAGGCAGCCAGCGCAGAGCGCCTTCGACGAACAGGCACAACAGCCAGTAGGCCACGGTGAACCCGGCACTGCCCAGCAGCAGGATGCGCCGACGGCCCAGGCGGTCGGCCGCGCGGCCCCAGGGGCGGGCCAGCAGCACCCAGACCACGCCGGCCACGGTCACCGCCGCACCGGCTTGCCAGGTGGCCATGCCGAGCAGGCGGGCGATGGGCCCGATCAGGGCGACGAAGGCCATCATCGACATGGTGCAGGCCATGGTGGCCAGCAGCAGGGGGCGTAAGTCCAGCGTGGCGGCTGGGGTGAGGGTGGCAGGGTCCTTTGCGGCATTCATGTTGGCAATCCAGGGCAGTTGAGCAGAAACCACTCAGCTTAATGAGAGCATTTATCGTCTGTCGAGCCTGCCCTGTGGCGCATGCCATTATTCGCTGCGCCGCAGGGGGCCTGGCCACATGCTACGCAACACCCCGTCCCGGCGCACCAGGGCATGCATCAAAGCCGCACCCAGGTGCACCAGCACCGTGGCGAACAACAGGTAGCCGGCCCAGCCGTGTGCCTGGCGAAGTATTGCGTACAGCTGCAGGTCGTGCGGGGCGATGGCGGGCAGTTGCAGCGGGCGTGGGTAGCCGCCGGCCGACAGCATCGCCCAACCCAGCAGCGGCATGGCCAGCATCAGGCCATACAGCAGCAGGTGTGATGCGCCAGCGGCGATGCGCTGCACGGCGGGCAGGTCGCGTGGCAGCGGTGGGTGTGGCAGCGCCAGGCGCAGGCCGATGCGCACGATTACCAGCACCAGCAGTGCAAGCCCAGTTGCCTTGTGCAATTCGACGAGTGTGGGGTGGCGCAGCGACAGGTCGCCCACCATGCTCACGCCAATGAACAGCATGGCCAGAATCAATATCGCCATCAGCCAGTGCAGCAGGCGGGCCAGCGGGTGGAAAGCTTCGGGTTTCATGGGTGGGCTCCTGCGCCGAGCGATTCGCGGCTGCGGCGGTTGAAGGATTCCGAATAGGCAGCCGAGCGGGCGGCGAGGATCGGGTCATCGGACGGCTGAATGCCGCTGGGCAGGATCAACGGGTCGAAGTTCAAGTCACGGCAGGCGCCCTGCTCCTGGGCATCCACCTGTTCGATGACCAGGGTGCCGGCATCGACAGTTTTACGCTCGGCGGGCCAGGGGCGGGCGGGGTCGTCCTGCGCATCGCCCGGGTCGGCCAGCACCAGGCGCAGGGTCCAGCGCAGTGGGCCCTGGGCCAGGCGCTGCTGCAGGTCGTGTTGCAGGAACCGCTTGTCATCGACCTGGCCGGGCAGCGCCGCGAATGGGGTTTGTGGCTCCAGTTGCCAGCGCACCGGGTGGGCAGTGCCGTGGGCATCGATCAGGCGGAACGCATTGATGCTGTGGTACTGGGTGCTGGCGAAGCTGTCGCTGGCTTTGTAGCCCGCAGCCCATTGGCGAAACGCTGCGCTTTCCGGGTGAGCGGCAAAGAACGCCTGCAGCTTTGCAGGGTCCGGTTTGCCGGTGGCAGGGTCCGGTGCACTGGCCAGCACCTGGTCATAGAACCCTTGGGGCGTGCTCACGGCCAGCACAGGCGGGTTGTTCATCCCCGTGCGCCACACCTGGCCGTCGTCAGTGCTCAGCTGGATGGCCAAGCTGCGTACCGGCACGGCGGTATCCGGGGCGAACGGGTTGGCGCCGCCGATTGCAAAACGGCCGATCACCGGCACGTATTGCTGGCTGAACGCACGCGCCGTCGACAGTGCCGCGGCCTGGCCGCTGGGCTGGAAGTAGCCACTGACGCACAGGCCCTTGGCGTGGTTTTTACGGTAGCCCGCATAGTGGCCGGCCTGGGCCTCGAAGGTGTCGATGATGCGTTGCGGGGTGAGCTGCGGCCCGCCGATCCAGCCTGCGGCATAAGCAAAGCCGGCGCCCAGGGCCAGCATCACAGCGCCGATACCCGCCAGGCGCAGAGCCTTCTTCGGGCCGTGCAAGGGTGAGTTCATGGTGTTTGTCCGGTTCAGTGAAGATGCCGGTACGACGCGGCAGCAGAAAAGTTATTCCATCGGTGGGAATAGATTTTGTTGCCAGGCGTCTGCCCCATACACTGAATAACCCCAAAGGCCGGTAACTAGCCATGCACGACCTGGACGAACAGCAGTGGCGCGAATTACTGCAGCGCCTGCGCCGCTTTGCCCTGTGGCTGACCCGTGAGCCGGGCAGTGCCGATGACCTGGTGCAGGGCACCGTCGAGCGTGCCTTGGCCCGCAGCAGCCAGCAACGCGACGCCGATGCGTTGCGCGCCTGGTTGTTCACCATCCTTTATCGGCTGTTTCTCGACGGTAAACGTCGCGAACGCCTGCATGCGCGTTGGCTGTCGTGGTTCGGTCATGCCGAACGCGAAGAGGAAGCCCTCGGCGGGAACATTGAGAACATTGTGCTGGCCCAGGCCGACCTGCAAGCCTTCGCGCGCTTGTCGGCCGAGCAGCGCGCCTTGCTGTTGCTCGTCAGTATCGAGGGGCTGAGCTACAAGGAGGCGGCGGTCGCGCTGCAGATCCCCATCGGCACGGTGATGTCGCGGCTGTCCCGCGCCCGTGCCGCCTTGCGTGAACTGACCGAGGGCAACCCCCAGCCCCCGGCCTTGCGGAGACTCAAATGACACGCCTGATTCCCAGCGAAGACGAACTGCACGCCTATGTCGACGACCGGCTCACGCCGCCGCGCCGTGCCGAGGTGCAGGCGTGGCTGGCGGCCAACCCCCAGGAAGCCGCACGCATCGACGCCTGGCGCAACGATGCCCGGCGCCTGCGGGCGGCGTTGGCTGGCTTTGGCGAGCAGCCGGGGGCGGCGCAGCTCGACCTGGGCCAGGTGCAGCGGCGCTTGCGCCAACGTCGGCAGCGGCGTTTGGCTTCGGCGGCGGTGATGCTGCTGGCTTTGGGGGTGGGCGGGCTGGGTGGCTGGCAAGCGCGCCAGGTGACGCTGGCAGGCAATGAATTGCCGATGGCCGATGCTGTGCAGGCGCATCGGTTGTTTGCTGGCAGCGAGGCGCTGGATATCCAGGCCAGTGACCCGACGCAGTTGCGCGATTGGCTTGGCCGGCATTTCAACCGGGTAGGGCAATTGCCCGACCTGACCGGCTACGGCTTCCAGCCGGTGGGCGCGCGGTTGCTGAGCAACGAGCAGGGGCCGGCGGCGTTGCTGGTGTTTCAGGACCGCGCGGGCCAGCGCATCAGCCTGTTCCTGCGCTCACCGGGCCACCGTTACGAGCGCATGCCGCAGGGGCAGCGGGTCGATGGGCAGTTGGAGGCGCGCTACTGGTCGCATGGGGCATACAACTTTGCCCTGGTCAGTGCCGCGGATGATGTGCGTGGGGCGGGGGTGGGGGAAGCGTTGAGGCTCGGGCTGTAGCCTGTGCCGCAGCGGCCTTTCGCGGGCATGCTCCGCGAAAGGCTGCATTCGATCAGCTCAATTCCAGCCAGATCGGCGCATGGTCCGAAGGTTTCTCCATCCCGCGCAGATCATAGTCCACACCCGCTGCCTTGATGCGCGGCACCAAGTGCTGCGAAGCCATGATCAGGTCGATGCGCAGGCCACGCTTGGGCTCGTCTTCAAAGCCACGGCTGCGGTAATCGAACCAGCTGAAGCGGTCGGCGACCTCTGGGTGCAGGTGGCGGAAACTGTCCACCAGGCCCCAGCCCTTCAGGCGCTCCATCCACTCGCGCTCCTCAGGCAGGAAGCTGCATTTGCCGGTCTTCAGCCAGCGCTTGGCGTTGTCCGGGCCGATACCGATGTCGCAGTCCTGGGGCGAGATGTTCATGTCGCCCATCACCAGCAGCGGCTGGTCATTCTTGAACTGCCCCTCCAGCAGCGCCTGCAGGTCGCTGTAAAACCGCTGCTTGGCCGGGAACTTGGTGGGGTGGTCACGGCTCTCGCCCTGTGGGAAGTAGCCATTCATGACCGTGATCGGTGTGCCGTTCGCATCCGCGAACGTGCCCCAGATAAAGCGGCGCTGGGCGTCTTCTTCATCGGTGGCAAAGCCTTTGTGCAGGCTCAACGGTGCCTGGCGCGAAAGCAGCGCGACACCGTAATGGCCCTTCTGGCCGTGGTAATGCACGTGATAGCCCAGGGCTTGCACGTCGGCCAAAGGGAACTGATCGTCGCTGACCTTGGTTTCCTGCAGGCCGATCACGTCGGGCTGGTGCTTTTCGATCAGCGCCGCCAGCTGATGCGGGCGGGCACGCAGGCCGTTGATGTTGAAACAGACGATCTTCATCGAAAGACAATCCTGGTAAAAGGCCGGATGCTAGCCGACATCGGCCTTGATCACCAGCGTGGCGGCCTGGCAAAGGCACTGCTAACGTGCAGTCAGGGGTGAACGAAGCGCCGCGGTGCACCTCCAAGGCACTGTATGCCCATTCCAGGAGGACTGCCCGCAATGCCCGAAGCCACTGCCGCCCAGGCTCGCGTCTGCACGCTCGATGACGGCTACAGCCGTGAGGCACGCTCACTGCTGTACAACGCCTACCGCCACGAGCCCACCTTTGCCTACATCTTCGAGGGCCAGCGCCCAGGTTACGAACGACGTTTGCGGGTCATGGTGCGTGAATGGGTGCGTCAGCACTTCTACCTGCAATTGCCCGCCATCGGCCTGCTGCTGGACGACCGCCTGATCGCGCTGGCGCTGATTGTGCCGCCGCAGCGCAGGCTGGGGGTGGCCGACAGTTGGGCATGGCGCCTGCGCATGCTGCTTGGCACTGGCCAGCGCTGTACTCGGCGCTACATGGAGTACCAGGCGGCGCTGATGAGCTGCCTGCCGACCGATCAGGTGCACGTGCTGCCGCTGCTGGGCGTGCACCCGCAGTTCCGCGGCCAGCACTACGGCGAACAATTGTTACAGGCTGTGCACGACTGGTGCGCGGAAGACCCCAACACCCAAGGTGTGGTGCTGGACTCGGGTAACGAGCATTACCTCGCGTTTTACCAGCGCCAGGGCTATGAAGAGATAGGCGAGGTGGCTGTAGGGCCAATCCGGGAGCGGGTGTTCTTTCATCCCAACCCGGTGTCATCCATGCCCTCAATTGCCTGAAAGGGCGCCAGGCGGCTCCCTTGAGCGCCTGGCTCTGGTAGCATGCGCCGCATGACGTATTCAGGAAGACTAACCTGGGGCCTGGTTTTCTGGGCCGCCAGTTTCGCAGCATGGGGCCAGAGCGAATTGCTGGTGCAGGTAAAGCCAGCCAACAAGGCGCTCAAAGCCAATGTCGAAGGCTATATAGGTACCCTTGGTGACCGCGATGAAGAGGCGCTGCTGCGCTTCAGTCGCGGGGCTCAGGAGCAGGCGCGCAAGGCCGCGCAGGCACTTGGCTACTATCAGGCGCAGATTGACACCGAGGTCCAGCCGCCCGCCAAAGCCGACCAACCGGCAAAGCTGATCATCCACATCGACCCCGGTGAGCCTGTGCGGCTGCGCAATGTGACCGTGCGCATCGAAGGGCCGGCCAGCGAGATGAAGGCATTTCGCGTACCCGACAGCAAAAACCTGCGCGCCGGCGAGCCACTCAATCATGGCGCGTACGAAGACGCCAAGCGGTTGATCCAGAACCAGGCTTCGCGCTATGGGTTCTTCAGCGGCCGCTTCAGCCGTCAGCGCCTGGCGGTCGACCCGCAGGCCGGGGTGGCCGACATCGAGCTGGTGTACCAAAGTGGCCCACGCTATCGCCTGGGGGCGGTCAGGTTCAGCGGTGACACGCCGCTGGACGAAGACCTGCTGCAACGCATGGTGTCGTTCAAACCGGGCACCCCCTACGATTCCGAACTGATCGCCGAACTGAACAATGACCTGCAATCGAGCGGCTATTTCGAGGGCGTGCGGGTGGATGCCGCGCCTACCGCTGCGGTGGCGGAACAAATCCCCGTCGACGTTCGCCTCGATATCCGCAAGCCGCGCACCCTGGGCCTGGGCCTTGGCTTCTCGACCGACGTCGGCCCGCGCGGCAAGGCCAACTGGACGCGCCATTGGGTCAACCCCCAAGGCCATAGCTATGGCTGGGAGACGGAACTCTCGGCACCCCGGCAGAACGTTGGCCTATGGTACGACGTGCCGCTGGACCCGCCGCTGACCGACAAGCTGCGCTTCGCGGGCGGTTACCAGAACGAAGAAATCGCCGGCACCGATACGCTCAGTAAATTGCTGACAGTGGGCCCCGAATGGCACAGTAAGTTGCCCAGCGGCTGGCAGCGGGTGATCTCGCTCAAGTACCAGCGCGAAGAGTATCGGCTGGGTGACGATTCGGGCTTGAGCAACCTGCTGATGCCGGGTGTGAGCTTTTCTTATCTGCGCAGCGACAACCGCATAGACCCGCACAACGGCTACCGCCTGCAGTTCGATACCCAGGTGGCCAAGGAGGGGCTGGTTTCCGACACCAACCTGTTGCACGGCAATGTCCTGCTCAAGGGCCTGACCACCCTGGGCCACAACCACCGCTTGCTTGGCCGGGTGCAGTTCGGCGGCAGCGCCACCAACGGTTACAAGAACAACATCCCGCCGTCACTGCGCTTCTTCGCCGGTGGCGACCAGAGCGTGCGCGGCTATGACTACCAAACCCTGTCGCCGAAAAACAGCGACGGCGACCGCATCGGTGGCCGCTACCTGGTGGCGGGCAGTGTCGAATACCAGTACTCGCTGACCGAAAAGTGGCGCGTGGCGACCTTCGTCGACCAAGGTAATTCGTTCAATACGCTGGAACTGCCTAGCCTCAAGACCGGTGTCGGCTTTGGTGTGCGCTGGGTCTCGCCGGTCGGGCCGTTGCGCCTGGACCTGGCCAAGGCCCTCGATGACGACGGTGGAATTCGCCTGCACTTCTCCATGGGGCCTGAGCTGTGATGCGTGTGTTGAAATTCATTCTGCTGGGCATGCTCGGCAGTGTGCTGCTCGTTGTTCTGGCAGCCGGCATGTTGCTGGGTACCGAGGGCGGTAGCCGTTGGCTGCTCGCGCGCGTACCGGGCCTTGAGGTCAACGATTTTCAGGGGCGCCTTGGCGGAACCTGGCAGGCCAGTCGCTTGAGTTGGAGCGACGCTGGCAGCCGGGTCGAGGTGCAGGCACCGCTGTTGAACTGGTCGCCAGCCTGTTTGTTGCGCGCCAAACTGTGCATCGATCAGTTGCACGCCCAGCGCATCGACATGGCCTTTGCGCCGAGCGAACAACCTGCAGACACTGGCCCGCTGCAGCTGCCGGCGTTGCGCCTGCCGCTGGCCATCGAGCTGGGCGAGGTCAAGGTTGGCCAGCTGCGCCTGGATGGCAGCGACCTGCTGGGCGACCTGCACCTGGCGGCGCACTGGACAGCCACGGGGCTGCGGGTCGACAGCCTGCAGTTGCAACGCGATGACCTGCACGTGGATGTGCAGGGCGACGTGCAGCCCGAGGGCGACTGGCCCGTGCAGCTACAAGGGCAGGTGCAATTGCCTGCCGTGCAAGGGCAGGCGTGGCAACTGGCATTGACCGCCAAGGGTGAGCTGCAGAAAACCCTCGAGCTCGACGGCACCAGCAGCGGCTACCTGAACGCGCGGCTGACCGGCGAGCTGCAAGCCCTGGCCGAACACCTCCCGGCGGCCTTGCACATCAGCTCCGACGCCTTCAAACCTTCGGCATCGCTGCCAGACACCCTGCAACTGAACCAGCTCACGCTTGATGCCAAGGGCGACTTGCTCAAGGGTTATCAGCTGTCGGGTAACGCCAGCCTGCCCGCCGAACAGGCGCCGATCGCCTTGCAGCTTGCGGGCAAAGTGGATGCCAAAGGGGCGAAACTGGAGGCCCTTGACCTTATGGCCAGCGATGCCCAACGGGTCAAGCTGCAGGCCAGCGTCGACTGGCAAAAGGGCTTGCTGGCTGACGCCCAACTCGACTGGCAGGACTTCCCCTGGCTACGCCTTTACCCGCTGGAAACGCCACCTGAAGTGACCCTCAAGCGTTTCAATGCCCAGGTGCAATACCGTGACGGCAATTACCAAGGCACCTTCAACGGTGACCTCGACGGCCCTGCCGGGGCATTCACACTGGCCAGCCCGTTCGAGGGCGACCTGAGCCAGGTACGTTTGCCACAGCTTGCGCTCACGGCGGGGCAGGGCAAGGCTGCCGGCAGCGTCGCTGTGCGCTTTGCCGATACCCTGGCCTGGGACGTCGACCTGCAATTGTCGGCCCTCGACCCGGCCTACTGGCTCGCGGAGCTGCCGGGTACGCTGGCCGGCCCGTTGCGCAGCAAAGGCGAGATGAAGGATGAGCAGCTTACCCTCGATGCGCAGCTTGACCTGAAAGGCCGCCTGCGAGGCCAGCCGGCCATACTCAAGGTCGAGGCCGAAGGCGCCGGGCAAAACTGGACGCTCGGCGCCCTTGCGGTGCAATTGGGCGACAACCGCATAAATGGCAGTGGCAGCCTGCAACAACGCCTGGCCGGGCGTGTCGACCTCGACCTGCCGCGGCTGGGGCAGCTGTGGCCCGGGCTTCAGGGCCAGGCCAAGGGCCGGCTGGACGTCAGCGGTACATTGGCTGCACCGCAGGGCACCTTGACCTTGCTGGGGCAGCAACTGGCCCAGGAACAGAACCGCATTCAGCGCCTTGACCTGGACGCGCGCCTGGACAATGCCCAGCGCGGTGTGATCGATCTCAAGGCTAATGGCATTCGCCTGGGCGATACGGTCCTGGGTACCTTGCAGGCCAACGGCAAGGGCGATATCCGCCAGCAGGCGCTGACGCTTGGGCTTGACGGCCCGCAGCTGAAGCTCGCCCTGGGGCTGGACGGCCAGTTGAGCAAGGGTGATTGGCGTGGCCGCTTGGCCAGCGGCAGGATCCAGGCCGGCGGACAGGACTGGCAGCTGCAGGCGCCGGCTCGCCTGCAGCGCCTGGCCAGCGGCCAGCTGGACTTCGGTGCCCACTGCTGGCGCTCCGGCCAGGCCAGCTTGTGTGGCGAGGATCAACGCCTGGCACCGGAGCCGCGCCTGCGTTACCACCTCAAGCAGTTCCCACTGGACAGCCTGGCCCAATGGCTGCCGAAAGATTTTGCCTGGCAGGGGCTGCTCAATGCTGATGTGAACCTGGACATTCCCGCCAGCGGCCCGAAGGGGACCTTCAGCATCGATGCCAGTGGCGGCACACTGAAGGTGCGCGACAAGGCGCGCTGGGTCGACTTCCCCTACCAGGCCTTGCGCCTGGACAGCACCCTGGCGCCGCGCCGTATCGATACACGCCTGAATTTCCGGGGCGAGCGCCTTGGCGAGCTGACCCTGAATGCGCGCATCGACCCATTGGCCAAGGACAAGCCGCTGTCCGGCGACTTCCGCCTTGCCGGCCTGGACCTGTCGATTGCCCGGCCGTTCGTGCCCATGGTCGAGCGCCTGGCCGGGCAACTGAATGGCAGTGGCCGGTTGTCCGGCACCTTGCTGGCCCCGCAGGTCAACGGCAACTTGCTGCTCAGTGGCGGCGAGGTCAGTGGCGCCGAGCTGCCGGTGAGTGTGCAGGACCTGTCGCTGCAAGCCCTGATCGCTGGCGAGCAGGTGCAGCTCAGTGGTGGCTGGCGCAGCGGCGAGGCGGGCAGGGCGCGGCTGACCGGCCAGCTGACCTGGGGCCAGGTGCTGGGCATGGATGTACGTTTGCAAGGCCAGCAGTTGCCGGTCACGGTCGAACCCTACGCAACGCTCGCGGTATCGCCAGACCTCAGCCTGCGCCTGATCGACGACAAGCTGGCAGTCGCCGGCAAGGTCCTGGTGCCCAAGGGCAACATCACCGTGCGTGAGCTGCCGCCGTCAACCGTCAAGGTGTCGGATGACACCGTCATCGTCGGCCACCAGACCGAGGAGGGCAAGCCGCCCATGGCGATGGCCATGGATATCGATGTGGAGGTGGGGCAGGACAAGCTGTCGTTCAAAGGCTTTGGTCTGACCGCCAACCTGCTCGGCCACGTGCACATCGGCGACAACATGGACACCCGCGGCGAACTGAGCCTGGCCGATGGGCGCTACCGCGCCTATGGCCAGCGCTTGACCATTCGCCGGGCACGCCTGCTGTTTGCCGGGCCTATCGATCAGCCTTACCTGGATATCGAAGCCATCCGGCAAGTGGATGATGTGATCGCCGGGATTCGCCTGAGTGGTAGCGCCGAGCAACCCACCACCAAGGTGTTCTCCGAACCGGCCATGAGCCAGGAACAAGCGCTGTCCTACCTGGTGCTGGGTCGCCCCCTTGGCACCTCGGGTGAAGACAACAACATGCTTGCTGAAGCTGCGCTGGGCCTGGGGCTGGCTGGCAGCGCCGGGATTACCGGTAGCCTGGCGTCGGGCCTGGGTATTGAAGATTTTCAGCTGGACACCGAAGGCTCCGGCAACACAACCAGTGTGGTGGCCAGCGGTAACCTGACCGAGAAGCTCAGCCTGCGATACGGGGTAGGGGTATTCGAGCCGGCCAACACCATCGCGCTGCGCTACAAGCTCAGCAAAAAGGTTTACCTGGAAGCGGCCAGCGGGCTGGCGAGCTCGCTGGACATCTTCTACAAACGCGACTTCTGAGGGCTGCCGTCAGCGTACGGTGGCAGCCTCGACGAACTCGTTGGTGTCGGTGGCAGGCGGGGTGAGGGGCTTGCGGGCGGGGGTGATCAGCTTGGTGTATTCCTCGATCAGGCGATTGAGGGCTTCGGGCGGCTCGCTGGCTTGAAACTGCATGCGGATCTGCACTTCATCGGGGTCGCGGGCATCACCCTGGCGGCCCTGCGCGCCGATCGTCACCTTGAAGGCTGCGGTGCTGTCGCGCTCGCTTTCCGCCTGCAGGGCGCGAAGGGCCTCCGTGCTATTCACCCGCACCGATAGGTCAACCTGCATGCGCTCCAAGGCCAGCCCCTTGGGCGAAACCAGGGCGAACAATGGCACGCGAATAATATGGTTTTCGTCCATGGCGACTTCCACCATCTTGGCCTTCATTGGCGCGCCGAGGGCCTGGGGGTCGATATCGAAGAACTGGTCGAACAGGTTGATGTATTGCTGGGCAATAAGGCTGTTGGTGGCCGCTGCGGCTTCTTGAAGGCCCCGGGTGATATCCCGAAGGTCAATGGCTGTCATGGGGGCTGGTGGCTTTTCCAATCAATCGCTCCAGGGGCAGGAGCGCCCCGCCGTGGCAGCGGGGCGGTCATTCAGGGGGGCTGCTGATAATTGACGCCAGTTATGGAGTCGGGGTTGCCGGCTGATTGTTGGCTGGCGACGGTGTACCCGTCAGGACACCGTCGGTCGAAATGGCGTCAGGGCTTGCCAGGGTCGCCTTGGGCACAACCGTCGGCTTAGTGGCGGCATCGGTAAGAAAATCGATGACCCTCATCATCGCCTCTGGCGGATCCTGGCGGCGCAACGTGGTATTGAATGCATAGCGGGCGCGGGTATCGGTCTTGCGGGTTTGCGTGGACTTGTGGCTAATGCTGCCTTTCATCTCCAGCTTGAACGGGCCCCAGCCCAGGGCGCCAGCAATGTCGCCGCTCTTGGCAGAATCGCTGAAATCTTCGGCCGCCTGGCTGATGGTCAGTTCGAACTCGACTTTACCCTCTTCGATGACAATGTTCGGGTGGGTGATGGCCGCCATCAGCGGCACCTTCATGGACTTGCTGACGATACCTTTGTAGTCGCCCTGCTCATCGACGATGGTTTCGTCATAGTCGAACTGGATGGCGACCGCCTTGCCGTCCTGCACGCACACCTGCATGAGGAAGTCGGCATAGGACTTGCTTGCAGTGACCTGAGCCTGAACCATGGCTTGAAGCGGGCCGGCGATCATCCGGTCCATGGGCAAGGCATTGATGACGGATCCGATAAGGCTGCTGTCTATGGACATAGCGGGATTCTCTTTCTGTGGTTGATGTTGCAAATGTGGCCGTCAACGGGCGGCCAGGGTGATTGCCGTCAGCGCGCGCAAGGCTCTTGACGACGGATATTGCCGATCTGGCGCAGGCTCAAGCCGTACTTGTCGGCCAGCAGGCTGCGTGACAAGCCATCAGCGCTTTCTTTCTGGATTTGCAGGTTGCGCAACTGCCGCAGGAAGTGGTCTGCCTTGGGGATTTCCAGGGCCACGCCGGCAAAGCGCTTGATCAAGGCATCGAGGGCTGCGCCAGGGAGTACGTCGGCGAGCTTGGTCCGTTCGCGGTGCTTGGGGATGTACTTGGGCCTGCCACCGTAGGCGCAGGTCAGCTGGTAGGCGTTTTCAATACCGACGCATTCGATCAAGGCCTGCAGCGAATGCGGCAGTTGGCTGATATCGATGGCGGTGAGATCTGGCAATTCCATGGGAGGCTCCCTCGCGGTAGGTGGGGCGCGATGCTTTGAAGACCCGGGGCGGGTCAGCGATTACCAGCGCTGTTCAGTCGTTGGCATGGCTGAATTGTCAGTGAGCGACGAATACCGTCGCTAGGCGCCAAGTGGGCTGGTGTTTGTAGCCTCCGTGAGCGCTATTTGAAGGCAACGGTTTAGCTGTTTGTAGGACATCGCTTCACCGCCGCCCTGAAGGCATTGATTTCTCAAGAGGTCGCTTTTCCACGAGCAGTGAGGGTGCCGGTACCCTCAAGGGCAGGGGTAGCCCTGCACCAGGCTTGCGCTGCTGAGATAGGCGTAGGGGGAGTCGGCCATGTTCTGGGGCAGGCTGCGCCAGTCGATGACGAGGCAGAAGGCGTTGAGGGGTTGCTCGTCGAGCATGCCGACGACCTGCCCAGGGAAAGCGCGGCGGTAGAGTGCGAAGGTATTGTTCTGGGCTTCGACCTGGTCTGCCTTGGTCAAGGTCTCGCGGGCAAGCTGTGGCAATTGCGCTTGCGATAGCGTGAAGTAGGCGCGCCCAGGTTCGGGTTGCAAATGGCCAGCTGCGCGGGTTCGCTGCCACAACTGCTGCCATTGGTTGCTGCCGGCGTGGGCAGCCAGCTTGGTGCCCAGCGTGAGCAATTGTTCAGGCGGTAGCGGGTGGGTGTCCAGCGCGTGGGCGGGGAGTGAGGGCAGTATCAACAAGGTGAACAGGGCGGGTTTGAACATGACGCCTCCGGCATTGGGTTGGGGCCCAATGCTTTCAGGCTTGGTGGGCAACGCTAAGCAGGAAATGCAGCGCCGTAACCCACAGGCGTTGTATCATTGCCGCGGCTCATTGCGAGCCATTTGCCCCCGATGTAGCAAGGAACTATCGATGACACACGTGCAGCGCCTCAAATATTCCCTTCTGATCATCCTGGTGGTGCTGGGCCTCATGCTGGGCCTGTCTCACCTGCAGAAACAGGGCACGATCAGTGAACAGACCTTCCAGATGCTGGCTATCGCCATCGCGGTGGTGGTTGTGGTGATCAACGGGATCATGCGGCGCAAGGTCAAACCTTGACCATGCCGGCCGGCCAGACCTGGCCGGCCCTGCATCAGCGCGGCGAGGGCTGGTCGAGCACCGCGCGCGCTTGCGGGTTGAGGCTGTAGCACTTGTCATTGCCAAGGCTGATGACACCTTCCGTGCACAGGCGCTTGAGTACCTCACGTACGCTGAGGAACGACAGCGGAATGTCCAGTTGCTCGAGTTGCGCGTGCACGCCACGCACGCCAATGCTGCGGCCATCGCGGCCTGCAGTGTGCAGGGCGTCGATGACCTTCAGGCGGATCAAGCTGGTGCGCAGGCCATAGGTGCGCAACAGCTCGCGGATCTGCTCATTGCCGACACGCTCTTCCCCGCAGGCGTCCTGTCCTTTGTCCGCCTTGGCCGGGGCGCGCCCGGTCTGCAATGAGGGTTGCGGGTTGTACATGTGAATGCTCCTTTTCGTGGACTATCCCGAAATATGGGTGCCTCACTTACTAGGACGAATGAGAGCGGCAAATCTGCAGCCTGAGGGTGAAAAAAGTTGCCTGCCGTTTGAAGAAGACGATCCTGCCGCGCAAATTGCGTAAAATTTTCATCTGGCCACTCGTCTGATCGGGAATGATCCCTGTATCCGAGGAATGCCCGTGTTCTCTATTTCGCGTCCCCTGACTTGCGCGAGCCTGGCGGCTGCGCTGGTCGCCTCCAGCATTGCCGTGCAGGCGCGGGAAACCAGCACTGACGCCAGTGCCCAGATTCGCCGTACCAGTTTCGGTGTGCCGCACATCGTGGCCAAGGACGAGCGTGGCCTCGGTTACGGTATCGGCTATGCCTACGCTCAGGACAATCTGTGCCTGCTGGCCAACGAAGTGCTGACGGTCAACGGTGAACGCTCTCGCTACTTTGGTGCGCAGGGCAAAACCCTCGAACAGCGCGACAACCTGGCCAGCGACCTGTTTTTCACCTGGCTGAATACACCGGCTGCCGTGAGCGGCTTCCTCCAGGCTCAGCCCGCCACGGTGCGTGATCTGCTGGAGGGCTATGCCAGTGGTTTCAACCGTGCGCTGGGTGAACGGCGCAGCCAGGGCTTGCCGGCCGAGTGCGGCGATGGTGAGTGGCTGCGGCCGATTACCAGCCTCGACCTGATCAAACTGACCCGCCGGCTGTTGGCGGAGGGCGGACTGGGCCAGTTTGCCGAAGCAGTAGCGGCTGCGCAGCCGCCCCAGTTGGCGAGCCAGCAGGCCGCGCCCGGCTTTGGCGCGGCATTGGCCCAGCAACAGCGCTTCGCCTCCGAGCGTGGCAGCAATGCCGTTGCGGTGGGTGCAGACCGTTCCGCCAACGGCCGTGGCCTGCTGCTGGCCAACCCGCATTTCCCATGGATGGGCGGGATGCGTTTCTACCAGATGCAACTGACCATCCCCGGCCAGCTGGATGTGATGGGCGCGGCACTGCCGGGCCTGCCCGTGGTGAACATCGGCTTCAATCGCCACCTGGCCTGGACCCACACGGTCGACACGTCCAAGCACTTCACCCTCTACCGTTTGCAGTTGGACCCGAAGGACCCTACGCGCTACCTGTACGATGGCCAGTCATTGCCGCTGGCTCGCCAGGCCGTCAGCGTCACGGTCAAGGCTGCGGATGGCACGCTGAACCAAGTGCAGCGACAGGTCTACAGCTCGAAGTTCGGGCCGGTGGTGCAGTGGCCCGGTCGCCTGGAGTGGGACAACCAGGCGGCCTATAGCCTGCGTGACGCCAACCTGGACAATACCCGTGTATTGCAGCAGTGGTATCGCATCAACCGCGCCGACAGCCTGGACGCTCTGAAGGGCTCGATCGAGCAACTGCAAGGTATCCCTTGGGTCAATACCCTGGCCGTCGATGCCGGGGGCCGGGCGCTGTACTTGAACCAGTCGGTAGTGCCGTATGTGGACCAGCCGTTGTTGAACCAGTGCAGCAACCCAGCGGCGCAAGGGCCGCTGGTGGTACTGGATGGCTCGCGCAGCGCCTGCCAGTGGAAGGTCGATGCGCAGGCAGCCCAGCCTGGTATCTTCCCTGCACACCTGCTACCCAGCCTGGAACGCAACGATTTCGTACAGAGCTCCAACGACCCCGCCTGGATGACCAACCCGGCGCAGCCGTTGACCGGCTACTCACCACTGGTCAGCCGCAATGACCAGCCACTGGGCATGCGCGGGCGCTTCGCCCTTGAGCGCCTGCAAAGCAATGCCAAGCTGGGCGTGGACGACCTGCAGCGCATGGTGATGGATGACGAAGTCTACATGGCCAGCCTGGTGCTGCCGGACCTGCAGCAATGGTGCAAAGGTGCCGAGGCTGATCTGCAGGCACTTTGCGCGAGCCTGGCGAGCTGGAACGGCAAGGCAGACCTGAACAGTGGCATTGGCCTGGTGCACTTCCAGAATATCGTCGACACCTTGATCAAGCACCCGCAAAGCTGGCGAGTGGCATTTGACCCGGCAGACCCGCAACACACCCCGCGTGGGTTGGCGGTCGAGCAGGCGGCGGTGCGCACCTTGCTGCGCGAAGCGGCGCTGGCTTCACTGCAACAGGTCGCCAAGGCCGGTGTTACCGAAGACAGCCGTTGGGGGCAGATCCAGCAAGCGGCCGATGGTACGCCGGTGCCCGGTGGCCCGCAGGGGTTGGGCGTGTACAACGCGATCTTCAGCGTGCCCCATGGGCCAGGCAAGCGCCTGGTGGTCAGCGGCACCAGTTACCTGCAGCTGGTGAGCTTTACCGACAAAGGGCCGCAGGCCCGGGGATTGTTGGCGTTCTCGCAGTCCAGCGAAGCCGCTTCGGCGCATTCGAGCGATCAGACCAAGGCGTTCTCGGCCAAGCAGCTGGCGCCCATCCCGTTCACCGAGGCGCAGATCAAGGCTGACCCTGAGTATCGGCAGTATGTGATCAGTGAGCGGGACAAGGCTGCGGTGGCGCGCCAGCCCTGAGTTGTAATCCGCACCGCCCTCATCGCCGGCAAGCCGGCTCCCACAGGTAAACCGCTGCTCTCGGGAACAGTGAAGTACCTTGTGGGGGCCGGCAAGCCGGCTTCCACAGGTAAACCGCTGCTCTTGGGAGCAGTGAAGTACCTTGTGGGAGCCGGCTTGCCGGCGATGAGGCTGCAACGGCAAAGCGAGCAGTTTCAGGAAAACTCGAACGGCTCCAGCTGAAAGCCCTGCGCATCTACCTGCAGGGTCCAGCCGCGACGGTCCCAATCGCCCAGCACGATGCGCCGGGCCGGCTCACCGTTGACCACCAGCTTGTGAATAGCCGGCCGGTGGGTGTGGCCATGCACCAGCGTTTTCACACCGTGCGCCGCCATCACCTTCGGCACTTCCTCAGGCGTGACGTCGACGATTTCGGTCGCCTTCATGCGCGTTTGTGCGCGGCTTTCGCTGCGCAGCTTGCGTGCCAGCTTCTGCCGGGTGGCAAGCGGCAGATGCCGCAAGATCCACAGGCTCAGCGGGTTGCGCAGGTAGCGGCGCATTTTCATGTAGGCCAGGTCGCGGGTGCACAAGGTGTCGCCATGCATCAGCAACACCTGCTCACCGCCCAGTTCGATCACACTCGGGTCGGCCAGCAGCGTACAACCAGCGGCCTTGCAGAAGTCCTGGCCAATCAGGAAATCACGGTTGCCGTGCATCAGGTAGACCGCCGTACCACTGTCGCTCAGCTGGCGCAGGGCCTGGCAGATCGACTGCTGAAAGGGCGTCATGGCGTCGTCGCCGATCCAGGCTTCAAAGAAGTCGCCCAGAATGTACAGCGCCTTGGCATGCCGTGCGCGGCCGTCGAGCAGATCAAGAAACGCCCGGGTAATGTCCGGGCGTTCTTCTTGCAGGTGCAGATCAGAGATCAGCAGTATCACTCAATGATCTCGGCTTTCTCGATGATCACGTCGTCTTTCGGCACGTCCTGGTGGCCAGCCTTGGAGCCGGTGGCGACCTTTTCGATGGCGTCGACGACTTCAGTGCCTTCGACCACTTCACCGAATACCGCGTAGCCCCAGCCCTGGGTGTTCTTGCCGCTGTGGTTGAGGAAATCGTTGTCCGAAGCATTGATGAAGAACTGCGCGGAGGCCGAATGCGGGTCCATGGTGCGGGCCATGGCAATGGTGTACTTGTTGTTTTTCAGGCCGTTGTCGGCTTCGTTCTGGATGCTCGGACGCTTGTCACGCTTCTCGTTCATGCCCGGTTCGAAACCGCCACCCTGGATCATGAAACCCTTGATCACACGGTGGAACACGGTGTTGGTGAAGTGGCCAGCTTTGACGTACTCGATGAAGTTGGCGACGGTCAGTGGCGCCTTCTCGGCATTCAGTTGCAGGACGATGTCGCCGTGGTTGGTGCTCAGTTTGACTTTGGACATGCTGAAATTCGCTCTTTCATGGCATTCGGGAATTAGGGTGCGCAGTGCGCCTTTAGTCACCTGACGCAACATCGGGCGACCGCGACACATGGCGCGCACTGGCCATTTTGCCAGCCTGCGGCAAAAAGCTGCGATAAATCACGGCAGTTTGTCCGGGCCCGGCTGTCAGCAGCTTGACTGCTTCGGCTATGATAGGCCCTTTGATTCAATCGGCCTACCCAGGCCGGACACGTGCATTCAAGGATCCTATGAGCAAGCCCACTGCCGACAACGCGCCCAACGCCGCTGCCAAAGGCGCCCCCGCCGTCCCTGCGAACTTCCTGCGGCCGATCATCCAGGCCGACCTGGACTCGGGCAAGCACAGCAGCATCGTCACTCGTTTTCCGCCGGAGCCCAATGGCTACCTGCATATCGGCCATGCCAAGTCGATCTGCGTCAACTTCGGCCTGGCCAAGGAGTTCGGCGGCGTCTGTCACCTGCGCTTCGACGACACCAACCCGGCCAAGGAAGACCAGGAATACATCGACGCCATCCAGCGCGACGTCAAATGGCTGGGCTTCGACTGGGCCGGCGACGTGCGTTATGCCTCCAACTACTTCGACCAGCTGCACGACTGGGCCGTTGAACTGATCAAGCGTGGCAAGGCCTATGTCTGCGACCTGACCCCTGATCAGGCCAAGGAATACCGCGGCAGCCTGACCGAGCCTGGCAAGAACAGCCCGTTCCGCGAGCGCAGCGTCGAAGACAACCTCGACCTGTTCGCGCGCATGAAGGCCGGCGAGTTCAAGGACGGCGAGCGCGTGCTGCGTGCCAAGATCGACATGGCGTCGCCGAACATGAACCTGCGCGACCCGATCCTGTACCGCATCCGCCACGCCCACCACCACCAGACCGGTGACAAGTGGTGCATCTACCCGAACTACGACTTCACCCATGGGCAGTCCGATGCCATCGAAGGCATCACCCACTCGATCTGCACCCTGGAGTTCGAAGGCCATCGCCCGCTGTACGACTGGTTCCTCGATAACCTGCCGGTACCGGCGCACCCGCGCCAGTACGAGTTCAGCCGCCTGAACCTGAACTACACCATCACCTCCAAGCGCAAGCTCAAGCAGCTGGTCGACGAAAAGCACGTAAGCGCCTGGGATGACCCGCGCATGTCGACCCTGTCGGGCTTCCGCCGTCGCGGCTACACCCCTGCCTCTATCCGCAACTTCTGCGAGATGGTCGGCACCAACCGCTCCGACGGCGTGGTCGACATGTCGATGCTCGAATTCAGCATCCGTGACGACCTCGACCGCACCGCGCCGCGCGCCATGTGCGTGCTGCGCCCGCTGAAAGTGGTCATCACCAACTACCCGCAAGGCCAGGTCGAGCAGCTCGAGCTGCCGCGCCACCCGAAGGAAGACATGGGTGTACGCGTGCTGCCGTTCGCCCGCGAGCTGTACATCGACCGTGACGACTTCATGGAAGAACCGCCGAAGGGCTACAAGCGCCTGGAGCCGGCCGGTGAAGTGCGCCTGCGCGGCAGCTACGTGATCCGCGCCGACGAAGCGATCAAGGATGCTGACGGCAACATCGTCGAGCTGCGCTGCTCGTACGACCCGGACACCCTGGGCAAGAACCCCGAGGGCCGCAAGGTCAAGGGCGTGATCCACTGGGTGCCGGCAGACGCCAGCGTCGAATGCGAAGTGCGCCTGTACGACCGCCTGTTCCGTTCGCCGAACCCGGAGAAGGCCGAGGAGGGCGCCAGCTTCCTCGACAACATCAACCCGGATTCGCTGCAAGTGCTCACCGGTTGCCGCGCCGAGCCGTCGCTGGGCCAGGCACAGCCGGAAGACCGCTTCCAGTTCGAGCGCGAAGGCTACTTCTGCGCCGACCTCAAGGACAGCCAGCCGGGCCGCCCGGTGTTCAACCGCACCGTCACCCTGCGTGACTCCTGGGGCAGCTAAGGAACCGCCGTGCTAAACATCTACAACACGCTGAGCAAGACCAAGGAAGCCTTCAAGCCGCTCGATGGCAACAAGGTGCGCATGTACGTCTGCGGCATGACCGTGTACGACTACTGCCACCTGGGCCACGGCCGCAGCATGGTGGCTTTCGACCTGGTCACCCGCTGGCTGCGCAAGAGCGGTTACGAGCTGACCTACGTGCGCAACATCACCGACATCGACGACAAGATCATCAACCGGGCCAACGAAAACGGTGAAGCGTTCGACGCATTGACCGCCCGCATGATCGACGCGATGCACGAGGACGAGCGCCGCCTGAACATCCTCAAGCCGGACATGGAGCCGCGTGCCACCGACCATATCGCCGGCATGCACGCCATGATCCAGACCTTGATCGACAAGGGCTACGCCTACGCGCCGGGCAACGGCGACGTGTACTACCGGGTCGGCAAGTTCGTCGGCTACGGCAAGCTGTCGCGCAAGAAGATCGAAGACCTGCGCATCGGTGCCCGCATCGAAGTCGACGAGGCCAAGCAAGACCCGCTGGACTTCGTGCTATGGAAAGGCGTCAAGCCGGGCGAGCCGAGCTGGGAATCGCCATGGGGCCCGGGCCGGCCGGGCTGGCACATCGAGTGCTCGGTGATGTCCACCTGCTGCCTGGGCGAGAGCTTCGACATCCATGGTGGTGGCAGCGACCTGGAGTTCCCGCACCACGAGAACGAGATCGCCCAAAGCGAAGCGGCCACCGGCAAGCAGTACGCCAATGCCTGGATGCACTGCGGCATGATCCGGATCAATGGCGAGAAGATGTCCAAGTCGTTGAACAACTTCTTCACCATCCGTGACGTACTCGACGTGTACCACCCGGAGGTGGTGCGCTACCTGCTGGTGGCCAGCCACTACCGCAGTGCCATCAACTACTCCGAAGACAGCCTGCGTGATGCCAAGGGCGCCCTGGAGCGCTTCTATCACGCACTGCGCGGCCTGCCGCGGGTGGCGGCCAAGGGTGGCGAAGGGTTTGTCGAGCGCTTCAGCGTAGCGATGAACGACGACTTCGGCACCCCGGAAGCCTGCGCCGTGTTGTTCGACCTGGTGCGCGAGATCAACCGCCTGCGCGACAGCGACCCTGAAGCCGCTGCTGGCCTGGCCGGTCGCCTGCGTGAGCTGGGTGATGTGCTGGGTGTGCTGCAACTGGACGCCGATGACTTCCTGCGTGCAGGGGCAGAGGGCAAGGTTGACGCGGCTGAAGTCGAGGCTTTGATCCAGGCCCGGCTGCAGGCGCGGACGGACAAGAACTGGGCCGAGTCCGACCGTATCCGTGACCAGCTGACCGCCATGGGCGTGGTGCTGGAAGACAGCAAGGGCGCGACTACCTGGCGCCTGGCTGACTGATGTAAATGGGGGCCGCTCTGCGGCCCATCGCGGGCAAGCGCGGTCCCTGTAGGAGCGGGCTTGCCCGCGATGGGCTGCAAGGCAGCCCCAGGCTTTACTTGCCTGGCCCCGCCAGCGGGCAATGCAACACCAGCTTCGCCCCACCCAACTCACTTTCGCCAATCTCCAGCCCAAACCCATGCAGGTCGACGATCGCCGCAACGATCGACAACCCCAGCCCGAACCCCGCATGGCGGTGGCCTTCCTCGCTGCGATAGAACCGCTTCAGCACTGCAGTTCGCTCTTCTTCGGCAATCCCCGGCCCACTGTCCTCGATGGCGATATGCACGCCCGCATCGTCCTGGGTCGCCGTAATGCCCACTCGCCCGCCTTCAGGCGTGAACTTGATGGCATTGCCCACCAGGTTGGCCAATGCCTCGAACAGTAATTCACGGTCCCCATGCAATGCCGGCAACTGCGCAGGCTGCTGCAGGTTCAGGCGAATGCCGCCGTCCTCGGCCAACGGCAAGTAGAAATCGTGCAGCTCCACCAGCAGATCATGCGGGTCCAACTGCACGAAACCGGCCCGGCGCTGGCGGTCTTCCAGCTCACTGATGCGCAACAAACCGCGAAACCGTGCCATGAGGGTATCGGTTTCACCGATGGCTTGGTCCAGTGCCTCGGCTTGCGGTGAATCAACCGGGCTTTGCTGGCGAATGCGGTACAGCTGTGCGCGCAGACGCGTCAGCGGCGTGCGCAGGTCATGGGCAATGTTGTCGCACACACCCTTTACCTCGTGCATCAGCCGTTCGATGCGGTCGAGCATGGCGTTGACGATGTCGGCCAGCATGTCCAGTTCGTCGCGCCGCGCCGACAGCGGCAGGCGGTGGGTGAGGTCGCCGGCGACAATCAGCTCGGCCTGGGCCTGGATCGCGCGAATGCGCTTCAACGGCCTGCGCCGCAGCAGGTACCAGCCGGCAAAGCCGGGAATCAGGGTCAGTGAGATGCCCCACAGCAATGCATGCAGGATGATGCGGGTGACCACGAACAGCGAGCCGTTGTCGCGGAACAGCACCAGCCAGCGGCCGTCCTGCACCTTGATGGCCACTGCGTCGCAGCTGTCACGGGGCATGTGCGGGTCATCGGCATCCAGGCAGCGCTTGAGCTCGTGTACCTTGCCGTCCATGCCAAGCTCTGGCGGAATGGCACGGATGCGCCCGCCAATCGGGTTGAGCTGGGCGTCGAACAGGCCGTAGGCATCGAAGGCGCGCTCTTCGAACGCCTGGCTGGCGATCAGTGCGTCATCCAGCTGCTTGCCGCTCATGTGCGCGAACAGGTGCTGGCGCTGCAGCATGGAGTGGCGGGTGAGTTTGTTCAGGTAGCTTGAAACCTCGAAGTACAGCACCCCCATGAGGATGCTGCTCCAGGCCACGAAGAGGAAGCTGTACAGCGCCAGCAGGCGGCTGGTCGAGGAGCTCCAGCCCTTAGACGGGTTCAGCAATGGCATAGCCGGAGCCCCGTACGGTACGGATCAGCGGCGACTGCCCGGGGGAATCGATCTTCTTGCGCAGGCGGCCGATGTGCACGTCGATCAGGTTGGTGCCGGGGTCGAAGTGATAGCCCCAGACTTCTTCGAAGATCATCATCCGCGTGATCACCTGGCCACTGTGGCGCATCAGGTATTCCAGCAGCTTGTACTCGGTGGGCAGCAGGTTTAGCGTCTGCTCGCCGCGCCTCGCCTCGTGGCTGATCAGGTCCAGCTGCAGGTCGGCGACCTGCAGGCGGGTCTGGGTCATCGGTACGCTGTTGCGCCGCAGCAGCACTTCGACCCGAGCGGCCATCTCGTCGGAGGCGAACGGCTTGGTCAGGTAGTCATCGCCGCCGGCACGCAGGCCGCGCACGCGCTCATCGACGTCGGACAGCGCGCTGATCATCAGGATTGGCGTGGCGATTTTCAGGTTGCGCAGGGTGGTGACGATGGTCAGGCCATCGACCTCGGGCAGCATGCGGTCCAGGGTTATCAGGTCGTACCCGCCGGCAATGGCCTTGGCCAGGCCCTCGCGGCCGTTGTCGGCCCAATCCACATCCAGACCATGGCTGGTGAGTTCGGCGACGATTTCCTGGCCGGTGACGGCGTCGTCTTCGATGGTCAGTACGCGTGTCATGCTGGTTCCTGGGCGTTTATTGGAGACTTGATTGTGCCAAAGAATAGCCAAACGGCGATTTAAGAAAAATTCATCTACCCACGGCCGGAAAACAAAACGGGGCATGCCAGTGCCTGGCATGCCCCGTGGTTCAGCGTGGCGCAGCGGCTCAGGCGACCTTGACGATCCAGCCAGCCGGCGCTTCGACGTCACCGCTCTGGATGCCGGTCAGCTCGTTGTAGAGCTTCTGGGTAACCGGGCCGACTTCGGTTTCGCTGTGGAACACATGCAGCTTGCCGTTGTACTGGATGCCACCGATCGGGGTAATAACCGCGGCAGTGCCGCAGGCGCCAGCTTCGACGAACCGCTCGAGGTTGTTGATCTCAACGTCCCCTTCGATGACTGTGAGCCCCAGGCGCGATTCGGCCAGCTCCATCAGCGACAAGCGGGTGATGCCCGGCAGCACCGACGCCGACTTCGGTGTAACGAACTCGTTGTTTGCGGTGATACCGAAGAAGTTCGCAGAACCGACTTCCTCGATTTTCTTGTGGGTCAGCGGGTCGAGGTAGATGCAGTCGGCAAAGCCGGCTTTCTTTGCCTCGTAGCCTGGTTGCAGGCTGGCAGCGTAGTTGCCACCGACTTTGGCGGCGCCGGTGCCTTGTGGCGCGGCGCGGTCGTAGTCGGAGATCAGGAACTTGTGCGGCGTCATGCCGCCTTTGAAGTAGGAGCCGACCGGGATGGCAAAGACCGAGAAAATGAACTCCGGTGCGGTGCGCACACCGATGTTGTCACCCACGCCAATCACGAATGGGCGCAGGTATAGGGCACCCTTGCCATGCGGCGGTACAAAACGCTCGTTGGCCTTGACCACCTGTTTGCAGGCTTCGATGAACTGTTCGGTTGGCACGCGCGGCATCAGCAGGCGGTCGCAGCTGCGCTGCATGCGCAGGGCGTTCTGGTCGGGACGGAACAGGTTGATGGAGCCGTCCTTGCAACGGTAGGCCTTCATGCCTTCAAAGCACTGTTGGCCGTAGTGCAGGGCGGTCGAACCTTCGCTGATGTGCAGCACATTGTCTTCTGTCAGGGTGCCTTTGTCCCACTCGCCATCGCGAAACACGGACAGGTAGCGCTTGTCAGTCTTGATGTAGTCGAAGCCAAGCTTGTCCCAGTTAATCTCGTTACTCATGACACCCTCGTTTGTCTTGCAGATGCCTGATCGCTCAGGCTGCTGTTATTTGCGCACCTCGCCACGATAATACATCCGTCGCGGATCGGGAACGGCCAGTCACGAATTGGTGGTTATCTCGGGTTCAGCACCGGCGAGGGTAGTTGCAGATACCCGTCCAGCTCGAGCTGCTGAAGAAACACGCAATCATGGGAAGCCACTATCATTGCCCCCTGAAAATGCCGCAGCATAGTCTGCAGCGCTTCAAGCGACGGCAGGTCCATGTGGTTGTCCGGCTCGTCGAGTAACAGCAGATCCACTGCCCGTTCGCGGTAAAGCACGCCCGCCAACGCGGCCTTGAGGCGCTCGCCGCCGCTGAGCAGGCCACTGGGCAGCTCGATGCGCGCGGCATCGAGGCCCAAGTGGGCCAGCCGTGTGCGCAGAAGGCCTGGTTGCAATGTCGGATTAGCCTCGCGCAGGTGTTCAAGTACTGTCTGCTGCCCAGGCAGTGAGCCGCAGTTTTGGTCGAGCATCGCTACTTCGGCGCTCAAGCGGACGCTGCCGGCCTTGATGGGCAACGTATTGCACAGCACCTTGAGCAGCGTCGACTTGCCGCTGCCATTGGTACCGACCAGCCCCAGCCGCTGGCCCAGGCAACACGCGCAGGTCGATCGGTTCGGCGCTGCCGCGCGGTAGCACTACGCCCTGCAGTGCGACCACTTCGCGCCCTGCGTGCCGTTGCGGTTTCGGCGCATGAAGCGTGATCGCGCTGTTTTGCTCGACCTGTAGCGCCGCTGCTTGTACCTGCGTTTGCAGCGCCCGCAGCGCGTCGCCATGGTCGCGGCGCTGTTTGCCTGCCGTGGCCTGGCTACGTTCCTGCTGGCGGTCGATGAGTATCTTTGCCTGGTTGGCGGTTTTTGCGTGATGGCGAGCGCGTGCCTGGTGGCGCTCCAGGCGTTCACGCTGCGCTTGCAGTTCGCGGGCCTGGCGCTGGCGTTCATGCCTCGCGTGGGCGAGTGCGTGCTGGGCCTGCTCACGCTGGTCGGCCTTGTGTTGCTCATAGAAGCTGTAATTGCCACCGAATGACTGCAGGCCGAGGCTCGACAGCTCGACGATACGCGCCATATGTGCGAGCAAGCTGCGGTCATGGCTGATCACCAGCAAACCCCGGCCCCACGCTTTGATCATGGCCAGCAGTTGTCCGCGGCCTTCACCGTCAAGGTGGTTGCTGGGTTCGTCCAGAATCAGGTAATCGGCATCGTTGAGCCAGGCACCAAGCAGGGCGATGCGCATGGCCTGGCCTCCGCTGAGGTCGGCAGCGGGGTAATCGGGGGTGAGGTGGCCCATGCCGTGGCGATCAAGCAGCATATGCAGCCGCTCGCGGATATCCCAATGTTCGCCCACGGTGTCGAAGTCGCGCGGGTCGATGCTGCCGTGTTCGATGCGCTGCAACGCGGCGATCACAGCGCCGACCTGGGCAAGGTCGGCGACGCGCACGCTTTGCCGAATCACCTGTTGATCCAAGTAATGCACCCTGCCATGGCGCAAGCAGCGGCCGCTGCTGGGCAAACGCAGGCCGGCAAGGATCTGCCCCAGCAGGCTTTTGCCCACGCCATTGCGCCCGACCATGCCGGTCGGGCGTTGGTCGAAGCACTCGTTCAGGTTGGTAAACAGGGGCCTGCCATCAGGCAAAACCAGAGAGACGCTGTCCAGCGTCAGGGTCGACGTATTCGTCATGCACAACTCCACTCATGCCGCGACATCCCCGGCGCAAGCCGGAGGCTGAAAGCTGGCCGTCGAACAGGACGGCGGCATCAATGGCGCATTGGACGAATACCTCGTGAAGCGGAATACGTGAGCCTAACGGACAGGCGAGGGCGGGTAAAGCACCGCTCGCCGGTTGACTTCAGCGCCCTTGCAAGCGCCTGTTCCAGTCGCCGGCATGGCTGCGTGCACAGGCCTCTTCACTGTCAAAACGCACATGCCAGGCCGGGTGGTCCAATTGCACACCTGCCTCGTCGAGTGCCTGGGCCGTCAGCTTGAGCATGCGCGCTTTCGCTTCCCCCGCCAGCGCTGCGGCCTTGTCCGCCTCGCGCTCGAAGACCCAGGTGATGCGCAGGCTGGTGGGGAACTCGTCAGCGTCCAAGCGGTGAGTCAGCCAGGTAAACCCAACGATTTCCGCCTTGGCAGTTTCGCAGGCGTCGGTCAGGCAGGCGACCAGTTCGCGCTCCAGGCGCGCCAGCTCGCGTTTGCCTGGTACTTTCATTGCGCGGCCTCTTCGTCGATTTGCTGACAGAAGCGCAACAGGTTACCGAACGGGTCGCGCACCAGCATTTCCAGGCCCCAGTCGACGCGGGCGGCGTGTGGCCGGGCGTAGCCGTACTGTTTGTCCTGCAGTTCGCGCTCCAGGGCCAGCAGTTCATCGGAACGGGCGAAGACCGTTGAGCCTGGGCAGGCGTCGCCATGGTGCTCGCTCAGGTGCAGGATCAGCCCGT
>Ga0213823_1000312_pt1 | contig 46738 bp, 30 predicted proteins | sample MC6MC0907MG_FD_179887 | JGI IMG/M metagenome (GOLD analysis project Ga0213823, IMG submission 179887) | Enriched soil aggregate microbial communities from Iowa State University, Ames, United States - MC6-MC0907-MG | ecosystem: Environmental > Terrestrial > Soil > Unclassified | place: USA: Iowa...
AGGCCATGCTCGGGGATGCGCGGCATGAGGTGATGTTCGTCGGCTATCAGGCCAAGGGTACGCCGGGGGCGGTGATACAGGCCAGTGAAGGGGCGCAAGGGTTTGTGCAGATTGATCTGGATGGGCAGATGTACGATATCCGGGCGAAGGTAGTCACGGTGGGTGGGTTTTCGGGGCATGCCGATCAGGCGGGGTTGGTCGGTTTTGTCAATGCAATGTCGCGCGTGCCGGGTCGGGTTGTGCTGGTGCACGGCGAGCAGCGTGCGAAGCTGGTTTTGCAGCAAGTTCTCAGGGCCAGCCGCAAAACGCATAACCAATGCTTTGAGGTAATTATTCCTGAATAAAGCGGGTTGGCCATTGAACGTTCACGCGTGTAGTTGTCTCAAACCTGCCATTTGAGTTTCGCAGCCCGTTGGTGCGGTTGCTAAAACGGCGGTTGAACAGCCCACTGAAGATACGCTCCCTGGCGCTCCTCGGGGGACAAGCTACATGAAAAAAACTCTGGTATTCTACGAGCCTCAGCTCGGGTCTGGAGCCTGGATGGCCAGGAATTGTCTCGCTGGGCGCGTATATTTATTGCTGCTGCACCCGACCGCAGCGGCTGTCAGATATTAAGATACATGTAGGTTTCCTGAGGTTTGAAACTTCAAGTGGCCGTTAAGGACTCGAATATGGAATTGATCCCGGTAATTCTATCCGGTGGCGTTGGTAGCCGTCTGTGGCCAGTATCACGTGAGGCTCACCCCAAGCCGTTCATGACCCTGCCAGACGGTCAGAACCTCATCCAGAAGACTTTCCTGCGAGCCGCCGAGCTGAACGGTGTGGTTGAAATCCTCACGGTCACCAACCGCGAATTGCTGTTCAAGACCGAGGACGAATATCGCACCATCAACAAGCATAACCTCAGCCAGGGTTACATTCTCGAACCCTTCGGCCGCAATACCGCCGCAGCCGTGGCCGCTGCGGCATTGCAGCTTCTGCAGTCCCACGGTCCTCAAGCGCACATGCTCGTGCTGGCGGCCGATCATCTGATCCAGAACGAAGCGGCTTTTTCCGAAGCAGTCAGCAAGGCCGTTCAGCTGGCAGGCGAGGGTTGGCTGGTCACATTCGGCATTAAACCCCAATACCCTGAAACCGGTTTTGGCTACATCGAGGCTGCGGCTGGCGGCGTGCTTGAGGGTGGGCTCAGAGTCGAGCGTTTCGTCGAAAAACCCGACGCCAAAACCGCTGAGGCCTATGTTGCTGCTGGCAACTATTTCTGGAACGCCGGCATGTTCTGCTTCCAGGTTGGCACTGTGATCGAACAGTTCAAGGCTTACGCCCCTGATGTGCTTGAAGCTGTCGAGCGCACCCTGGAAGCCTCACGCCGCTCTACCTCCAAAGGCTATAGCTGCCTGGCTCTGGATGCAGAGTGCTTCGCCAGCGTGCCGGACATCTCCATCGACTACGCCTTGATGGAACGCTCAAGTAAAGTGGCGACCATTCCCTGCGATATCGGGTGGAGCGATATTGGCTCGTGGAATGCTGTCAGCGAACTGACCCAGCCGGATGAGCATGGCAACCGCTTCGAAGGCGAAGTCATGGCTTATGGGGCGAGCAACAACTATGTCAGCACCGAAGACCGCCTGGCTGCGCTGGTAGGTGTTCAGGACTTGTTGGTGGTAGACACGCCGGATGCACTGCTGATTGCTCATAAAGACCACGCTCAGGACGTGAAACATATCGTCAAGCGCTTGAAGAACGATGGTCACACCGCCCATTTACTGCATCAAACAGTGCACCGCCCTTGGGGTACTTACACCACCTTGGAAGATGGCGAGCGCTTCAAGATCAAACGCATTGTGGTCAAGCCCAAGGCGTCGCTGTCCCTGCAGATGCATCACCACCGCAGTGAGCACTGGATTGTGGTGAGCGGTATGGCAGTGGTGGTCAATGATGATCAGGAGCTGATGCTCAACACGAACGAATCCACGTTCATTCGGGCTGGCCACAAGCACCGTTTGCAGAACCCGGGTGTAATCGACCTGGTGCTGATCGAAGTTCAAAGCGGCGACTACCTGGGCGAAGACGATATCGTTCGCTTCGAGGATAACTACGGTCGTTGCGACGCCTGATCCAGCCTCTCCAGTCGACCCCGTGGGCCTGATCCAGGCGCGGGGTCGATTTCGCTCGGCAAGCCTGTCGCCGACTTTCCCCTTTTTCGAATGGTGTTCGCTCAAGCGCCGCCGTATACAAGTGAGATGTATGTACCCACCCATTCAGACCCGCTGCTTCAAAGCCTATGACATTCGCGGCCAAGTGCCGGCTGATCTCAATGAGGATATTGCCTATCGTATTGGTCGTGCCTTGGTGGCTGAGCTGGGTGGGCGAAGCTACGTGGTAGGTCGTGACATGCGCTTGGAAAGCCCGACTCTTTCCCAAGCATTGATGAAGGGCCTTACTGAAGGCGGCGCCGACGTTATCGATATTGGCCTTTGTGGCACCGAGGAAGTGTACTTCGCTACCAGCCACTATCAGGCCGACGGTGGCATCATGGTAACCGCCAGCCATAATCCCAAAGGCTATAACGGCATGAAACTGGTGCGCGAGCAGTCGCGACCTATCAGTGGTGACACGGGCCTCAAGGATATTCGCCAGCGGGTGGAATCCGGTGACTTGGGGACCGCAGCCCCGGCCGCAGGCAGTGTTCGCCTGGCGTTCGACAAAAGCGCTTACATCGACCACCTGCTGACCTATGTGGACCTGGCTACCCTCAAGCCATTGAAGGTGCTGGCAGATCCGGGTAATGGTGCTGTTGGCCCGGTGCTGGAGCTGTTGAAGGCGCGCCTGCCACTGAAGCTCACTGTTATCAATGGGGAACCAGACGGCAACTTCCCTAATGGCATCCCCAACCCGCTGCTACCGGAAAACCGTGACCTTACACGCCAAGCTGTCCTGAATACCGGTGCAGACATGGGTATTGCCTTCGATGGTGATTTCGATCGCTGCTTCTTCTTCGACAATCAGGGGCGTTTCATCGAGGGTTACTATGTAGTTGGCCTGTTGGCTGAAATGCTGCTGGCCAAGCACCCAGGCAGCAAAATCATTCACGACCCGCGCCTGACCTGGAACACCATCAAACAGGTCGAAGAAGCGGGGGGAGTGGCAATCCAGAGCAAGACCGGCCATGCCTTCATCAAAGAACGTATGCGCGCCGAAGATGCGGTATATGGCGGCGAAATGAGCGCCCACCATTACTTCCGTGACTTTGCCTACTGCGACAGCGGTAACATCCCTTGGCTCCTGGTCGCTCAGTTGATGAGCGTAACGGGCAAAAGCCTCGGGCAACTGGTGGACGAACGTATTGCAGCGTTCCCGTGCAGTGGCGAAATCAACTACGAAGTGGAGGATGTTAAAGGCACTATCGAGAAGATTCTTGCTCACTACTTGCCGCAAAACCCCAGCGTCGACCGCACCGACGGTATCAGCGTAGAGTTCGCTGACTGGCGTTTCAGCCTGCGTGGGTCCAACACCGAGCCATTGCTGCGCCTCAATGTCGAGAGCCGAGGCGATCAGGCTTTGGTTGAGCGCCAGGTTGCACAAATCGCCGGCTTAATCAGAGGTTAATTATGTTTGGCATGATCAAAGGTGTATGGAGCTACCGAGGCTTCATTATCTCTTCAATCAAGAACGAATTCATTTCACGCTTTGCGCGAAGCAAGCTGGGCGGGTTGTGGATGATTATTCATCCCCTGGCCCAGGTCGCCATCTATGCGCTGATCCTGTCCAACGTACTGGCCGCCAAGCTGCCAGGCATTGACAATAAATACGCTTATGCCTTGTACCTGATGGCTGGCATTCTGGCCTGGAACCTGTTTGCCGAGATCGTCAGTCGGTGCCTGACGCTATTTATCGAGCAGGGCAATATCATGAAGAAGATGCGCTTTCCGCGTATTACGCTACCGGTTATCGTGGTGGGCTCGTGTTTGCTGAACAATGTCTTGTTGTTCGCAGCGGTGATGCTGGTTTTTTCATTGCTTGGCCACTATCCGACGCTGCAGATACTTTGGCTAATCCCGTTGGTGATGATCGTCGTCGCATTAAGCGTTGGCATTGGCCTGGTATTGGGTATTCTCAATGTGTTTCTGCGGGATGTCGGTCAGGTAGTGCCCATCGTGCTGCAGGTTTTGTTCTGGTTTACCCCAATTGTTTACATGGTCAATGTAATACCTGAACACCTTCGGGCCACCCTTAGTTTTAACCCCATGTATCCCATTGTTACTGCCTATCACGACGTGCTTCTGTACGCTAAAGCGCCAGATTTGAGTCAGGCGGTTGTCATGATCGGGATTTCCTTTGGTCTGTTGTTGCTTGGCCTGTTCCTGTTCCGTCGGTCTGTGCCTGAAATGGTGGATGTACTATGAGCCTTTTGAGTGTCAGTGATGTGGGCAAAGCCTACAAAACGTACCGTTCGGAACTGCAACGAATCGCCCACTGGTTCTTTTTGCCCACGAAGGCAAGCAGTGAGCACTGGGTGTTGAAACATATCAACTTTGCAATTGAACCCGGCGAAGCCATCGGCATTATCGGGCAAAATGGCGCCGGCAAGTCCACCTTGCTGAAGATGATCACCGGGACGTTGCAGCCGACCCAGGGTCGAGTGCAGGTCAATGGCCGAATCGCAGCCATTCTGGAGCTGGGCATGGGGTTCAATCCAGAGCTCAGTGGCCGCCAGAACGTGTACCACGCTGCGGGTCTGATGGGTTTCGATGTACAGCAGATCAATGATGTCATTGATGACATTGAAGCCTTTGCCGAGATTGGCGAGTACTTTGATGAGGCCGTGCGTACCTATTCCAGCGGTATGCAAATGCGCGTCGCATTTGCCGTGGCGACTGCGTTCCGGCCAGAAATCCTCATCGTCGATGAGGCGCTGTCGGTAGGGGACAGCTATTTCCAGCACAAGAGTTTTGAACGCATCCGTGAGTTCCAGCGGCTGGGAACATCGCTTTTGATCGTGTCACATGATCGTGGGGCCATCCAATCGCTGTGCAGCCGGGCCTTGCTTCTGGAAAACGGCTCCATCATCAAGGATGGGCCACCAGAGCAGGTCATGGATTATTACAATGCCCTGATTGCCGAGAAAGAAAACAGCACCGTGCAAGTCAAGCAACTGTCTGATGGCACCGTGCAGACGCAGTCGGGCAGCGGCGAGGCAACTATCGGTACCGTTGCTTTGTACGACATGCAAGGCACGCCTGTCGAGTTCGTGGCGGTGGGTGACAAAGTGACCCTGAGTGTGCAAGTAGAGGTGCACGCGCCGATCCCTGAGCTTGTAGTCGGCTACGTGATCAAGGACCGTTTGGGCCAACATGTTTTCGGTACCAATACCCACCACTTGGGCAAAGCCCTGAAGGCGCTTGAAACCGGTGAAAAACTGGAATATCGCTTCGACTTCGAGATGAATCTGGGGCCTGGTTCCTATTCTGTAGCGGTTGCCTTGCATGCCAATGAGGTGCACATCGGCAGCAATTACGAATGGCGAGACCTGGCGTTGGTGTTCAATGTGGTCAATACCTCAAAGCCCCAATTTGTCGGCATGGCGTGGGTCCCAACAGCTGTGGAGTGCATCCGGTGAAAAAACCTTTCTATCGCGCTTTCGAGGACCGCTACCGTGGCTCCACGAAATTGATCACCGAGCGGCTGCAGGTGTATCTGCCGTTCCTTCATCCGCTGTTGGCACTGGATGACGAGCATCGTGCGATTGACTTGGGCTGTGGCCGTGGCGAGTGGTTGGGTGTACTGGTCAGGCAGGGCTTCAATGCGGTTGGCGTAGACCTGGATGACGGCATGCTGGAGCAATGCCGGATCGAGGGTTATGCCGTTGAAAATGCCGACGCCGTTGCCAAGCTTAGATCGTTGGCCGACGCCAGCCAGGTGCTGGTGTCTGGGTTCCACATTGCCGAACATGTCCCCTTCCCGGTTTTGCAAGAGCTGGTAGGGCAGGCGCTTAGAGTACTCAAGCCCGGCGGGCTGCTGATACTGGAAACCCCCAACGCCGAAAACCTCATGGTGGGGACCAATAGCTTTTACCTCGACCCCAGCCATGAAAAACCTATCCCCAACCTGCTACTGAGCTTTTTGGCGGAATACGAAGGCTTTGGTCGCAGCAAACTCTTGCGGTTGCAAGAGCTCTCACCACTACCCGCACACGAGGACATGCGCCTGCTGAATGTGCTCAGCGGTGTAAGCCCAGACTACGCCGTAATTGCCCAGAAAGATGCCCCGGAGCCGACACTTTTGGCCTTCGCCAGCGCCTTCGATGCTGAGTATGGGGTGACCCTTGAGGGCCTGGCCGAGCGCTATGAAGAAAGGCTGGCTAGCAACTTCCAGCAAGTGGGCGAAAGCGTCGAATGCTGCAATTCGGCATTGGTGCAAGTTAACCTGGACCTGGGTCAGCACCAGGCAGGGCTTGCGGATTTGAGCCAGGAAGTCGAGCGTCATCGCGCCGAACTGGAGAGCCTCAAGCAAGTGGTGAACGGCCTGAACCACCATCTGGCCGATACCCAGCAACGGCTGGCTCTTGCTGATGAGCGTATGGCGGCGACGCAAGCCTGGATCGATCAGCAACAGGCCAAATCGCTGGTAGCCATCGTCAAACGCACAGCCAGGCCGCTTGCCGTCAGAATGATTCGGTCGGTACTCGGCAACCAGGTGCTGCGACACAATGCCAACCAGTTGCTGCGCAAGTTCCCCAAGCTGCACCATCAGTTGAAACTGTTCGCTCAGAACCGCGGGCTTATTGGTGGCGGTGCGTTCGCATCGGCGGGCATGGGCCACGTCGGTTTTCAGGCGGTAGATTACTCGAGGGTAAGTTTTGCCGTATATCCCAAAGCGCCGCTACTGCCTGAAGGTTTTTACCTAAAGGACGAGGCTGTCGCACCGGCGTTTGATGCCGTACGGATCACGGGGCATATCGAAGGCCATTACAGCCTCGCCATCGTCAACCGCGGCCTGGGTGTGGCATTGTTCGACATGTTGGAGGGCAAGCTCGCGTTCCAGCCCTACCATGGCAAGGCGTACGACAATGTCATCGAGATACCAGCCTTCCAGCAGCGGCTGACAAATGCAGTAGGCCAACCGTTGGATGAAGCGTTGGAAGGGGAAGTGCTGTCGATCGTTCATCACTACCCCATGATCAAGGACCTGAAGGGCGCTGGCATGCGCCTGGTCATCTTCTTCTGGGAAGAAACCGCAATCCCGTATGAGACCATCAGCTTCATAAACGAAAACTTCGATGCTGTTATCGTGGCCGCTTCTTTCGTAAAGAAAGTGCTGCACGATTCTGGCTGTGAAGTACCGGTGTTCATCTGCCCTGTCGGGGTAGATCACATCATTACCAATGAAGTGGCACCGATTACCGATATTCGTCCTGCTGCCGGGCAGCGGTTCCGCTTTTTGCATGTATCGTCGATGTTTGAGCGCAAAGGCCCCGATGTGCTGCTTGAAGCCTTTGCCGAGGCTTTCTCCAGCGCCGATAACGTCGAGCTGTACATCAAGACGTTCCCCAACCCGCATAACCGCGTACATGAATTGGTCGCCAACCTCTCGGCCGATCGGCAAGACATGCCATCGATCGTGGTTGACGAAAGCCCTATGGACGACCAAGGCATTATCGCGTTGTATCGTTCCGCCCATACGCTGGTGCTGCCAACACGTGGCGAAGGCTTCAACTTACCAGCGGCCGAAGCGCTGGCAATGGGGTTGCCAGTAATCGTCACCGGCTTTGGTGCGCATGTTGATTTCTGCACGCTTGGCACTGCCGAGCTGCTGCCGTTCTTGTTTGCCAAGTCGGGCAGCCACCTGGGTGCGGCCAATTCATGCTGGGTCGAACCGGACAAGCATACCTTGGCCCTCAAGATGGGCGAACTGCGCGGCAAAATCGTGGAAGGCGACGATGCACTCGAGCAGCGCCGGCGCCAAGGCATTGAACTGGTTCGCAGCATCTACACTTGGGAGCAGAGTGCGCAGGCGGTCTTGGCCAGTGCTAACTGGCTCAAACACGAAATGCCGGCGGCCGCCGCCAGCAAGACCAAACTGGTGGTGGTTTCTCCTTGGGCAACCAAATGCGGCATTGCTGAATACACTCAGGCATTGCTCAGTGAGTTCAAGCAGGACAATTACGACGTTCGCATCTACTGCGATGAGCGCACAGACACAACCTCCGATGCCTATCAGCCTGCCTGGAGGCTTTCCGACGCCAAATCGGTGTGCAGGGTGTTGGCCAACGAGGGCTGTGCCGATGCTGATGTTGTTTTGGTGCAGCATCAGCCGAGCCTTTTCGCCCTCAATGATGAAGTTTGCGAGCGACTGGCGCAGTTGCACGATCAGGGCAAGGTTGTGGTGCTTGAACTGCACTCTACGCAGCCGTTGATTACCGACCACCGCCTTTCCGAGAGGGCCGTACGTTCGCTGCGCAAGCTTGACCGCATCATCGTCCACAAGCCTGAAGACCTGAATAACCTATTGGTGCTGGGCCTGGCCGCCAACGTCATGATGATGGCGCACGGTGTTATCTCGCCGCTCACTGACGTGCGGCCGGCGGATGTCCGCGATGAGTTGGGTATCGCTCAGGATGACCTGGTCATTTCGTGTTTCGGCTTCATTCTTGCCCACAAGGGTATCGACACGCTGATCGAGACCATCCTGCCGTTGGCGCAAGAAACAGGCCGCAATGTTCACATGCTCGGTTTGCACTCCATCCTCGATGCGCGCAGCGAACAGACACTGGACGCTTACCGGGCCAGGGCGGTTGAGCTTGGTGTGGATGACAAGATCACCTGGGTTACCGATTTCCGCCCCATCAAGGAGTGCCTGCGCTTGATGAGCGCAGCGGATTACGTGATCTTCCCGTACAAGGAAACACAAGAAAGCGCCAGCGGTGCGGTAACGATCGGCATTACCACCCTCAAGCCGGTGCTGGTGAGCCCGATCCATATCTTCTCGGACATGGCTGAAGCCACCTTGCAGATGACCGGTAGCCACGCAGCGGACATCGTGGCGTCGATCGCCGAGCTTGAACGCAACCCGGACAAGGCTCAGGCGTTGGTGGCGCGACAGGAACGATGGATTGACGACCGCAGTTGGGAGCGGGTTTCTGCCCGCCTGAGCGCTACCGTGCAGGCACTGTTGTTCGAAAACAACCACCTCGCCCCGATTGTGGAAAAGCACCGCCGACTCAGCCCGGGAATTAGCCCGGCAGCACCGAAGAAGTTGCTGGTGGATGTGTCCGAGCTGTACTTCCGCGATGCCAAGACTGGTATTCAGCGCGTTGTGAAGCGGGTAATCAATGAATTTCAGCGCGGTGAGGGTGTTGATTACCAGGTAATCCCCGTATTTGGCGTTACCGGCAAAGGGTATAGGGTTGCAAGTGGATATCCAGGTTCCAGTGCCTATGTGGCCAGCTTGAGCGAATGCCCGATTGAGTACTCGGCGGGGGATGTGTTCCTGGGGTTGGACCTGAGCGCACATTTGTTCCCCGAGTTTGACGGCGAGCTCGAGCGCATGCGCCGTGCAGGCGTGGGTATCCACTTTGTGGTTTATGACCTGATCCCGTTGTTGCACTCAAGGTTTGCCTACCCCGGTATTGATGGCGCCTTCAACAACTGGATGCGTTCTATCAGCCAATATGCCGATGGGGTTGTGGCGATCTCGGCTGCGGTGGCTGCTGACGTTAAAGTCTGGTTGCAGCAGCACGGTGGCGGGAGGGTGATGCCGTCCATCAGTCATTTCCACCTGGGGGCTGATATCGAAGACGTTCAAGGCCAAGGCAGCTCTACGCTGGAAGATGCGTTCATTGACCAATTGAAAGCGGTGCCCACGTTCCTGATGGTGGGTACGCTTGAGCCGCGCAAAGGCCATGCACAGACTTTGGCTGCGTTTGATGTGCTGTGGGCCCAGGGTGTAGAGGTGAACCTGGTGCTGGTTGGCAAGGAAGGCTGGGCCGTAGAGCAGTTGGTCCAGGACCTGCGTGCGCACCCACAATTGGGCAAGCGCTTGTTCTGGCTGCAAGGGTTGAGCGATGCCGACCTGACCGAACTCTACAGTGCCTGCTGTGCGTTGATCGCCGCCTCGGAGGCCGAAGGCTTTGGCTTGCCGTTGATTGAAGCCGCGCAGCACAAACTGCCCATCATTGCGCGGGATATCCCTGTGTTCCGCGAAGTGGCGGGGGAGTTTGCCTATTACTTCCAGGGCGTGTCCGCGGATGAGCTGGCTCACGCCATGAAGCAATGGCTGGAGCTGTTCGAGCAAGGAGCCCAGCCGCTGTCGGATGAGATGCCCTGGCTACATTGGAGTGAAAGTGCAGCTGAACTAAAACGCCTGGTTTTGGGTGTGACGGAAAATACTCAGCTGAAGCATAACGCCCCTGCTCAAGCGCACTGATTGCGTACGCTTGGCCATCCATGAACCCTGCAATGCGGCGCGGCCGCATTGCAGGGTTTTTGCTGTATGGGGGTAACTTGTAAGCGTTCCGTCAGCCCAGATCTCCGCCGCGCGGGCGGCGCTCGATTGCACCGGCGCAGCCATGCACGGCGGGCGCTTACAAGCCCGAATTGCTTAACTGACCGGCATCGGGCGCAGGGAGTACCATTTGGGAATGGCAAACAAGGAAGGAGCAAAAAGCCCCGGTTAAAACATGTGTCCAGAGAGAAGGCTGCGTTACCGCAGCCCCTCCCCGCTAAAACCGTTACTCGAACAGTTCGGCGTCAGCCAATGCGACCCCAAGCTGGTCCTTGCCAGACAGGCTTGGTACGAAGTCGATAGGCCACTCGATGCCCACTGCCGGATCATTCCAAGCAATGCAGCGCTCGCACTGCGGCGAGTAGAAGTCGGTGGTCTTGTAGAGGAACTCTGCGGTTTCACTCAACGTGACGAACCCGTGTGCGAACCCTGGCGGGATCCACAGCTGGTTCTTGTTCTCGGCCGACAACACCGCACCTACCCATTTACCGAAGGTAGGGGACGAGCGACGGATATCCACCGCAACATCGAAGACTTCGCCTTGCACCACACGCACCAGCTTGCCCTGGGCGTGAGGTGCCAGCTGATAGTGCAGGCCACGCAGCACGCCTTTTACCGAGCGCGAGTGGTTGTCTTGTACGAAGTCGGGCTGCAGGCCGGTCACTTCGCTGAAGACACGGGCGTTGAAGCTCTCGTAGAAGAAACCACGTTCGTCGCCAAAAACCTTGGGGGTAAACAGCACGACTTCGGGGATATCCAGCGGAATGGCTTGCATCAGAACACCTTCTCTTTCAGCAAGTTGTGCAGATACTTGCCATAACCGTTTTTCAGCAGTGGTTGAGCCAAGCGCTCGAGTTGCTCAGCGTTGATCCAGCCAGCGCGGTAGCAAATTTCCTCAGGGCAGGCGACTTTCAAGCCCTGACGGCGCTCCATGGTTGCGATGTACTGGCTTGCCTCCAGCAGACTGTCGTGCGTGCCGGTGTCCAGCCATGCATAACCCCGGCCCATGATTTCAACCTGCAACTGTTGTTGCTGCAGATAAAGATTGTTGAGGTCGGTAATTTCCAGCTCGCCGCGCGCAGATGGCTTCAAATCGCGGGCCAGGTCGACTACCTGGTTGTCATAGAAATACAGGCCGGTAACGGCATAGCTCGACTTGGGAACAGCCGGCTTTTCTTCCAGCGACAGTACGCGGCCGCTATCGTCAAACTCCGCTACGCCATAGCGTTCTGGGTCATGCACGTGATAAGCGAACACCGAAGCCCCGGCTTCACGCTTGTCTGCATTCAATAGCAGAGCCTGGAAGTCATGGCCGTAGAAAATATTGTCACCCAGTACCAGCGCAGATGGGTCGTTACCGATAAAGTCTGCGCCGATGGTGAATGCCTGGGCCAAGCCATCCGGGCTTGGTTGTACTGCGTAGGACAGGTTCAGGCCCCACTGGCTGCCATCGCCCAGCAGCTGTTTGAAGCGCGGGGTGTCTTGCGGGGTGGAGATGATCAGGATGTCCCGAATCCCCGCGAGGAGCAGGGTGCTCAGCGGGTAGTAGATCATCGGTTTGTCATACACCGGCAGCAGCTGCTTCGAAACCGAAAGTGTGGCCGGATGCAGTCGTGTACCCGAACCGCCAGCCAGAATAATTCCTTTACGAGCCATGAGAGTCCCTATTACTGGATTTCGTCCAGCATACGTTGCACGCCTTGCTCCCAAAGCGGCATTTTGAAATTGAACGTGTGTTCCAGCTTGCCCAGTGCCAAGCGCGAGTTGCGCGGACGTGGTGCAGGTACTGGATAAGCTTCGGTGCTGATTGCAGCAACCTGATCAGCTGTCACTTTCAGCGCTACGCCAGTGCGTTGAGCGTGCGCCAGCACGAACTGAGCAAAACCATGCCAAGTGGTTTCACCGGACGCAGCCAAGTGGTAAATCCCAGCCAGGTGACGGTTGTCTTGCCCATTGAAGATTTGCCGCAGGATGTGTGCTGTAACGTCGGCGATCAGGTCAGCGCCCGTTGGTGCGCCAAATTGGTCTGCTACCACGCTCAACGTCTCACGCTCCGCCGCCAGGCGCAGCATAGTCTTGGCAAAATTGTGCCCGCGCGCAGCATACACCCAGCTGGTGCGCAGCACCACGGCCTTGGCGCCGGTGGCGAGAATGCCATGCTCGCCTTCCAGCTTGGTGCGGCCGTAGACCGAAAGGGGGCCGGTAGGCGCAGTTTCCTCCCAGCGCTGATTGCCGCTGCCGTCAAATACATAATCGGTGGAATAATGAATCAGCCAGGCGCCCAATGCTGCTGCTTCACGTGCTAATACAGCAGGAGCCTCGGCATTGATTGTGGCGGCCAATGCCTGATCGCTCTCAGCCTTATCCACTGCAGTGTAGGCAGCAGCGTTGACGATCACGTCCGGCGCCAGTTGCCGAACCGTGGCGGCCAAGCCGTCCAGGTTGGACAAGTCGCCACATAAGCCCTTGGCCCCTTGACGATCCAGCGCGATGACCTCACCCAGCGGCGCCAAGGCGCGCTGTAGCTCCCAGCCTACTTGCCCGTTTTTCCCCAACAGCAGGATTTTCACGCTTTATTTGCCCCGTATTGCTGTGCCACCCAATCACGGTAGCTGCCGTCCATGACACCTTTTACCCATTCCTGATTGGCCAGGTACCAAGCGACTGTCTTGCGAATGCCCGTCTCGAAGGTTTCGGCAGGTTTCCAGCCGAGCTCCCGCTCGATCTTTCGTGCATCGATGGCATAACGGCGGTCATGGCCAGGGCGGTCGGTTACGTAGGCGATGAGTTCTGCATATTGTTCGACAGGCTCGCCGGTCTTCTGGTTGATTACCTGGCGCGACGCCGCAGGTGCCATCTCGTCGAGAAGGCTGCAGAGTGTCCGCACAATGTCAATGTTGGCTTTTTCATTCCAGCCGCCAATATTGTACGTCTCGCCGAACGCACCGGCTTCCAGTACGCGACGGATGCCCGAGCAGTGATCTTCGACATACAGCCAGTCGCGGATTTGCTGGCCGTCGCCATAGACAGGCAGCGCCTTGCCGGCGAGTGCGTTGACGATCATCAGCGGGATCAATTTTTCCGGGAAGTGGAACGGCCCATAGTTGTTGGAGCAGTTGGTAGTGAGTACCGGCATGCCGTAGGTATGGAAATACGAGCGTACCAGATGGTCACTGGCTGCCTTGCTGGCGGAGTATGGGCTGTTCGGCGCGTACGGCGTGGTTTCGGTGAACGCCGGGTCGTTTGGCCCCAGTGTGCCGTAGACTTCGTCGGTAGAGACATGGAGGAAACGGAAGGCCTCCTTCTCTGCACCTTCCAAACTATTCCAATGCGCCCGGGCGGCTTCAAGCAAGCGGAACGTGCCCATCACGTTGGTTTCGACAAACGCTTCGGGGCCGGTGATCGAGCGGTCTACATGGGATTCGGCCGCGAAGTGAACCACGGCGCGCGGGCGATGCTCTGCGAACAGCTTGGTCAGAAGCGCAGCATCGCAAATATTGCCTTGCACAAAGCGATGCTGAGGGTTGCCTTCCAGCGACTGCAGGTTGGCCAGGTTGCCTGCGTAGGTCAGGGCGTCGAGGTTGAGGACGGGTTCCTCATTGTGCGCACACCATTGCAGTACGAAATTTGAGCCGATGAAGCCGGCTCCGCCTGTTACTAGAATCATAATTTGGCTCTAAATGGACAAAAGGTGTTGTCGTAGACAGATGACGCTGAGAAACTTCGCCCCGGCAACGCAAGGCGAGCTGCTAGCGCTGCCCGGAATTAGACCACCCTGATGTCGAAAAATACACTGCTGGGTGCCGGAGCTGACCGCGCCGATCTGCTCACGCTGGACGAGGAGGTGCCGTTGCAGCGGTGGAAGGTGACCTCATGGTTGCCATGACCCAACAGGGAGTCGTCAGGTGTCCATGCAACAAACAGCTGTTTGAGCAATGCAACTCACGGAGATTGACCTGAGTGCTGGCAAGTCTAGAGTGCCTTAAGCTACCGCTATTTTGTGATTCCAGTTCGGTGGGCTTGGCAGTGCGGGGCGCGCATCAGGGGTCGGGTTCGTTTTCGGGGGTTGAAAAGTGTCATTTTTATTTGTCAGCATTCCTGAAATAGGAATTAGAGTGATGGCAGTCCTTGCATTCATGTTGAACAACCCAAAAAAAAATATAATAGGCTCGGGGCTCGGCAGGTTAGACGTCATTCTTCATGTTTCAGCGGTCTGGCGCTCTTGAATATTCATAGGAAAGTGAAAAATGTCTGTTAAGGAAGGCTTGCCGAGCGTAGATGTTCAGCCGAGCATGCACGTCAAGGGAAATTCAGTGCGCGCCACCCAGAAAAAGACTGGCTCAAGGCGATTTGTGCTGGATCTGGCTTATTACCGGAATCGCTACCCAGACCTGTCTTCGCTCACGGACGATGCGCTAGAGCAGCATTGGCATGCGTTCGGTTATCAAGAAGGCCGTTATGCCTCGGCTTCGCACGAAAGTGGTGATGCGGAGCTTATCGCTGAAGCAGTGCTCAATGCGGCCGACAGCGCCGTCATGGCCAAGCCGGATGTTGCGAAAGTAGACCTGGATTTTTACCTGACCTTTTACCCTGACCTCAAAGCCGGCGGCGTTGAGAGTCAAGCTATTGCGGAAGCGCATTTCCAACGCTTCGGACGGGCGGAGGGGCGACTCCCTACTCCCGAAGCCTGGGCTAAGAAGCACGAGCTTCCACTAGAGTTGATACCGAACGGGTTCAGCCTTTCAGCAGTCATTGACCGGAGTGCCAAGCGCGGCCTTGAGGTTGAGCCACAGCGGGTCATGGGCATATTCCTGGGGCAGGATGTTATCCCTATTGATCTCGCCGAAACGCCCCAGAAAAGCCAGGTAGTGTTCTCTAAGCTGGGTATGCATTACTTGTCCCGGCATAAGGTCCAAGAGGGCAGAATCCTGCTTGAAGCGGCTTTAAGCATCGCGCCTAGTACTGAGGTGTTCAACCGGCTAGGCGGTAGCTACATGGAGGATGGTCACTTCAGTATTGCCTTGCAGTACTTCAATGCTGCCGCGCAATTGCCGAATCCGCCGGTTTGGACAGCCTTCAACCGAGCGCACTGCTTGGCTAAGCTGCATCAGCTAGATGAAGCCATTCGGGTGCTTTCTGCAGGTATTGCTACTAACCCGAATCACCGTCCCCAGCAAGACGAACTGGAGCGTCTGGCTGAGCAGAAATGGCGTGATTTACACGCAAAGCTCATGACCCGAGTGGATATGCTGGACCGGGAGGGCTTGATCAATGAGGCATACGCTTACGCGGTTGACTTGTATCGAGCGTACCTTCCTGTTTACGGTGATCTGTCGGAAAGCGCTGCACATGATTTGCCAGCACTGCCGCCCTTGGGCAATTTGAATACCGACCGTGTCTTAATTGTTGGTGACTTTCACATAGCCCAGTGCGTGCGCTACCGCATTGAGCAGAAAATTGAACAGCTGGAAGCAGTTGGCAAGCAGGTGACTGCCATAAGCTGGACTGAGCTGGACAAGAACCAAAATGCATTAGCACTGCACGATGTGGTGATCTTCTATCGAGTTCCAGCGGTAGTTCAAGTAATCAAGGCGATCGCTCAAGTCAACGCAACGGGTAAGCTCAGCCTGTACGAAATTGATGATCTGCTATTCGTTCCCGAGTACCCGCCGTCGATCGACAGCTATGGTGGCTATGTTTCGCTGGCAACACACCGTGAACTCACGCGCGGCATGGCTTTGTTCAATGCCGCTGCGCGACTTTGCCGTCAGGGGATCGCGTCCACTGAGCCGCTGCGATTCGAGCTTGCCAAGCTGGTGAGAGAAAAACAGTGCTGGTTGCATCGCAACGGCCTGGACAGATTGAATCAGATTCGCACGAACGACAAATCGCACAAGAAGACCATCGATATTTTCTATGGCAGTGGTACTCAAGCACACAACACCGACTTTATCGAACAGGCGCTGCCTGCGATTGAGCGTGTGCTTAGCGAGACCCCTCAAGCTCGTTTGGTCGTTGTTGGTTACCTGCGATTGCCAGTGTCATTTACCGCAAAATACGCTCAGCAGTTTACCCAGTTGCCGGCTATGGACAGTGTGCAAGGCTATTGGTCGCTGCTTGAGCAAGCGGATATCAATATTGCGGTGTTGCACGATGACAAAGTCAATGCCTGTAAAAGTGAGCTGAAATGGTTTGAAGCAGGCTGCTTTGGCATCCCATCGGTTTTGAGCAGCACGGCCAATTACCGTGATGTTGTCAAAGATGGAGAAGATGGTTTCCTTGCCACTACTGAAGAAGAATGGTATCGGGCATTAAAAAACCTCGCTAGTAGCCAAGCCTTACGGCAACAGATAGGCCACGCCGCTCAGAAGCGGGCCCAGGACGATTACAGCCTGCAGGCGCTTGGAAGTACATTGGCAGGTACGCTCGATGATTTCGTGAGGGGCATTCAGAAAGCCAAGCCGAGGAAAAAAATTGCGTTGGTCAACGTATTTTTCCCTCCGCAGGCGATTGGTGGTGCAACGCGTGTCGTGGCGGATAACTTCTCAGAGTTCAGAAGCACTTACGCCGAGGACCTCGATGTCTGTGTGTTCACTGCTGATGTTGAGTGCCGACCCGCTCATCAGATGACTGTCTACACCTATGAGGGCTGCCGGGTCTACCGGTCTACGACCCTGTGGCGTGAGCACATGGACTGGCATCCTAAAGACCCAGAGATGTACCGCCTGTTCCAAGAGTTCCTGGAACTGGAAAAACCCGATTTGATCCACTTCCATTGCGTCCAGCGTTTGACAGCTTCGATTGTGGAAGCGGCACGAGATGCCAAGATTCCTTACATGGTCACTATTCACGATGCCTGGTGGATCTCGGATTTCCAGTTCTTGGTCGACCATAACTCAAAAGTTTATCCTGACGGGCATCCTGACCCTTACGAGCTCATAGAAATGCCAACGAATATGAAGTTGGCAGATTCCATCGAGCGACGCCGCGATCTTAAAGACCTTCTGCATAGTGCTTCGAGGGTGCTGACCGTGTCGAACGCATTCGCAGAGATTTATCGCCGAAACGGTATCCCGCAGATAGAAGTTATAGCCAATGGCGTTTCCAGTGATATTCCGTGGGCGCAGAAGGATACCTCTTACACCAAACGGGTTGTATGCGGACATATCGGCGGAATGTCGGAGCACAAGGGTTATTATCTGCTCAAGGAAGCAGTGCTTCAGAGTCAGCCTGAGAATCTTGAGTTTTTGATTGTTGACCATTCCAAGGAAGAAGGGTATGAACATCATTCTCAATGGGGGAAAGTGCCAGTGACCTTTATCGGTCGCGTAAGCCAGAAAGGAATCGTAGACCTTTATGGGAAGATTGATGTCCTCTTTGCGCCCTCAATGTGGCCGGAAAGCTTCGGCCTTGTAACACGTGAAGCGGTTGCTAGCGGATGCTGGGCGGTCGCTAGTAATATGGGAGGAATAGGCGAGGACATTGTTCCAAATAAAAATGGTTATGTCATTGAGCCTAATGTGGAGGCTTTAGTGGTAACGTTAAAGCATATCAGTAGCTCAGTTGCCCAACACAAGGCGGCATCCGACACAGAGGTAAGGAGAACATCAGCGGGCCAAGCTAAGGAGCTCAAGAAGCTCTACCTGAACTTGAAAGATGGCCATGCAGTAGGAAGGAGGCTTATAAAATGAAAGTGACAAAAATAGGGCTGTCCTCAGTCGTGATTGAATTTGCGAGCGTCGATGTTTCCAAATTTATAAACCTTAGCCAGGCGCAGCGTGAGGTGCCATTCAAATGGGTGGGCGCAGGCGATCCTCAGCAGGTAGCCATTGAGGTCAATATCCGAGATTTTTCGGTTTATGAAAGTTTGCTACTGACTTCTGATGAGCATTCGTTGGAGCTAGCCGGGGCCTTCGAAAAATTTAGGTTGGATGAAAAAAAGCTCGCCGATGAGTTCTACGTCACTGGCGCCATAATCAATGCTGCTACTCGCGGCATGGAAAATAACGAATTATTTTTCGTTGCATTCAATGCGCTGTCAATCATGCCTGTGAATAACCATTTTTACGGCGCATTAATTACTTTGATTTCCTATAAGTATCTGGAGGCTCCGGAGTATCGGGGATGGGTGATTGGTGTTCTATTGGAGTCAAAAACAAAATTTGACGAGACGGTAGAGTATTGTACCCCTAATACTGCGCGGTGGGGTATTTCCTCAGCTACAGCATTTGCCCTAGTCCTTCTCCTTAATGACCGTGTTCAAGATGCTGAGTGGGTAATCGACTCGGCGCTGCGCAGGTATGAGCCCAATCTAAATCAGCTCAGCTATTGGAATTATTGTCAGTGCTTGATTCTAAAGGCTGCAATGCTTGCCTTTGCTGGTAGGAATAAAGAGTCAGGTTGGAAGTTTCTTGCTGCGTTTGATTTTTCGAGAAAGGCTATAAACGATACATTCCATTCTCGGAATGATTGGGTTCTGGGCCAGATATCGGACTGCCATGCGCTCCTGAATCTCGGGGAATTAGCGATGAAGTGTGCTGTTAAAAGTTTAGGCAGGATACCTTCCGAGTCCCGGTATGCTGATATCAAGTACAGTGGAAAAATAAGCTTCGCGCCCGTATTTTCAAGATTTCAAAGCTCGCGTTCGAAATTTAAAAGTGAGTTTTTTGACGTGACTGAAATGGCGCTTAATGCATAGCAGGGTATTTAGAGTCTATCTGTGTTTGATATACCCTAAAAAATAGCTCATTGCAGATTTACAATGAGCTATTTAACTGAGGCGATCGGTTTTTTGGAAGTGAAGCCGCTCGCCTCACGTTTTTTGATGTATATTCATGATAGTATTGATTTAAGCTTGCAATACGGATTGGTTTTAATGGTTCCATCTTTGTTGATTAACGCCATTGATAGATAAAGTACTTGTGCGAGTCCGATAAGGTTGTAAATATCGCCAACTATTTCTTCGTCCTCAGTGTTATTGATCATTACGAAAGAAAGCGTCGGTTTTTCTTGCTTAAATGCTTTGTAAAAGAAGGTCTTGCCATCTTTTTTTATAACGAGTAATTTATTTTCATATGGCGCTTTGTCGAAGAAGGTAAGGCTGGCTTCGTTCGGTTTAGAATCTTCTTCTTTTGCGAAATAGATTAGCGTTTTGTGATATTTATGTGATGAAAAAAGAGCCTCGTCAGCTTCCCTGACATGAAAGCCGCCGACTGTTGTTGTATCAAGAATTCCTCGTCTTAGATAATCCTTGATGAGTCTGAATGTGTTAGTGGTTCCCGATACAATAAAGCTGTCGTTTTTGTAATAATCAAATATTTTGAAAAACGATTTCTTTGCCTTCAGAGCAAAAGTTAGTGCTTGCGTGGAAGTAAATCCCTCGTGGATTTTTTTGAGGAAGTAATAACCAAAAATTGAAGGGTGATTACTGGAGTCAATAAACAAGAAATTAAGATCGTGATAAAGGATGTCAGAAAGTTTTATGCTGTTCCTGAATTTTTTTTCAATTGTGGGTAGGTTCCAAATGGGGTGTTGGTACGTGTTGTTCTCGAAATATTTATCCTCATTGATATTTTTATATTCTCTGATCAAAAGGCACCAGAAAACTAATCTTATATCATCTCTTTGAAGAGCTTCTAAGCTTTCAATAGACTTATCATACATGAGCTTGTCTATTTCTGGGTTTATGAACTCTTTCTTTACAATGAAGGCGTCGCTCTCATTATGCGTCAGGTGATAAGTGTTGCCGAATCTAAAGTCACCTACCATGATGAATGGACTATTTGTTCTTGAGCGGCTCTTGATACTATCATGCCAGATCGGGAGTCCACCGACTCCATGAAACTCACTATGGATTTCAAAAAAATCTCTCAACCTTTGCCAGCGTACTACGTGCGAGGGGCCAATAATCATGTTAATGTCCGATCATAAGGATGTAGAAATAATAATGCTAAATAGGCATAGATGGTTTGTCGGGTTTTGACCTGGTTTGCTAGACTTTGGTTTCACCTATGACTGAGGCTGAATTCTACAATAAATTTTTCGGTTGGGGCGCCGAAGTGTGAATAAAAGTTACAAGGCGCGGAGGGTGCATGATATTCCCCGCAAGGCAGTGCCTGGAGTGGCGCTGCCCAATTGCGAAATGTTTTAACGCGTTCTCTATTCAGGATGGGTGCAGGTTTCGAGCAGGGATGAAATATTGCCTAGAGCATATATATTGTTCTCATGGCACCATTGCTGCCAGTTCTTGACTTCGGACCAGTCGCTCAAAAAAAGGAAATCCAAATTCGATTCGCTAGCTGCCTTGAAGTCATATTTACTGTCGCCGATGAAGAGCGCAGGGGATGCGATATTTGAGCCGCGTTGCTCGCGTGCAAGAATTTCCTCTTTAGCATCTGGGCTTCCGAATATGCCGCCGTCAAACATCTCAGCAAGCTTCCGTTGTGCAAAAATCTCACGGAGTTCGCTCTGGTCACCGCCAGAAACGATCAACCAGCGAGTATTCGGAGTTTTTGCCCGAAGCTCCCGTATGCCACTCGCTACATCGCAGCTGAGCAGGCCGCTCCTAACGTATTCAGCGTAGCGGTCTAGAAGCTGCTCTAATGTAGGTCCTTCAACGTGTTGGGCGACTATGTGTTCTAAGAAATATGAAAACTTTTTATAGCGTGAAACCCCGCCATTAGCGACGTGGTGATCAGCGAGAGCCTGGGCGGCCATTTCGCCGTAAGGCAGCGCTGCTTGGTAGAAGGCTTGGGTTTTCACTTTATTCGAATCTAGCAGCACACCATCGCAGTCAAAAACCAGGGTGGCGTAGTCGCCTAGATTCGATTTAATACTCTTCATAGGGTAACCAAACCTTTTTCTAGCAGGCATTCCGCGATTGTGAAGTCTTCCGGCCAGTCAATGTCATGGCTGATCAGTTTGCCCAGTGGATGAAGGTAGGGTTTACGACCAATTCGGTCGTCTAGCTCCCTGTAAATACTTGCATGAGCAAGGAATACACCACTGTTTACTTCATGTACCGGGGTGAGGGTTTGCGTTCTCGGCCATTTCTCTACGTTTCTGTCATAGTTCATGGCTTCGCCATTTTGCCAGAGGAAGCCGTGCAGCAAATTTGTGGTCATCAAGGAGTCGTACCCGTCCAGTACTTTCTCATTGTGAAGCTTTACGATTTCGTTGTAATGACTGGCGCTGAGGAATGGCGAGGTAACGTGGGTCCACAAGATATTACCTTCGCCGATCAACTCAAGCGCATGCGCCACCAACTGGTCAGTGCTGGTCTGGCTGGAAGACAGGTCTTCTCGTCGCTTATGGAGTTTGATTTTATTACTTTGAAGCGATGAGGCGTAGTCAAGGATGCTTTCGTCGTTGGTGCTCAGCACGATGGCATCAACAGCGTCAGCTTCAAGCAGTTGCTTCAGCTTGATTTCAATCAAGCCGAATTCGTGGCCGCCAAATGGTTTTATATTCTTGTTCGGAATGCGTTCGCTACCTTTTCGGCAGGGTAGAAAACACGTCGTTTTTTCATATTTCATTTCAGTGGCCCATAAATGCTTTGGCAGCTAATGTCATATCGAGTTGGCGTCAGGCAGAGCAACGGCGTGCTGGACGGGGTGTCTTGATACTGCCTCAAAAGCTTGTTGGTATCAGCATTCCGCGGGTCTTCGCCAGGATACCCATCGAAGCCAGCCATGAGGATGCGTTTAGCTTTGCCAGAGCTGGCGGCAGCCATGGCGTACGCTACCACTAGCGAGGTCGGGATAGTGCAATGGGTGTCCTGGAACGTGAAATTATCGGGCTGAACATTCAGGCCGAAATCAAGGACGTTTTTGTTGGCGAGCGCACCCTGCACATCCATCGGCAGCATGGAGTAGGGCGTAATCAAAGGCTGAGGCAGCTCGATATGTGCGTCGCAATCGGCCAGAAGGCGGACGGGATGGCAAGCTACCCTGACATCAATCAACTCAGCAGCAATTGAGCTCTGCGTGTTTAGAGCCATCACAACCGGTTTATGCTGGCGAATGAAGTGTTCCAATGCTTGCCGGTGCGCCGCTACGCCAGGGCCCGTACCTAGGAGCAATACATCTTGGCCGGCAAAAAGATCCTGCGGTGCCCACTGCCCTGTGGGCGCGCCACGGTAAAAGTGTCGGGCGGCATCAAGTGTATGCACGCTGAACTTCTTACCGCCTTCGTTACGAAGGTATTCAATGACCGCAAGAATATCTTCTTCGCCGAAGCGGGAGTCACCCAGCATTTCTTGAATGTAGGTTGGGTGGATACCATATTTGCCAGCGAGGTAGTAATAGGGGTTGGTCCCCCAGCCATACTTAACTTGCATGGGTTTGAAGTGCTCACGGAGAAGCGTCATCAAAGGTATCAGATTCGCTGGTTTCCCAGTGCGTGCAGCAATCTCGATAGCCAGCTCTTCGGTGCGGGCGTTGCCGGGCCCTCGGCCCATGCCCGTGACTGTAGAGTCGACCCAGGTAACGCCTTCATCTATCGCGCGCAAGGTATTGGAAAGCGCCAAGCCGAGATTGTCATGGGTGTGGATACCCAAGGCACCCTGCCACTCACTACGCAGCCACTGGATGATCTGTGCCGCTTCATCAGGGGACATGCTCCCCATACTGTCAGCAAAATACAGCACATCCAGCGGGTAGTTGTTTGCAAGTTTGGCCAGCGCTTTAATTTCGCTTTCTGAGCAGTTCGCGATCTGCATCAGGTTGAAGCCTACATCGTAGCCCTGTTCTTTGAGCCAGCTCGCCGCAGGCAGGGCTTCTGCAAATTCATGAACGTGGCAAGCAATACGCACCAGGTCAACCGGCGATTCACTCGCGGGGCTGGGGAACAGTAGCTGCAGTGCTTGCTGCCCCGCGTTTTTCCCTACCAGTTCACTGCCGTTAACCATCACGCCAATCGTCATGGAGGGGGGCAGATCCAGGGTGCTCAGGAAGGCGTCAGTGGTATAAGCGCAGGCGCCGCTAAAACTGCTGTTTTTTAACGAACGAAGGCCCAGTTCAATCGTTTGAATGCCAGCCGCTTGCATGGCGGTTATGTACTGTGCAATCAGCGCTTCGGAGAAATTCCAGTTATTGTAATAACCACCATCTCGAAGTGTGCAGTCCAGATGCTTCATGTCAATGTGTCCCTGTATTGATGGGTGATTGTATTGGCGCTTCAGGAAGGATCAGCCAAGTAGATATGACCATGAATCTCACTGGATGCCAATTTTCTGGGGGCGCAATATTCTGGTTCTGGCGGCAATGACAAGCCCCCGTAAGGGCCGGTCAAATAGTCCAGGCTTAATGCGGGATGATAGTAGGGATCCCTGTAGCTGACGGACCATCGTTCTGTAAACAACTGCTGCTCTCGCTGGGCGCGTGCCATTTTCTCTGGCGAGATATCTTTGCCTCGGCTGGCGGATTCTGCATGGATCAATTGCGCGAAGGCGGTCCATAGATTACGCAGGCCAAGTTCATGAATGCGCAAGCATAAATCGACATCGTTGAACGCCACAGGAAACGCTCGTTCATCCAATCCCTGAATGGAGTCGAACAACGACTTGCGGAGCAGCAGGCATGCCGCCGTAACCGCGCTCTGCCGTCTGGTAATCTGGTTCATCCCCAGATACCCGGCATCTCGTTGCTCCAAGGTGTTGCCGGTATGGGCAGCAAGGCCATTGACGCCAACAACTACTCCACCATGCTGGACCATCCTGTTGGGCCACAGCAACTTGGCACCCACTGCGCCGATTCCGGGGCGCAGTGCCTGCGAAACCATTTCTTTCAGCCAGCCGCTTTCGATGATTTCGATATCGTTGTTGACCAGGCCGATTAGCTCTCCCGTGGCAACGCTCGCCGCGCGATTGTTGATCGTGGAGTAGTTGAAGGGGTGTGGGTGCGCAAGAATCTTAACGCCGCGCTGCGTGAGTTCGGCGAGGTAGGCCAATGTCTGCGGGTCAGTCGACTGGTTGTCGACAACAATGATCTCCAGGTCTGGATAATCCGTGTTGTTCAACAGGCCTTCGATGCAGGCGTGCAGCAGCTTGTACTGGTCACGTGTGGGTACGATCAGGCTGACACGTGGCAGTTGCTCGGGCAGCGGCCAGTGAGCCCTGAGCAGAGCAGGGTAGTCTGGTACGGCACTGACCTGCGCGCCTGGGGCCAGGCTTTGGCATAACCACGTCACGGCGTCCTTGCGTTGCCTTGAGGGCGCAGCTTGCTCCGGGCTTGTACAGGCGTTGCTAGAGCGATGGTAGAGAACCCGAGGCAGGTGTGTTACAGACCTGCCGTTTAGCTCTGTAACTAGTGCTATGCCGGCGATTAGATCGTGGCGGTTAATGGCAGACTGCTTTTTGTCTGCGTTGAGCAGAACCAAAGCCTCTTTGACAATGGCGGCAGAGAAAATTGCGCCAGCAGAGAAAATGTCTGCGCCAATGAACAGGTCAATGTCCCAAACCGGCTTGAACCATGGCTGGCTACGTTGGCCTTGTGGCCCGTCGCGGTCACAGTCGGCATAGGCCCAAGCGCAACCATCCTCCAGCAAATTGCAAAGCTGCGCGATGGCTTGGGGCGCCAGTCTGTCACCTGCAGCGATCTGGATAATGCTGTCGCAGCCGGCTGCCAGCAGTTGTTCAACTGCGGGGAGGAGGTCGGCCGGGGCAGCCTTCGCCAGCTGATGGACACTTTCAGCGTCATCGCCCAGGCTATCGAGGCTGATTTGTTCAAGAGCGGCGTCACCTTCACTGAGCAGTAACAGGCCGGGTGTGAACCTGGACGGGGTTGCAGCGATAGGCTCACGCTTCTGGAAGGCGTCGTACCATCGTGGGTAGTGCTGCCATCCTGCGCTTTTTGGCAAGCGCGATGATTGCTCCTTCGCAACTTCTGCCACCAAGGCCTGCACTGCAGAATCGGGTTTCAGTTCAAGCTGATGCAACAGGCCTTCCAGGCCCTCCGGGCGGCAGCGCAAACGAATGGGGCTTCCTGATAGCGACTGTCCGAGGTCATTGGTCACTTCAATGACATGCAACTTGCCATCTGCCAGTTCCCACGGCAGGTCTATCGTGAAGCCGTGATCACTTGTGGCGCGATACGCGAGTGCCTGGTGGTGGGTATTGCAAGTGACCTGGGCGACAACCCGGCTACCTTCTCGCAGCGTAACTTCAACATGGCGATGCGGCGCCTGTGGATCCCAAGACCAGCCGCCGACGCGCAGCCCACCCGTATGCCATACCTGTGAAGCTACGGCAGCAGTTTCTTTTGGAGGCAGGGAAGGGAGCTCAATCTCACCTTCGAGCTGGATGCCTGTATTAGCAATCTGAGCGGTTATTCGGTTGGCATCCGCCAGCAGGCTCTGGCGCAGTTGCACGGTAAAGCCATGGAAGTGATCGCCTTGTGGGGCATTGGGCTCATGTTGGTCTGCCCTGGCTAATGCGACACTGGCCCCGTCAACGAAAACTTCGATGACAGGGCGCTGATCAGGCTGCGTGATATCGATAGCCCACCCCTGCAGAACATCCCCGTACAGTCCGTTGATGCAGCCACGAAAAGAGGAGAGCGCTACAGGTTTCTGACCCGCCGGCCGCTCGTTGAGGACGTTCTGTGTCATCAGGCTTGGCTCAGTGAAAATGGTAATTGGGTTACACAGGTCGCCCCTGCTTCAGTGCCTAGGGAATGGCAACGCGTATACAACGGCAAATCCAACTGGCTGGCAAGTTCCGGGGCAAGCCATTTTTCGCCAGGAGAAGCGGCAAGGCTTACCACCGCATCACATCCGCTCGCCTTGGCAATTTCCGGCAAGCTGAAACCGTTCACCTGGGGTAGTGCCTGAACCGCACCGGTTGCAGATAAAGTTTTTAGCCACGGTGTGTTTTGTTTGACCAGCAGCGTAAGCGGTAACTGCTCTCGAGTGATGCGTCTGCCAAGGCGAACCCAGGACTGGATGATGTCTGGATCATCCAGGGCGTCGCCGATCAGCAGTATGTTGGGTTGGCTGGTTGCAGGCGTGGGCAGTTCGGCGCATGGTTGAATAACGAGGTTGGCTTGCGGGAACGCCTCGGCGAATGCGCTATGCCAGGACTGCCACGGTAAAACCACGCTTTCTGCCCGGTTGGCAAAGCGCTGCCAATCGTAGGTAGCGTCCTGGCCTTGCAGATGGCCGTCACGGTGTACGATTGTGTAAGGAATGTTCAGCAGTGAAGGCAGATCGCAGAGCTTGGAGGGGCACTGGACCTGGTGTTCGAGCACGATGTCTTTCAGTGGCAGCGTGGCTAGGTTCTTGACCAGCTCGGAGAATTCTCCAGGCATCTCGTAGTCAAGCTCCAAAGGCAAGGGGGCAAGTGGGGCTTTCAGCGTGACCCAAGTGCGATGGCTGTCCCGGTGCCAGACAAGAGCGAGGGTAGAATCAGCCCCTGTGCCGTCGTGAATGTGTAGCGTATTAGCTGACTCCATCGGCCATTGCGAGGCTTTTCGTTCATCGCTCTGTTGTGCGAAGCGGGCCAGTCGGGCGCGTTGTAGCGCGTCACGGGCAGCTTTGATCGGGTCCCGCAGGCAAAACGCATTATAGCGTGCCGAAGCGTCTGGATAGCGGCGGCGCAAGATAGCGTTGTTCTGTGCGACGCGCAGTGTTTTTTCCGCCCCGAAAGAAATCCCGCCTTGATGCGCCACGAATACATTAGGCGCGCCCATGTGGCGCCAGCCAAAGCTGCGCGCACGCAGGCACCAGTCGGTTTCTTCCCCATAACCTCTGGCCAGGTGAACTTCATCCAGGTAGCCGACCTGGTTTAGCGCTGCACGCTTTACATACAGGCAGAAGCCGCAGCCAGTCTCGATCTCGACGGGAGAGATGTTGGCATGTTTGGCCAGTTCATCCAGCGCTGCCTGCTCATGCGCATTGGGCATGGTATGGCTGACTTGGCTCTGTGGAAAACTCATCAGCTCGCCATTGTTTGTGAATGGCGTGACAGAGGCGATATCTGCGGAACTGTGAGCGATGTTGCGCAAGCGGTCGAGCCAGTTGCCTTGTACCCGTGTGTCGGCATTCAGCCATACCACATCCTTGCCAGGGCTCAGTGCCATCGCACGGTTCATGGTACGGATGAAGCCCAGGTTCACAGCGTTGTTCACCAGCGTGATTTTGCCTTTACCAGCCAGCATTTTCAGCGCTTTCGCCAGAGCCGGCACGGGGGTGGCGTCTTCGATCACGACCAGGCGATGAGGAGTGCGATTAAGTTTGCGAGCTTCGAGGGCGCTGTTGATGCATTCAAGTGTTTCGTGCAGCCCGTTGTAAACCGGTATCAAAACATCCACGTGCTTTTGTTCAACCTGTGTGCCTTGTTCAGCAGGTGGCACAAATGAAGGCATGGCAAAAACCGGGCTGCCTACCAGGTGGGTGTTGTCGGCGAAGCGGATATGCACCTGCGCCTTGGGGTTTGGCACACTTACACGCAAGCCACCATGAGTGGTGCAAAGGCCGGCAGCGCTGAGTAAGGGGTGGGGTATGCTGGCGACGGCGTCAACCTTCACGCTGCCAGCCTCGATCTTCAAGGACGCAGGAGCCTGCAGGTTGCCAAGGTCAATGGCCCACCCCTGGATCTCTCGGTGTGCCTCCAGGTACCGCACCACACCTACCATGCGAGGGGCGTCGGCCTGCGCCGCAAGCAGCTTGATCACCTGGGCCAGTTCTTTGGGCGCATTGATCTCCGGCAAGTGGGCAAGAATCATGCTGCGCAGTGTGGCGGGGGGCTCGGACTGGCTACGTGCCTGCCAAAGCAGCATACGCAGGGAGGGGTCATCGGGTAGTTTCTGCCATGCCTGCGTGAGGTAGCGGGTGGCGAGCACTGCAAGCCCTTGTGCCAGCAAGGCGCGACCTACCAGTGCCTGGACATCAGCACGGTCCGGTAACAATTGGGCTGCGTTGATAAAGAACAAAAATGCCAGCTTAGGATTGTGCGCTAATGCCGCAATGCCTTTCCATACCAGTGCCTCTGGCCGGTGCTCGGCAGTGTGCATGGCGCGCTCAAGTACGCTGGCGGCATAGCCTTCATTGGAGAGGCGATGACGATGGAAAATGTCCATGAGCGTTTCTCGCCCATGGTCGAGTTGTCTGGACATAAGCTTGGCTTGGCTACAAAAAATAAAAAGAGGGGCGACCCGAAAGTCGCCCCTTTGGCATATGCCTAGCCCTAAGGCCAGACATATGCAGCGCTACAGCAGGGCTAGTTAAACTTGGCCGTGCAGTACAACAACGTTGTCGTTGTGAGCAACGGCTTCGTCGGAACCAACGATTGCCAGGGCAATGTCTGCTTGCGAAGCACCAGCTTCCAGCTGAGCAGCCCAGTGCGCCTTGCCGGCGTCATCAGCAGTACGGTCCAGAGCGGACTGGTACAGCGAATCGATGAAGTCGGAGTTGGCTTTCGACGCCGCTTCGGCAGAGCCTACGATCGCCTGGGCGATGTCGGCACGGCTAGCGCCGTTGAACAGCTGGGATACCCAGTCTTGCAGGCCAGCTTCGTCAGCTTCGCGACCCAGGGCAGCTTCGTACAGGTTTTCAACGAAGGTACCGTTCGACGCATCCAGTGCCTGAGCTTCGGCCGAAACCGAGATGGCAGCAGCTACGTCAGCCAGGCTACCGCCGTTGGCCAGCAGGTCGGTCCAGGCGCTGGAAGCAGCGTCATCAGCAGCACCGCGACCCAGCAGGGCCTGGTACAGGTCGTTAACGTCATTGGCGTTGTTAACACCCGCGAACTCGGACGAATCCAGCAGGGCGTTGGCAACGTCGGTCAGCGAACCACCGTTGTTGACATAACCAGTGAAGAACTTGGCGCCTTCCTGGTCTACGTCGCGGTCCAGGATGCCTTGGTACAGGCGCAGGGCAGCAGCTTCTGCGTCGTTGTGGGCCAGGGCAACAGTTTCAACTTCTTCACCGTTGACGAAGGTCAGGAACTCAGCGTCGGTGATCGAAGCGGTCTGGTTACCGGTCAGGTTGACGTTGAAGTTGTTGCCGACTGCGAAGGCATAGTCATCGCGCGAGCCGTCCAGCTGGACAACGTCGTAGCCAGCACCAGCGTTGACGATGTCAGCGTGGTTGCTACCGCTCAGGATGATGGTGTCATCGCCGGTACCAGTGGTGACGTTGTTGTTGCCAGCGCCAGCGATAACGGTGTTGTTGCCATTGCCAGTAACGATGGTGTCGTTGCCGTCGCCAGCATCGATCAGGGTGTTCTGGTCGCCTTTGACGGTGATGACGTCGTCACCGTTGCCGGTGGTAACTACCAGTTCGATAGCCGAGGTGTCGACTGCAGCCAGGGCAGCGAAGGCCTGAGCGTCGGCAGCAGGGGCAGCAGCTTGACCTTGCAGGTTCACGACCAGGTTGGCATCGCTCTGCAGGTTGTAGACGGTGGCGCCAGCGGCTTCGGCAGCGGCCAGGTCAACAACGACGGTGTCGCCCTTAACGCCTTCTACGGTGCCTTGAACGATGCTTGCAGCGCCGGATTCTGGCAGCTGAACGGTGGTGCCGGTGATGCCAGCAACTGCAACGGTCTCTACGTTATCCAGGTTCAGCAGGCTGTTGATAGCCTCGATGGTGGAGTCGGAGAGGTTGGCGCTTTCGGCGGTCAGGGTTGCCAGCAGATCGCTGCTCTGTACGGGATTATCGTATTGCATTGTGTATTCCTGTTACTTCAGGCCATCTGGCCCGCTGCAATAGTGTTCTGCTCAGTTGCAGAGTTTTCCCACGGAGACTTAAGGCGGGCAGCGTTCATCTTCGTAACGGGGGTCAAGGCGATATGCAGCGCCACCAACGGCTCGTTGCCGGTGGGGCCATGCATCATCTGATTGGCGACCAGGCGCTGTGGCTCGGCATTGCCGAACACCACCAGGCCTGTCATTTCATAGTGTTTGCGCAATGGCCCTACCAGGCTAAAGCCTACGCACAGCAGTGGCAGGCCTTGAGCGCGAGCGCCGACAAAAGTGCCGGTGGAGACATTGCGGCAGGGGCCGGAGCCGGCCACCATGCAGGTATAGAGCAGATCGACGCCGACAGGCTTTTCAGCCCAGTCGACGGCAAAAGATTCGATGAAGTCGTCAGTGCCCGGGAGGCCGACCCAGCCCTCGCTGGACATCACTTCACCCGCCTTTTTCAGGTGCGCTGTAAGCGTGATGGGCAGGGGTTTGGAGCTGGCCGCAATCGCCTGAGCGGGCTCTGCGGTGGCGACCACGGCGTAGGTGCGCATGATGGCGGGGGATGTGTCGATGCGATCAATGCGCAGGTCGACGGGTTCGATCACTTCGTCGAACATATGGTATTCGGTGATCAATATGGTGGTAACACCACCCTTCACCCGCGCCACAATGGTGTCGCCCAATTTGGTCAGCATATTCTTGCTGACACCCTCGGCGGGGAAGAAATCGATGGAGCCTTTGCCCAGTGGCGCTTGCTGCAAGGCAATGCACACGGGCTTGTCAGCAGGAGGCTGCGAGGCGTAGCGGAAGATATACATGCCCGGCTCGAGCAGCGTAACCCGAGAGCTGATTTTCAGGCCGTCAAGGGTCTGCGAAGGCATAGACATGGCGTTGTTAAGCTCCTTTTAAGCAAAAACACTGGTAGCTAACTTGCTCAGACCCGTGCGTGCACCAAACGGCCAGTGATGGCTCCCTGCGAGTGGCGAAGATGCCGTCCGAGGGAAATGTTGTCAACCAAGATTTCTAAAAAAAATTTCATATCGGCTGGGAACTTAGCGATTCTGCTAGCACTCGGCACGGGGTGCTGGGGATACCTGACCGGAACGCAGGGATTAGAGAAAATTACCTTTAAAAATCAGAAAATCAACGATTTACGAATCGTTTTAGCGCAATATGTTTGCATGGTGCGGTTTTTTTGACATGGCTTCAACTGCTTTTCCTGCGTGGATAGCCGTTTGTCGTCTCGTGCTCATGCATGCAAAGGCTGGAAAATTTCCGCAAGGTTTCTCGCCGAAATTTTCATGATTCAGGCGATTGGTCACGGAACGAGTCAGCTTCCGGACAATCTGACACGCAGCTGCCCCGATGCGGATGTTACACTGCCCGCCGCTTTCGCCTACCTCAGTATGGATACCATGAGTTCACAATCCGAAAATAACCTGCAAGCTGCCCTAAAAGCTTGTAAGAGCAGCTTCCTTTCGGTCGGTTTCTTCAGCTTCTTCGTCAATACGCTGATGCTAGTGCCTACTTTGTACATGATTCAGGTTTCCGGGCGGGTCGTGCCGTCCGGCAGCACGTCAACATTGTTGATGCTGACATTGATCCTGACCGTCCTGTTGCTGACGCTAGGCTCCCTCGAATGGGTTCGGTCGCGGATCATGGTGCGTATAAGCAATAGGCTAGATGTGCTGTTGAGCAGGGATGTGTACCGAGCCAGCTTCAAGCGATCGCTTCAGAGTGGGGGGGGCGATGCCACAGCGCAGTCGTTGAATGACCTAACGTCCTTACGACAGTTTTTCACGGGAGCGGGCGTGTTCGCATTTTTCGACGCTCCGTGGTTTCCCATTTATACAGCCGTCATGTTCCTATTCCATCCATGGTTCGGTTGGATGACGTTGGCGTGTGGATCAATTTTGACGGTCTTTGCAGTGATTAATCATCGCGTGACGGGTCAGGCTCTAGCCATAGCGAACAAAGAAAACGTAGCTTCGAATGTGATCACGTCTAAGACGTTGCGTAACGCCGAAGTTATCGAGTCCATGGGTATGCTCGAAACACTCATGAACCGTTGGGCGAAGCGTCAGCGATACGTAATGATGCTGCAATCACAGGCTAGCGATAAGGGCGGCGTCGTTAGCTCTATTTCGAAAATGTTCCGTATGTGGTCGCAATCGGTGATGTTGGCTTTAGGTGCTTATCTCGTCATTAAGCATGAAATCAATCCAGGCCTGTTGATGGCAGGTTCCTTGTTGCTCGGTCGGGCCCTGTCCCCTATCGATCAAATGATCAACAGCTGGAAGGGCTTTGTCGCTGCCAAGGTGCAGTATGACCGTCTGAATAAAGTTATGGACGACCTCAATAAGGAGCCGGAGCGTATGCCGCTACCCGCCCCAGAGGGTCACGTTCAGGTCGAAAACCTGATAGTCGCCCCGCCTGGCGCCAAAGCCCCGGTGCTCCGTAGTATCAGTTTCGTAGCCCCCGCCGGCTCCATCGTCGGTATCGTCGGCCCAAGCGCAGCTGGTAAGTCCACCTTGGTGCGTGCATTGATGGGCATCTGGCCGCCGCAGCACGGTGTTGTACGCCTTGATGGCGCTGATATATCCACTTGGGACAAGCAAGCCCTCGGCCCCTATGTTGGCTACCTGCCGCAGGACATCGAACTGTTCGAGGGCAGCATCAGCGAGAATATCGCGCGTTTCGACAAGGTCGACCCTGAAAAGGTGGTGCAGGCCGCGCAAATGGCGGGTGTGCATGAAATGATCCTGATGCTGCCCGACGGCTACGACACTGTCATCGGCAGTGACGGGGTGAACCTGTCGGGCGGCCAGCGTCAGCGCATCGGGCTGGCGCGTGCCATCTACGGCAACCCGCGCCTTATCGTGCTCGACGAGCCGAACTCCAATCTCGACGATGTGGGCGAACGTGCGCTGGGCGTAGCCCTGCAAAAGCTCAAGGAAACCGGCGCGACTGTATTCATTGTCTCGCACCGTCCCAACATCCTCACTCGGCTGGACCGCATCCTGGTCATGGCCGGTGGCTCCATTTCGCTGTATGGCGAGCGCGACCGCGTTATTGCCGAGCTGGCTGCCCAGCAAGCCAAGCTTCAGCGCGGCAGCCAGGCGGCAAGCCCGCAGACGCCTGCTACCCCGCCAGCTGCACCCTCTGCGCCCGCGGCCGTTGCGCCTGCCGCCACCACCAGCACTGGCGCCTGAAAGGATTTCTAGATGAGCAGTAAAGCAATCACTACGTTCGACCACAATTTCGACGACCTGCCTACGTCGGATCGCGGCATCCGCCGCATCGGGCTGACCGTTGTCTTTGTCACCTTCGGCATTTTCGGCACCTGGGCGGCTTTCGCGCCTTTGAGCAACGCCGTGCATGGCACCGGCGTGGTTACGGTGCAGAACTACCGCAAGACCGTTCAGCACCTGGAGGGCGGCATCGTCAAAGAGCTGCATGCCCGCGATGGCGACCTGGTGAAGAAGGGCGATCCGCTGATTGTGCTGGATGAGTCGCAGCTCAGCGCCGAGTATGAGTCCACCCGAAACCAGCTGATTGTTGCCCGTTATAAAGAAGCACGCCTGCGCGCCGAGCGTGACGGCTTGGATTCGATCCCGTCGGTGATAATGGAAGGTACCGATTCTGACCGCGCGCAAGAAGCGCTGGCCGGTGAGCAGCAGGTGTTCAAGGCCCGCCACGATTCGTTGCTGGGCGAAATCTCGGTCAACCGTGAGCGGATCCAGCAAATGCAGCAGCAGATCGCCGGTCTGAACGACATGATCCGCACCAAAGCAGGCCTGAACAAGTCGTACTCTGGCGAAATCAAACAGTTGAAGGAGTTGTTGGCCGAAGGCTTTGTCGACAACCAGCGTTTGCTGGAGCAGGAGCGCAAGCTCGACATGCTGAAGACTGAAGTGGCCGACCACCAGTCGAGCATTACCAAGACCAAACTGCAGATCGGCGAGACCGAACTGCAGATCGTCCAGTTGAAGAAGAAGTTCGATGCCGACGTGGCCAAGGAGCTGTCGGACGTTCAGGCTCAGGTGTTCGACCTGCAGGAAAAAGAAGCAGCGTTGCGTGACCGCTTGTCACGGGTGGTGATCCGCGCGCCGGAAAGCGGCATGGTGCTGGACATGAAAGTGCACACCATTGGGGGCGTGGTCAGTGCAGCTACCCCTTTGCTGGATATCGTCCCAGCTCAGTCGGAGCTTGTGGTTGAAGCCAAGGTGGCCCCTCGGGACATCGACCGGTTGGAGCTGGGCAAGACTGCGGACGTCCGCTTCTCTGCGTTCAACCAGGCCACCACGCCGGTCATCGAAGGTAAGTTGACGCGGATCTCGGCCGACAGCCTGGTCGAAGAGCGCTCGGGGGACCAGTACTACTTGGTCCGCGTCAAGGTTACTGAAGACGGCATGAAAAAACTTGGCAACCGCAAGCTTCAACCCGGCATGCCAGCCGAAGTCCTCATCAACGCAGGCGACCGCACCATGCTGCAGTACCTGTTGAAACCAGCGCGCAACATGTTCGCTGAATCGCTGATCGAGGAATGATTGTGCTGCGTTTGTTACCTGGAGTGATGATGTGCATGGTCGCCTGGCAGGCGGTGGCTATGGAAGGGAAGGATGCCGCTGGTGAGCAGCCAAGAGGGGTTTCGGCTTCGACTTATGCGTTGGACCTGGCGGGGCTGTACCGTGAGGCGCGCCTGGAGGACCCGCGGGTCCTTGCCGCTTACGCGCGTGCGCGCTCTGCCAGTGAACAGCAGCGGGCAGCGCTGGGTAGCCTGCTGCCCCAGGTGTCGGCCAATGCCAACTCCAGCCGCATCCTGCGCAAGAACGAGGCTGAGCGCGACCTCTATAACACCGAAACCTATTCGCTCAGTCTCACCCAGTACCTGTACAACAAGCCAGCCTGGGAGCGCTACCAGAAGTCCAAAAGCGTGAAGGATCAAAAAGGTCACGAAGCTGAAGACACGTTGGCAGAGGCTACAGTCGACCTCGCCAAGCGCTACTTCGTGGCGCTGGCTGCAGACGACGAGCTGGCGTTGGTGCAGGCTGAGCGCCGGGCAACCCAAAAAAACCTTGATCGCGTTAGCAGCATGTTTGAACGGCAGATGGCTAAGATCACCGACAAGCTCGACATGCAGGCACGGGTAGATTTTTTGCTTGCGCAAGAAGTGGAAGCGCGCAATCAGGTGCAAGTAAGCCGCGAAGCACTGGCCGAGATCGTCGGGCGGCCGATTACCGAGCCGCTCAGCCGTGTACGCAACGACGTGGCATTGCAGGCGCCCACCCGGCCCTTGCAGAACTGGGTTACCCAGGCAGTTGAAACCAACCCGTTGCTGAAGTCTTATCAAAGCGGGGCAGAGGCAGCCAATGCAGCGGTGCGCGAGGGTAAAGGCGAGCACTATCCGCAACTGTCGTTGAGCTTGAGTGCGCAGCAGAACGACCAAGGCTACGACAATACCCAGGCGCCACGCAGTGACAGTTATGTGGCTTCGTTTGGGGTGAAGATCCCGATCTACAGCGGTGGCTCCACTTCCGCTCGGGTGCGTGGGTTGTATGATGATCAGCTGGCAGCCGAGGAACAGCTGGAAGGGGTGCGGCGCCAGGTGGTCAAGGAAACCACCACTGCCTACCTGACTGCTCAGGCTGCGGTAGAAAAAATCCGGGCTAACCGCAACGCGCTGTCATCGGCACAGCAGTCCAGCGTTGCGGCGCAGAAGGCGTTCACCTTCGGTGTGGTCAATGCTGTGGATGTGCTTACTGCGGTGCAGAACGAGTTCAAGGCGCGGCGGGACTTGCTGAAAACGCAGTACGACTTTATTACCAACCTGTTCCTGCTCAACCGTTGGGCGGGTGAGTTGAATCAGGAAAGTGTGGATAACGTCAATGTCTGGTTGAGCCCTGTGCCTGAGACCAGCCTGCCCGGTGGCGAGGTTGCTCGCCTGGGCGCCAGTCGCTGAAAGCGAGGGGTTCTGCGCTTCAGGGGCTGAAGCGCAATGCCAACCAGTGAAGCGCACAGTATCAATTTAGTCCCGGTCCCTTTTGCGTCCTGTTCCCATTGCGTGTCAGGTGAGGTCAAGGCGGTTTGGCTTCATCGACCTTGGCGCAGGCCGACCCCGGGCAGTGGCTGCTATGTGGCTATTTCAGATGCTTCCTACAAGTGTCGTGCTGGAACAGCCCTTCGACGGCGCGTATCCTGATGCGCCTTTCGTACGCGTGCCCCACTTGCTTTGCGCATGGGGGTGCCAAGGTTATGCAATATCGGCCGGTCGCCGGCCTTGCGCCGGGGTAGCCAACATCTGTTTGCGAGTCGAGTACTCCGCCCGACCTATGTATACTTCCTCGTCTAACCTTCATACGCGTGGTTGGAATTGCCCGCGTCAGGCCAAATAAACACACATGCCCGCACGGCACTATCGGAGTTGGTTAAGTCGCATGAAAGCAATCGTTACTGGGATCACTGGTCAAGACGGCGCCTACCTGGCGGAACTGCTGCTGGAGAAGGGCTACACAGTCTACGGCACCTATCGTCGTACCAGCTCGGTTAACTTCTGGCGCATCGAGGAGCTGGGGATTCACACCAATCCCAACTTGCACCTGGTCGAGTATGACCTCACCGACCTGTCTGCCAGCATCCGCCTGCTGCAAACCACCGAAGCTACCGAGGTTTACAACCTCGCTGCGCAAAGCTTCGTCGGTGTGTCGTTCGAGCAGCCGTTGACCACCGCCGAAATTACGGGCCTGGGTGCAGTCAACCTGCTGGAAGCCATCCGTATCGTCAACCCGAAGGCCCGCTTCTATCAGGCGTCCACCTCCGAGATGTTCGGCAAGGTGCAAGAAATTCCACAGGTCGAAACTACCCCGTTCTACCCGCGCAGCCCCTATGGTGTGGCCAAGCTCTACGCCCACTGGATGACCATCAACTACCGCGAGTCGTACAACCTCTTCGCGACCAGCGGTATTTTGTTCAACCACGAGTCGCCACTGCGCGGCCGTGAGTTCGTGACCCGCAAAATCACCGACTCCGTCGCCAAGATCAAGCTGGGCCTGCTCGACAAGCTCGAGCTGGGTAACCTTGATGCCAAGCGTGACTGGGGCTTTGCCAAAGAGTACGTAGAAGGCATGTGGCGCATGCTGCAAGCGGACGAACCAGACACCTTCGTACTGGCCACCAACCGTACCGAAACCGTACGCGACTTCGTTACCATGGCATTCAAAGCTGCCGGTATCGAAATCAACTGGAGCGGTAAGGACGAGGCAGAGCAGGGCACCTGCGCCGCCTCTGGCAAAGTGCTGGTTGCCATCAATCCAAAATTCTACCGCCCGGCCGAAGTGGAGTTGCTGATCGGCAACCCGGCCAAAGCCAAGGACGTTCTGGGCTGGGAGCCGAAAACCAGCCTGGAAGAACTGTGCCGCATGATGGTCGAAGCCGACCTGCGTCGTAACGAAAAAGGGTTCTCGTTCTGATGCAAATGGCCAGTAAACGCGCGCTGATTACAGGTATTCACGGGTTCACCGGCCGTTACATGGCGGCCGAATTGCGGGCCAGTGGCTATGAAGTTTTCGGGACTGGGAGCCAGCCTTTGCAGGCCCCCGACTATCGTCAGGCCGATCTGACCGATGGGCCGGGTCTGCGCGCGTTGCTGGCCGAACTGCAGCCGGATGTAGTTGTGCATCTGGCTGCCATTGCTTTTGTCGGGCATGGTGCCGCCGACGCGTTCTACCAGGTCAACCTGATAGGCACTCGCAACCTGCTCGAAGCCATCGCGGCCTGTGGCAAAACGCCTGAGTGCGTGTTGATCGCCAGCAGTGCCAACGTGTATGGCAATATTTCCGAAGGGATGCTGGACGAGCAGGCCTTGCCTGCGCCGGCCAATGATTACGCGGTCAGCAAGCTCGCCATGGAATACATGGCCCGGCTGTGGGCTGACCGGTTGCCGATCGTCATCACGCGTCCTTTCAATTACACCGGTGTTGGGCAGGCAGACAACTTCCTGCTGCCGAAAATCGTTTCGCATTTCCGTCGCAAGGCTGACACCATCGAACTGGGCAACCTCGACGTATGGCGCGATTTCAGCGACGTACGCGCGGTCGTTCAGGCCTATCGCGGCTTGATAGAGGCACGGCCGCTGGGGCAGACAGTCAACGTTAGCTCCGGGCAAACGCATTCGTTGCGCGAGGTCATCGCCAAGTGTTCGGCCATTACCGGGCATCAGCTGGACGTGCAAGTTAACCCGGCCTTTGTCCGCGCCAACGAGGTGAAAACCTTGTGTGGCAACAATGGCAAGCTGCGTGAGCTTGTGCCGGGTTGGCAAACGCCTTCGCTGGACGAAACCCTGGGTTGGATGCTTGCTGATCAATGAAGCTCATCCTTTCAGTCGAATCGGTTCGCTTCCCGTTGACCGGTATCGGGCGCTATACCTATGAACTGGCTTCACGGCTGCAGCATGCCGACGAAATCAGCGACTTGCGGCTATTCGCCGGGCGCAGGTTCGTACCCGAATTGCTCAAGCCTTCGGACCAGTCCGACGCTGTGCATGGCCTTAAGCGTTTTGTGCAGAAAAACGCCCTGGCGGTGGAAGCTTACCGGCGCTTGATGCCGTTGCTGCGCAAGCGCGCGTTGCGCGGCCACGAAGATTTCATCTACCACAGCACCAATTTCTACCTGCCGCCGTTCGCAGGGCCCAGGGTGGCGACCTTCCACGATCTGTCACCCTTTACCTGGGCCCATTGCCATACGCCACAGCTGGCCCGTTACCTGCAAAAAGAGCTGACGCTAACCCTCGAGCGTGCTGATGCCCTGATTACGGTTTCGCACCATACTCGCAAGGAGCTGGCGGAGTACTTCGGCTGGCCACTGGAGCGCATTCATGCGGTACCGTTGGCCAGCTCTGCGCAGTTCCACCCTCGCACACCCCAGGCATTACGCGAAACCCTTGCACGCCATGGCCTGGAGCCAGGCGGTTATAGCCTGTTCGTCGGTACCATCGAGCCGCGCAAGAACATCGAGAACCTGCTCAATGCCTACGGCCGATTGCCGCTTGCGTTGCGCCAGCGTTGGCCCTTGATCCTCAGCGGTTACCATGGCTGGCGCAGCGAGGCGATCCACAGCCGTATTGCCCAGGCGCAGCAGGAAGGCTGGGCGCGCTACCTCGGTTTCGTTGCCAGTGAAGACTTGCCGCTGCTGTTTGCCGGCGCTCGGCTGTTCACCTTCCCGTCGCACTATGAAGGGTTCGGTCTGCCAGTGCTCGAGGCCATGAGCTCGGGGGTACCGGTGGTATGTTCCAACAGCTCGTCGCTGCCAGAGGTAGCGGGTTCGGCGGCGTTGATGTGCGCGCCTGATGATGTAGAAGGCCTGACCGGGTTGCTGCACCAGGGCCTCGAGGATGAAGCGTGGCGGTCTGCTGCAGTGCAGCAAGGGCTGTTGCATGCCAGTGGCTTTTCGTGGGAACGCTGCGCACAGGCCACCGTCGAGGTTTATAAGTCGGTCAGGGCGCGATGATCAAGGTTCTGCATTTTTTCAAAACGTATTACCCCGACTCCATGGGGGGCATCGAGCAGGTCATTTTCCAGATCGCGGAAGGCACTCGGGCTCTTGGTGTTCAGTCAGAGGTGCTTTACCTCAGCCCGCGAGGTGCGGCACGCAATGAGGCTGTGGGCAGCCACCTGACGCACCGCTCCAAGCTGGACTTGCATGTGGCCTCAACGGGGTTCTCGCTGTCGGCAATGAAGGATTTTGCCGAACTGGCCGGCCAGGCTGACATCGTGCACTACCACTTCCCTTGGCCCTACATGGACCTGGTGCATTTTCTGGCGCGGCTGAACAAGCCCACGGTCGTCAGTTACCACTCCGATATCATCAAGCAAAAATGGCTGCTCAAGCTGTATCAGCCGTTGATGAACCGTTTTCTTTCCAGTGTTGACCGTATTGTCGTTTCCTCGCCCAACTATGCTGCGCACAGCCCAGTGCTGACACACTTCAAGGACAAGCTTGCAGTCATCCCCTTCGGCCTTGACCGCGCCACCTATCCCCGGGCAACCGCAGAAAAGCTGGCTTACTGGCGTGCGCGTCTGGGCGAACGGTTCTTCCTGTTTGTAGGTGCACTGCGCTATTACAAGGGGCTGGATTACCTGCTGCAGGCTGCAGCCATAAACCGCTTACCGGTGGTGATCCTGGGCGGGGGCTTCCTTGAGGGGCAGCTCAAGCAGCAGGCAGCGGAGCTTGGGCTTGCCAATGTACATTTTCTGGGCGGCTTGGCAGATGACGATAAAGCGGCGTTGCTGGAGTTGTGTTACGCATTTGCCTTCCCCTCTCACCTGCGCTCCGAATCGTTCGGTATTTCGCTACTGGAAGCGGCAATGTATGGCAAGCCGCTGATTTCCTGTGAAATGGGTTCGGGTACCACGTTCATCAACCTGGCGGACCAGACCGGGTTGGTGGTGCCGCCGCGTGATGCCCGTGCACTGTCGCAAGCCATGCAGCGTCTGTGGGACGACCCCGCCATGGCACAGGCAATGGGTGCTAATGCATTGCGACGTTACGAGGAAGTATTTACCGCATCTGCCATGGCCGGTGCTTATGCCGATCTCTACCGTAGCCTGTTATAGCAACGGCTGTTGCGCCGCGAAAGGGAGCCTGAGCGGCCCCGATACAGGTAACACCTGTTTGAACCGAGATCGAACTTCATGGAAAGACGCACAATACTTGTCACAGGCGCCAATGGGTTCGTCGGCAGCGCACTGTGCAGCCGATTGGCTACCATGGCCAACTTTGCCACCCGGGCGGCTTTGCGCGGTACTGGCCATGCGCCTGTAGCCGGTGTGCAGGCCGTTACGGTTGCGGACCTGGATGCGACCACCCCTTGGGGGCCAGCGCTGGCCGGTGTCGATTTGGTGGTGCATGCCGCAGCCCGCGTGCACGTCATGAAGGAAGACGCCGCTGATAGCTTGGCCGAGTTCCGCCGGGTAAACGTCGATGGCACCCTTAATCTGGCGCGGCAGGCCGCTGCAGCAGGTGTGCGTCGGTTTATCTTCATCAGCTCTATCAAGGTCAACGGCGAAGCAAGCCAGCCCGGCGTGCCGCTACGCGCCGATGATGTGCCTGCACCTAAGGACGCTTACGGCTTGTCCAAGTACGAAGCAGAGCAAGGGTTGCGCCAATTGGCTTCGAGCACGGCCATGGAGGTTGTGATAATACGCCCTGTACTGGTCTATGGCCCTGGGGTCAAAGCTAACTTCCAGAGCATGATGCGCTGGGTGCAGCTCGGGGTGCCCTTGCCATTCGGCGCAGTGGATAACCGCCGTAGCCTGGTGTCGCTGGCCAATCTTGTCGACCTTGTGGTGACCTGCCTCGACCATCCGGCGGCTGCCAACCAGACGTTTCTGGCCAGTGATGGCGACGACGTTTCGCTGGCCCGGCTTTTGGGTGCGCTGGGCCGCGCGCTGGGTCGGCCGGCGCGGCTGCTACCGGTGCCATCGGGTGTGCTGCGTGGCGCTGCGCTGCTGCTTGGTCGGCGCGATCTCGCCCAGCGTCTGCTCGGCTCGCTGCAAGTGGACATTGAAAAAAACCGCCGGTTGCTCGGCTGGCGACCTCCTCATACCTTGGAACAAGGGCTCAACATGACCGCTCAATCTTTCCTCCGGGCCCATCGCCGATGATTGGGTTGATAATGGTTGCAGGCGTTTTGGCGTGGCTGATGACAGCGATGTTGCGGCGCTATGCATTGTCCCGCAGTTTGTTGGACATCCCCAATGAACGTAGCTCGCATACCCTGGCGACACCTCGTGGTGGCGGCTTGTCGTTCGTGATCACCTTTCTCGTAGCGCTGTCAGTTCTGGGTGGGTGGGGTTACGTTACGCCATCGGTGCTCGTCAGTCTGCTGGGTGCGGGGGGGCTGGTAGCGCTGGTCGGCTTCATGGACGACCATGGCCACATCGCCGCGCGCTGGCGCTTGCTGGGGCATTTCATTGCGGCTGGCTGGGGGCTTTTCTGGATCGGCGGCTTGCCACCGATTACGATTTTTGGCGTGCCGTTGTCTGCAGCCTGGCTCAGTATCATCATCGGGCTGCTGTACTTGGTGTGGTTGCTCAATCTGTACAATTTCATGGACGGCATCGATGGTATCGCCAGCATCGAGGCTATTTGCATATGCCTTGGGGGCAGCCTGCTGTACTGGCTGACCGGTCATGCCCAAGAGGCCGTGTTGCCAATGTTGCTGGCGGCCACGGTGGCCGGCTTCCTGGTTTGGAACTTTCCTCCTGCACGCATCTTCATGGGCGATGCCGGCAGTGGTTTCCTGGGTATTGTCCTGGGCCTGCTGGCATTAATGGCAGGCTGGATAAACCCGCTATTATTCTGGGGGTGGTTAATACTTTTGGGGGTGTTCGTGGTGGACGCCACGTTCACCCTCGCACGCCGCCTGCTGCGGGGCGACAAGGTTTACCAGGCGCACCGCAGCCATGCCTACCAGTATGCCTCGCGTCGCTACGCCGGCCACCGCCCGGTCAGCCTGGCAGTGGCGGCCATCAACCTTGGCTGGCTGTTGCCTGTGGCCAGCGCGGTGGTGCTGTTGAAACTCGATGGTGCGCTGGGAACGATGGTGGCGTACGCGCCTCTTGTAGTGTTGGCGCTGATCTACCAGGCAGGGAAAAAGGAATAGGATGGTCGAACAAGGAAGGCGTCGTATCGCGCTGCTGAACCTTCGGTTCTGCTCAGAAGCGCTCTGGTCAGTCAATCGAAGCCCCGATGCGCAGAGGATAGCTGGATGAGCGACGCTAAAAATCAAAAAGTGCGTGAGTACCTTGTCAACTTGTCCCGGCGGGAAAAACGCCTGGTACAAGTGTGCACCGACATTGTGCTCATCTGGTTTGCGTTGTGGCTGTCTTTTATCGTGCGCCTGGGCATCGATGAAATGTACAACCCTATTGTCGAGCATGGCTGGCTGTTCCTCGCCGCCCCGGTGGTTGCCATTCCGTTGTTTATCCGCTTTGGCATGTACCGGGCGGTCATGCGCTATTTCGGCAATGATGCGCTGGTGACCATCATCAAGGCTGTGACACTGTCGTCACTGATTCTGGCGGTGGTGGTGTACTGGTACAGCAACCATCAAGTTGTCGTGCCGCGGTCGATCATTTTCAACTACTGGTGGTTGAGCATGGTCATCATCGGGGGCCTGCGCCTGATCATGCGCCAGTACTTCCTGGGGGACTGGTTTACCGGGTCTCATCAGATGCCGTTCGCCAACCGCGACGACGGCCTGATCAAGGTCGCCATTTATGGAGCAGGGACCGCGGGCAACCAGCTGTTGGCAGCCCTGCGTATGGGCCGGGTCATGCGCCCCGTGGCCTTCATCGACGATGACAGTGATCTTGCCAGCCGTGTGATTTCAGGCTTGCAGGTGTACAAACCCAAGCACCTCGACCAGCTGATCAAAGAAACCGGCGCCCAGGAAATTCTCTTGGCGCTACCATCAGCTTCGCGAGCCCGGCGCAGGGACATCCTCGCCTTGCTCGAACCCTACCCCCTGCACGTCCGCAGCGTGCCCGCCTTCGCCGACCTGGCCAGTGGTCGGGTGAAGGTGGATGACATTCAGGATGTGGACATCGCCGACCTGTTGGGGCGGGACCCGGTACCCGCCCAGGAAGGGCTGCTCGAGCGCTGCATCTACAAGCAAACCGTGCTGGTTACCGGGGCCGGAGGTTCTATAGGCTCTGAACTGTGCCGCCAGATCATCGGCCTGGGGCCAACCACCTTACTGTTGTACGATCACAGTGAATTCAACCTCTACAGCATCTTGAGCGAGCTGGAACAGCGCATGGCGCGGGAGTCGCTGTCGGTGCGGCTGTTGCCGATTCTGGGTTCTGTACGCAATCAGCAGCACCTGGTTGATGTGATGGCCACCTGGCGCGTCGACACGGTCTACCACGCTGCCGCTTACAAGCATGTGCCCATGGTCGAGCACAACATCGCCGAAGGTATCCTCAACAATGTGTATGGCACGCTGTGCACCGCCCAGGCAGCGTTGCAGACCGGCGTGGCCAACTTCGTGCTCATTTCCACCGACAAGGCCGTGCGGCCAACCAATGTCATGGGCAGCACCAAGCGCTTGTCCGAGCTTATCTTGCAGGCGCTGAGCCGCGAGGCGGCGCCGGTGATGTATGGCGACGTCAGCAAGATTGCCCGGGTGAACAAGACCCGCTTCACCATGGTGCGCTTCGGCAACGTTCTGGGCTCGTCCGGATCGGTGATTCCGCTGTTTCATGAGCAGATCAAGGCCGGTGGGCCGTTGACGGTCACTCACCCGAAAATCACCCGTTACTTCATGACCATCCCCGAAGCCGCCCAACTGGTGGTGCAGGCCGGTGCCATGGGGCAGGGCGGCGATGTCTTCGTGCTGGATATGGGTGAGCCGGTACGTATTGTCGAGTTGGCCGAGAAAATGATCCACCTCTCGGGGCTGAGTGTGCGCAGCCAGGGCAACCCGCAGGGCGACATTGCCATCGACTTCACCGGGCTGCGCCCCGGCGAGAAGCTTTACGAAGAGTTGCTTATCGGCGATGACGTATCACCTACAGCCCACCCGATGATCATGGTCGCTAACGAAGACTTCCTGGCGTGGGAGTTGCTGCGTGAGCGGCTGACCCAGTTGCTGGTTGCGGTTGCCGAGGATGACTTCACCCGTGTGCGTCAGTTGTTGCGAGAACTGGTCAGCGGTTACTCGCCCCAGGGTGAAATCGTGGATTGGGTGTATCTGCAGCGGCGCCAGGGCCCGTTGGAGCGATAACGCAGCCTGGCTTGCCGGCGATGGGCCGCATAACGGCCCTGATCCATTAGCCGAAGGGCTCCAGAGCAAGCCAGCTGCCATACCTCAAACTGGCTCCAGGCTTTACCATCGGCTTTCCAGCACGCCGTTGCTGAAGATGTCACGCCGCGCCACGCGCCCCACCTCCTGGTGCTTGGCCAATGCATAAATGCGGTCAAAACCCGCGCGACCCACGTTCGGGAAGTACCTGGCCAGCGCCTGCTCTACCACGCTGTCATAGTCCGCTTCGGTGATGTACCGATAAATCTCCCGGAAGTAGATAAACCCAAACTGGAAGCCCAAGGTTTCATCCGGGTAGTCCGTGTGGCCGAAGAAGCAGTTTTCCAGGTCGATGGCGCAAGCTTTGCCCTGCTCGGGCAGCATGACATTGGCAACCCACAGGTCCATATGCGTAACGCCTCGGCGTTGCAAGGCATGCAACAGCTCGAAGGTTGCCTCCAGTACGGCGCTCACTGTTTCGGGTGCCGCGCGGGTTCTGCTTAATCCGTCGACGTGATCGTGCAGCAACTCGGTAATGAGGAAAAAATCCTGCATCAGCCCAAGCTTGGAGCTTGTGTATCCATAACCGATCAGCCCCGGAACGCGGGCGCCTCGCTTGGCCGCTTCACGCGTATTGATCAGCTCTTCGATGGGCCAGTCGTACATCCCGTTGCGCTTCGGGTTACCGCGCTTCATACGCCACTTTTTTTTCAGTGAGTCGAGCTTTTCGCGTTTGGCGAAAAGCTTGCTGGCGCTACACGGCAGCGGCGCACTCACGCGTTTTGCGGTTGGCGTAAGCGCTACCAGCTGCTCGATGGCTTGTTGGGTATGGTGGGGAAGGGCGGTTTGAAAATGCAGGGTGGCATCGCGATAACGCACAACATGGGGATATTCGTTTTGCCAAATCTGGGGATCACCAACCACGCCATGTCCTTATGAAATCAAAGTGCCACTATTTAATGGATCCAATGATACAGTTCTCTGTGCTTTTTCGTACACTTTTTTACAATTTGGACGACGGGCGAAAGATAGCTGCAACGAAGGCTCTCCCGTGGCTGGTGCAGGCTATCAGTGGCACATACAATGCGAGGTTGCTTTACATGGGCACGCAGGAATCAAGCAGCCTTTCAGATTGGGCGCGACGGTTGCTGCTACCCAGGCTCCGCAGTGGGGCTATTCAAGGAATGAAGTACCTGAAGGAAACGAGTGGCAATGTCGTATTATCGTAACCCCCATGATGTAACGCGCTTACCAGCTTGGCAGGCGCTGAAAGAGCATCGTGAAGCCATGCAAGGCTTCAGCATGCGCGAAGCGTTCGCCGCCGATGCCCAACGCTTCGACCAGTTCTCCCTGAGCTGCTGCGGCCTGTTCCTCGACTACTCGAAAAACCTGATTACCGAACAAAGCCGCAACCTGCTGGTGAACCTGGCCAACGAAGTGGGCCTGCAGCACGCCATCAAGTCGATGTTCGCCGGCGAAGTCATCAACGCCTCCGAAGGCCGCCCGGTGCTGCACACCGCGCTGCGCCGGCCGGTGGGCGACAAGCTCAGCGTCAATGGCGTAGACGTCATGCCGCAGGTGCACTTGGTGCTGAACCAGATCACAGAACTGGTCGGGCGTATCCATGGTGGCCAGTGGCGCGGTTACAGCGAAAAGCCGATCACCGACGTGGTCAACATCGGCATCGGTGGCTCGTTCCTTGGCCCCGAGCTGGTTTCCGAAGCGCTGCTGCCCTATGCCCAGCGCGGCGTACGCT
>Ga0213823_1000316_pt1 | contig 46641 bp, 36 predicted proteins | sample MC6MC0907MG_FD_179887 | JGI IMG/M metagenome (GOLD analysis project Ga0213823, IMG submission 179887) | Enriched soil aggregate microbial communities from Iowa State University, Ames, United States - MC6-MC0907-MG | ecosystem: Environmental > Terrestrial > Soil > Unclassified | place: USA: Iowa...
TTGGCGTGACCTACCTGGTTGGCGACAGCGAAGAGCGTGTCGAAGCCCGCGCCCGCAAGGAAGTCATCGTCAGCTCCGGCGCCATCGCCTCGCCGCAGCTGCTGCAGCGCTCTGGCGTGGGCCCGCGCGCCCTGCTGGAAAGCCTCGACATTCCGGTGGTGCACGACCTGCCGGGCGTCGGTGAAAACCTGCAGGACCACCTGGAGCTGTACCTGCAGTACGCCTGCACTCAGCCAGTGTCGCTGTACCCGTCGCTGCTGTGGTGGAACCAGCCGGCCATCGGCGCCGAGTGGCTGTTCAACGGCACTGGCATCGGCGCCAGCAACCAGTTCGAGGCCGGTGGTTTCATCCGTACCCGCCCTGAATTCGAGTGGCCGAACATCCAGTACCACTTCCTGCCGGTGGCGATCAATTACAACGGCTCCAATGGCGTGAAGGAACACGGCTTCCAGGCGCACATGGGCTCGATGCGTTCACCAAGCCGTGGCCGCATCCAGGCCAAGTCGAAGGACCCGCGCCAGCACCCGAGCATCCTGTTCAACTACATGGCCACCGAGCAGGACTGGCAGGAATTCCGTGACGGTATCCGCCTGACCCGCGAAATCATGGCGCAGCCAGCGCTGGACCCATATCGTGGCCGCGAGATCAGCCCGGGCGCCGACGTACAAACCGACGAGCAGCTGGACAAGTTCATCCGCGAGCACGCCGAAACCGCCTTCCACCCGTCCTGCTCGTGCAAGATGGGCACCGACGACATGGCCGTGGTCGATGGCGAAGGCCGCGTGCATGGTATGCAGGGCCTGCGTGTGGTTGATGCGTCGATCATGCCGATCATCATCACCGGCAACCTGAACGCCACCACCATCATGATCGCCGAAAAAATCTCGGACAAGATCCGCAACCGCAAGCCGCTGCCGCGCAGCACTGCCAAGTACTACGTGGCCAACGGTGCACCGGTCAAAGGCAAGCCGATGCGTGAAGTGAAACAGGGCTGATCAGCACCGGCCTCATCGCCGTTAAGCCGGCTCCCACACTTACAGCGCCGCCTCCAGGCCTGCGATCATCCTGGGGGAGCCGGCTTGCCGGCGATGAGGCCCGCACATGCAACACAGACAAGGCACCCACTGCGGTGCCTTTTCTACATCTGCAGAAACGCTTTACATGCTGCCAATTCATCAGGTTAGAATCGATTGGCACGCGACCTGCTAGATCTTTCCGGCAAGTCCCTTTTTTCGCGCTGTCCCGGAGTACCTGCCTTTGGATGCAAGCACCATCAACAGCCTGTTCTTGATCGGCGCATTGCTGGTGGGCGCAAGTATCCTGGTCAGTTCTCTGTCGTCACGTCTGGGCATCCCTATTCTGGTCATCATCCTCGCTGTCGGCATGGTCGCCGGCGTGGACGGTGGCGGCATCATCTTCAACAACTACCCGACCGCCTACCTGGTGGGCAACCTGGCACTGGCAGTGATCTTGCTCGACGGCGGCCTGCGCACGCGAGTGGCGAGCTTCCGCGTGGCCTTGTGGCCGGCGCTGTCGCTGGCCACGGTCGGCGTGATGATCACCACTGCCCTTACCGGCCTGGTCGCCGCCTGGCTGTTCAACCTGAGCCTGATCCAGGGCCTGCTGATCGGCGCCATCGTTGGCTCTACCGACGCTGCGGCGGTGTTCTCGCTGCTCGGCGGCAAGGGCCTGAACGAGCGGGTCACCGCCACCCTGGAGATCGAGTCGGGCAGCAACGACCCCATGGCAGTGTTCCTCACTGTCACCCTGATCGACATGATTGCCAGCGGCCAGACCGGCTTGCACTGGAGCCTGCTGACCCACTTGCTGCGCGAATTCGGCATCGGTGGTTTGCTCGGCCTGGGCGGCGGCTGGCTGATGCTGCAACTGGTCAACCGCATCAACCTGGCCGGCGGCCTGTACCCGATCCTGGTGGTCGCCGGCGGGCTGGTGGTGTTCTCGCTGACCAACGCCCTGCACGGCAGTGGTTTCCTCGCCGTCTACCTGTGCGGCCTGGTGCTGGGCAACAAGCCGATCCGCAGCCGCCACGGCATCTTGCACATGCTCGACGGCATGGCCTGGCTGGCGCAGATCGGCATGTTCCTGGTGCTGGGGCTGCTGGTTACTCCGCACGACCTGCTGCCGATCGCCTTACCGGCGCTGGGCCTGGCGCTGTGGATGATCCTGATCGCCCGGCCGTTGTCGGTGGTTGCCGCCCTGCTGCCGTTCAAAGCCTTCCACGGCCGCGAGAAAGGTTTCATTTCGTGGGTCGGCCTGCGCGGCGCAGTGCCGATCATCCTGGCGGTATTCCCACTGATGGCGGGGCTGCCGGATGCACAACTGTTCTTCAACCTGGCGTTCTTCATCGTGCTGGTATCGCTGCTGGTGCAAGGCACCAGCCTGCCGTGGATGGCCAAGCTGCTGAAGGTCACGGTACCGCCGGACCCGGCGCCTATTTCACGTTCCGCGCTGGAGGTGCACATCACCAGCGAGTGGGAGCTGTTTGTCTACCGCCTGGGTGCGGAAAAGTGGTGCATCGGCGCTGCCCTGCGCGAGCTGAAGATGCCCGAAGGCACCCGTATCGCTGCGCTGTTCCGTGGCGAGCAGTTGCTGCACCCGTCGGGCAGTACCGTGCTGGAGGTCGGCGACATGCTTTGCGTGATCGGCCACGAACATAACCTGCCGGCACTGGGCAAGCTGTTCAGCCAAGCGCCACAGCGCGGCCTGGACCTGCGTTTCTTCGGCGATTTCGTGCTCGAAGGCGATGCCGAACTGGGCGCGGTGGCCGCGCTGTACGGCCTGAAACTCGACGGCCTGGACGCGAAAATGCCACTGGCGCAGTTCATCCGACAGAAGGTCGGAGGCGCTCCAGTAGTAGGCGACCAGGTCGAATGGCACGGCACGATCTGGACCGTGGCGACCATGGACGGGAACAAGATCCAGAAAGTGGGCGTCAGATTCCCCGAAGGAACGCGACCCGGACCAGGATTGTTCCTCTAACTGGAGCAGAATTGTTCCTCTAAACTCCGTTACCGCCTGATCCACAAGTAGTCTGCCTATGTCCCTGCGCGTGTACCTTCGCACAGCCCTGTTCGGGCTGTGCCTGTCCCTTTCGTTCGCGACTGCCGCGGCCGAGGCCCCGACCGCCACCAGCATTCAGCACAGCCTCGACAAGATCGCCGAGCGCAAGCTGCCCGAGGCTGACCAGAAGGCCCTGCAGCAGGTGCTGGAGCAGACCCTGAGCCTGCTCGGCAACAAGGAGGACAGCGAGAAGAAGCTGGCTGCGCTCAAGCAGCAGCTGGCCGGTGCGCCGAAAGAGGCCAGCGACAGCCAGAAGGAGCTGGCCAAGCTCAAGGACAGCAAAGCGCAACCCGTCGCCCAGCGCTACGCAAGCCTCAGCGTGCCGCAACTGGAGCAATTGCTCAGCGAGCGCAACACCCTGCAAGGTGAATTGCAGAAAGCCTTGTCCGAAGCCAACAGCCTGATCATCAATTCGCAGACCCGCCCCGAGCGCGCTCAAGCCGAGATCAGCAACAACCAGACCCGCACCCAGCAGATCAACAACATCCTCAAAAGCGGCAAGGACGGCGGCAAGGCGATCAACGCCGACCAACGCAACCAGCTCGCTGCCGAACTGGCCTCGCTCAACGCCGTCACCCTGCTGCGCCGCCAGGAGCTGGCCGGCAACGGCCTGCTGCAAGACCTCGGCAATGCCCGGCATGATCTGCTGATCGAGCGCGCCGCCCGCCTGGAACAGGAAATCCAGGACCTGCAGACGCTGATCAACGAAAAGCGCCTGGCGCAATCCCAGCAAACCGTCACCCAGCAGTCGATCGAGGCGCAAAAGGCCGGCGGCAGCAGCTTGCTGGCCAGCGAAAGCGCGGCCAACCTCAAGCTCTCCGACTACCTGCTCAAGAGCACCGACCGCCTCAACGAGCTGACCCAGCAGAACCTGCGCACCAAGCAGCAACTGGACAGCCTGACCCAAGCCGACCAGGCCCTGGACGAGCAGATCAGCGTGCTCAAAGGCAGCCTGCTGCTGTCGAAGATCCTCTACAAGCAAAAGCAGGCGCTGCCGCACCTGAAGCTCGACCGCGACCTGGCCGACCAGATTGCCGACATCCGCCTGTACCAGTTCGAGATCAACCAGCAGCGCGAGCAAATGAGCAGCCCGGTGACCTACGTCGACAAGCTGCTGGCGAATCAGCCGCAGGAAGACGTCACCCCGGCCCTGCGCAAGGCGCTGCTGGAAGTCGCCATCACCCGCAGCGACCTGCTCGAACGCCTGAACCGTGAACTGTCGGCGCTGCTCAACGAATCGATCACCCTGCAGCTCAACCAGAAGCAGCTGCTCGGTACCGCGCAGGGCCTGCGCACTACACTCGACGAACAGATGTTCTGGATCCCCAGCAACAAGCCGCTGGATTGGGACTGGCTGAAATTCGTCCCAGAACGTTTCGCCAAGCAGGTCGCCGACCTGCCTTGGGGCTCTGGCCTCAAGGAACTGGGCGATGGCCTGAGCCAGCGCCCGCTGCTGTTCCTACCGTTGCTGCTGGTGATCGGCGCCCTGCTGTGGCGCCGCAAATACCTGTACCAGCGGCTGAGCAAGGTACACCAGGACATCGGCCATTTCCGCCGTGACAGCCAGTGGCACACGCCGCAGGCGATCCTGATCAACATACTCCTGGCGATGCCGGTGAGCCTGGGCCTGGCCCTGTGCAGCTATGCCCTGCAGATCGACGCCCGCGGGCAGAACGCCAACCTGGGCGCGGCGCTGTGGCAACTGGCCCAGGCCTGGCTGGTGTTCTACACCGCCTACCGCATCCTCGCCCCCGGCGGCGTGGCAGAAATCCACTTCCGCTGGCACAAGCCACAGGTCGAGTTCCTGCGCGGCTGGGTACGCCGGCTGGGCACCGTGGTGCTGGCCCTGGTCGGCGTGGTGGCAGTGGCTGAACATCAGCCATCGGCGCTGGCCGACGACGTGCTGGGCATCGGTGTGGTGCTGACCTGCTATGCGCTGATGGCCTGGCTGCTCAGCCGCCTGCTGGCCAGCAGCCCGGCGCACCGAGACACCTCGCTGTTCCGCCGGGCCGTCGGGGTAGCATTCACCGCCTTGCCGATCGCCTTGTTCGTGGCGGTGTGCTTTGGCTACTACTACACCGCCCTCAAGCTCACCGACCGCCTTATCTACACCCTGTACCTGCTGATGTTCTGGCTGGTGATCGAGGCCGCCTTCGTGCGTGGCCTGTCGGTGGCCGCGCGACGCCTGGCCTACCAACGCGCCCTGAGCAAGCGTGCGGCGGCCAAGGAAGGGCTGGATGGCGAAGTCATCACCGAAGAGCCGACGCTGGACATCGAACAGGTCAACCAGCAGTCGCTGCGCCTGATCCGCCTGGCCTTGCTCGGCGGCTTCATTGCCGGCCTGTACTGGGTGTGGTCGGACCTGATCTCGGTATTCGCCTACCTCAACAACTTCACCCTGTACGAATACACCAGCGGCACCGGCACCGCTGCCAGCATGGTGCCGATCAGCCTCGGCGACCTGCTCGGCGCGCTGGTGATCGTCGGCATCACCTTCGCCCTGGCCGGCAACTTGCCGGGCCTGCTGGAGGTGCTGGTGCTGTCGCGCCTGAACCTGGCCCAGGGCAGCGCCTACGCCACCACCACGCTGCTGTCGTACACGATCGTCGGCATCGGCATCGTCAGCACCCTGTCGACCCTCGGGGTGAGCTGGGACAAGCTGCAGTGGCTGGTGGCGGCACTGTCGGTAGGCCTGGGCTTCGGCATGCAGGAGATCTTCGCCAACTTCATCTCCGGCATCATGATCCTGTTCGAGCGCCCGGTGCGCATCGGCGACACCATCACCATCGGCAACCTGTCCGGCACGGTGAGCAAGATCCGCATCCGCGCCACCACTATCACCGACTTCGACCGCAAGGACATCATCGTCCCCAACAAGACCTTCATCACCGGCCAGTTGATCAACTGGTCGCTGACCGACACGGTCACCCGGGTGACGCTGAAGCTGGGCATCGACTACGGTTCCGACCTGGACCTGGTGCGCGACTTGCTGCTCAAGGGCGCCCACGAGAACCCGCGGGTGCTCAAGGACCCGGAGCCGATCGTGTACTTCCTCAACTTCGGCGAGAGCTCGCTGGACCATGAGCTGCGCATGCACGTGCGCGACCTGGGCGACCGCAACCCCACCCTGGACGAGATCAACCGCTACATCAACCGCGAGTTCAAGGCGCACAACATCAAGATCTCGGTCCGCCAGGTCGAGGTGTTCCTGATGGACACCAAGGGCGGCAAGCAGCAGTTGATTCCCGTGGAACAGCCCAAACCGGATGGCACTGCACAGGGCTGATCGGGCTCGAATGCTTTATTCTGTGCTGAACCCCAGGAGCAGCCCGTGAAAGCCCTCGACCAACTCACCTTCGACAACCGCTTCGCCCGCCTGGGTGACGCGTTCTCCACCCAGGTCCTGCCCGAGCCTATCGCAGCACCGCGCCTGGTGGTGGCAAGCGAGTCGGCCATGGCCTTGCTCGACCTCGACCCGGCCCAGGCAGAAGCGCCTGTGTTTGCCGAGCTGTTCAGCGGCCACAAGCTCTGGGAACAGGCCGACCCGCGGGCAATGGTCTATTCCGGCCACCAGTTCGGTTCGTACAACCCGCGCCTGGGCGATGGCCGTGGCCTGCTGCTGGCCGAAGTGCTCAACGACGCAGGCGAGCACTGGGACCTGCACCTCAAGGGCGCCGGCCAGACGCCCTATTCGCGTATGGGCGACGGCCGCGCCGTGCTGCGCTCGTCGATTCGCGAGTTTCTCGCCTCCGAAGCCTTGCACGCCTTGGGCATCCCCAGCAGCCGGGCGCTGTGCGTAATCGGCTCGAGCACTTCGGTCTGGCGCGAAACCCAGGAGAGCGCCGCCATGCTCACCCGCCTGGCGCAGAGCCACGTGCGTTTCGGCCATTTCGAATATTTCTATTACACCAAGCAGCCGGAACAGCAGCGTGTACTGATCGACCACGTGCTGGAACAGCACTATCCCGAGTGCCGCGAGGCCGAGCAGCCGTACTTGGCCATGTTCCGCACCATTGTCGAACGCAACGCCGAACTGATCGCACGCTGGCAAGCCTATGGTTTCTGCCACGGGGTGATGAACACTGACAACATGTCGATCCTGGGCATCACCTTCGATTTTGGCCCGTTCGCCTTCCTCGACGACTTCGACGCCAACTTCATCTGCAACCATTCCGATGACCGTGGCCGCTACAGCTACGCCAACCAGGTGCCGATCGCCCACTGGAACCTCAGCGCCCTGGCCCAGGCATTGACCACGGTGATCGAGGTCGAGCCATTGAAGGAGGCGCTGGGGTTGTTCCTGCCGCTGTACCAAGCGCACTACCTGGACCTGATGCGCCGACGCCTGGGGCTTACCACCGCCGAGGACGACGACATGGCGCTGGTCGAGCGCCTACTGCAGCGCATGCAGAGTGGCGGCGTGGACTACAACCTGTTCTTCCGCACGTTGGGCGAGCAGCCGGTGCCTGAGGCGCTGAATGCTGTACGCGACGATTTCATCGACCTGGCCGGTTTCGATGCCTGGGGCGCGGACTACCTGGCCCGCTGCGAGCGCGAACCGGGCAACGCAGAAGGCCGCCGTGAGCGGATGCATGCGGTGAACCCGCTGTATGTGCTGCGTAACTATCTGGCGCAGAAGGCCATCGAGGCAGCGGAGGCTGGCGACTACAGTGAGGTGCGTCGGCTGCACCAGGTGTTGACCCAACCATTCGAGGAACAAACCGGCATGCAGGCCTACGCCGAGCGGCCGCCAGAATGGGGCAAGCACTTGGAAATCAGCTGTTCCTCGTGACCCACGCCAGCCCCTGTGCAAACCTGTAAGGAATGACATGACCGACCCACTGCTGATCCCCTGCCCTCACTGCAACGGCCTCAACCGCCTGCCCGCCGCGCGCCTGGGCGATGCGCCAAAATGCGGCCGCTGCAAACAGGATGTGCTGTTGAGCCAGCCGTTCGAACTCAGCGAAGCCAACTATGCCAGCCAGATCAAAGGCGACCTGCCGCTGCTGATCGATGTCTGGGCCGACTGGTGCGGCCCGTGCAAATCCTTCGCCCCCACCTTCGAACAGGCCGCCCGCCAGCTCAGCGGCCACTGCCGCCTGGCCAAGCTCGACAGCGAAGCCCACCGCAACCTGGCCGGGCAACTGGGCATCCGCTCGATCCCCAGCCTGATCCTGTTCAAGAACGGCCGCGAAGTCAGCCGCCAGGCTGGCGCGTTTCCACTGCAGTCGTTGCTGGAGTGGTTGCGCAGCCAGGGGGTTTGATTTTCAAGCGCTGGCTAGAAACGATTCGTAATATGACGGCTATTCGCTGCGCTCAAGCATATCGTGTAACTCGACAAACTGCTGCGTCAGCTTGTGCCGTGGCTCCAAGTGAATCAGCGGCAAGCTGGCATGATGCGATTCGCGCATCTTCACCGAGCTGTTGAGGTAGACCGGTAGCACCGGCAGGCCTTCGGCCAGCAGCTCATCCAGCATCTGCTGCGGCAGGCTGGCGCGGGACTGGAACTGGTTGACGACGATGCCTTCGACCATCAGGTCTTCATTGTGGTCGTCCTTCAACTCTTCGATCTCGGCCAGCAGGCCGTAGAGGGCCTGACGCGAGAAACTGTCGCAGTCGAAGGGAATGAGTACGCGATCTGCTGCAATCAACGCAGAAACCGCATAGAAGTTGAGCGCAGGCGGGGTATCGATGTAGATGCGATCGTAATCCTCGTCCAGCTCGTCGAGCAACTTACGCAGCTTGTTGATCTTGTGCTTGGCTTCGAGCTTGGGTTGCAAGTCGGCCAGCTCGGGGGTGGCAGTGACCACGTGCAGGTTGTCGAACGGGGTTTCGTAGATATCGACCTTGTTCTTCTTGCTGAACGGCCCGCTGGACAGGCTTTGCTTGAAGAAATCAGCGATGCCCATGGGGATGTCATCGCCGGTCAGGCCGGTCAGGTACTGCGTCGAGTTGGCCTGGGCATCCAGGTCGATCAACAGGGTCCGATAGCCTTCGCTGGCACTCACTGCCGCCAGGTTGCAAGCGATGCTCGACTTGCCCACACCGCCTTTCTGATTGAACACCACGCGCCGCATGAGAGACCTCCGTGTATCAACGAATGCCCGAGTATGTGGCGGCGCAACGGCAATGGCCAGCACCTCTTGGCCCAACCGGCACAAACGGCGACCAACAACCGCCCCGCACCGTCCATCGGAAATCACTTACAGCAGTTACCGACATCGGCGCATTCCCACATAGCCATTGTCTGATGGCAAATCATGTAACCTGTATTTGCTACACACCCCCGGCACCGGGATAATCGCGCGCCGTTCATCGAATGCGCCAACCCGGTTTCGTGTTACTCCCTGCGCAAGCAAACCCCACAGGGCGGGAAGTCTGAAAACATCGTGATCACCTTCGATATCAGCCAATGGCGCGCCTGGGCTCCCGGCCTGGACACGCCTGCCGACTGGCAGGCCTGGGCGCTGGGCAGCTTGAGCCCGCAGCGCGACGGGCCTGCGCCGGACGTGTCGTTCCTGCCTGCCCTGCAGCGCCGTCGCCTCAGCCACTTGGCGCGCATGGCGTTCGCCGTTGGCTGGCCATTGGCCGAAGGGCGGGGGGCATTGCCGCTGGTCTTCGTCTCGCGTCACGGCGAAACCCCGAAAACCTTCTCGATGCTCAGCGAACTGGCCACACAGCAACCGCTGTCGCCTACCCAGTTCAGCCTCTCGGTACACAACGCGGTGGTCGGCCTGTGGTCGATCCTGCGCGGCGAAACCAGCGAAATGACTGCCCTTGCCGCTGCCGGCGACGGTTTCGAACACGGTGTGCTGGAAGCTGCCGCGCTACTGGCCGAAGGCGCGGCTGCGGTGCTGCTGATCGTGACCGAAGAGCTGCCGGCAGAGGCCTATCGCCCGTGGATCGACGATGTGCCATTCGCCTATGCCGTGGGCCTGTTGCTGACCCCTGGCCAGCAATGGCGGCTGACCGCGCAGCCTGCGTCGTCAGCCCGACCTGCCCAACTGCCCCACGCCCTGAGCTGGTTGCAAGCCACGCTGCAAGGGCGGGAAACCCTCACTCACTCGTGGAAGCGCCGCGCATGGAACTGGCAACGACAGCCGTGAGCAGGTTCCGCGATGCCTATTACTGGCGCCTGCTGGCCACTGCGGCGAGCTTTGCCGTGTTCGGCCTGGGCAGCCTGTGCCTCGGGCTGCTGGTGTTCCCCCTGCTGGCCTGCCTGCCAGGCGGCCCGGTGCGCCATCGCCAGCGTGCCCGCCATACCATCAGCTGGCTGTTCTGGCGGTTCATTCGCCTGATGCGCGGGCTGGGCGTGCTGACGTACCAGATCGACGGCGCCGAGCGCCTGGGCCGCCCTGGCCAGCTGATCATCGCCAACCACCCTTCGCTGATCGACGTGGTGTTCCTGATCGGCTTGGTGCGCGAGGCCAATTGCGTGGTCAAGCACAGCCTGTTCGGCAATCCCTTTACCCGCGGCCCGATCAAGGAAGCCCAGTACATCGGCAATGACGGCAGCATCGACATGCTCGACAATGCGGTCACGGCACTGCGCCAGGGCCAGCCGCTGATCATCTTCCCGGAAGGCACGCGCACGCCGCCCGGCCAGGCGCCAGCCTTTCATCGCGGCGCCGCGGCGATCGCCTTGCGCGGTGCGAAAATCATCACGCCGGTGACGATCAAGGTCAGCCCTACCACCCTGACCAAGAACGAACCCTGGTACCGCATCCCCGGCCGCCGCGTGCACTTTACCCTCGCCGTCGGCGCCGATATCGACCCCCGGGCGTTTGCCACCCAGGGGCCTGCGCCGCAAGCGTCGCGCAAACTCAACGATTACCTGCACCAGTACTACATCAAGGAGCTCGCCACCGATGAGCGTGCCACTACAAGACCTCAACCGTGACCTAAAACAACTGATCATCGACGCACTGGGCCTCGAAGACATCAGCGTGCAAGACATCGACGACCAGCAACCGCTGTTTGGAGAAGGCCTGGGCCTGGACTCGGTCGATGCCCTGGAGCTGGGCCTGGCCCTGCAGAAGCGCTACGGCATCAAGATCGACGCCGATGCCAAGGACACCCGTAACCACTTCAGCAACGTCGCCGCCCTGGCCGCGTTCGTCACTGCCCGTCAGGCCGCCTGAGACCGCACCATGCAAACCCGCGAAGACATCTACAACATCCTCAGCGACGCCCTGGTCGAACTGTTCGAGCTCGACCCCGCGGCCATCAGCCTGCAAGCCAACCTGTACCAGGACCTGGAAATCGACAGCATCGACGCCATCGACCTGCTCGACCACATCAAGCGCCAGACCGGCAAGAAAATCGCCGCCGACGACTTCAAGTCGGTACGCACCGTCAATGACGTGGTCGAAGCCGTGTTCCGTCTGGTCAACCCGGCGGCATGAAGCGCCTGGTCGGCCTCGGCCTGCTGCTGGCCGGTGTGCTGTATCCGTTTGCCGTGTACTTCGGCATGGCCCACTTCGCCCCCTGGCAGTTCGGTTTGCTGCTGGGTGCGCTGTGGCTGGGCCGCGCACTCAGCACCCGGCGGCCGGGCAACGTGTGGATGACCGTTGCGGCGCTGGGCTTCTGCGCGCTGCTGGGGCTGTCCGACAGCGCGCAGCTGTTGCGCTGGTATCCGGTGTTGATCAACAGCTTCCTGCTGGCCCTGTTCGGCACCAGCCTGCTGCGCGGCATGCCGATGGCCGAACGGCTGGCACGCCTGCGTGAACCCCAGCTGCCGCCCAGGGCGGTGCGCTACACGCGGCGCGTGACCCAGGTGTGGTGTGTGTTCTTTCTGGTCAACGGCCTGATCGCCGCCGGCCTTACCCTGTGGGCGCCACTGAGCTGGTGGACCCTGTACAACGGCCTGATTGCGTATGCCGCCATGGGCCTGCTGTTCGCCGTCGAATGGCGAATCAGACAACGTGTGCGAGCGCGCTCATGAACTGGATCAACCTCGAACACCTTCTGCAGCCCCTCGCGGCGCCGCGCCCAGTTACCCAGGCCCCCGCGCTGGCCCATGCCGAACTGTGCGAGCAGGCCCTACGCCTGGCGGGGGGCCTGCAAAAACGTGGCGTGCAGCGCCTGGCCGTGCACCTGGACGATGCTGCGCAACTGGCTATCGCCCTGCTCGGCGCCTGGCGCGCGGGCGTCGAGGTGCTGTTGCCAGCCGACCTGCAGCCGGGCACCCGCACACGCTGGAGCCCGCAGGTCGACCTGTGGCTCAGCGACCTGCCCGGCGACGTCACGATTGCCGACCTGCAAGGCGCGCCGCTGGCGCCTGCCGAGCTCGACCTCGAGCAATGCCGCATCAGCCTGTGCACCTCGGGTTCCAGTGGCGAGCCCAAGCGTATCGACAAGCAACTGCGCCAGCTGGCCAACGAGGTCTTGGCCCTGGAGCGGTTGTGGGGCGAAGCGCTGGGCCAGGCCTGGATCGTCGGCAGTGTCGCCACCCAGCATATCTACGGCCTGTTGTTCCGCGTGCTCTGGCCATTGTGTGCCGGGCGCGGTTTCGAACGCCGCCAACTGCCCTTCCCGGAAGACCTGCAACGCGCAAGCCTGCCGCACCCGGCCTTCGCCTGGGTGGCCAGCCCGGCGCTGCTCAAGCGCATGGGCGATAACCTCGATTGGCCGGCCCTGAGCCAGGTGCGCCGGGTATTCTCCTCGGGCGGCGAACTGCCTGCCGAGGCCGCACACAGGCTGCACCAGCGGCTGGGCCAATGGCCCACGGAGATCCTCGGCAGCTCCGAAACCGGTGGCATCGCCTGGCGCCAGGGTGGAAGGCTGTGGCAGCCGTTTGCCGATGTGCAACTGGGCCAGGATGAGCACGGCGCCTTGTGCATCGCCTCGCCGTACTTGCCGGCCGGGCATGTCGAACGCAGTGCCGATGCCGCCGAAATGGCTGCCGATGGCCGTTTTCAGTTGCTCGGCCGCCTCGACCGCATCGTCAAGCTGGAAGAAAAACGCATTTCACTGCCGATGTTCGAACAACTGCTGTGCGACCACGCCTGGGTCAGCGAGGCGCGCCTGGGCGTGATCGAGCAGGGCCGTGCCTACCTCGGCGCACTGCTGGTGCTGTCGCCCGCCGGCCTGCATGCCTTGCGCAACCAAGGCCGACGCGCCGTGATCGGCAGCTTGCGCGACCATCTGGGCGGGCACTGCGAAGCCATGGCCCTGCCACGGCGCTGGCGCCTGCTGCGCCAGCTGCCGCTCAACACCCAGGGCAAGCTGCCCCAGGCAGAGGTGCAGGCGCTGCTGCTGGCCGCACGCAGCATGGCCCCTGAAGTGCTGGGCCAAACGGTGCTGGGCGATGAACTGCAGCTGCGCCTGGCCGTGCCGCCGGACCTCGCCTGCTTCCCCGGCCATTTCCCGCAGACCCCGGTGTTACCCGGGGTGGTGCAGATCGACTGGGCCATCGCCCTGGCCGGGGAGCGGCTCGCGCCCAAGCAGCGCTTCGTCGGCATGGAGGTGCTGAAGTTCCAGAACGTGGTGCGCCCTGGCGATGAACTGACGCTGACCCTGCGCTTTGACGCTGAACGCGGCAAGCTGTACTTCAATTTCGACTGCGCCGGGCAGGCCTGCTCCAGCGGCCGTATCCTGCTGGAGGCTGAGCGTGCATAAACCCTGCGCGGTGATCCCGGTGTACGACCACGAGCAGGCGGTGCCGGCCGTGGTCGCCGACCTGCTGCGTGCCGGCCTGCCCTGCGTGCTGGTCGACGACGCCAGCCATGCGCCTTGCGCCCAAGTGTTGCAGCAGTTGGCTGACCAGCAGCAGGTCTACCTGGTTACGCTCCCGGTCAATCAGGGCAAGGGCGGCGCGGTCATGGCCGGACTGCACGAAGCGGCGCGGCTGGGTTTCAGCCATGCCTTGCAGGTGGACGCCGATGGCCAGCACGACCTGGCCGACGTCACGCTATTCCTGGCCCAGTCGCAGGCTTATCCACAAGCGCTGGTGTGCGGTTATCCACAATACGATGCCAGCGTGCCCAAGGGGCGCTTGTATGCACGCTACCTCACCCACGTGTGGGTGTGGATCAACAGCCTGTCGCTGCAGATCCCCGATTCGATGTGCGGCTTTCGGGTCTATCCGCTGCCCGCCACCCTGGCGCTGATCGGCAGCGTAAAGCTGGGCCGGCGCATGGACTTCGACCCCGAGATCCTGGTGCGCCTGGCATGGCGCGAGCAGCCCATGCGCTGGCTGCCGACCCGGGTGCATTACCCGCAGGATGGCCGTTCGCACTTTCGCCTGGTGCACGACAACGCGCTGATCTCGAAAATGCACGCCAAGCTGTTTTTCGGCATGCTCGTGCGCGCGCCGCTGATCCTGTGGCGCAGGTGGCGCCGATGAGCGAACGGCACTGGGCCAGACAACAGGAACGCGGCAGCTTCTGGCTGATGAAGCTGACCGCCGCACTGCTGCGCCTGCTCGGCCGCCGTGCGCTGAGCCCGCTGATCCACCTGATCGTCGCCTACTTCTTCCTGTTCGGCCGCCGCGCCCGGCGCAGCGCCTGGCAGTACCAGCAACGCCTGCACCAGTGGAGCGGCGGGCAGACCGTGCGCCCCAGCCACTGGCAGGTGTTCCGCCAGTTCATGGCCTTCGCCGACGCCCTGCTGGACAAGCTCGACGTGTGGCATGGCAAGCTGAGCCTGGCCGACATCGACATCGACGACCCGGCCCAACTGCGCCCGCAACTGCGGGGCACACGTGGGCAGATGCTGGTAGGCGCACACCTGGGCAACCTGGAGGTGTGCCGCGCCCTGGCCGAACTCGGCGAGCGAGTCCCCATGAACGTGCTGGTGCATACGCGCCACGCCGAGCGCTTCAACCGCCTGTTGGGCGAAGCCGGAGCGAGCAATGTGCGGCTGATCCAAGTCAGTGAACTGGACCCGGCGATCATGCTGCAACTGGCCGAACGCCTGGAGCGTGGCGAATGGCTGGCCATCGCCGGCGACCGGGTACCGCTGCAGGGTGCGCGCACGGTCGAGGTGGACTTCCTCGGCCAGCCGGCGGCCTTCCCGCAAGGCCCGTGGTTGTTGGCCGGCATGCTCGAATGCCCACTCAACCTGCTGTTCTGCATCAAACACCAGGGCCGCTACCGCATTACCCTCGAACCCTTTGCCGAGCGCCTGCAATGGCGCCGCGGCCAGCGCGATCAGCTGATCGCCGAGTGGACCACGCGCTATGCCGAACGCCTGGGCCATTACTGTGCCCAGGCGCCCTTGCAGTGGTTCAATTTCTACCCCTTCTGGAAGACCGATGACGATGCATCCGCATGAGCCTGTCACGTTCGGCGAGTCGCCGCTGGCAATCGAAGATGTCCTGGCCCTGGCCGAAGGCCGTGCAGCGGTGCGCCTGCAGGATGACGCCACCTACCGCGAACGCATTGCCCGCGGCGCGCGCTTTCTCGACACCCTGCTCGACAAGGAAGGGGTGATCTACGGCGTGACCACCGGCTATGGCGACTCGTGCGTGGTGGCCGTACCGCTGGAGCACGTCGAAGCCCTGCCTCGGCACCTGTACACCTTCCATGGCTGCGGCCTGGGCAAACTGCTCGACGCCCCCGCCACCCGCGCCGTGCTGGCTGCCCGCCTGCGCTCGCTGAGCCATGGCGTGTCGGGCGTACGCGTGGTGCTGCTGGAGCGCCTGTGCGACTTTCTCAACCACGACATACTGCCGCTGATCCCTGAAGAGGGTTCGGTGGGTGCCAGTGGTGACCTGACGCCGCTGTCGTATGTTGCGGCGACATTGTCCGGCGAACGCGAGGTGATGTACCGGGGCCAGCGCCGCAGCAGTGCCGACGTGCACCGCGAACTGGGCTGGCAGCCGCTGGTGCTGCGGCCCAAGGAAGCGTTGGCCTTGATGAACGGCACGGCGGTGATGACCGGCCTGGCCTGCCTGGCCTTCGCCCGCGCCCACTACCTGCTGCAACTGGCCACGCGCATCACTGCACTCAATGTCATCGGCCTGCAGGGCAACCCGGAACACTTCGACGAGCGCCTGTTCGCCGCCAAACCGCACCCCGGCCAGACGCAGGTCGCCGCCTGGCTGCGCCAGGACCTGGCCATCGACGCCCCGCTGCCGCCGCTGCATCGCTTGCAGGACCGCTACTCGCTGCGCTGCGCACCGCACGTGCTGGGCGTGCTGGCCGACAGCCTGGGCTGGTTGCGCGGTTTCATCGAAACCGAACTGAACAGCGCCAACGACAACCCGATCATCGACGGCGACGCTGAGCGGGTGCTGCATGGTGGGCACTTTTATGGCGGCCATATCGCCTTCGCCATGGACAGCCTGAAGACCCTGGTGGCCAATGTCGCCGACCTGCTCGACCGCCAGCTCGCGCTGCTGGTCGATACCCGCTACAACCATGGCCTGCCGAGCAACCTGTCCGGCGCCGAGGCCGACCGGGCGATGCTCAACCACGGCTTCAAGGCCGTACAGATCGGCGCCAGCGCCTGGACCGCCGAAGCCCTCAAGCAGACCATGCCGGCCAGCGTGTTCTCGCGCTCCACCGAGTGCCACAACCAGGACAAGGTGAGCATGGGCACTATCGCCGCACGCGATGCGCTGCGCGTGCTGGAGTTGACCGAGCAGGTCGCCGCCGCTTCGCTGCTGGCCGCCAACCAGGCGGTCTGGCTACGGACCCGCCACGACCAGGGCTACGCCCTGCCACCAGCCCTGGCACAGATGCACGAGGCGCTGCTGGCGGAGTTTGCCCCGGTGATCGAAGACCGTGCCCTGGAAGGCGACCTGCGCCTGTGCCTGCAGCGTATCGGCGAACGCCACTGGAGGCTGCATGCGTAACCCCGGCGTGTTCCACGTGGACAGCGAGATCATCGTGCCCTTCTTTGATGTCGACAGCATGCACATCGTCTGGCACGGGCATTACGTCAAGTACCTGGAAGTGGCGCGCTGCGCGCTGCTCGACCGCCTGGCGCACAATTACCTGCAGATGCAGGCCAGCGGTTACGCCTGGCCGGTGATCGACCTGCAGCTGCGGTACATCCGTGGCGCCACCTTCGGCCAGCGCCTGCGCGTGCGCGCCAGCCTGGTGGAATGGGAGAACCGCCTGAAGGTCCATTACCTGATCAGCGATGCCGATACCGGCGAGCGCATGACCCGCGCCAGCACCGTGCAGGTGGCCGTGCACATCGAAAGCGGCGAAATGCAGCTGGCGTCGCCGCAGGTGATGCTCGACGCCGTGCAGCAGGTGCTGGCATGAAGCGCCTTTTGGCCGTGTTCGGCCTGCTGCTCGTCAGCCCGCTTGCCTTGGCCTTCGGCCTCGACGACCTGCAGAAGCAGCTGAGCGAGCCGGCCGTGGTGAGCGGCCCGTTCGTGCAGGAAAAACACCTGCGCGCCCTGCCGCAGCCACTGCTGAGCAAGGGCCGCTTCGTGCTCGCCCGCGACCATGGCCTGCTGTGGCTGCTGCAAACGCCGCTGCGTCAGGATTACCGCATCGACGCCAACGGCATCGCCCGGCGTGACCCCAGCGGCTGGCAGACCCTGCCCAACCGCAGCGCCGGGGCCGAGCAGAACCGACTGTTCTTCGCCGTGCTGCAAGGCGACAGCAGCGGCCTGCAACGGGACTTCGAGCTGGCCCTGTCGGGCACCGCGCAACACTGGCAACTGCAGCTGACGCCGCGCTCGCTGCTGCTCAAGCAGGTCTTCACACGCATCGATATCAGCGGCGGGCGGTTTGTAGAACGCATCGAATTGAGCGAGACCCAAGGTGACAGCACCGTGCTGCGCATGCCCGAAAGCAGCGCCGCCAGCGCGCTGAGCGATACGGAGCGCAGCGACTTTGCCGACTGAACGCCTGTTGCCGCGCCTCTTCCTGGGGCTGCTGCTGGCCATGCTTGCCATCGCCGGCTGGCAGTGGCAGCGCGCAGCGCCCTTGTCGGCCGACTTGATGACGCTGGTGCCTGGCGCCACCGAGGACCCGTTGCTCAAGCGGGCCGAACAGCGCATGCAGGAGCCGCTCAACCGTGAACTGCTGGTGCTGGTCGGCCACAGCGACCGCGAGCAAGCGCTGGCCCTGGCGCAGGCACTGGCAGCGCATTGGCAGGCCAGCGGGTTGTTCGAAACAGTACAGTGGAGCCTGCAGACCGACCTGCAGGCCCTGCGTGAGCAGCTCCTGCAAGGCCGCCTGGCCATGCTGGCGGCCAGCGACCGCCAGCAATTGGTCGAGCACCCAGACGCCTTTGTCGAGCAGCGCGTGCAAAGCCTGTTCGACCCCTTCACCGGGTTCAGCCTGGTCCCCAGCCAGGACGACTGGCTGGGCCTGACCGGGCGTATCCAGAACAGCCAGCCGAAACCCGCCAACGTGGCGCTGGACACCGCCAGTGGCGCGCTGATCGCCGAGGCTGACGGGAAACATTGGGTACTGCTGCGCGCCCGCACCCTGGGCAATGCCTTCGACCTCCACCTGCCGCTGCAAGTCGCCGAGCTGCTGGCCGAGGGCCGCCTGCAGGCCGACAAAACTGGCGCTCACCTGCTGGCAGCCAGTGGGTTGCTGCACGCGGCAGCCGGCCAGCAGCAGGCCAGCCGGGAAATCACCTGGGTGGGCGGTGGCGCGACAGTGGGCATCCTGCTGCTGTTGCTGCTGGCCTTCCGGCGCTGGCGGGTGCTGCTGGCCTTAGTGCCAGTGCTGGTGGGCATGCTGTTCGGCTCGGTGGTGTGTGTGGCGTTGTTCGGCCAGATGCATGTGATGACCCTGGTCCTCGGCTCGAGCCTGATCGGTGTAGCGGTGGACTACCCGCTGCACTATCTGTCCAAGAGCTGGAGCCTCAAGCCCTGGCGCAGCTGGTCGGCCGTGCGCCTGACCCTGCCCGGCATGAGCCTGAGCCTGGCGACCAGTTGCATCGGTTACCTGGCCCTGGCCTTCACCCCCTTCCCGGCGCTGACCCAGATTGCCGCGTTCTCGGCAGCCGGCCTGATAGGCGCCTACCTGAGTGCGGTGTGCCTGCTGCCCGCGCTGCTCGCTGGCATGCAATTGCAGCCAGCACGCTGGCCGTTGCAGGTCGCCCAAGCACTCACCCGCTGGCGCGAACGGCTGCTGCGCAAAGTGCCCAGCGCCGTGCTGCTGGGACTGCTGATGGTGTTCTGCGCGGCGGGCCTGTGGCGCCTGAGCAGCCACAACGACATCCGCCAATGGGTCGCCAGCCCGCCGCAGTTGCTCGAAGAGGCGCAAGCCGTCGCACGCATCACCGGCTACCAGCCCACCAGCCAGTTCTACCTGGTGCGTGGCGCCGATCAACAACAGTTGCTCGAACGCCTGAGCCTGCTGTCGGGCACACTTGACGAACTGGTCGACCTGGGCAAGCTCAAAGGCTACATGAGCCTCGGGCAACTGGCCGCCAGCCCGGCGCAACAGGCCCAGGTACGCCAAGCCCTGGCGGCGTTGCCACAGCACTGGCAACCGTTGCTGAACCTGGGTGTGCCCCAGGCAGCGCTGCAGGCCGAGCTGGAGCAGTTGCAGCACCTGCCGACGCAGACCATCGAGCAGGTGCTGGCAGGGCCTTTAGGGGAGGCGTGGCGGCCGCTGTGGCTGGGCAACGATGGCGCTGGCGTGGCGGCCATCGTCAGCTTGCAGGGCTTGGGCGATGCGGCTTTGCTGCGCCTGCAGGTCGAAGACCTGGAAGGTGTGCAACTGGTGGATCGACTGGGTGAGCTGAACCAGCTGTTTGCCGCGACTCAGGTGAGTGCCGCCGAACTGAAGCTATTGTCCTGCGTGCTGATCCTGGCCCTGCTGGTGCTGCCATTCGGCCTGCGCGGCGCGCTGCGCATCGTCGCCCTGCCCCTGCTGGCGGCGCTGTGCAGCCTGGCGTGCCTGGGCTGGCTGGGCCAACCGCTGACGCTGTTCAGCCTGTTCGGCCTGCTGCTGGTGACGGCCATCAGCGTCGACTACGCGATCCTCATGCATGAACATATCGGCGGGGCCGCCGTGAGCCTGCTCGGCACCCTGTTGGCGGCACTGACCACCTGGCTGTCGTTTGGCCTGCTGGCATTGTCCGCCACCCCGGCCGTCAGCAACTTCGGCCTGGCGGTCAGCCTGGGCCTGGCTTTCAGCTTCCTGCTGGCGCCCTGGGCCGCCCAGCGTCCAGGCACACGCGCCGCACAGGAGCACGCATGAAGTACCTGATCACTGTCGCCATGTGCCTGCTGCTCGGTGCCTGCGCTACGCACCCACCCCTGCCGGCCCGCGCGCCGACGCTCGAACTGCCGCAGCAGCTGCATGTGCAGCGTGAGCAGGCCGGGCAGCGCCAGGACTGGTTGCTGGTCGTACAGCGCGAAGACGACCGCCTGCGCTGGTCGCTGCTCGACCTGTTGGGCATCCCCCAGGCCCGCCAGTTGCTCGACGGCCAACAGTGGCAAGCCGACGGCCTGTTGCCGCCCAACTCAGCGGCACGTGAGCTGTTTGCCGCCGTGCTGTTTGCCCTGACCCCCGCCGAGCAGTTGCAGTGGCTTTACCCTGAAGCGCGCCAGCAGGGCCAGCAACGCTGGTTGAACGCACGCTGGCAGGTCAGTTACCGGGGCCCCGGCGTCTTCGATCTGACCCTGGGCCAAGGCCTGAATTATCACGTCGAGCCAATGCCAAACGAGAACGCCCCATGACCGCCTACCTGAATGCGCTGGGCCTGGTCTGTGCCCTTGGCCAAGGCCAGGCGGAAGTCGCCGCCCGCCTGCTTGCCGGTGACTGCTCCGGCATGCAGCCCGAGGCTGGCTGGGTGCCCGAACGTTGCCTGCCCGTCGGTGCCGTACGCGGCGCACTGGCACCGGTACCGCTGGCCGAACATCACAGCCGCAACAACCAGCTGCTGTATGCCGCAGCCCTGCAGATCGAGCCGGCCATCCGCGAAGCCATTGCCCGTCACGGCCCGCAGCGCATTGCCGTGATACTCGGCACCAGCACCTCGGGCATCGAAGAAGCCAGCGCAGGCATTGCCCACCACCTGCAGGCCGGCGAGTTCCCCAAGCACTATCGCTACGACCAGCAAGCCCTGAGCGCCCCCGCCGAGTTTCTGGCCGACTGGCTGCAGCTGAGCGGGCCGGCCTATGTGATTTCCACGGCCTGCACCTCCAGTGGCCGGGCCTTGATGAGCGCCCGACGGCTGCTGCAGCTGGGGGTGTGCGATGCCGTGCTGTGCGGTGGCGTGGACACCCTGTGCGGCCTGACCCTCAACGGCTTCAGCGCCCTGGAGGCGGTCAGCGAACAACCGTGCAACCCCTTCTCGGCCAACCGTGCCGGGATCAATATCGGCGAGGGGGCAGCCCTGTTCCTGATGAGCCGCGAAGGCAATGCTCAAGGCCGGTCCATTGCCCTGCTCGGCGCCGGCGCCAGCTCAGATGCCCACCACATCTCGGCGCCGGACCCGACCGGCAACGGCGCCTTGCACGCCATGGCCAAAGCCCTCGACAATGCAGGCCTCACACCTGCGCAGATCGGCTACCTGAACCTGCATGGCACCGCCACGGCGCACAATGACGCCATGGAGAGCCAGGCCGTGCACCGACTGTTCGGGGCCGGCTTGCCATGCTCGTCGAGCAAACCCATGACCGGGCATACCTTGGGGGCTGCAGGTGCGCTGGAAGCGGCGTTCTGCTGGCTGGTACTCAGCGGGCACAACCCACTTGGCAGGCTGCCGCCGCATGCCTGGGACGGCCAGGCCGACCCGCTGCTGCCGGCACTCGACCTGGTGAACGCTGAGCATCGGCTGCCCACCGAGCGGCCACGCCGGTTGATGAGCAACTCGTTCGCCTTTGGCGGCAACAATGTCAGCCTGATTCTCGGAGATGCACCATGATCCCCTGGCCACTGGCCGAGCTGTTGCCCCACGCGGGCGAGATGATCCTGATCGATCAGGTCGACAGCTGCGACGACGAGCAGATCCACACCCATACCGTGGTGCGCCAGGGCGGCTTGTTCAACCGTGCCGACGGCAGCCTGCCGGCCTGGCTCGGTATCGAGCTGATGGCGCAGAGCGTGGCAGCTTTTGCCGGTTGCCGTGCGCGCCGCAATGGCCAGCCGGTGGCGCTGGGCTTTCTGCTCGGTACGCGCAAATACCAATGCGATGTGGAACACTTCCCGCTGGGTGCCGAGCTGCACGTTCACGCCATGCGTTCGCTGGAAGACGACAACGGCATGGGTGTGTTCGAATGCCACCTGCGCGGCCCCGGCATCCACGCCAGCGCACGTCTGAATGTCTATACCCCGCCGCAACCCGCCCGCTACCTGGCAGAAGCCGGCCCTGAGGAACCCACCCATGACTGACACCATCCTGGTCACCGGCTCCAGCCGCGGCATCGGCCGGGCCATTGCCTTGCGCCTGGCACAAGCCGGCTACGACCTGGTGCTGCATTGCCGCAACGGCCGCGCCGAAGCCGATGCCGTGGCCGCCCAGGTCCGCGAGCTGGGCCGGCAAGCACGGGTGCTGCAGTTCGATGTCGCCGACCGTGCGGCCTGCAAGGCCATCCTGGAGCAGGATGTGGAAAGCCATGGCGCCTATTACGGCGTGGTGTGCAACGCTGGCCTGACACGTGACGGCGCGTTCCCGGGGCTGAGCGAAGAGGACTGGGACCTGGTGATGCGCACCAACCTCGACGGTTTTTTCAACGTCCTGCAGCCGCTGACCATGCCGATGATTCGCCGCCGGGCGCCGGGGCGCATCGTCTGCATCACCTCGGTTTCCGGCCTGATCGGCAACCGTGGCCAGGTCAACTACAGCGCCTCCAAGGCCGGGCTGATCGGCGCTGCCAAGGCGCTGGCGATCGAACTGGGCAAGCGCAGGATCACCGTCAACTGCGTGGCGCCGGGGCTGATCGACACGGCCATGCTCGACGATCACGTGCCCGTCGACGAGCTGCTGAAAATGATCCCCGCCGGGCGCATGGGCACGCCTGAGGAAGTGGCTGGTGCGGTGAACTTCCTGATGTCGCCCGAGGCGGCCTACATCACCCGCCAGGTGCTGGCCGTCAATGGAGGGTTGTGCTGATGCGCCGCGTCGTGGTCACCGGCATGGCCGGCATCACTGCCCTGGGCAACGATTGGGCGACCATCGCCGGGCACGTTGCCGTGCAGCGCAGCGGCATCCGCCGCATGCACGAGTGGGACCGCTTTGCCGAGCTCAACACGCGCCTGGCCGGCCCCATCGACGACTTCGAAGTGCCCAGCCACTGGACCCGCAAGCAGCTGCGCAGCATGGGGCGCGTCTCGCGCCTGGCGGTCGCCGCTGCCGAACGCGCCCTGGCCGATGCCGGGCTGCTCGACGACCCCAGCATCCGCGACGGGCGCATGGGCGTAGCCTGCGGCTCGTCCACGGGCAGCACCGACGAGATCAAGACCTTCGGCAACATGCTGATGAATTCGGTGGCCGACGGCCTGAACGCCAACTCCTATGTGCGCATGATGCCGCACACCACCGCAGCCAACATCAGCATCTTCTTTGGCCTTACCGGGCGCCTGATCCCGACCTCCAGCGCCTGCACCAGCGGCAGCCAGGGGGTTGGCTACGCCTATGAAGCGATCAAGTACGGCCGCCTGCCGCTGATGCTCGCCGGCGGCGCCGAAGAGCTGTGCCCTACCGAAGCGATGGTGTTCGATGCGCTGTATGCCACCAGCCTGAAGAACGACACGCCGCAGCTCACCCCACGCCCCTATGACAAAGACCGTGATGGCCTGGTGATCGGTGAGGGGGGCGGCATGCTGGTGCTCGAAGAACTGCAGCACGCGCTGGCGCGCGGGGCGAAGATCTACGCCGAAGTGGTCGGTTTCGGCAGCAACGCCGACGGCCAGCACATCACCCGGCCGGAGCAGGTCACCATGGGCCGGGCCATGCAGCTGGCCCTGGATGATGCCGGCCTGGCCGCCGAGGCGATCGGCTACGTCAACGGCCACGGCACCGCCACCGAACAGGGCGACATCGCCGAGACCCAGGCCACCAGCAGCCTGTTCGGCCCACGCATGCCGATCAGTTCGCAGAAGAGCTTCCTGGGGCATACCCTGGGGGCCTGTGGTGCGCTGGAGTCGTGGTTCAGCATCGAGATGATGAACAGCGACCGCTACGTGCCCACGCTCAACCTCGACCAGGTCGACCCGCTGTGTGGCGAACTGGACTACCTGACCGGTGATTTCCGGGTGATGAGCAATGAGTACGTGATGAACAACAACTTCGCCTTTGGCGGGGTCAACACCTCGCTGATCTTCCGCCGCTGGGTTTGAAAAGCACTCGGTGTTCAGCTCGTCATCAGCCCGGTAAGCAACTCAGCGAAGGCCTTGGCCATCGCTGACGCGCCGCGCTCGCGCTGCACCAGCCACACCGCCGACGTTGCCCCCTCGTCCAGCAAGGTGCGGTACACCACGCCCTCGATGCGCATGCGCTGGAACGAAGCCGGCAACACCGAAACCCCCAACCCCGCAGACACCAACCCGATGATGGTCATCGCCTCGCCTGCCTCCTGGGCAAAATGCGGGCTGAACCCCGCCTGCCGCGCCAGGCTCAGCAACTGCGCGTGCAGCCCGCTGCCGTAGCTGCGCGGAAAGAACACGAACGGCTCATGGGCCAGCGCCGCCATGTGCACACCCTGCTCGGTCCCCTCGGCCAGGGGATGCGAAGCATTGATCACCGCCACCAGCGGCTCGCGGAACAGCTCGGTGGCAACCAGACCTTCCGGTAGTGGCATGGGCCGCATCAGCCCAACCTCGATGGACTCGTCGAATACACCTTCGGCGACATCGCGGCTGCTCATCTCCTTCAGGTTCAGGTGCACGGCCGGGAAGCGCTGACGGAAAGCATGGATGGCCTTGGGGATTTTCGAGGTGAAGGGTGCCGAGGAGGTGAAGCCGATCTTCATCTCGCCCAGCTCACCCAACTGCGCCCGGCGCGCCACATCGGCCGCCTTCTCCACCTGCGCCAGCACCTGGCGGGCCTCCTCGAGGAACAGCCGCCCAGCCTCGCTCAGCTCGACCCGACGATTGGTACGCTCGAACAGCCGGGCCCCCAGCTCCTGCTCCAAGGCCTGGATCTGCTGGCTCAATGGTGGCTGGGAAATGCCCAGCTGCTGGGCCGCCCGGCCAAAATGCAGCTCTTCGGCAACCGCAATGAAATACCGCAGGTGGCGCAGTTCCATGTCTGCCTCCAGAACAGGTCGTGAAACGTCTTAAATAGGTCGAACAATATATTGGAACTAATCATTAGCCAGCTATATGCTTTTTTCATTGCGCCAGAGGCACCCGCCCGTGAAAACTGCTGTATCCCCCCTCCCCGTCGACCCCGAGCCTGCCCCGCTGAACGAGATCTGGATCGAAAGAGGCACGCCCGCCTTCATGAAGACCGTGCTCGCCCTGTTCAGTGGTGGTTTTGCCACCTTCGCCCTGCTGTATTGCGTGCAACCGATGATGCCGCTGCTGTCGCAGGAGTTCTCGATCAACGCCGCACAGAGCAGCCTGGTGCTGTCGGTGTCGACCGCCATGCTGGCGTTCGGCCTGCTGATCACCGGGCCGATCTCCGACCGCATCGGGCGCAAACCGGTGATGGTGTTCGCGCTGCTGTGCGCTGCGTTATCGACCATGATCAGTGCGGTGATGCCGACCTGGGAAGGCGTACTGGCGACGCGAGCACTGGTCGGCCTGTCGCTGAGCGGCCTGGCGGCGGTGGCGATGACCTACCTGAGCGAGGAGATTCACCCACAGCACATCGGCCTGGCCATGGGCTTGTACATTGGCGGCAACGCCATTGGCGGCATGAGCGGCCGGCTGATCACTGGCGTGTTGATCGACTTCGTCAGCTGGCACACGGCAATGCTGACTATCGGTGGCCTGGCCCTGATCGCGGCCTTGGTGTTCTGGAAGGTGCTGCCCGAATCGCGCAATTTCCGCTCGCAGACGCTGCACCCACGCAGCCTGCTGGACGGCTTTGTCATGCACTTCAAGGACGCCGGCCTGCCCTGGCTGTTCCTCGAGGCCTTCCTGCTGATGGGCGCTTTCGTCACCCTGTTCAACTACATCGGCTACCGCCTGCTGGCCGAGCCGTATCACATGAACCAGGCGCTGGTCGGCCTGCTGTCGGTGGTTTACTTGTCGGGCATCTACAGTTCGGCGCAGGTCGGCGCCCTGGCTGACAAGCTGGGCCGGCGCAAGGTGTTCTGGGCCAGCATTGTGGTGATGGCAGGCGGTATGTTGATGACCTTGGCGTCACCGCTGGCGCTGGTGATCCTGGGCATGCTGGTATTTACTTTCGGCTTCTTTGGCGCGCATTCGGTGGCCAGCAGCTGGATCGGCCGCCGGGCGTTGAAGGCCAAGGGGCAGGCTTCATCGCTGTACCTGTTCTGCTATTACGCGGGGTCGAGCGTGGCCGGGACGGCCGGTGGGGTGTTCTGGCACCAGTGGGGCTGGAACGGGATCGGGCTGTTCATTGGCAGCTTGCTGGCGGTGGCGTTGCTGGTGGCTTTGAAGTTAAGCAGGCTTGCACCCAAGACTGCCTGATACAGGGCTGCTCTGCAGCCCAATCGCCGGCAAGCCGGCTCCTACAGTTTCAGCAGCGCTGCTGAACCCTGTGGGAGCCGGCTTGCCGGCATTGGGCCTTCGGATCAGTTCACGATCTCGACGATATCCACATCCACTTCACGGCTCATCAGGTGTTTCTCCACCTCGCCGGTCAGCTTGACCTTGGTCTTGTCGTTGAACGGCGTCGGCGGGAGGTCTTCATCGTCGATTTCGACGGTGATGGTGCCGGTGTTGTCCTTGAATTCGTACTTGTCGTCGTTGTTGATCTTCTTGGTCACATAACCCTGCAGCACCACCGGCGTGTCATCGGCGGCGTCGTTGGCAGCGGCGACGGTGGTGACCGACTGGGCGCCTGGGCCGGTGTAGCCGGCAGCGAGGGCGGCGGTGCTGAACAGAGGGGCGAGGATCAGGGCAAGGTAACGAGCTTTCATGAGGATCGGGTCCTGTTTCGGTTTCGATGGGACCAGATTAACGACGATCGCTGAATTTAAACTTAACGCAAAAAAACCGGCGCATAGGCCGGTTTTTTTGTGGCACATCAGATCACAGGTGGTACTGCGCCGACAGCTCATGCACGGCGTTGATGAACACACCGGCATGCTCCGGGTCGACTTCCGGGGTAATGCCGTGGCCCAGGTTGAACACGTGGCCCGTGCCCTTGCCGTAGCTCGCCAGAATGCGCGCCACTTCCTGGCGAATAGCCTCGGGCTTGGCGTACAGCACGGTCGGGTCCATGTTGCCTTGCAGCGCTACCTTGTCACCGACGCGACGGCGGGCATCGCCGATCTCGCAGGTCCAGTCCAGGCCCAGGGCGTCGGCACCGGCTTCGGCAATGCTTTCCAGCCACAGGCCGCCGTTCTTGGTGAACAGGATAACCGGCACCTTGCGGCCTTCGTGCTCGCGGATCAGGCCGCTGACGATCTTGCGCATGTAGGCCAGGGAGAATTCCTGGTACGCCGCTGCCGACAGGTTGCCACCCCAGGTGTCGAAGATCTGCACCGCCTGCGCGCCTGCCAGAATCTGGCCATTGAGGTAGCTGGTGACCGACTGGGCCAGCTTGTCCAGCAGCAGGTGCAGGGCTTGCGGGTTGTCGTAGGCCATCGCCTTGGTCTTGCGGAAGTCCTTGGACGAGCCGCCTTCGACCATGTAGGTGGCCAGCGTCCACGGGCTGCCAGAGAAACCGATCAGCGGCACGCGGCCGTTGAGTTCGCGACGGATGGTGCTGACCGCGTCCATCACGTAGCCGAGGTCTTTCTGTGGGTCAGGCACCTGCAGCGCTTCGATGTCGGCCGGGGTGCTGATGACTTTCTTGAAACGCGGGCCTTCGCCGGTTTCGAAGTACAGGCCAAGGCCCATGGCGTCGGGGATGGTGAGGATGTCCGAGAACAGGATCGCCGCGTCCAGCGGGTAGCGGTCCAGTGGCTGCAGGGTGACCTCGCAGGCGAACTGCGGGTTCATGCACAGGCTCATGAAGTCGCCAGCCTTGGCGCGGCTGGCGCGGTATTCCGGCAGGTAGCGACCGGCCTGGCGCATCATCCACACCGGGGTGACGTCTACGGGTTGCTTGAGCAGTGCACGCAGGAAACGATCGTTCTTCAGGGCAGTCATGTCGGCATCCGGCAAAAAAGTGCGGGCATTTTCTCAGACGCACACAGAAAAGGCACGGCTGTTTGCCGTGCCTTTTGTCTATCGGTATGTCCTGGATCAATAGATTTTGTATACAAAACCCAGTGCAACCTCAGACTTCGAGGTAATCCAGAATACCTTCCGCTGCCGTGCGGCCTTCGAAAATGGCGGTCACAACCAGGTCCGAACCGCGCACCATGTCGCCACCGGCGAAGATTTTCGGGTTGCTGGTCTGGTGCTTGAACTTGCCTTGTTCTGGTGCCACCACGCGGCCCTGGCTGTCCATCTGGATGCCATGCTGCTCGAACCACGGCGCCGGGCTTGGGCGGAAGCCGAAGGCGATTACCACGGCATCGGCCGGGAGGATCTCTTCGGAGCCCGGGATCGGCTCGGGGCTGCGGCGGCCACGGGCGTCCGGTTCGCCGAGACGGGTCTCGACCACCTTCACGCCTTCGACCTTGTCTTCGCCGACAATGGCGATGGGCTGGCGGTTGTAAAGGAACTTCACGCCTTCTTCCTTGGCGTTCTTCACCTCTTTGCGCGAACCTGGCATGTTGGCTTCGTCACGACGATAGGCGCAGGTCACAGTCTTGGCGCCCTGCCGGATCGAGGTGCGGTTGCAGTCCATCGCGGTGTCGCCACCGCCCAGTACCACGACCTTCTTGCCCTGCATGTCGACGAAGTCTTCCGGCGACTTCTCGAAGCCCAGGTTGCGGTTGACGTTGGCGATCAGGAAGTCCAGCGCATCATGCACGCCGGGCAGGTCCTCGCCCGGGAAACCGCCCTTCATGTAGGTGTAGGTACCCATGCCCATGAACACCGCATCGTACTCGGCGAGCAGCTGTTCCATGGTGATGTCGGTGCCCACCTCGGTGTTCAGTCGGAACTCGATACCCATGCCGGTGAAGACTTCACGGCGGTTGCTCAGCACGGTCTTTTCCAGCTTGAACTCGGGGATGCCGAAGGTCAGCAGGCCGCCGATTTCCGGGTTCTTGTCGAACACCACCGGGGTTACCCCGGCGCGCACAAGCACGTCGGCACAGCCCAGGCCCGCCGGGCCAGCACCGATGATGGCGACGCGCTTGCCGGTCGGCTTGACCTTGGACATGTCCGGGCGCCAGCCCATGGCGAAGGCGGTGTCGGTGATGTACTTCTCCACCGAGCCGATGGTCACCGCGCCAAAGCCGTCGTTCAGGGTGCAGGCACCCTCGCACAGACGGTCCTGCGGGCACACGCGGCCGCACACTTCCGGCAGGGTGTTGGTCTGGTGCGAAAGCTCCGCCGCGGCCAGGATGTTGCCTTCGGAAACCAGCTTCAACCAGTTGGGGATGAAGTTGTGCACCGGGCACTTCCATTCGCAGTACGGGTTACCGCAGCCCAGGCAGCGGTGCGCCTGCTCCACGGATTGCTGCGGCTTGAACGGTTCGTAGATTTCCACGAACTCCTTCTTGCGCTGGCGCAGCAGCTTTTTCTTCGGGTCCTTGCGGCCCACTTCGATGAACTGGAAGTCGTTACTCAGACGTTCAGCCATTTTTCAAAACCTCTTTACCGCAGTTGCCAGCCTCAGGCTGCAAGCTGCAAGACGATCACTTGAGCACGACGGCCCCCGCGTGCGGGGCCCGTCACTTGCAGCTGTTTTACTGCGGGTTGGCACGGGTGCTGGACAGCAGTTGCTTGAGGTTGGCCGCCTTCGGCTTGACCAGCCAGAAGCGCCGCACGTAGTCGTCCAGGTTCTCGGAGAGCTCACGCCCCCAAGCGCTGCCGGTTTCTTCCACGTATTCGCCAAGGACCCGCGCCAGGTGGCTGCGGTAGGCTTCCATCGCTTCACCACTGATCCGCTGGATTTCCACCAGTTCGTGGTTGAGCTTGTCGACGAAGCTGTTGTCCATGTCGAGCACATAGGCGAAGCCGCCAGTCATGCCAGAACCGAAGTTGTAACCGGTCTTGCCCAGGACGCAGACAAAGCCACCGGTCATGTATTCACAGCAGTGATCGCCAGTACCCTCGACAACAGCGTGGGCGCCGGAGTTACGCACAGCGAAGCGCTCGCCCGCAGTGCCGGCGGCGAACAGCTTGCCGCCGGTGGCGCCGTACAGGCAGGTGTTGCCGACGATGGCGCTGTGCTGGGTTTCGAACGGGCTGCCGGCCGGTGGCACGATGGTCACCTTGCCACCGGTCATGCCCTTGCCGACGTAGTCGTTGGCGTCACCTTCGAGGTACAGGTTCAGGCCACCGGCGTTCCACACGCCGAAGCTCTGGCCCGCAGTGCCCTTGAAGCGGAAGGTGATCGGCGCCGCGGCCATGCCCTGGTTACCGTGCAGCTTGGCGATTTCGCCGGAGATGCGCGCACCGATGGAACGGTCGCAGTTGCAGATGTCCAGCGCGAACTCGCCACCCGCCTGGTCGCGGATGGCCGGCAGGGCCATTTCGACCATCTTCTCGGCCAGCTCGCCCTTGTCGAACGGCGGGTTCTTGTCGACTTCACAGAACTGCGGCTTATCCGCCGGGATGTGCGAGCTGCCCAGCAGCGGCGACAGGTCCAGATACTGTTGGCGCTCGGTGTCACCCGGCAGCACGTCGAGCAGGTCGGTACGGCCGATCAGCTCACCCAGGCTGCGCACGCCCAGCTTGGCCAGCCACTCACGCGTTTCTTCGGCGACGAAGGTGAAGAAATTGATCACCATGTCGACGGTGCCGATGTAGTGGTCCTTGCGCAGCTTGTCGTTCTGGGTAGCCACGCCGGTGGCGCAGTTGTTCAGGTGGCAGATGCGCAGGTACTTGCAGCCCAGGGCAATCATCGGTGCGGTACCGAAGCCGAAGCTCTCGGCGCCCAGGATGGCCGCCTTGATCACGTCCAGGCCGGTTTTCAGGCCGCCGTCGGTCTGTACCCGCACCTTGCCGCGCAGGTCGTTGCCGCGCAGGGTCTGATGGGTTTCGGCCAGGCCCAGTTCCCACGGGGCGCCGGCGTACTTGATCGAGGTCAGCGGCGAAGCGCCGGTGCCACCGTCGTAACCGGAGATGGTGATCAGGTCGGCATAGGCCTTGGCCACGCCAGCGGCGATGGTGCCGACGCCGGCTTCCGCCACCAGCTTGACCGATACCAGGGCCTGCGGGTTGACCTGCTTGAGGTCATAGATCAACTGGGCCAGGTCTTCGATCGAGTAGATATCGTGGTGCGGCGGTGGCGAGATCAGGGTCACGCCCGGAACCGCATAGCGCAGCTTGGCGATGAGGCCGTTGACCTTGCCACCTGGCAGCTGGCCGCCTTCACCGGGCTTGGCGCCCTGGGCGACCTTGATCTGCAGCACTTCGGCGTTGACCAGGTATTCCGGGGTCACACCGAAACGGCCAGTGGCCACCTGCTTGATCTTCGAGCTGCGGATGGTGCCGTAGCGCGACGGATCTTCACCGCCCTCACCGGAGTTGGAGCGCGCACCCAGGCGGTTCATCGCCTCGGCCAGGGCTTCGTGAGCTTCTGGCGACAGCGCGCCCAGCGAGATGCCGGCGGAGTCGAAGCGCTTGAGGATGGCCTCCAGCGGCTCGATCTGCTCCAGCGGCAGGGCCTCGTCGGCCACCTTCACTTTCAGCAGGTCGCGGATCATCGACACCGGGCGCTGGTCGACCAGCGTGGTGTATTCCTTGAACTTGGCGTAGTCGCCCTGCTGCACGGCAGCCTGCAGGGTGTTGACCACGTCCGGGTTGTAGGCGTGGTATTCGCCACCGTGGACGAATTTCAGCAGGCCACCTTGCTGGATCGGCTTGCGCGCGCTCCAGGCCTCGGCGGCAAGCAGCTTCTGGTCGCTTTCCAAGTCTTCGAACCGCGCACCCTTGATGCGGCTGGAAACCCCCTTGAAGCTCAGGCCAACCACTTCCTCGGAGAGGCCGATGGCTTCGAACAGCTGCGCGCCACGGTACGAGGTGATGGTCGAAATGCCCATCTTCGACAGGATTTTCAGCAGGCCCTTGGAGATGCCCTTGCGGTAGTACTTGAACACTTCGTCCAGGTCGCCCAGCACTTCGCCGGTGCGGATCAGGTCGGCCAGCACTTCATAGGCCAGGTACGGGTAAACGGCCGAGGCGCCGAAGCCCAGCAGCACGGCAAAGTGGTGCGGGTCACGGGCGGTCGCGGTTTCGACCAGGATGTTGCTGTCGCAACGCAGGCCTTGCTCGGTCAGGCGGTGGTGGACTGCGCCAACGGCCAGCGAGGCGTGCACCGGCAGTTTGCCCGGGGCGATGTAACGGTCGCTCAGCACCAGCTGGGTCTTGCCGCTGCGCACCGCTTCTTCGGCCTGGTCGGCGATGTTGCGGATGGCCGCTTCCAGGCCGACGCCCTGCTCGTAGTTGAGGTCGATCAGCTGACGCTCGAAGCCTTCGCGTTCCAGGTTCATCAGCGAACGCCACTTGGCGGGCGAGATGACGGGCGAGCTGAGGATGACCCGCGAAGCATGCTCCGGGGACTCCTGGAAGATATTGCGCTCGGCGCCCAGGCAGATTTCCAGGGACATGACGATCGCTTCGCGCAGCGGGTCGATCGGCGGGTTGGTCACCTGCGCGAACTGCTGGCGGAAGAAGTCGAACGGCGAGCGCACGCGCTGCGACAGCACGGCCATCGGCGTGTCGTCACCCATCGAGCCGACCGCTTCCTGGCCCTGCTCGCCGAGCGGGCGCAGCACCTGGTCACGCTCTTCGAAGGTGACCTGGAACATCTTCATGTATTGCTTGAGCTGGTCAGCGTCGTAGCTGGCCGCGCCCTGGTCATCGGTCAGGGTCGCCTGAATACGCGTGGCGTGCTGACGCAACCAGCGCTTGTACGGGTGGCGCGACTTCAGGCGGTTGTCGATGGCATCGGTGTCGAGGATCTGGCCGGTCTCGGTGTCGACGGCAAAGATCTGACCCGGGCCGACACGGCCCTTGGCAACGACTTCTTCAGGCTTGTAGCCCCACACGCCGATTTCCGACGCGATGGTGATGTAGCCATTGGTGGTGGTCACCCAACGCGCCGGGCGCAGGCCGTTACGGTCGAGCAGGCAGACCGCGTGGCGGCCTTCGGTCATGACGATACCGGCCGGGCCGTCCCACGGCTCCATGTGCATGGAGTTGTATTCGTAGAAGGCGCGCAGGTCGGCGTCCATGGTCTCGACGTTCTGCCAGGCTGGCGGTACCAGCATGCGTACGCCGCGGAACAGGTCGATGCCGCCGGTGACCATCAGCTCCAGCATGTTGTCCATGCTCGACGAGTCGGAACCGACGCGGTTGACCAGCGGGCCGAGTTCTTCGAGGTCGGGGATCTGGTCGTTGGCGAACTTGGTGCGACGGGCCATGGCCCAGTTGCGGTTGCCGGTGATGGTGTTGATCTCGCCGTTGTGGGCGAGGAAGCGGAACGGCTGCGCCAGCGGCCATTTCGGCAGGGTGTTGGTGGAGAAGCGCTGGTGGAACACGCAGATCGCGGTTTGCAGGCGCTCGTCGTCCAGGTCTGGGTAGAAGGCCGCGAGATCGCGCGGCATCATCAGGCCTTTGTAGATGATGGTCTTGTGCGAGAAGCTGCAGATGTAGTGGTCGGCGTCGTGGGCGTTGGCCACGGACGAACGGCGACGCGCACTGAACAGCTTGATGGCGAATTCCTGATCGCTCAGGCCCTCACCGCCGATGAACACCTGTTCGATCTGCGGCAGGCGCTCCAGGGCCAGGCGGCCGAGCACGCTGGTGTCGATCGGCACTTTGCGCCAGCCGACCAGCGTCAGGCCGGCGGCCAGGATTTCGCGGTCCATGTTGGCGCGGGCGGCTTCGGCTTTTACCGGGTCCTGATTGAAGAACACCATGCCGACGGCGTACTGCTTGGGCAGCTCGACGGCGAAGTGTTCCTGGGCCACGGCACGCAGGAATTGATCGGGCTTCTGCATGAGCAGACCGCAACCGTCACCGGTCTTGCCATCGGCGTTGATGCCGCCGCGGTGGGTCATGCAAGTCAATGCCTGCATGGCGGTTTGCAGAAGGTGGTGGCTCGGTTCGCCCGTCATATGGGCGATCAGGCCAAAACCACAGTTGTCCTTGAATTCTTCGGGATGGTACAGACCTGTTTTCATAGACACTTTCTCACCAGGTTTACCTCTCAACCGGAGGCAAATCTCTTTTTTAACAACCACTTACCATCCACGCCGATCAAATGCCAGCTTTTTTGCGGTGGCCATGGAAAACCATTGTTGCACAGCGACAGCGATGCCCACAAATTTTCATGTCTCACCATTGAAAACTTATGTCGCAATTTTGAATGTTTTTGCGCCATGCGCCGTGATAGCGGCTTGGCTCGAGTCTGAAGCGTTTCAGCCATGACTGCAAGATGGGCTTGTGGCCGGCAGTCTGGGACAGAAAAGCCTGCCGCGCTCGGGCGCAGCAGGCTAGACGAAAGTCAGTTTTCGCTCAGCAACTGGGCAGCGGGGTGGTGCCGCCCGGAAGGTAATCAGCGAGCCGTGGCCAGCTCTTGTTGGACGCTGGCGACGGTACGTGGCCAAGGTTTACCAGCCTGGACCTTCGCTGGCAAGTTCTTGATTGCCGCAACCGCTGCGTCGCGGTTGGCAAAGCTGCCGTAAGTGATCACGTACAGCGGCTTGCCCTGCAGGTTTTTCTTGAAGTAGCGATAGTCGCCACCCTGCGCCTTGACGAAGGCCTGGGCCGACGCTTCGGAGCTGGTGCCAAGGATCTGCACCACATAATTGCCAGGCTTCTGGCCCGAGTACCAACCACCGTTGCCTGCGCCGGCGGCAGGTTTTTCAGCAGGCTTGGCAGCGGGCTTGGCCGTGGCCACCTGGGTCGGCGCCGGGGCCGGCTTGGCAGGCGCAACCGGCTTAGCCGGCTGGGTTGCAACAGGCTTCTGAACAGGCGCTACCGGTTGAGCCGGTGCGGGGCTGGTGGTGGCCTGCGCCATGCTCGGGGCCGGGCCTGCAGCTACACCTTGCGGAGGCGCGACGGTAGTGACGGTCGGCGGGTTGGCAGGTTGCAGCGCGGTGTTGCCCGCTGGTCCGCCTTCCTCACCGTCGCCCATGCCTGCGGCCTCAGCCAGCGGCTCACGCATCACCGGCTGCGACTGGCCAACCAGTGGCAGCGGCATTGGCTGCGAAGAGCCGGAGAACTCGATGGCCGGGTCGTTCGACTTGCCATCACCCAGCGGCAACTGTGCCTGAGCAGCGGGCGCATCAGTCGGCGCCTTGTCGCCTTTCTTGGGCATGAGAACCGCGGCAGCAACGGCGACCACGACCACAGCGGACAACGCGAGCACGTGTTTCTTAGGCATTTTGAACCCCATGGATGGTCGCTTTGCCGTGCTACGGCTGGCGATCATGGCTTCGATCAAGGTATCGCGGGCGACCTGGTTGATGTTGCCAGGCCAACCGTCGGAGTTTTCATGGATATCGACGAGCTGCTCACGGGTGAACACTTCGATGCCCCGGCCAGCGCCCTCCAGGCGCTGCTCCAGGTACTCGCGGGTCTCTTCCTCGCTGTAGGGGGAGAGTTCGATGACGTGGAAACGCTCTTCCTCGACATGGATCTCATCCAACCCGGCGATCAGCGACGGCTCGCCGAACAGGAACACGTGCGGGCGCCCCTCCGGGACACCTGCCGCCAGTTCCAGCAACGCTTGGAGTGCCGACTCGTCGAGTTGTTCCGCATCGTCCACCAGCAAGTAGACTTCCTGCCCGGTCAGGGCAAGCTGCACCACCTTGGCCAGAATCGCCTGAACCTCGGGCTGGGCCACTTCCAGTGCCTGGGCTACCTGGCCCAGCACGCTGGCGGCATCGCTGGCGCCGCGGGCCGACACCACCACGCTCTGCACCGACTGCTTGTTGGTGCTGGCCACCAGGGCCTGGCGCAGCAGGGTCTTGCCGCTGCCTACCGGGCCCGTGACCACCAGCATCAACTGGCTATAGCGGGCCAAGTGATGCAACTGGCCGAGTACAGGCTTGCGCTGGGCAGGGAAAAACTTGAAGCCGGGCACACGCGGCGCGAACGGATCGTGGCTCAACTGGTAGTGGTCGAGAAACGCCTCATCGGCATGCAAACTGGTCATTGCGCTGTCACAACCTCAAAGCTGGGCCACGATCGCGCGGTAATCCGCCGACAACGTGGCCTGAAGAATCTCTTTCGGATAGTCGTCGGTGACCACGGCTTCGCCCATCTGGCGCAGCAGCACCAGGCGCAGGCGCCCATCAATCACCTTTTTATCGACCGCCATGTGCTCCATGAAATGCGCCGGGGTCATTTCCTGTGGTGGCACCACCGGCAAACCTGCATCCTGCAGCAGGCGGATTCCGCGATCGCGCTCAGGCTGGTCGATCCAGCCCAGGCGCATGGACATCTCCAAGGCCATCACCGTGCCCGCTGCCACGGCTTCGCCATGCAACCAGACACCGTAGCCCATGTGTGTTTCGATGGCGTGCCCGAAGGTATGCCCCAGGTTCAGCGTGGCGCGCACGCCAGACTCACGCTCATCGGCGCCAACCACGGCAGCCTTGGCCTCGCAGGAACGACGGATCGCTTCAGTCAGGGCTGCGGGCTCCAGGGCACGCAGGGCCTTGATATTGTCTTCAAGCCAGCCGAGGAAAGGCTTGTCGCAGATCAGGCCGTACTTGATCACTTCGGCCAGGCCCGCCGACAGCTCGCGCCCGGGCAGGGTCTTGAGGCTGGTAGTATCGATCAGCACTGCGTTGGGCTGATAGAAGGCACCGACCATGTTCTTGCCCAGCGGATGGTTGATGCCGGTCTTGCCGCCAACCGAGGAGTCGACCTGGGACAGGAGGGTGGTTGGCACCTGGATGAAATCGACACCGCGCTGGTAGCAGGCCGCGGCAAAGCCGGCCATGTCACCGATCACGCCGCCGCCGAGGGCCACCAGGGTGGTACGGCGGTCGTGCCGGGCGGTGAGCAGGCCGTCGAAGATCAGCTGAAGGGTTTCCCAGTTCTTGTAGGCCTCGCCGTCAGGCAAGATCACTGGCAACACCGAATAGGCACCGAGGGTCTTGCTCAGGCGTTCGAGATACAGAGGCGCGACGGTTTCGTTGGAAACAATGGCAACCTGCCTGCCGGCAATATGTGGCGCCAGCAGCGCTGGCTGGTCAAGCAGGCCTTCGCCAATGTAGATCGGGTAGCTGCGCTCGCCCAGGTCGACCTTAAGTGTCTGCATGTATCCCCACAATGTACTTGGGCGCGGCGCCGGCTGAGCGACCCACGCGGTAACGTTGAACCTCGCCTCGGCGCTGGCCGAGAATAGTCCCGGCTTAGCGGGGCGGCAACTGCTGCAAGCGCTCGAGAATATCGAGCACCACCATACGTGGCGGCCGTTCGTCGGTTTCCACAACCAGGTCGGCGATCTCGCGATAGAGCGGGTCGCGCGCCTCCAGCAGGTTGCGCAACGTCGCCTCCGGATTGGCGGTGCGCAGCAACGGCCGGTTGCGATCGCGCGCGGTACGCCCGACCTGCTGCTCCACCGAGGCATGCAGGTAGATCACCCGGCCACCCTGGTGCAACGCCTGGCGGTTGGCCGCGCGCATCACCGCGCCGCCACCGGTTGCCACGACCACGCCATCGAGCGCGCAGAGCTCGGCGATCATCGCCTCCTCACGGTCACGAAAGCCCGGTTCGCCTTCTTTATCGAAGATCCACGGGATGTTGGCGCCGGTTCGCAGTTCGATTTCCTTGTCGGAATCTTTGAACAGCAGGCGCAGTTCTTTGGCCAACAGGCGCCCGATGGTGCTTTTACCAGCGCCCATGGGCCCTACAAGTATCAAATTTCGCACAGAATCAACGACTCACAGCAATCGCCTGGTCACTCATGATACGCGGAGTCAGGAAGACCAGCAGCTCGGATTTTTTCTCTTGTAATGCATCGCGTCGAAACAGCCGCCCAACATACGGCAGATCGCCGAAAAATGGCACCTTGTCGACCACATTGTTTTGCGTGGTCGAGTACACACCACCAATGACGATGGTCTCCCCATCAGCCACCCGCACCTTGGCATTCACCTCGTTCTTGCGGATCGGCGGCACATCGTTCAAGGCGTTGACGAAGTCAGGCTCGTCCTTGGTCACCTTGACCGTCATGATGACCTTGCCGTCCGGGGTGATCTGCGGGGTAACCTCCAGCGACAGCGATGCCTCGCGGAATGCAACCGACGTAGCGCCGCTTCGGGTGGTTTCCTGGTAAGGCACCTCGGTGCCTTTGAGAATCCGCGCAGTCTCCTTGTCGGCGGTGACCACCTTGGGCTGGGAGATAATTTCGCCATTACCGGTCTTTTCCATGGCGCTGAGTTCCAGGTCCAGCAGCACGCCACCGCGCAACAACCCCAGGCCAATGCTGGAACCGCCCCGCTCCACGCCCAGGTCGACGAACACATCCTTGCCCAATTGCGGCGCCTCGCCATAGAGCTGCTGCCCCCAGCGCACGCCGAGGCTTTTCTCGTAGTCGACGTTGGCCTCGACGATTCGCGCCTCGATCGCCACCTGACGCACCGGCACATCCAATTGGGCCACGAGTTGCCGCAACTCGGCCAGCCGATCTTCAGGCTGATGCGCCACCAGGGTGTTGGTGCGGGTATCGACACTCAAGCTGCCGCGGCCGGTCAAGATGCCGTCGTCGGCTAGCGTTGCCAGCAGCAACTCGGCAAGCTCAGACGCTTCGGCATGATGGATCGGCAGCAACTCGCGGCGCAACGGCAGCAACTGCTCATCAAGTTGCTGCCCGATACGCGCCCCTAGGGACTGCTCAGCCAGCTCGTCCGCCGGGGCCACCAGCAGCACATTGCCTTCCTCACGCCGAGCCAGGCCCTTGCTGCGCAATACCAGCTCCAGGGCCTGGTCCCACGGGACATCCTGCAGGCGCAGGGTAACGTTGCCTTTTACCGTGTCGCTGGCGACCAGGTTGATACCGGCGTAATCGGCCAGCACCTGCAACACCGAGCGCACTTCCACATCCTGGAAGTTCAGCGAAATCGGCTCACCTCGATAGGGCGTTGCCGCTAGCAAGGGCATCGGCAGCACGGCCACCACCAGCCACGTCATCAAGCTTTTCATCGTCCTCCTTGCCCCCTCTGTCCACGCCCTTCCTGAGCGTCAGCATTGTCATGCGCTCGCGCCACGTGCCGCCTACGAACAGCCGTTCGCGCACCTCCACTTGCCGCTCGCCAATGTGCACCACAACGCCCTCGTCACGCCCCAAGGGGTCACCGAGCCGCACGCGATACAACCGCCCGGCAGATAACACCAGGGCCTCGTGCCCCATACCCCGCGACAAGCTCCCGACCATTTCCAGCTGAGCCAGCGGCACCTTGGCAAGCCCTTCCCGGACAACCCGCGTCGACCAAGCTGAAAACGGGTCGAGCGCCGGCGGTACCACCTCGTCTCGCGCAGGCATCAGGGCCAGCGAGCCCGGCTCCGGTACAGGCCCATCAGCCTGAAAAGCATTGACCCTCAGGCGCAAACGCAGCAGCCCAGGCCGGTCTTCAGCGCTGGCCATCTGCAAATCGCCGGCACGTAGCAGGCGGATTTGGCCAAGCCAGTCATCCAACCACATGCGCAGCGCCGCATACCGCCCAACCACCTGTACCTGCAGGGGTGATTGGCGGAAACCGGGCTTTGCCACTTCATCCAGCACGTCCAGTTGCTCGAAGTGCAGCCCATACGCATGCCCCGAGGCGGTCAGCTGGTCGAGCAGATCGCTGATGTCACCGCCCGCCGCAAGGCGCCAGCGACTGTCCTGCAGGTCTTGCGTGGCCTGCCTCAGGGTTTCCTGGGTGAGCGTGTGTGCCAGCAGCTGGGCGGCCTTGGCCTGCTGCTCCTCGCTCAATGCCCGGTGCCTCGCCTGCTCCACCTGATGCATCTGCCGCCATTCCGGCAGGCGGATCAGGCAGCCAAGCGCAAACACCAGGCAGGCTGCACCTAACGACAACACACATTGAAAGGGGCGCGAACGCACGATGAATGTCTGCCAATCCAAACGATGAAGCAGGGTCACGACCAGGACGCCGACACGCGCGCCAGCAAGAGAAATTCATCACCCGCCGACAGGCTCTTCACCCGCTTGAGCTCCAGGTCGAGCACCACGCTGGAGCGCCCAAGGTCCCGCATGAACTGCGCCACCACTGCACCAGACACGGCCAGCCCGACAATCTGCAGCCGCGCCCCCTCGAGATTCAGCTCGACCACCTGAAGACCCTCGGGCAGCGCCCGCTCCAGGTCGGCGAACAGCGCCATCAGAAGCCCTCGGTCAGCGTGCAATCCGGCCAGCATGTCAGCCTGCGCGCGTACCGACCCGAGCGTTGCCCTGGCACGCTCGAGCTCTTCCAACTGAACATCCAGCACGCCAATTGCCCCCTGCTGAGTGGCGTTGGCCATGGCCTGTTGCTGCGCCCGGTGGCGTGCCAGCTGGTCCATGAGCAGCACAACGCAAAGCGCCAGAAACACACCGCCGACCACCATCCAGCGCAAGCGACGAAGTGCCATCAGGCGTTGCTGCTCGCGCCAGGGCAGAAGATTGATACGCAACATCAATGCAGCCCTCCCAATGCCAGGGCGCACGCCAACGCCATGCTGCTGTCGTGACATTCAAGGCCTTCCAACGAAGGCAAAAGCCGGCACGGCACATTCAAGCGTTCACTCAGCGCTTGAAGGCGGCCTTGTTCGAGCATCGCGGTGCCGGTGACAACCAGATCATCCAGCTGCAAGCCATCGACAAATGACTCACCCAACCGCTCCAGAGCTAACGCTCGGCGCTGGGGCAGCACCTCCTGCGACCAGCTATGCGGCGTTGCGCTATCGGGCTCTAACCGCAGCAGCGCACAACCGCCTGTACGCGGTGGTGGCACCAGCCGCTGCAAGGCAATGCTGTCGACCTCCACCACTTCCAGTTGCAACCCGGCTTCGTCGAACAGCGCCTCAAGAGGCTGTAGCACCGTCTGTCTACAGGCGACCACCATCACGTCCTGCATGCCGACGTGCACGCTTGAAGCGCCTAATAGCTGGAAGTCCATCACCAGGTCTTCCAACGGAAACGGGAACAATCGGTCCGCGTCAGCCAATAGCTGCGCCTCCATCTCGGTTTCAGGCTGATTTGCCGGCAACTGGCACAACTTGCAGATAACCTGCGAGGCCGGCAGCGCAACTGCGGCCCGACGCTGGCGGCTGCCACTGCGCCGATAAGCACTGCGCAGCGCCGCCACGACCCGATCAGGGGCCTGCCACCAGTCGCCAGCGGCAAACGGCTCGAACGCTTCAAGCGCCCAGGCAATAGGCTCATACCGCCCTTTGCGCCGCCGCAGTTGCACCATTCGTACGGAATCGGAGGCAATTTCTACCCCCAACAGTGAACCGGCATCCTTGCCCATACGTCCAAGCATCGCTGCTCCTTTGTGGCAACCGTAAACCCGCACCCGCACCAGGCCCAGACGGCCAGGCGGTGCAGCGGGCCGCCCGGCCGGTCACCCGGCGAGGCGAAAAATGCTTATAATGCCCAGCGTTTTTTCGTCCGCCGGCTCCGTGCGCAATTCACCCCTCAACCTGGACACCCAAAAGCCTTGATACGCCTGCTGAAGTTCTTCTGGTGGTCTTTCGTCGCAGTCATCTGCGCGCTCGTACTCGGTGTGAGCGGTGCGTTTCTGTATCTTAGCCCCAACCTGCCGTCGGTCGATTCGCTCAGAAGCATCCAGTTGCAGATCCCCCTGAGGGTGTACAGCAGCGACGGCAAGCTGATTGCCGAGTTCGGCGAAATGCGCCGCTCGCCGATCCGTTTCGCGGAAATTCCCCCACAGTTCATTCAGGCGCTTCTGTCAGCCGAAGACGACAATTTCCTCAATCACTATGGGGTCGACCCGAGCAGCCTGATGCGCGCCGCGACCCAGCTGGTGAAAACCGGTCACATCCAGACCGGCGGCAGCACCATCACCATGCAGGTAGCGAAGAACTTCTTCCTGACCAGCGAGCGCAGCTTCTCGCGCAAGACCAACGAAATTCTGCTGGCCCTGCAAATCGAGCGCGAACTGACCAAGGACGAGATCCTCGAGCTGTACGTGAACAAGATCTACCTGGGCAACCGCGCCTACGGCATCGACGCCGCCGCGCAGGTGTACTACGGCAAGTCGATCCGTGACGTGAGCCTGGCGCAGATGGCGATGATCGCCGGCTTGCCCAAGGCGCCCTCGCGCTTCAACCCCCTGGCCAACCCGGTACGTGCGAAAGAGCGCCGCGACTGGATCCTGGGCCGCATGTACAAGCTCGGCAAGATCGACGAGGCGAGCTACCAGGCCGCCCTGGCCGAGCCGCTCAACGCCAGCTACCACGTACCGACGCCTGAGGTGAATGCGCCGTACATCGCCGAGATGGCCCGCGCCGAAATGGTCGGCCGCTATGGCAGCGAGGCCTACACCGAAGGCTTCCGCGTCACCACCACAGTGCCTAGCGACATGCAGGAAATGGCCAACAAGGCCGTGCTCAATGGCCTCTCCGACTACGACGAGCGCCACGGCTACCGTGGCCCCGAGTCACGCTTCCCGGGCAAGACCCAGGCTGCCTGGCTGCAGGAACTGACCAAGCAGCGTACCTTGGGCGGGCTGGAACCGGCCATCGTTACCCACGTCGACAAGGGCGGCCTGACGGTACTGACCCGTGGCGGCAAGGAAGAAACCGTCGCCTGGGACACCATGAAGTGGGCGCGCCCGTTCCTCAACAGCAACTCCCAAGGCCGAGCGCCGCAATCGCCGGCAGACGTGGCCCAGGTCGGCGACCTGGTGCGCCTGCAGCGCCTGGACGACGGCAAGCTCAAGTTCAGCCAGGTGCCGGGGGCACAGAGTGCGCTGGTCACCCTCGACCCGTACAACGGCGCCATTCGCGCACTGGTCGGCGGCTTCTCGTTCGAGCAGAGCAACTACAACCGCGCCATGCAGGCTAAACGCCAGCCCGGTTCGAGCTTCAAGCCGTTCATCTATAGCGCGGCGCTGGACAGCGGTTACACCGCCTCCAGCCTGGTCAACGATGCACCGATCGTGTTCGTCGACGAGTACCTGGACAAGGAATGGCGACCGAAGAACGACACCAACACCTTCCTCGGCCCGATCCGCATGCGTGAAGCGTTGTACAAGTCGCGCAACCTGGTATCGATCCGCCTGCTGCAGGCCATGGGCGTAGGCCGCACCATCGACTACATCGCCAAGTTCGGCTTCAACAAGCAGGACCTGCCGCGCAACCTGTCGCTGGCGCTGGGCACCGCGACGCTGACACCGATGGAGATTGCCACCGGCTGGAGCACCTTCGCCAACGGCGGCTACAAGATCAACCCGTACCTGATCGACCGCATCGAGAGCCGCAACGGCGAGACGCTGTTTACCGCCAACCCGGCTCGCGTGCCGCAAGGCGCCGAAGCCCCTGCAGGCCTGGCCGCACCGGAACAGCCCTTCAGCACAGCGGCAATGCCGGGCGAGGCACCATCCGCCTTTGGCCAGATAGCGCCCGCCCCCCAGGCGCCGGTCATCGCCGAACAGATCATCGACGGCCGTACCACTTACATCCTCACCAGCATGCTGCAGGACGTGATCAAGCGCGGTACCGGGCGCCGGGCGCTGGCGCTGGGCCGTACTGACCTGGCGGGCAAGACCGGTACCACCAACGAGTCCAAGGACGCCTGGTTCTCCGGCTACAATGCCGATTACGTCACCACCGTGTGGGTCGGTTTCGACCAGCCCGAGACCCTGGGCCGTCGCGAATACGGTGGCACTGCGGCGCTGCCGATCTGGATGAGCTTCATGGGCGCGGCCCTGAAGGACAAGCCCAACCACGCACCTGCCGAACCGGAAGGCATCCTCAGCCTGCGGGTCGACCCAGTCAGCGGCCGTGCGGCCTCGCCGAGCACGCCGAATGCGTACTTCGAGCTGTTCAAGGCCGAGGATTCGCCACCGTCGGTGGATGAGCTGGGCAATGGTGCTGCGCCAGGCAGCCCGCTTCCGGCGGATGAAGCGGCACCGATGGACCTGTTCTGATCGCAGGATCGGCGCTGGCCTTTTCGCGGGCTTGTCCCGCGAAATGGCCGGCCCTAACAGCACCAATATCAAGGCAAACAAAAAGCCCCGACTCATACGAGCCGGGGCTTTTTTGTGTCGCTACGGGCTGAATCAGCCGTTGAACACTTCATCCACGCTGTTCAGCGGGTAGTGCTTCGGATACGGCAGGGTAGCAACGCCGGATTCGATCGCGGCCTTGGCCACGGCATCGGAAACAACGGTGATCAGACGTGCGTCCAGAGGTTTCGGAATGATGTACTCACGGCCGAACTCCAGGGCATCAACACCGTAGGCCTTGCACACTTCCTGAGGCACCGGCAGCTTGGCCAGATCCTTCAGGGCGATGGCGGCGGCGATCTTCATTTCTTCGTTGATGCGCTTGGCGCGAACGTCCAGGGCACCACGGAAGATGAACGGGAAGCCCAGTACGTTGTTGACCTGGTTCGGGTAGTCGGAACGACCGGTGGCCATGATCACGTCGCTGCGGGTGGCGTGAGCCAGCTCTGGCGAAATTTCCGGGTCCGGGTTCGAGCAGGCGAACACGATCGGGTTGGCCGCCATCGACTTCAGGCCTTCCGGGCTGAGCAGGTTCGGGCCGGACAGGCCAACGAACACGTCGGCACCGTCCAGGGCATCAGCCAGGGTACGCTTGTCGGTGGCGTGGGCGAACTGGGCCTTGTACTGGTTCAGGTCGTCGCGGCCTGCGTGGATCACGCCGCTGCGGTCGATCATGAAGATGTTCTCGACCTTGGCGCCCATGCTGACCAGCAGCTTCATGCAGGAGATGGCGGCAGCGCCGGCACCCAGGCAGACGATCTTGGCGTCCTCGAGCTTCTTGCCGGCGATTTCCAGGGCGTTGATCATGCCGGCCGCGGTAACGATCGCGGTGCCGTGCTGGTCATCGTGGAATACTGGAATGTCGCACTGTTCGATCAGGGTGCGCTCGATTTCGAAGCACTCAGGTGCCTTGATGTCTTCGAGGTTGATACCACCGAAGGTGATCGAGATGCGGCGAACGGTGTCGATGAAAGCCTGTGGGCTTTCCGACTCGACTTCGATGTCGAATACGTCGATACCGGCAAAACGCTTGAACAGAACACCCTTGCCTTCCATGACCGGCTTGGACGCCAGTGGGCCAAGGTCACCCAGACCGAGGATGGCGGTGCCATCGGAAATCACCGCAACCAGGTTGCCCTTGCCGGTGTATTTGTAAGCCAGCTCAGGATCACGGCCGATTTCACGCACCGGTTCTGCAACGCCTGGGCTGTAAGCCAGGGCGAGATCACGGGCGGTGGCGGTGGGCTTGGAGAGCTCGACGCTCAGTTTCCCCGGACGAGGTTGAGCGTGATATTCGAGAGCGGCGGTTTTCAGGTCTGACATGGTGGGCATTCCGCTATTTACTGTTCTGACGGACCGCCGAGGATACGCAAAGAGCCGGGGAGCTACAAGACTGGCCGGTCACTTGTGTCAAGGCCTTTAGCCTACGACTTTACGCTATAACACACGGTGGCATTGGAGCCATCAGTGTGTACAATCCAATAGCGAAATGTCTACATTTTTTCAGCCTGAAGCACGCTCCAGCATGCTCGGATCGGTTATTGGCAACACCCAGCGTCGCTGCCCTGGCTTGAGCCCACCCTTGCGGGAACGATCCAGCACCCAACCGCGCGCCTCGACCTGGCGTCCCTTGAGGTTATCGAAGAAGCCTGCGGGAAAGTTGCGTTGCAGACGAGCGGGAACCTGCAGCACCACGTCAGTTTCCAGCTCCAGCCAGATGCCGCCGCGATTGCGTGCAATGCTCTGAATGTTGCCACCGATAACCGCAAACCCCGACTGCCTGACCTCGCTGGCGCGCAGCACCGGGGAGCTACGCCAGAGGCCGGCACCGGCCTTGCGCGCCGCCTGCTCGGCAGCTTGCTGACAAGCCACCAGTCGTATATTGGGCGCCACCGCGACACGGTAGCCAAGCCCCTCGCTGAGCAAGCGCGCCTCGAAATTGTCGCCATTGCGGCCATAGATATTGGCCAGCGTGCGCCCGTACTTGTCCTTGCCCTCGATGCCCGGCACCAGCCCTACACGGCCGTCACTGGCTTTGACCAACGCTTGCAGCCGCTGTTTGGCAGCCTCGGCATAAGGCTCGCTGGTACGCCCCTTGCGCCCGATTTCCGGGGCGTTGATGCCGATCATGCGCACACTGCGGCCGTCAGTCAGGCGCAGCGTGTCACCATCCACCACCTGACGCACCGCCGCCTGCTGCGGCTTGCCTGGCAGCGGGCAGAACGCCAGGGCCGACGCCTGCCAGATCGCGCCCACAAAAAAGGCGCCCACAAGGGGCGCCTTTTTCAGCAACAATGCGAAGCCCGAAGGGTTCGCCATGCGCATGATTACTTCTTGGTACCGAA
>Ga0213823_1000317_pt1 | contig 46519 bp, 40 predicted proteins | sample MC6MC0907MG_FD_179887 | JGI IMG/M metagenome (GOLD analysis project Ga0213823, IMG submission 179887) | Enriched soil aggregate microbial communities from Iowa State University, Ames, United States - MC6-MC0907-MG | ecosystem: Environmental > Terrestrial > Soil > Unclassified | place: USA: Iowa...
AATGCCAATAATAATGAAAATAAAAGCGATAATTTTTGTACCAGTTTCTGCGAAAAGGTAGTGAAATAAAGCAAACAGGATTGCTCCGAGAATTCCTCCTCCAAGATCGGTAGTGCTTGTTTCCCCTCTAAGTTCCATCATAAATAATTCCCAAGTGTTTCCAATGACACTAGGATCTTTAAATTTCCCCTCGTTTGTTAACAAATGAAAAAGTGTTACATGACTTAATAGAAGGATAGCAGAAACAATAAAATAACTTCCAACTAACTTAATATGGAAGAAAAAAGGAATACAACGTTTCCACATTAAATAAAAGCTTAATATTACCAGCCCAATTAAACCTAGCATATACCATTCCCCCATCCAAAAACGGAAGAATAGAACAGTTGCTTTCCCAACTGCCCCAAGCTTTGCTATCGAAATAATCGCTAGAGCCAAAATAACTAATGCGGATAATTCGTATTGAACGGTTCGTTTTAAATGGTTGTCTCTTTTTTTTGGTTTTCTTCTCTTTCTTTTTGCCATCTAATCACCTTGTGTAGTTCAGTTTGGTATATTATCCATACCTATTATTAGAAATAAAATTGGATAAAAAGGAAAGCAGCCTGTTTGGCTGCTCTATAATTGATAACATAATTATACCATAATCTACTATTGCAATGCGGACATTCCTTCAAGGATACCAGAAGAAATTTTTGCACCAGGGTAAATCCGCTCATTCATAAAATGCTGTGGGTCACTGCTTAAGATGCGAATAACTTGAACATTTTGCTGATCTGAAATCACTACTAAAAGGGGAATCCCTTGATAGGTTATCATTTGTTGTTTGCTATCAGCTTCTGCTTCATATGGAAAAACAAGTTCATTTGGCATCATCGTATATAATATCATTGAATCAGCCCCTCATTTTTTCCTTTATGCAGATCGATCATTTCATTTAACTTTTTCATTGCAGGACCTAGTCCGCCTACTTCATCGATCAATCCATAGTTTACTGCATCAACACCAATTACATTCGTTCCAATATCTCTTGTTAAATTTCCCTTTGCAAACATTAAGTCTTTAAATGTTTCTTCTGTAATTTTGGAATGCTTCGTAACGAAATTGACTACCCGTTCCTGCATTTTATCCAAATATTCGAAGGTAGCTGGAACTCCAATAACAAGCCCTGTCAAGCGAATTGGATGAATGGTCATTGTTGCAGTTTCGGCAATGAATGAGTAGTCGCAAGACACAGCAATCGGGACACCAATCGAATGACCACCACCCAATACAATGGAGACGGTTGGTTTTGATATGGATGCGATCATTTCGGATATGGCAAGACCTGCTTCGACATCCCCGCCAACCGTATTTAAAATTATTAACACGCCTTCTATTTTTGGATTTTGTTCGATTGCAACAAGCTGTGGCAGTAAGTGCTCATATTTTGTCGTTTTATTTTGCGGTGGCAAAGCTAAATGCCCTTCAATCTGGCCAATTATGGTTAAACAATGAATTCTCGAATCTACAGATAGCTGCGGGACATTCGTTTGCCCAAGCTGTTGAATTTTCTCTATTAAAGATGAAGAAGGCTTTTCCTCTTTTTGAGGTTCTTGCTCTTCTTCGTTATCACTATTTTTTTGAATATCAATATCCATAATAATTCTCCCTTCAAGCATGATATATTTTAGTATTTACCTATGGCATAATTTCATGCTTGAAATTAAAAAAGGTACTGGTTTACCCCAGCACCTTTTTTAACATTATACTTCCATGATAATTGGTAAAATCATTGGTCTTCTTTTTGTTTTTTCAAATAAGGAACGATTTAATTCATCTCTTATTTCCTGCTTTAGGCTTGACCATTCGAATGAACCTTTTGCAGTATTTCGTTCCACTATATCTCGCACTAATTTCGTAGAATCATCCATTAATTTTTCTGATTCCCGAACATAGACAAATCCTCTTGAAATAATTTCAGGGCCTGCAGCAATTTTCTTTTCTTGTTTCGTTAAGGTGACAACCACTATAAGAATACCATCTTGTGATAAAAGCTTTCTATCCCGTAATACGATATTTCCAACATCACCTACACCAATACCATCAATAAGGACATTGCCAGATGGAACCTTCCCGGTAATGGATAACGTTCCTTCCTTCCATTCCACGATATCACCACGGTCAGGAATGATAATTTGTTCATCGGTAAGTCCGCAGTCAATGGCCACTTTTCGATGTGCTTTCAGCATCCGATATTCGCCATGAACAGGTATCAAAAATTTTGGTTTCATTAAATTAATCATAAATTTCAATTCTTCTTGACTGCCATGGCTTGATACATGAATGGTCCGTTTTCCATAAATAACATTTGCTCCTGCTCGGAATAACATATCGACAGTTTTGGATAAAAACACTTCACTGCCCCTTAATGGTGAAGCAGCAATTAATACGGTATCTCCACGTTGGATGTTCAAAAGCTTATGTGTCTGCTTTGCCATTTTCTGCAAAGCCTCAATAGGTTCTCCTTGGCTGCCCGTCATTAATACAACAATTTCGCGGTCTTGATATTCTTTAATTTCACTTACTGGAATAATGACATCTTCAGCTACTTCTAAATACCCTAAATCAAGGGCAATATGATAAATTCTTTCAAGACTTTTCCCTACAACTGCGACTTTACGGCTGTTTTCTCTTGCAGCATCAAAAATATGCTGGATCCGGCTTATATCCGATGCAAAACATGCGGCAATAATTCGTCCCGGTGCATTATAAAAAGCACTGGACATTTCACGTTCAACAATGGCCTCAGATGTTGTGTATCCTGGTTTTTCAGCTTCGGTACTGTCTGACAGTAAACATAAAACCCCACGTTCCCCAATCGCTGCCATTTTTCCAATTTCAGGTTTATAAAATTTAGTTGCCGCCTGGTCAAATTTGAAGTCACCAGTATAGACAATAATTCCTTCCGATGTATGGATACATACACCAACTGAATCAGGGATACTATGATTTGTTCTAAAAAAACTGACATCTACAGCATCCAGTTCAACGACAGTGTCCGAAGTTACTTCAATAAAGTTTGTTCTCGCGTTATAATCCTGCTCCTTAAGCTTTGCATTCGCAAGAGCAAGTGTTAGTTTCGTTCCATAAACCGGTACGTCAACTTGACGAAGCACATAGGAAAGTGCACCAATATGGTCTTCATGTCCATGTGTTAAAAAAATCGCTTTTACCCGTTCCTTATTGTCTTTCAAATACGTTAGATCAGGAATGACCATATCGATACCGAGCATTTCTTCCTCGGGGAACATTAAGCCGGCATCAATGATGAATATGTCCTTGTCCACCTCAACAAGATACAAATTCTTTCCGATTTCTCCTATACCACCAAGTGCAATAAACTTGATGGAGGTATTTTTTTTCTTAATCAATTTCCGTTTCCTCCTACCTGATGTTTAGCCCGATCGAGATCAGTTATGATTATTATACTTGATAGCAGAAAACCTTTACAACCAATATTAGCTTTTTTCGTAAACACATATCAAATGAATGTAAAAAGAGCCAACCGATATTCCTTTCGGTTAGCCCTTGGTCATCATTAGTTATTTTTTAATAAAGAAATCAAGGTAGTACGTTCTTGTTCCGTTAAACCCACAAGAGGCAGCCTGACAGAACCAACATCCAGTCCCGATACCTGTAATGCCGTTTTTACAGGAGCTGGACTTGGAGCGGCAAATAGCCCCTGCATGATTGGAAGCAATTGCTGATGGTATGTTGCAGCCCTGGCATTTTCTCCATCAAAAAACGCTTTAATCATCTCCTGCATTTCATTTCCAATCACATGCGAAGCAACAGAGACAACACCGGCTCCGCCGATGGAAAGCACCGGAATTGTTAAGCTATCATCCCCGCTGTATAAAACAAAATCCTCATCCGTATTGGCAATGATTTGAGTCATAGCGTTTAAATCCCCACTTGCTTCCTTTACAGCTACAATATTAGGGATCTTAGACAGGCGAATAATCGTCTCTGGAAGAATATTAACCACTGACCTGCCCGGAATATTGTACACCATAACCGGAAGGGATGTTGCTTCTGCGACTGCTTTGAAATGCTGATACAAGCCTTCTTGATTTGGTTTATTATAATATGGGGCTACGACCAAAATTGCATCCACACCAAGCTGCTCTGCTTTTTTTGTCAATTCGATCGATGCATAAGTATTATTACTTCCAGTACCTGCAATAACTGGAACCCGTTTTTTCACAACTTTTACAACATGATCAAATAAGGCCAGTTTTTCTTCTTTCGATAATGTTGGTGATTCTCCAGTAGTTCCTGCAATTACAAGGGAGTCTGTTCCATTTTCTATCAAGTAATTAACTAATTGAGTGGTCTTAGCAAAGTCTATATGTCCCTTTTTATCAAAGGGGGTTACCATTGCCGTGGAAACTCGCCCGAATTGAACCATTTTCCTACTCCTTTCAATACAAACGGATTGCCTAAAACACCGTGTTGTACCGCTTCAATTCCAATTCAAATAAAACAACATTTATCATATTAACACTTTACAATTCTAAAGGATTTAATTCAATTGATTCTTCTTCTAATTTGAAGGCATCATGTAAGGCATTAACAGATTTAACTAAGTCATCTTGCATTACTAATACCCAAATGGTTGTATGACTGTCTGCTGATTGTAAAATACGAATTCCATAATCGGATAAGGCCGTAACGATTTTGGAAGTAACTCCCGGCACACCAGCTATTCCTGCTCCAACGACTGAAACCTTCGCACAATGACGTTCTACTACTGGCTCATGACCCAACTCGTTTAAGACATAGATCGCCCGATCCGTCATTTCCTCAGTTACTGTATAAACTACACCATTAAGCGAAATATTGATAAAGTCTACACTAATTTTTTCATTAGCCATCGCTTTAAAAACTTCTGCCTGCAAGTTATATTGATCCTTTTTAGAATAAACCTTTATTTGCGTGACATTTGATACGTGGGCAATCCCAGTAACAGTTCGCTCTTTAATATCACTTCCACGCTTATCTTTATTTAAGGTTGTAACCAATGTTCCAAGATTGTCGGAATAAGTGGAACGGATACGAATCGGCACTTTTGCCTGCATGGCAATTTCCACCGCTCGCGGATGAATGACCTTTGCACCCTGATAGGCCATATTACACACCTCTGTATAGGTAACAACAGGGAGTGGCCGTGCATTTTCAGCAATGCGAGGGTCAGCTGTCATAATCCCTTCTACATCGGTAAAAATATCAATCCATTCAGCATTAAGAGCGGCTCCTAATGCTGCAGCGGAGGTGTCACTTCCCCCTCGTCCAATCGTGGTAATATCCCCATTTTTGGCAGCACCTTGAAATCCAGCAACGACTACGACATCTTTATTCTCAAGTTCCCTAAGCAGTCTGTCACATTTCATTTCGTTTATTTTTGCATTTGTATGGTCATTGTTGGTACGAAAGCCAGCCTGTGCTCCTGTTAACGCTATGGCATTTATACCGCTCTCTAATAGCATATTCGAAAAAACAACACTAGAAATAACCTCCCCACAGGACAATAATAAATCATGTTCCCGTTTTGAGATATTGCTTAGGTTGCCCCCAATTAAAGATAATAGCGTATCGGTTGCATAGGGGTCTCCCTTTCTCCCCATTGCTGATACGACAACAACAACTTTGTAGCCTTCAGCTAATGCTTTTTCGATATGGCCTAGAGCATGTTTTCTACTTTTCTCATCTTTGACAGAAGTCCCGCCAAATTTTTGGACAATAATTTTCATGATGACACCAAAACCTGCCTTTTGGATGTAACTATAATAAATTTCAAAATTTATATCCTTGAACATTGATAACAATCTAGCTTTGTTGCCCAGCGACTAGTTTGTTGATCTTCTCCTCAATACGTCGCTAACCGGGTGCTTCTACTTTTTATTTTACTAAGCCTAATTTCACTAAACTCTCAGCGATTTGGACTGAATTCCAAGCAGCACCTTTTAGGAGATTATCTGAAACTACCCACATATGGAAGCCACGGTCTTCATCGATATCTTTTCTAATACGCCCTACAAAGACATCATTTTTCCCAACACAATTAGCTGGCATTGGATATACTTGATTTTCCGGATCATCCTGGAGGATTACACCTGGGGCATCCTTTAATAAGGCTTTAATATCATTCGCACTTACATCCTCTGATTCAACTTCGAAATAGACAGATTCAGAATGACCTACCGCAATAGGCAGACGCACGCAGGTTGCTGAAACCTGTAACTCCGGTAAATGCATAATTTTTTTTGTCTCATTAATCATTTTCATTTCTTCAAAGGTGTAGCCATTTTCTTGGAACTTATCAATTTGAGGTATGGCATTGAATGCAATCTGATAATGGTTTGAATCTGATTTTACTGGTAAAATACTAGGTTCATACGCTTCTTCATTTAAGATTGACTTTGTTTGTTCCATTAATTCTTCAACCGCAGCAGCACCTGCACCGGAAACCGCTTGATAAGTGGAAACAATGACTTTTTTCAAACCATACTTTTGACGAATTGGTTCAAGGGCAACCACCATTTGTATGGTTGAGCAATTTGGGTTAGCTATGATTCCATTATGGTGATGCAAGTCCGCTTCGTTCACTTCAGGAACTACTAGTGGTGTATCTAAATCCATTCTAAATGCACTAGTGTTGTCCACGACGATGGCACCACGTTTAACTGCTTCAGGACCGAGTTCCTTCGAAACACTGCCGCCAGCACTGAATAAGGCAATTTCTACTCCCTCAAAACTCTCAGGCTTAGCTTCCTGGATCGTTATTTCTTGGCCATTTACATTTACTATTTTCCCTGCTGATCTTGCTGAGGATAGGAGGGTAAGTTTCCTGATTGGAAAACTCTCATTGATTAATGTTTGAATCATTTGTTGTCCAACCGCTCCTGTTGCTCCAACAACGGCAACGTGATATCCATTTTGCTGATTCATTTCTAGTTCCCCTTTCAATCTTTCAACTATATATTGCTGGTCATTTCTAATTTTAATATCATATCAGAAGGGGGAATCCCCCCCTGATGAAGGATTAATTAATTTTAACATATTCTTTTAAAGAAATAACCTTTTTTGACGCATAGGGGAGAAAATTAGTCGGCATCATGATACCTTTCAACCAAGACGGGTTGAAGCTGTTTCCCTTCTATTGCGGCTTCAACTGTATCTGATAACAGCGTCATCCTGGCAACCATCGAATTTGGTTTTTTCACTGGATCATCCTGCCCATAGGGTATAAAATAAATATTTTTTGTTGCCATTAGTTTCATTAAGTTTACACCGTTTAAACCAAGTGCATCGTTTGTTGAAATCCCAAGAACGACAGGCTTTAAATTTCTTAAAGTTGCTTTTGCAGCCATTAAAACGGGGCTATCATTAATAGCATTAGCAAATTTACTCATCGAAACGCCTGTTAATGGCGCAATAACCATACAATCAAGGGGAATCTTCGGACCTAAAGGTTCTGCATTAACAATCGAATCTATCACCTTATGACCTGTTAAATCTTCAATTCTTTGAATCCAATCTTCCCCTTTACCAAAACGGGTTTCTGTATTTTTAACTGTAAACGTTACAACTGGCATTACCTCTGCACCGGCCTGCACTAATTTTTCAATTTCAGGAAAAACCGCATCATATGTGCAATGCGAACCGGTAAGACCAAAGCCAATTCTTTTACCTTTTAAACTCATTTTACTTTCCCCTTTCGGTTCTTCAGGTCATCTTGGAGTAGTTGTGCAAGAACATCAGCAAGAATTATACCGGCCGTTTTTGGAGCAACTATACCTGGCAAACTAGGAGCGAGCAAAGCTTTAATTCCTCGTTTTTCTGCATAACGGAAATCTGTACCGCCAGGCTTTGAGGCAATATCAATAACCAATGTATGGGCTGGCAGCTTTGCTATTACTGCTGCACTTACGATTGGATATGGAATGGTGTTGATTAGAATATCTGTTCCTGTAACTTCTTTCTCGATATTGCTTAAATGAAATGGAGTGACACCCATTTCGATAATTCTTGCAAGATGTTCACTTTTTCTTGCTCCAACTTTTACTTTTGCGCCTAGTGCATGGAAGGCCCTCGCTGTACTCATACCACATCTTCCTAACCCCAAAATGGTGATATTAGAACTATGAATGGTAAAATCAGTATGCTGTATGGCCATCATAATTGTTCCTTCAACAGTGGGAATAGAATTATATATAGCTACATCGTCCCTTGAGAATAGCTGCACAAGTGTTCTTTTCGACTGCTTTATAATTCCATTTAAAAATACATTACTTATTCCTGAATAAATCGTGCAATGTTCAGGGGTTTTAGAAAGTATATCCTCTGTTAATATTACTTTCTCATTCGAGAAAATCGTTTCTACCTGACCTTCTAGATTCGTGCCAGCTACTGGCAAAATAAGAGCGTCTATATTCGAGAAATCAACCTCATCCAACTTTTCCTTAACAGCACCAGTAAACGCATGGTCAAGCTGTTCGAACCCAATTAGCGATAGTCGGGCATCTAATTCGGTTAACTTCCGGATAATTTCCAGCTGTCTGGCATCTCCACCAATCAAGGCTATCTGCATCCCTGTCAGCATGAAAACATTCACCTTCTTTTTTAAAATCCACCTAGGAATTCCTTTTCATTGTCTAGCTCCACGCCCAGCGGCTAGTGAACTTCACGCTTCTCCCTGCGATAAGTCAACACAGGGCGCTTCTGCTTTTCTTCTTATCACTTCACCATCTTATGTAAGATTGCTTCATTAGGTGAGTTTTCCACCTATAGAAAAATAAAAAAAGCCCAAGCAAAAGTTATTTTGCTTAGGCCTTTTTATGTTGGTTATTCTGAATCCGGAATATCAATAATGATCATGTCAGTTCCAATTTTTTTAATATGCTGCCATGGTACCCTGATTTCCTCACCCTGTTTCCGAAAACCAAACCACTTTAATGAGGGAATTAGCAGCGCCTGTATTTGACCAGTTCCTTCATTAATTTCTAAATCGGTTTGACCAAGTACTCCGAGGCGCTCTGCCTTTTTAACATCAACAATTTCTTTACCGCTTAATTCACTTAACCTCACTGCATAGGAACCCCCTTCATTACCCTTTTCTATTAGTTTATAAGAGGAAGTCCATATTTAGACTAAGAAAAGCGCAAGCGTCTGTTTAGCGAGTTCTATTAGCCGCTGGGCGCTCCTCGAAAAAGCTAACGCATTTCCTTCGTGCGAGGTATCGCTTCCGAAGCTTATTCTTATGGAGCTGGACAATTCTCATAGTCGTAATTTAGCCGTTCTTATTTCTTAAAGAAAAAAACAGTTCGAAAAGAACTGTTTTTTTCCTATTAGGACAATTTAGTTGGGAATTCTCCGTCAGGACTAATCAAGGTCACGGAGTATTGATCAGTAAAAACTGCATTTGCCATTTCATCAACGCTTTTTTTAGTAACTGCATCAATCTGTTCGATAATTTCGTCCAGTGAGCGATGCCGTTTTAGTAAAAGTTCATTTTTACCGTTACGACTCATTCGGCTATTTGTACTTTCTAAACTTAACATTAAGCCGCCTTTCAACTGCTCTTTACTATTCGTTAATTCCTTTTCAGTAATTCCATTTTGTTTCAATTTTTCAAGAGTTTCCTGGATTGTTTCAAATAAAACATCCAGCTGCTTTGCACCTGTTCCTCCGTAAACAGTCACAATTCCACTATCCTGATAGGCGGAATGGTAGGAAAATACTGAGTAGGCTAAGCCCCTTTGTTCACGAACTTCCTGAAATAGTCTTGAGCTCATGCTTCCGCCTAATATATTGTTCAAGGTAATTAAACTATAAATATCCTCATGTCCTACCTTTAATCCTTCAAAACCAATACATAAATGGGCTTGCTCTGTATCTTTTTTCCTTGATATTCGATTGGAATGAAATGAAGGAACGTTTTCAGGCGTTTCTTTTGTACCACCCTGATAGGAACCAAAATAATGTTCAACATCTTGGATAAAACTTTCTGAAACATTTCCAGCAATCGAAATAACTACATTTTCAGGTGTATATCGCTCATGAATATATTCCTTGAGTGTTTCTCCAGTAAACGTATTTAAGGTTTCCTCCGTCCCTAAGATTGGGTATCCAAGTGGATGGTCATCAAAAACAGCCCGGCTTAATAAATCATGAACAATATCGTCCGGTGTATCTTCGTACATTTTTATCTCTTCTAAAACTACATTTCTTTCTTTATTTAATTCTTCTTCCACAAATGTAGAATTAAAAAACATATCAGCTAACACATCTAATGCAAATTTAGAATGGGTATCAAGCACTTTTGCGTAATAGCATGTATATTCTTTAGAAGTAAAGGCATTTACCTGTCCGCCAATGCTATCAAATGATTCAGCAATTTCCTTAGCTGATCGTTTCGTCGTTCCTTTAAAAAACATATGCTCTAGGAAATGGGAAATCCCATTTGATTGTGGGTTCTCATTTCTGGAACCTGTGCCAATCCAAACACCAATGGCAACAGATCGGACGGTTGGGATATTTTCTAATATAATTCTTACTCCGTTTTGGCAAGTGTACTTATTAATCATTGACTTCCTCCTGTCTATACAGTGAAACTTCAATTAGTGGGGGGTTTTTTCCACCCCCCACTAATTGTTAGTTAAACCAATCGGGCTTTTAGGAGCAGTTTAGCCCCACTTATACATATTCTCTAAGTCTTTAAGTGGAGGTCTACTGCCCGTTAATGCGGGATAAACAGCAAATCCTACTACTCCAATTATTTATTATACTTTCTAAAAATTATTTTCTCCAATTTTCTGTTATATTTTGCCTCATTTATTTAATAATTCTTTCCTCGTTCATTAGTTCAGTAACCGTACCGATTTTTAAATTTTTTTGCTGAATTAAGGTAATCAATTGATCGAGCGATTTTGCTGTTGATTCGGTTGGATGCATGAGAACCATTGAACCTTTATCAATTTTAGACATGACACGATTAATAAGGACTTCAGGAGATGGCTTTCGCCAGTCTACTGTATCCACCGTCCACATCACCGTCTTCATGTTAAGTTGATTTGCAATTTTTATTGTCTCATCCCGATAGCTGCCACTAGGTGGTGCGAACCATACACATTTCTCCCCTGTCGCTGCTTCAATAATCTCGTTGGTTTTTATCATTTGTTCCCTTGCCTTTGCTGCAGTCAGTTGCTTCATATCTGGATGGGAGTAGGAATGATTCCCTACCTCATGGCCTGCGCTCACAATCATTTTTGCAAGTTCCGGATTATTTTTAACCCAATTCCCTTCCAGAAAAAAACTCGCTGATACATTGTGTCTTTTTAGGGTAGCAAGCATTCCAGATAAATATTCATTTCCCCATGCAACATTAATAATGAAGGTAACCATCGGTTTATCTGGATGACCTTTATAAATCGGTGAGGGTGGTAAATCCTGTAGATGGACCTTTGGTTTAGTCTGGACAAACACGAGTTTCTTTTCATCAAACACTTGCTTTTTCTTCATATTTTTATAGGAAGCAGCAATATCAATTTTGAGTCCATTATATCCGGGAATGGCCTTCCAGACTGAGTCAACCTTCGCATCGGATGGTGGAATTTCATATGTAGATGCATTTTTAACAATACTTTGATATAAAGGATCTGACTGCTTCGCAGCCGGAAGTGCAGATTCTTTTAATGCGGCTACATATTTATCCACAATGGGATTGTTTACTGAAATCCATGCAGCCAAACAAATAACAAAAATAATAAGAGCCTTTTTCATCTACCTTTCCCCCTTCCATACAGATTATGTATAAGGGGGACAAGGTAGAACTGAGAAAGGGATGTGCCAGTTATAAATACATCATATACGGAAAAAGTCAGGGAATGACCCCTGACTTTTTATTATCTTAGATTTTCATATGCCTGCTTAATGCTTTTCTTCAGCCTTTTCTCGCTGTTCTTTTAATACGACTTTGCGAGATAAATTAACACGGCCTTGTTTGTCTATCTCGGTCACCTTTACTAAAATTTCGTCCCCGATCTTCACAACATCTTCCACTTTACCTACACGCTCTTCAGCAAGTTCAGAAATGTGAACGAGTCCGTCCTTTCCTGCAAAGATTTCTACAAACGCTCCAAACTTTTCAATCCGTTTGACTTTACCAAGATACATTTGTCCTACTTCAACTTCACGAACAATATCCTCAATGATTTTTTTCGCCTTTTGATTCATTTCTTGGTTAGTAGAAGCAATAAAGATAGTACCATCTTGCTCGATATCAATCTTAACGCCAGTTTCTTCAATAATCTTATTAATTTGTTTACCGCTTGGTCCAATGACATCGCGAATCTTATCTGGGTTGATTGTCATTGTTAAGATTTTTGGTGCAAACTGGGAAAGCTCTGTTCTTGGTTCCGTAATCGTGGCTAACATTGAATCTAAAATATGCATTCTTCCAACTTTTGCCTGTTGCAATGCTTCTTCTAAAATCTCGCGGGAAAGACCGGCAATTTTAATATCCATTTGAAGTGCCGTTACCCCTTTAGCGGTTCCAGCAACTTTGAAATCCATGTCTCCCAGATGATCTTCCATTCCTTGAATATCAGATAAAACAGTATAATGCTCACCTGATTTTACAAGTCCCATAGCAATCCCTGCAACAGGTGCTTTAATTGGCACACCTGCATCCATCATTGCTAAAGTACTAGCACAAATACTAGCCTGTGATGTTGAACCATTCGATTCAAGTACTTCAGAAACGAGACGGATGGTGTATGGAAAATCTTTTTCAGACGGAATAACTGGTTCAAGAGCTCGTTCACCAAGCGCGCCATGTCCAATTTCTCTCCGACCTGGTCCACGAATTGGACCAGTTTCACCGACACTAAAGGATGGGAAGTTGTAATGGTGCATAAAGCGTTTTTCTTCCTCAATACCTAAACCATCAAGAATCTGAACATCACCCATTGCCCCAAGGGTACAGATACTTAATGCTTGAGTTTGCCCTCGTGTAAATAACCCCGAACCGTGAGTACGTGGCAATATACTAACTTGTGAAGATAATGGACGAATTTCATCAATTTTACGACCATCTGGACGAACCTTTTCCACTGTTATTAAACGGCGTACTTCACCCTTGACAATCTTGTCCAAGATTTGCTTCACTTGTTTCATGTCTTCATCTGTTGCTTCTTGTACCTCATATTTAGCAATAACCTGGTTTTTAACTTCTTTAATGGCATCCTCACGAGCATGCTTTTCTTGAACTTGGATAGCCTTAAGCATGTCAGCTTCACATAATTCTCTTACTTCAGCTTCAAGTTCTTTGTCTATTTCATATAGGGAGATTTCTCTTTTTTCCTTACCAATTTCAGCAACAATTTTCTCCTGGAACTCGATTAAGCGTTTGATTTCATCGTGACCAAACATAATGGCCTCAAGCATGATTTCTTCAGGCACTTCAAGAGCTCCTGCCTCAACCATATTAATCGCATCTTTTGTACCGGCAACTGTTAAATGGATATCACTGTTTTCAGCCTGTTCAACAGTTGGGTTGATGATAAATTCATTATTTACCCGGCCAACAACCACACCAGCAATTGGCCCTTCAAATGGAATATCTGAAGTACTAAGCGCCAAGGAAGACCCGAACATTGCTGCCATTTCTGTTGAACAATCTTGATCCACACTCATAACAATACTGATTACTTGGACATCATTTCGGAAACCATCAGCAAAAAGCGGGCGAATCGGACGGTCAATCAGACGACTCGCTAAAATAGCCTTTTCACTCGGACGGCCTTCACGTTTAATAAATCCGCCAGGGATTTTCCCAACAGCATACAATCGTTCCTCATAGTTAACTGTTAATGGAAAAAAATCTAGGTTTTTTGGTTCTTTTGATGCAGTTGCAGTACTTAATACGGCAGTATCACCATAGCGAACCATAACTGCACCGTTTGCTTGTTTTGCTAATTGGCCGATTTCAACGGTTAATTTACGTCCAGCCCAATCCATAGAATATTCATGTTTCGTTTGTTCCATATTTTTACCCCTCTCTATCTATATCACTTAGAGGATGATGCGAAAAAAATTATTTCGCTGTAATCATCATTTAATCTATACTCATATAAAAAAGCCTAAAAAGCTTATATTATCAATCAAATTAATTATAGTATGCACAAATAAGTCCTGAATTAAAATTATGTATAGAAATTTCTTTAATTGTCTAGCTTCATCGCCTTTTTAACCTAACAAAAAAGCGGGAAAAATCCCGCTTCTGTAAACTAACGACGTAGACCAAGCTTATTAATTAACACACGGTAACGTTGAACGTCTTTATTACGAAGGAATGTTAAAAGATTACGACGTTTACCAACCATTTTCAAAAGACCGCGACGTGAGTGGTGATCTTTCTTGTGTGTACGTAAGTGCTCGTTCAAATTATTGATTGATTCAGTAAGGACAGCGATTTGAACTTCTGCAGATCCAGTGTCGTTCTCATGAGTTTTGTACTCATTGATAAGTTCATTTTTACGTTCTTGAGTGATTGCCATCCAGGTTCACCTCCTAATTTTTCATATCCCCTGTTACCGAGCAAGCGTCGGTGACTCGTCTTGCCAAGCAAAGGTTTGTTTTTAATACGTATTTAAGAATACATGGTTTTACGTCAAAAAGCAAGTTAAAACCTTACTTTATTGTAAGAAAAACTTCTTTTAAGCGACAATGTCAGGAAAATTGTCGATTTCTTTTAAAGTAATCAATTGTTTGTTGTTTATCTTTTTCTATTTGCGTGACGAGTTGTTCGATACCTGAAAATTTTTGTTCCTTACGAAGGTAAAGATGCCATTCGATGACCACTTCTTGTCCATAAATATCTTGATCAAAGTCAAATAAATGAACCTCTACAGACAGCTTTATTGATTCCTTATTAAATGTAGGTTTAAATCCAACATTACAAACTCCATTATACCAATCAGATTGAACCCTCATTCTCACTGCGTAAACCCCAAGGGGAGGGATGATATATTCATCCTTTATGTTAATATTCGCAGTTGGAAAACCGATTGTCCTGCCACGTTTATCCCCATGAATGACCTCTCCCGTTGTTGTATAGAATCTTCCAAGAAGTGATGGAAGTTCATTTGTTTTTCCTTCTTTAAGAAGATGGCGAATTTTTGTTGAGCTTACCTTTTCGTTGTCTTGAACAAACTTTGGAACAACAGAATAAGAAAATTTGTCTCGTGAATGAAATGGTAAGGTTTCCATTGTCCCTTTCCCCATTCGTCCATACGTATAGTCAAATCCAGCCACTACATGTTGTACATTAAGCCCGATTACATACTGATCGATAAATTCCTGAGGCAATAGATGAGCGAATTCTGCTGTAAAATTGACAATAAATAAATAATCTATCCCAAGCTCTTCAATAAATTTCACTTTTTCGCCTAATGGGGTTATATATTGAACATGCTTTTCATTTTTTCCTAATACAACAGAAGGATGGGGGTCAAATGTCATGACCGCACTAGAACAACCTTTTTCTTCCGCTTGCTTTTTTGCCTCAAGAATGACTTGTTGATGGCCGAGGTGAACACCGTCAAAATAACCAAGTGCCATTGCTAGAGGGGGGAACTCATTGCTTGCTATCTTATATGGGTAACTAAGCCTTTTTACTTCCAAATGAAACTCACCTTTTCTTTACCGACCCTTTTTATTCTATATCGTTACGTAATACTTTAACTGGTTTAAGAAGGCCCAGCTTGCTTGGATGCTTTGAATAAATAGCCAGAGCCAATCCATCTACAGTTTCAGCAATAATTGGTCCGTTACTAGTTTTTAAATGTTCTGGTATTTCTAATAGTGCACCGTTTTTCACTTTCTCTGCTACTTTATCATTAATCAGTAATTTCGGCAAATGAGAAAGTGCTGATTCTAATGGTCTTAACACGCTAGCGATGGTGCCAGCTTCCATATGTTTTTCAATTTCTTCAAATGTTAAACAGTCTTCTAATGAAAAAGCAGCAGATTGAACTCGCTGTAAACTGGACATATGGGCTGGATAGCCAAGGAGTTCACCAATCGTGACAGCTAATGTACGGATATAAGTCCCTTTACTGCAACTTACCCTAAAACGAAATGAAATAACCTCCCCTTGAAATTGCTCCCTCTCATCTAGCATCTCGATAGAATAAATGGTTACTTTCCTCGTAGGGCGTTCTACTTCCATTCCTTTACGAGCATATTCATAAAGTCTTTTACCTCCTACTTTCACTGCAGAATACATCGGTGGGGTTTGTTCAATTTCCCCTGTGAGAGAATGCAATACCTTCATGATTTCTTCTCTAGAAATGATTCGATCCACTGCCTTTCTTTCTACCACATCACCTGAAGCATCTTCAGTAGTTGTTGAAAAACCAACAGTCACTTCTCCTACATAAGCTTTACCTGCATCAGTTATGTATTCCGCAACTTTTGTTGCTTTTCCAATACAAATAGGAAGAACTCCGGTCACATCAGGATCAAGTGTACCGGTATGACCTACCTTCTTCGTCTTTAAAATCTTTCTTAATTTAAAAATACAGTCATGCGATGTTAACCCAGCAGGCTTAAATAATGGTAAAATTCCTTCCAAGATTAACTCTCCTATCTAAATGTTATCGAAAAAAATGGATAGACCTGTGTCTATCCATTTCTCTTTATGATTTTACTCTTCTTCATTCTTTTCCATCGGTTTGTCATCGGTATGCAATTGATGGAGAAGTGTTTCAATTCGATTTCCATAATCGATGGATTCATCCCATTCAAAGATGATTTCTGGTGTTTTACGAAGACGAATACGGTGGCCTATTTCAGTTCGAATAAAGCCTTTTGCTTTTGCTAGACCTTTTAATGTATTCTCCTTTTGTTCGTCATCACCTAATACAGATATAAATACTTTTGCTTGTTGCAGATCTCCTGTTACTTGAACGTCAGTAACTGTCACAAAGCCGATCCGAGGATCTTTAATTTTACGACCGATGATGTCACTAAGTTCTTTTTTCATTTGTTCTCCAACACGATTTGCTCTGTGGCTCATCACATTCACCTCTTAACTTAAAGCCAATCAATCTCGGTGATCGTTCTTTCTATTTCCGGAAACGAGTCAATTAATTTTAAAGCGTTTTGCAACTCCATTTCTGTCGATACTCTTGAAGAGGTGACAGTAACGATAGCAATTTTGGTTCTCTGCCATAAATCTTGATAGCCAACCTCTGCTACAGAAACATTAAATTTCTGTTTTAAACGTGTCAGGATTCGCTGCAAAACTGCCCGTTTCTCTTTTAAAGAATGAGCATCATATATCAAGCACTCACAAGTTGCCGTTCCGATTATCATTTACGCTCTATTTCTTCCATTACGTATGCTTCAATGATATCTCCTTCTTTTACATCATTAAAGTTTTTAATGGTTATTCCACATTCGTAGCCTTGTGCCACTTCTTTAGCATCGTCTTTAAATCGTTTTAAAGCATCAATTTGACCTTCAAAGATGACAACCCCGTTACGAATTAAGCGAATACCGCTATCGCGAGTAATTTTACCATCCGTTACATAAGAGCCGGCAATCGTACCAACCTTTGAAACCTTGAAGGTTTGACGAACTTCTGCTTGACCAATAATTTTTTCTTCAAATTCTGGATCAAGCATCCCTTTCATCGCTGCTTCAATCTCTTCAATTACTTTATATATAATTCTGTGAAGACGGACGTCTACTTTTTCAGCCTCTGCTGCACGTTTCGCATTTACATCCGGACGAACGTTAAAGCCGATAACGATGGCATTTGAAGCAGCGGCAAGAGTAATATCCGACTCATTAATTGCACCTGCTCCACTATGAATAATCTTGATATTGACACCTTGGACATCTATTTTTTGCAAGGAAGCGGCAACTGCCTCTGCAGAACCTTGAACATCTGCTTTAAGGATAATATTTAAATCCTTCATTTCGCCTTGCTTTAGTTGATCAAATAGATTTTCTAGACTAACGATGGATTTTTCACCACGCTGGGCAACTAAAGCCTGTTGTGCACGTGCCTCTCCAACTTGTCTTGCAGTTTTCTCATCTTCAAAAACAACGAATCGGTCGCCAGCCTGCGGTACTTCACTTAAGCCAGTAATTTCAACAGGTGTTGAAGGCTCTGCTTCTTTTACACGGCGGCCCTTATCATTTACCATTGCACGTACACGGCCATACGTATTTCCAACAACGATTGGATCGCCGACTTTAAGCGTGCCGTTTTGAACTAGTAGGGTTGCAACTGATCCACGTCCCTTATCTAATTGTGCTTCGATAACAGTTCCAACAGCCTTGCGATTAGGATTTGCCTTATATTCTTCTACTTCACTTACAAGAAGAATCATTTCAAGAAGATTGTCGATTCCTTCACCTGTTTTTGCAGATAGTGGAACAAAAATTGTATCCCCGCCCCAAGCTTCTGATACTAAGCCGTGCTCAGTCAATTCCTGCATAACACGGTCAGCATTTGCGGCCTCTTTATCCATTTTATTTACAGCGACGATAATTGGTACTTCAGCTGCTTTTGCATGGTTAATCGCTTCAACCGTTTGCGGCATAACACCGTCATCAGCGGCCACTACAAGGATGGTGATGTCAGTAATTTTTGCACCCCGGGCACGCATTGTTGTGAATGCAGCGTGTCCTGGTGTGTCCAGGAAGGTAATTTTCTTACCATTTTCAACCACTTGATAGGCACCGATATGCTGCGTAATACCCCCAGCTTCTCCTTCGGTAACCTTTGTATTTCGAATCGAATCAAGCAAGGTTGTTTTACCGTGGTCAACATGCCCCATAATGGTAACAACAGAAGGTCTTTCTACTAAGTCTTCCGCAGTGTCTTCTGTAAAATACACTTCAAGGTCGGTCGTATCTATTTTAATTTCCTCTTCAACCTCAACCCCATATTCACCGGCAATCAATTCAATCGCATCTTTATCTAACACTTGATTAATTGTCGCCATTACCCCAAGTAAAAAGAGCTTTTTAATGATTTCTGAAGGTTCGCGATAGATCTTTTTCGCAAGCTCTCCAACCGTTAGAGATTCACTAAAAGTAATTTTAGCAGGAAGCTCCTTCTCTTTTTTCTTCACAGGCTGTGCATGTTGAACTGGAGTATGTGACTTCTTCTTTTTATTATTATTATTATTACGATTTTGGTTATTATTATAAGGCCGAGCCTTAGCTTTATCAGCGCTGCTAAACACTTTGTTTTCTTTTGATTGATATTCTTGGTTTTGCTTTTTGCCCTCAACCTTTTTTGGAGGCGAGACTACTTTTACCTTGCTAGGGGCAGCATTTTTATCTGCAGCCTCCTCAAATGCTTTAGCTGTTTTTGCCTGTACTTGTGGTTTTTGCCCTGACTGAGCCGGTCTTTGGTTTTGACGATTCTGCTGCCCGCCTGGACGTGAGTTTGAGCGATTTTGCTGCCCACTATTCTTTTTTGGCTGTTGTGTATTGTTCTCTTTTTTATTATAAGCTGCATCAAGCTTTTTGATATCTGCATCTTCAATTGTTGCCATATGATTAGAGACCTCTATATTCATTTCTTTTAATTTATTGATAATTTCTTTACTTGAAATATTGTGTTTCTTTGCATATTCATAAACACGGATTTTACTCATTATTTCACCCCCGCTAAATTTAATCGAGCAACGTTATCAGTTTTTTTGCAAATCCATCATCCATAACAGCTACAACAACGCGGGCTTCTTTGCCAATTGCTTGACCAAGAAGATAACGATTTTCCACCATTTTTAATGGAACTTGATAGGAATTACATTTATCTGTAATTTTTTTTGTCGTATTGGTAGACGCATCTGCGGCTAATAAAACAAGCTTTGCTTTTCCGTTCCGGATTTCCTTAACGGCAAGCTCCTCACCTGATATGATTTTACGCGCCCGATTGGCTAAGCCAAGCAATGACATCCATTGATTTTGTTTCATTTGGATTGTCAGTTCTCCTTCTCTATTAACTCAAGTAGTTCTTCATATATAGAATCATCAATAGAAACTTCTAAATGGTTAGATAAAGTGTTTTTTTTCTTGGCTAGTAGGACTGCTTCTTTGTCCTTTGAAAGGTAGGCTCCTCTGCCGGATTTTTTTCCAGTCAAATCGATGGATACTTCCCCTTCTTTGGAGCGAACGATGCGAACGAGTTCTTTTTTCGGTTTCATTTCACCGGTTGCAACACATTTGCGCATAGGAACTTTTTTTCTAGAGTTCACTTATCATTCACCTCACCTAATCGTCTAACTCTTCATCATAATCAAAATCAGTATCGACCTGATCGTCAAACAGCCTGATTGTTTCCTCACGCGGATAAATTCCTAGTTCACGTGCTTCGGTTTCTGATTTGATATCAATTTTCCACCCTGTTAATTTCGCAGCAAGGCGGGCGTTTTGTCCACGTTTACCTATTGCCAAGGAAAGCTGATAATCTGGGACAACAACTGTTGTTGCCTTTTCATTTTCATTCACCATTACATCGAGTACTTTAGAAGGGCTAAGCGAATTAGCTACAAAAACAACAGGATCGTCAGACCATTTCACAATATCGATTTTTTCACCCTTCAATTCATTGACAACTGCTTGAACCCGTGTTCCCTTTGGTCCAACACATGAGCCTACTGGGTCAACCTCATGATTATCAGAATGAACGGAAATCTTCGAGCGATCGCCCGCTTCACGAGCCACTGATTTAATTTCTACAGTACCATCGTAAATTTCAGGTACTTCAATTTCAAATAAACGTTTTAATAATCCCGGATGGGTTCGAGAAACAAAAATTTGTGGACCCTTTGTCGTTTTTTCAACCTTTGTAATAAATACCTTGATACGATCGTGCGGCTTATATCGTTCATTTGGCATTTGTTCATTTACAGGTAATAATGCTTCTATTTTTCCAAGGCTGACATAAATAAATTTGGAATCCAGCCTTTGAACAATACCTGTCATAATATCTTCTTCACGGTCGATAAATTCCGAATAAATAATTCCTCTTTCCGCTTCTCTTACACGCTGGGTAACCACTTGTTTAGCTGTTTGCGCTGCAATCCTTCCGAAGTCTTTTGGCGTTACTTCCATTTCGACAACATCTTCTACCTGGTAATTAGGATTAATGCGCACGGCATCTGCTAAAGAAATTTCAAGACGTGGGTCAAATACCTGATCTACCACTTCTTTTCTTGCAAAAACACGCATGGAGCCTGTTTGTAAATTAAAGTCAATACGGACATTTTGTGCCTGATTGAAATTACGACGGTATGCTGATACCAGTGCCGCTTCAATTGCTTCAATTAAAATATCCCTGGAAATACCTTTCTCTCTTTCCAGTATTGTAAGAGCATCTAATAATTCGCTGCTCATTTCGTTGTATCCCCCTAATCCTATTCAATTTTTATTCTTTTTTCCTTATGAAAAAACAACAGCAAGTCGTGCATTCGCTACTTTTTCATATGGAATGTCAACGGACTTTTTGCGAGTTTTAATCTTAACCTCAATTATTAAATGTTGACCATCAAATTCGAGTAATGTGCCCTCGAAGCTTTTTTCCCCATTTATTGGCTCATAGGTTTTAATAACGACATTTTTGCCGATTGCCTTTTCGAAATCTTTTTCTTTTTTTAATGGACGCTCCGCACCTGGAGATGACACTTCAAGAAAGTAGTTATGGGGAATTGGATCAATCTCATCGAGTTTTTCACTAAGTCGCTCACTAACTAGACCACAATCCTCAATATCCACACCAGTATCTTTATCGATATATACGCGGAGGAACCAGCTTTTTCCTTCTTTCACATATTCAATTTCCACTAATTCCAGGCCAAGCTCTTGAAAAATTGGTGCGGCCAATTCTTCTACAACTTCCGTTACTTTGCTCATGCTTTACCTCCTCTTCTACATTATTTCACCCATATTCTATGTAGTTCACTGAAAGTTTTATCAAGTACCACTTAAAAACATTTGTAAACAAAACCAAGATACAGATGGTGCCGCAACTCGATTACATAACGAAAGAGTGGGTTTCCCCACTCTTGAACACGAGAGTATTTCTTAGTATTTCCAATAAAACTATACCATAACCACCATTTATATGCAAATCCCATCGAGGCATAGCAACGTTTTTCCTTTTTAGAACAACGAAAGTTGGTTTTGCTCTGGAAGAGATTTTAAACAGCCTTGTTTGTCTAAATATTCGAGAATGGTCTTGGATACCTTGCCACGCAGCTGCAGGTCTTCTTTTGATAAAAATTCTCCTTCTTCTCTGGCCTTAACGATATTATAGGCTGCGTTTGTTCCTAACCCTGGGATAGAATTAAACGGAGGAATTAAGGAATTTCCATCAATGATAAATTCTGATGGAGCAGAATTATATAAATCATAATTTTGGAATGTAAAACCTCTTTCGGACATTTCAAGCGCTAACTCTAGAACTGTTAACAGGTTCTTCTCTTTATTTGATGCCTCAAGACCTTTTACATTAATTTCCTCTATTTTTGCTCGAATGGCCTCTGAGCCTCGTGACATTGTTTCAATATCGAAGTCCTCCGCACGGACAGTAAAGTAGGCTGCATAATACAATAGCGGAAGATGGACTTTAAAATAAGCAATCCTTACTGCCATTAATACGTAAGCAGCAGCGTGGGCCTTAGGGAACATATATTTTATCTTTTTGCAGGAATCAATATACCATTCCGGGACTTCATTTTTTCGCATTTCTGCTTCCATTTCTTCGCTTAAACCTTTACCTTTACGGACGGATTCCATAATTTTAAAAGCAAAAGAAGGCTCGAGCCCCTGATAAATCAAGTAGACCATGATATCATCACGGCAGCCGATTACTTCGCTTAAGTTACAAATTTGGTTATGAATTAATTCCTGTGCATTCCCCAACCAAACATCCGTTCCATGAGATAGACCTGAAATCTGAACTAGTTCAGAGAAGGTTGTCGGTTTTGTATCCTCAAGCATTTGCCGCACAAACCTCGTTCCAAACTCAGGAATACCAAGTGTACCTGTTTTACACATGATTTGTTGTTCTGTTACCCCTAGGGATTCGGTATTGCTAAAAATTTTCATGACCTCAGGGTCGTCTGTTGGAATTGTTTTTGGATCGATTCCACTTAGGTCTTGAAGCATCCGGATAACTGTCGGATCATCGTGACCTAGAATATCAAGTTTCAGGACATTATCATGGATGGAATGGAAATCAAAATGTGTTGTTTTCCATTCAGAGTTTCGATCATCTGCAGGGAATTGAATCGGTGTAAAATCATAAACATCCATGTAATCAGGAATAACGATTATACCCCCTGGATGCTGTCCAGTGGTTCTTTTCACACCAGTACACCCGGAAGCAAGTCGTTCCACTTCCGCATTACGAATTTGAAGATTGTTATCCTGCTGGTAAGCTTTTACGTAACCAAAAGCAGTTTTATCTGCAACAGTACCGATTGTCCCTGCACGGTATACATATTCTTCACCAAACAAGACTTTTGTGTAGTTATGGGCACGCGGCTGGTACTCTCCAGAAAAGTTCAAATCGATATCAGGGACTTTGTCTCCTTTAAAACCCAGGAAGGTTTCAAACGGTATATCGTGTCCATCCTTACGATATTTTTCTCCACAATTTGGACAATCTTTATCAGGCAAATCAAATCCAGAGCCAACCGATCCATCATTAAAGAACTCGGAATGCTTACATGTCGGGCACACATAATGTGGCGGCAAAGGATTCACCTCGGTAATTTCCGTCATTGTCGCTACCAATGATGAACCGACAGATCCCCGAGAACCAACGAGATAGCCATCATCGAGCGATTTTTTCACGAGCTTATGCGAAATTAAATAAATAACGGCAAATCCATGCCCTATGATACTTTTTAGTTCTTTTTCCAGACGTGCTTCAACAATTTCAGGAAGCGGCTCACCATAGATTTTATGGGCCATTTCATAACTCATTTGGCGCATCTCATCTTCCGCGCCTTCAATTTTTGGTGTGTATAAATCGTCTTTGATCGGTTTAATGAACTCAATCATATCAGCAATTTTATTTGTGTTTGTAACCACAATTTCTTTTGCTTTTTCTGCCCCCAAAAACGAAAAAGCATCAAGCATCTCATTTGTTGTCCTGAACTGAACATCCGGAAGCTCATGGCGGTTCAACGGGTTCGCTCCGCCTTGTGAGTTGATTAAGATTTTTCGGTAGATTTTATCATTTTCATTCAAATAATGAACATTTCCAGTTGCAACGACAGGCAGGCCTAATTTATCGCCTAGTGTCACGATTTTACTAATAATATCTTCCATCGCTTTTTCATCGCGGACTAATTCCATTTCAATTAACGGCGCGTTTACTTCTTTCGGCATTACCTCAAGATAGTCATAAAAGCGGGCATGTGCTTCAACTTCTTCTGGGGACTTTTGCATCATCCCTTCAAACACTTCACCTTTATTACAGGCTGATCCAACAAGAATTCCATCCCTGAATTTCTGGAGGACTGATCTCGGGATTCTTGGGACTCTGTAAAAATACTCAATATGAGAGATCGAAACAAGTTTAAATAGGTTCTTTAAGCCGTGTTCATTTTGAGCTATAAGTGTGCAATGATATGGGCGGGCACGTTGATAGGCATTCCCTTTACCCATATTATCGTTAAATTTATCATGGTATTCGATCCCCTTTTCAAGGGCATCTTTAAGCATTTTCAAGAGTAAATAACCAGTTGCCTCTGCATCATAAATCGCACGGTGATGCTGGGTTAATTCAATATCAAACTTTTTAGTAAGTGTATTTAATCGATGGTTTTTCATTTCCGGATATAAGAATCGTCCTAACTCAAGTGTATCAATAACAGGGTTTTTCGCTTTTTCAAGTCCGATTTTTTTATAGCCGACATTAAGAAAGCCCATATCAAAGGAAGCATTATGGGCGACAAGAACGTCGTCCCCTACCCAGTCATGAAAATTCCTAATTACCTCATCTACCTCTGGAGCGTTTTGAACCATATCATCTGTGATACCTGTCAGATTAATCGTTGTGGCTGAAAGACGATGATGTGGGTTTGCAAATGACTCGAAGCGATCAATGATTTCCCCATCCTTCACCTTTACGGCCGCAAGCTCAATAATCGTATCATATACGGCAGAAAGTCCTGTTGTTTCAACGTCAAAAATAACAAAAGTATCTTCTGCAAGCAAGCGATGGGAATCATTATAAGCAATTGGCACACCATCATCGACAAGGTTCACTTCAACCCCGTAAAGAATTTTTATATCATTCTTCTTTCCGGCTCCATATGCTTCAGGAAATGACTGGGCTATGGCATGGTCGGTCACAGCAATAGCTTTATGACCCCACTTTTTTGCCTGGGCAATTAATGCACTTACAGGAGTTACGGCATCCATTTGACTCATAGGGGTGTGAAGATGCAGTTCAACGCGTTTTTCATCCGCAGGTGCAGTGTCCTTACGTTCAACAGGCTTAATTTCATTAATATCGTTTGCAATCATGACAAGATCACGAACGAAGGTATCGTTCTGGATGCTTCCGCGAACCTTAACCCACATTCCTTTATTCACAAGTTGGAATAATGCAGCATCCTCTTTATCTCGAGAGAACATTTTCACCATGATTGAACTGGTGTAATCAGTAATCTTGAAGGTTAGAAGTGAACGGCCGCTTCGTAACTCTCTTATTTCGGCATTAAAAATATACCCTTCTACAGCAACTCTTCTTTCTTCATCAACAATATCAATTAAACTGCGGAATTCACTGTCATCCTTTATTGTTAAACCAATCGTAAGCGGCCCCGTAGGCACATCGCCGCCAGATTGTTCCTTTTCGGCTTCTTTCTTCTGCATCTCAACCATTGCCAAAAGGGCACGTTCCTGATCTTCTTTTTGTTTGGCAAGTAAAAATTTCTCATATTCATCATTTTTTTCTTCTGTTTTTATGTCTGTCTCGATAGCTAGCAGCGGAAAACCAAAGGATTGATAAATATTGCCAATCATAGAGCCATATTTTCGTTTTAACGTTAGACCCTCTGCCTCATTTCTCACGGTGATCGTTAGCTTGTTCCCGCTGACATCCGGCATTTGTTCATTTAGAAGCTTTATTAGCGGCGGTGAGATACCATCAATTTGCTGGATACAAAAGCCCCAATACTCTTTTAATAATTCTGGTGTGATTGCTTGATTTATCACATTGATATCATATGAAATGGTTGCAATACTCGAAAAAGTTCTTTCTAGCTGTGTTGTAAACTTAAGATATACATTGAAAGGCAGGATTTTATCAAATAAAAATTGAAAATGCCACTTTCTTGCTTTTTTTTCAACTAGAAGCCTTTCTATTTGCGCATTGTTGAAATGTACCACTACAGCATCCTCTACCAATTGCAGCTGCTGGAGCAAGAGTTGGAATCGCTCTTTATTGCCTAAGGCATGTTCGCTCATCGTCTCTCTCCCATCTATTCAAAATCAATTATCTTTATCTATATCAAAATTAAATTATATCATATGATACACATTGATTCGGCTAAATTCGACAGAAAACTTCATCCATTTTAGTTACTAAAAACATGCCTAAGTCATGACTCTCAACCCTTGTATGGAAATAAATTCAGCGAACAAGCACTAGTCACCTAATAAAGGCGGTGTGAGCAGAGCTAGGCTTCACTATATTAAATGTCTTAAAATGTATATCAATTGCTAAACTTGGATATACTGGTACGCTTTTGCGGCGGTCCGCCCCTTTTCCAAACAAAATAAATTGGGACCGCGACTGCGATCCCAATTATGTGGTTAATTATTTCATCTGTTAGAGGAAGAACCTCTGAATATCATTCCATGTGACGACAAGCATCAGCAGCATGAGGAGGGCAAATCCGATAAAATGAACCATCCCTTCCTTCTGGCGGTCAATTGGCTTCCCTCGAACTGCCTCCACTGCGAAGAACATCAATCTGCCGCCGTCAAGAGCAGGAATTGGTAATAAATTCATAATCCCTAAGTTAATACTTAAGATCCCAGCCCATTTCATTAAATAATAAATACCTGATTTGGCTACTTCTGCAGTTGAATTATAAATTCCAACCGGGCCGGACAGCGCATCGATAGAAAATTGACCTGTGACCAATTTTCCAAGCATCACAAATATTTGCTTTGTCCAGTAATAAGTTTCTGTAAAACCAGATTTAACTGCTTGAATAGGAGATTTTTCGACAGGGCTGTAAACGCCGATTATTCCTATTTTCTTACCCTCGACTGTTTTTTCAAGCGGTGTTACTTGAATTATACTTTCTTTCCCATTACGAATAATCGAGAAATCAAGTTTTTTACTTGGGTTTTTTCGAATGATTTCAACCACATCAGACCAGCTTGAAATTTCAGAACCATTAATACTCTGAACGATATCTCCTTTTTGAAGACCTGCTGATTTAGCAGCACCGTCAGGGGTAACAGCACCCAGTTGGGGTTCGTTCGAAGGCACACCTTGTAATAAGGCGATTAATATAAATAAGAAAAATGCAAGGACAAAGTTCATTGCAGGTCCTGCAAAAATCGCCAAAAATCTTTGTGGTAATGTCTTTGAGCCAAATTGACGATCAATTGGAGCGATTTGGGATTCAGTCCCATTTTCAACAATGACTGCGCTAGGATTTACACTAAAAGTTTGCATACTTTCAATATCATCTTCAGGAAATCCCTTTATGACTAAATCTTTTTCGATATCTGCATACTCCACTTCAACAATGCGACAATTAGGAAATTTTTCTTTATTGTTTAAAATTATTTTGTTAACTTGATTTTCATTGTCAAACAAAAGACCAATTCGATATCCGGGTTTAATTTCAACCAATTCCGGATCTTCTCCAGCCATACGGACAAATCCTCCGATTGGTAATAAACGGATCGTATAGGTAGTCTCACCTTTTTTATGAGTGAACACTTTTGGTCCCATACCGATCGCAAACTCTCGGCAGAGAATACCTGCTCTTTTAGCGAAAATGAAATGTCCTAATTCATGAAAGAAGACTAGTGCGCCAAAAATCACAATAAAGGCAATAACTGTACTCAATTATAAAACCACCTTTTTTTATAGAAGTGAATGTACATACTGTCTCGTTTCTTTATCTACCTCTTCTATCATTGTTAAACTTGGATGATCGATGGTTTGATGAGTGCTTAATGCCTTCTCAATCAAATCTTCGATCTGCAAGAAACGAATTTTACCTTCTAAAAACGCAGCTACAGCAGTTTCGTTAGCTGCATTCAAAACTGTTGGCATTGTTCCGCCTTTTTTTCCAGCCATATAAGCAAATTGCAGGCAGCGGAACCTTTCAACATCCATTTCCTGAAAGTGTAGTTTACCAATACTCGCCAAATTTAAAAGAGAAGCGGAGGGCAGAGGCAGGCGGTCAGGGTATGTGAGTGCGTATTGGATTGGCACTCTCATATCTGGTGTTCCAAGTTGGGCGATTATACTTGAGTCATGGAATTCAACCATCGAATGGATGATGCTTTCTTTATGGAGCAATACATCAATTTTTTCATATGGCATATGAAACAGCCAGTGTGCCTCAATTACCTCTAACCCTTTGTTCATCATCGTGGCAGAGTCAATCGTAATTTTCGCACCCATCGACCAATTCGGGTGGTTCAAAGCCTCTTGTACCGTGACATTTTCTAGCTCTTCACGAGTCCGGTCACGAAAACTGCCACCCGAAGCAGTTAAAATTAATCTTTCAATATTTTTATCCTTTTCTCCTTGCAAGGCTTGGAAAATAGCAGAATGCTCGCTATCCACAGGGAGAAGTCGTACATTATTCTTACTTGCCGCCTCCATTACTAAATGCCCTGCCGTTACAAGTGTTTCTTTATTAGCAATTGCGATTACTTTCCCACATTCAATTGCTTGTAATGTTGGATGTAAACCAACACTGCCAAGAACGGCATTCACAAGGATATCAGATTTTTCATAAACAGCTACCTCAATCAATCCTTCATTACCGTAGGTAAACTTAGTTTGGGGAAATTCTGCTTTTAATGTATTACAATCACTATAGTCTTGTACAGAAACAAGCTCTGGCCTAAAATCGACAATCAATTTTCGCGTCAAATCGATATTTTTACCCACGGAAAATGCAGCTAACCTAAATTCTGTTGGATGCTCACGAATAATATCAATCGTCTGTGTCCCGACTGATCCTGTAGCACCCAATAAACTAATTAATTTCAAAACATTCAACTCCTATAAGAAAAGCAAAAACAATTTTTCCCGCATTAACGGGCAGTAAGACTCCCACTTCAAGACTTTTTGAGAACTAATAAGGCTATGCCGGGGATTCAACTGCCCGTAAAAGCCCGATTGGTTCAACTACCAATCAGTGGAAAAAAAACCATTGATTGAAGTTTCACTTATCCCGCATTAACGGGCAGTAAGACTCCCACTTCAAGACTTTTTGAGAACTAATAAGGATATACCGGGGATTCAACTGCCCGAAAAAAGCCCGATTGGTTCAACTACCAATCATTTGGAAATAAAACACTGATTGTTAGTTGTACTTTAATTCCAAAGGTGGAATAGGTTTAATATTGGCCAAACAAATATAAGGCTGTCAAAGCGATCAAGAATACCTCCATGACCAGGTAAGATTTTTCCTGAATCTTTCACATTAAAATGACGTTTAAAAGCTGATTGAACAAGATCACCAATTTGTCCAAAAACAGATAATACAACAGTTATTCCTATTATTGACGCCTTTATATCAGTGAATAATACAAAGAGAAGGGCTACAATAACTGCACAAACAACGCCGCCTATTGAACCTTCAACGGTCTTATTAGGACTAATTTCAGGCCAAAGCTTTCTCTTTCCCAAAGCTTTTCCGATAAAATAAGCACCTGAATCTGTTGCCCAAATCATAAATAAGGAATATAGAATATAAACTAATCCCCCATCCACTCTTGTTTCAAAGAAAAAGTAAAAGCCAATTCCTACATAAAGAGAGGATAAAATGGAAAATGAGACATCCTCAAATGTAAAACGATTCTTGGTAATCACTGTGTATGTCAATAATAATAGTATAAACACAATGCACAATTCTGTTTTTGAATAATAAAAAGTATCCAAGACATAGCGATACTTCTCTGGAAAAATAAGTACCCATAGAAATAAAATCGAAAGTATGCCATGCATAGAGAAAATGTTAAGATTTTTCATTTTCATTAATTCATACAAACCAATAGTAGCTAAAAAATAGGTTAATACTACAAGTGGAATCCCGCCATAGTAAACAATTGGCAAAAATAATGCCGCGGCAACGACTGCTGTTATGATTCTTTGCTTCATCTAGTAATTCAACACCTTTTTTATTCTATAAGCCACCATACCGACGTTGGCGTTTTTGATAGACCTCAATCGCTTCAAGCAAATGATCCTCATTAAAGTCAGGCCATAATACATCCGTAAACCAAAATTCCGAGTAAGCCAATTGCCAAAGCATAAAGTTGCTCAAGCGAATTTCACCACTGGTACGGATTAAAAGGTCTGGATCAGTGAAACTTGAACTCATTAAGTAGGAGGAAAAGACTTGTTCGTCGAGCTCAGTCTCCTTTAGTATACCATTTTTGCTATCATTTAAGACTTGCTTAACTGCATCGAGAATCTCAGCTCTGCTTCCATAATTCAAGGCAAAATTTAATACGAGTCCAGTATTATCTTTCGTTTCCTCCATAGCTTTTTCTATTGCTCGAAGAGTATGTACTGGTAGCTGATCTTTATAACCCATCATTTTCACTTGAACATTATTCTTAACTAATTCAGGAAGAAATGTCCCTAAAAATTCTTCCGGCAGCTTCATAATGTATTCTACTTCATTTTTGGGGCGTTTCCAGTTCTCAGTTGAAAAAGCATACAGGGTTAAGGCTTTTATTCCAAGATCATTTGCCAACATGGTTGTTTTACGAACAACCTTCATCCCTTCATGATGCCCAGCAATACGCGGTAACGCCCTTTTTTTAGCCCAGCGCCCGTTGCCATCCATAATTATGGCCACATGCTCAGGAACAGGCAGTTTTTTTATTTCTTCTATTTTATCTCGGAGTGTGGAAGAGGTATTTTGCTTCTTCCTAAGTCTAAATTTATTTAACATAACATTGCTCCTCAATTAGATAGTCATTTCCTCCGAAAATAGATCATTTACAATTAATCAGATTTAGGTATGTAAAGTATCTTTTAGGTTAGATGGTATTATCATACCAAAAAAGCTAGAAGATATCTCTAATAATAACTTATGTAAAATAAAAGGAATTAAGAATAATGTTCAGAAAACTTACGGGGGAATTCCCTCTTTGTTAAATAATCCCAAAAATAGCGAAAAAACCCCCTAGAAAGAGGGTCTACTAATCAAAAAAACGGAAGCACCTTGACAGCCCAGACAAGCTCTGGAGGGGCTGCCGGTGAAGTTGTTCTTTTGACTTCATCTCGGCAGAACCAAAGCGACCTCGAGGGGCTAGGCGCTGGAGCTAGACATGCATTACACTTCTAATATTTCTTTTTCTTTGTCTTTTGTAATTTGATCGATTTTTTGAATGAATTCATCAGTAAGCTTTTGGACATCATCAGAATAGCCTCGAAGTGCATCTTCTGTAATTTCACCATTCTTCTCAAGCTTTTTCATAGAATCATTGGCATCACGGCGAATATTACGAAGTGCAACCTTCGCTTCTTCTGATTCTTTTTTGACTAATTTCACAAGCTCTTTCCGGCGTTCCTCTGTCAATTGCGGAATAGCGATCCGAATAATCTGACCATCGTTGGTAGGATTTAATCCTAAATCAGACTTCAAGATTGCCTTTTCAATTTCACTAAGAATTGATTTATCATACGGTTGAATTACAAGTAGTCTAGCTTCAGGAGTTGTGATACCTGCCATTTGATTCACAGGAGTAGGTGCACCATAATAATCAACCGTAATCCGGTCAAGTAAAGAAGCACTTGCTCTCCCGGCACGAATGCTGGCAAGTTCGCGAGTATATGACTGAATCGCTTTTGTCATACGATCTTTTGTAGAAGAGATGACTTGTTTTGGCATTAATTTTTCCCCCTAACAATTGTTCCAATTTTTTCACCCATAACGGCTTTTTTAATATTGCCTTGTTCCATAATTGAGAAAACAATAAGTGGAATATCATTATCCATACATAAGGAAGATGCGGTTGAGTCCATGACAGCTAACCCTTCTTTAATCACATCTAAGAATGATAAATCTTCATATTTAGTAGCACTTGCGTCAATGCGAGGGTCTGCCGAATAGACACCATCGACATTATTTTTCGCCATTAAAATAACTTCAGCATCAATTTCTGCTGCTCGCAGTGCAGCTGTTGTATCAGTTGAGAAATAAGGGTTACCTGTGCCAGCCGCAAAAATAACGACCCGTTGTTTCTCTAAATGTCTAATGGCACGACGTCTAATATACGGTTCTGCAACCTGACGCATTTCTATTGAGGTTTGCACACGTGATTCAATCCCTAAGTGCTCCAAACTATCTTGAAGTGCTAAAGAATTCATTACAGTTGCAAGCATACCCATATAATCGGCTGTTGCTCTGTCCATACCCATTTCACTGCCGATTTTCCCGCGCCAAATGTTGCCGCCGCCAACAACGACAGCTACCTCTACTCCAAGTTCTGCAATTTCTTTTACTTGAATGGCAATCGATTTAATAACTGAAGGTTTAATTCCAAAGCTCGATTCACCAGCAAGTGCTTCCCCGCTCAATTTTAATACCACGCGTTTGTACTTAGGACCACTCATATAAACCTCCATTATGTAATTTATAACTTAGTTAGCTTGAAAAATAGGGAACACACCGTGTCCCCTATTCAAAAACCTATACAGTAACATTCCCTTAAAACTTGTTCAGTTTTAAGCTAGAGAATATTTGACTATTGTTTATTAACTTGGTTCATAACTTCTTCTGCGAAGTTATCTTCACGTTTTTCAATGCCTTCGCCTACTTCGTAGCGTACGAATTCACGTAATGTTGCACCTTTGGATTCAACAAATTGACGTACTTTTTGATCAGGGTTTTTAACGAAAGTTTGGTCAAGTACACAAACATCTTCAAAGTATTTTCCAAGGCGGCCTTCCACCATTTTCGCAACGATATTTTCAGGCTTGCCTTCGTTAAGAGCTTGTTGTGTTAATATTTGACGCTCACGTTCAATTTCCTCTTGTGATACTTGGTCACGTGAAACGTATTTTGGTCTTAGTGCTGTAATATGCATAGAAATATCTTTTGCAGCATCGGAATCTGTAGTGCCTTCAAGAACTGTTAGCACGCTGATGCGTCCACCCATATGAAGGTAAGCACCAAATGCATCATTATCCGTTTTTGATACTATAGCAAAACGGCGAAGTGATAATTTTTCACCAATTTTAGCAATCGCAGCATTGATGTGTTCTTCTACGGTTGCCCCATTTTCCATTGTTTGAGCAGAAGCTTCTTCAACTGTTGCTGGTTTGTTTTTAAGAAGATGCTGTGCAAGTTCCTTTACAAGAGTTTGGAACCCTTCGTTTTTCGCAACGAAGTCAGTTTCAGAGTTTACTTCAAGAATAACAGCATCATTACCTTCTGTTAAAATGGATGTTAACCCTTCAGCAGCAATACGATCTGCTTTCTTTGCTGCTTTCGCAATCCCTTTTTCACGTAAGTAATCAATCGCTTTTTCCATATCACCATTTGTTTCTGTTAATGCTTTTTTACAATCCATCATTCCTGCGCCAGTTTTTTCACGTAGTTCTTTAACCATTTGAGCAGTTACTGCCATAATTTTCTTCCTCCTTTAATTCTATGTATTATACTCATATCTTAGCCATAGAAAGCTAAGATAAACATTCTTTAGCCCGGCAATCGACGGGTTTTCTTTCGCCGATAGGAAAGTAAGTTGCAGAAAGTGAATAAAAACTTCCTATTGGCATAAGTGCAACTAAGCCTAATCTCCGCCTAACGGCAAGTTTTCTTTAAAAAAAGGTGATAAAGGGTCTCCCTCTTATCACCTTTTTTAAGTTCACTAAATTGAATTTGATTTGTCCAGCTTCATCACCTAACCCATCGAGGTCAAAGCCATTCACCGAGGAAGGGAAAAACACCTTCCGTAGTGAACGTCTTATACTTGTCGGGGCAATTCAAGGTGATTCCGCTTTTCTATTTAAGCTTCTACTTGCACTTCTTCGCCTTGTTTTGCTTCAAGGATGGCATCTGCCATTTTACCAGTTAAAAGCTTAACCGCACGAATCGCATCGTCATTCGCTGGAATAACTACATCGATTTCGTCTGGATCACAGTTTGTATCAACGATACCAACGATAGGAATATTTAATTTCTTCGCTTCAGCAACCGCGATACGCTCTTTACGAGGGTCAATGATGAAAAGTGCATCAGGAAGCTGTTTCATGTCTTTGATTCCGCCTAGGAATTTTTCAAGACGTTCTTGTTCTTTCTTCAATTGTACTACTTCTTTCTTTGGTAGCACTTCGAAAGTACCGTCTTCTGACATTCTTTCGATATCTTTTAATCGGCCGATACGCTTTTGAATTGTTTCAAAGTTTGTTAATGTACCACCTAACCAGCGTTGGTTTACATAGTACATACCAGAACGGCCTGCTTCTTCTTTAACAGAATCTTGAGCTTGTTTCTTTGTACCAACAAAAAGAACTGTTCCGCCGTTACCAGCAAGTTCCTTTACCCAGTTATAAGCTTCTTCAACCTTTTTAACTGTTTTTTGAAGGTCGATAATGTAGATACCGTTACGCTCAGTGAAGATATATTTCTTCATCTTAGGGTTCCAACGGCGAGTTTGGTGTCCGAAATGTACACCAGCTTCAAGCAATTGCTTCATTGAAATAACTGACATGTTTTTTTCCTCCTAATGGTTTGTTTTCCTCCGCTCATCTCATTTTTAAACAGAAACTGTTAATAACAGCACCGTCTGTTTAAATCAATAAGCGTGTGTATTAACACCATGAAATACTATAGCATAAGTAAACTTAACAATCAAGCGCTATACTTTAGGAAAAATAAAAAATCCCCAGATAAACTGGAGATTTATATTTTTACTTAGTTCTTAGTTTATCAAGTTCAACAAGAAACTTATCATTTAAGACTTTAATATACGTTCCTTTCATACCTAGGGAGCGCGATTCAATTACCCCAGCACTCTCAAGCTTTCTTAGAGCATTGACAATAACTGAACGTGTAATACCAACGCGATCAGCAATTTTTGAAGCAACTAGCAGTCCTTCATGACCATTAAGCTCTTCAAAAATATGCTCAATGGCTTCTAGTTCACTATAAGACAATGAACTAATGGCCATTTGAACAACCGCTTTGCTTCTAGCTTCTTCTTCAATCTCTTCTGATTTTTCACGTAAAATCTCCATGCCAACTACAGTTGCACCATATTCTGCAAGGATTAAATCATCATCTTGGAATTTTTCTTGTAATCTTGCAAGGATTAAGGTGCCAAGACGTTCTCCACCACCAATAATAGGAACAATTGTTGTCAATCCTTCACGGAATAATTCTCTATTTTCCACAGGAAAAGCAGTATATTGGCTTTCAATATCAAGATTTGATGAAGTTTCTTGAATATTAAATAAGCCTTTTGTATATTCTTCCGGAAATTGACGGTCTTCAAACATTTTTTTCATTCTTTCGTTTTCAATTTGTTGATAAATTGAAAAACCTAGAAGTTTTCCGCGGCGGCTGACAATGTAAACATTTGCTTCAATTGTTTCACTTAATGTTTCTGACATTTCCTTGAAGTTTACTGGCTTTCCTGCAGCTTTTTGCAATAATACATTAATTTTTCTTGTTTTTGTAAGTAAATCCATCGTGTTTCTTCCTCCTAATTAACTACAAACATTATTAAATTTAAAAAGCTATTACAATCATTTTCGACGTATTAGGTCATTTAAGGAACGATGTTTCCAAAAAATTTAAGATTAAACAACTGTTCCTAAAGAATAAACTGGGATAAATCTTTATTTTTCGAGATAGCACCAAGTTTATCATCGACATACTGCGGTGTAATGGTAATTTTCTCCATCGAAATATCCGGTGCTTCAAAAGATAAGTCCTCTAAAAGCTTTTCTAATATCGTATGGAGTCGTCTGGCACCAATATTGTCTGTATTTTGATTCACTTCGAATGCTATTTCAGCAATTCTACGAATAGCATCGTCAGAAAATTCAATTTGTATACCTTCTGTTTCCAATAATGCTTGATATTGCTTTATTAAAGCGTTATCCGGCTCGATTAAGATCCTGAAAAAGTCTTCCACAGTCAATTTCGTTAGTTCCACCCGAATCGGGAATCGACCTTGAAGTTCAGGTATTAAATCAGATGGTTTAGCCATATGAAACGCCCCAGCAGCGATAAATAAAATATGGTCGGTTTTTATCGAACCATATTTCGTAACTACTGTCGAACCTTCAACAACCGGTAAAATATCCCTTTGAACACCTTCCCTCGAAACATCTGCTGAAGAGCCTCCAGAATTCTTGCTTGCAATTTTATCGATTTCATCAATAAAGATAATCCCATTTTGTTCCGCGCGATAAACGGCTTCTGATGTAACCTCATCCATGTCAATCAGTTTTGCAGCTTCTTCATTTGTTAACACTTTCCTTGCTTCATGAACGGTTAATTTTCTTTTCTTCCGCTTTTTCGGCATAAAGCTGCTCAGAGCATCCTGCATGTTCATACCCATTTGTTCAATACCAGAACCTTGGAGCATATCAAACATAGAAGGCGTTTGCTCCTCAACCTCTACGGTAACAATTTCATCTTCCAATTGACCAAGAGCAAGTTTCTCTCTAATAATCTTTCGTTTTTCTTGAATAGAGTAATCTTCCTGCTGCGTCTCAGGCTCAGCATTAGAATTTCCTCCTCCAAACAACATTTCGAGCGGGTTTTTATAGTTCGTCGATTTTTTTGCAGATGGAACAAGTAAATCCACAAGCCTTCCATTGGCATTTTCCTCGGCCCGTTCCTTTACACTTTGCATCCGATCCTCTTTCACTAATCGAACAGAGGTTTCGGCTAAATCTCTAACCATTGATTCAACATCACGGCCAACATAGCCTACTTCTGTAAATTTAGTGGCCTCAACCTTAATAAACGGTGCACCAACAAGCTTTGCAATCCTTCTGGCAATTTCCGTTTTACCAACCCCTGTCGGTCCTATCATCAAAATGTTTTTAGGAATAATTTCTTCCCGGAGTTTGTCATTCAATAAACCCCTTCTGTAACGGTTCCTTAAGGCAACAGCGACCGCTTTCTTTGCATCCTTTTGTCCAATAATATATTGATCAAGTCTTTCGACAATTTGGCGGGGGGTTAAATTGGTTGTTCTACCCATATTTTTCAGTCTCCTTCCCGTTATAGCTCTTCAACGATAATGTTGTGGTTCGTGTATACACATATTTCCGCAGCTATTTCTAAAGAAGCTTTCGCGATTTCTTTCGCAGATAGGTGTTCCCCGGAATATTTCTTCAGTGAACGACCTGCTGCCAATGCGTAATTCCCACCAGAGCCAATAGCGAGAATCCCATCGTCGGGTTCAATGACTTCCCCAGTACCGGAAACAAGAAGCAAACTTTCACGATTCATTACAATTAACATTGCTTCCAACTTGCGGAGCATTTTATCGTTTCTCCATTCTTTTGCAAGCTCAACAGCTGCTCTTTGGAGATTTCCATTATATTCCTCTAATTTCCCTTCAAACAGTTCAAAAAGAGTAAATGCATCAGCAACTGAACCGGCAAAACCAGCCAATACTTTACCATTAAATATCTTTCTTACCTTTTTTGCTGTGTGCTTCATCACTACTGCATTACCAAATGTCACTTGACCATCGCCAGACATTGAACACTCGCCGTTATGATGAATTGCAAATATTGTTGTTGCATGAAATTGATTCAAACAAATCTTCCTCCTTCTGGAGTAATTTCCTTTTATAAACACAAAATGGTATGTAAATAATTGGGTCAAGTAGAATCTGGATCTTCATCAATTACTTGTTATAGATTTAGATAAAACGAAATCACTTAAAACAAGTTGACAATGTTCAATTGTATATTTTGCGTAATTACTCTTAATTTGTAAATACAAGATACATAAATTTAATAAAACATTCACATTTATCATACTATTCACCTGACAAGGGCTACTAAATCGTATCATACTTCCATTGTCCTTGCAATAAATTTTACAAAACTTTCACAAAGTTCTGAATTGTCTCTAGTGCTCGATTTGCATGCTGTAAATTCCTTTCCTGCTTTCCTTTTATTTTAACAGGCAGCTCAGGAAATAATCCAAAATTAGCATTCATTGGCTGAAAGTTATCCGGATTGGCTGTTGTAATATAACGTGCCATACTGCCGATCGCTGTTTCAACCGGAAATTCTACTGTATCCATTCCTTCAACTAATCGTGCTGCATTGATTCCAGCTATTAAACCACTTGCAGCTGATTCCACATATCCCTCAACCCCAGTCATTTGACCGGCAAAAAATAAATCTTCACGATTTTGGAATTGATATGTGGCCTTAAGTACCTTCGGAGAATTAATAAAGGTATTACGGTGCATCACACCATATCGGATGATTTCTGCATTTTCCAAACCAGGAATCAACTGAATAACTTCCTTTTGGGCTCCCCACTTTAAATGTGTCTGAAAACCGACTATATTAAACAGGGTCCCAGCTGCATCATCTTGACGAAGCTGCACAACTGCAAATGGCCTTTTTCCTGTTTTCGGATCCTCTAAACCAACTGGTTTTAACGGTCCAAAAAGCATCGTTTTCTTTCCTCTTGCCGCCATTACTTCAATTGGCATACAGCCTTCAAAAAAGACCTCCTTTTCAAATTCCTTCAATGGTACCGTCTCAGCAGAAATAAGTGCTTCATAAAAACGATTAAACTCTTCCTCTGTCATTGGGCAATTTAAATAGGCAGCTTCTCCTTTATCATAGCGGGACTTCAAATAAACTTTATCCATGTTGATGCTTTCTTTTTCTAGAATTGGTGCCGCTGCATCATAAAAATATAGATAATCTTCCCCTGTTAAGCTTTTAAGCTGTGCTGAGAGATCTGGGCTGGTTAGCGGACCTGTTGCAATAACGGTTGGCCCATCAGGAACATTGGTGACCTCTTCATTTACAACCGTAACATTTTCATGATTTTTGACCATCTCAGTTACTTTGGCGGCAAATTCATGACGATCAACAGCCAAAGCTCCGCCAGCTGGAACGGAACAAGCATCAGCTGCCTCGATAATCACAGAATCAAGCTTTCTCATTTCTTCTTTTAATACCCCAACAGCATTTGTTAACGTATTTGCCCGCAATGAATTACTGCATACCAATTCTGCAAATTTATCTGTATGGTGTGCTGGTGTTTGCTTTACTGGGCGCATCTCATAAAGACGTACTTTTATGCCACGTTTAGCAATCTGCCATGCTGCTTCACTTCCTGCCAAACCAGCACCAACTACATTTATTGTTATGTCTTTCATTTTGGAACCTCCTGAAATTCTTCCTGGAACTTGGGTTCAATACCATTTTGGTTAAAAAGCATCTTAAATATAGCTTTCCCACAATTAAGTCCATCTTGCATTGTACTATACGTATGAAAAAGAAAAAAGTTTTAATTACTTACAAAAATAAAAAGAGTGGAACTTTCCCACTCTTAACTTTGCGGTTCTTCCTTGTAATCACAAGTAACACATTGAACTTGAACGCCTTTTTTTAATTTCTTTTCGACTAGCAGGCCTTCACATTTAGGGCAGGCTCTCGGTAACGGTTTATCCCAAGAAATGAATTCACACTCAGGATATCGAGTGCAGCCGTAAAACAATCTTTTTTTCTTACTCTTTCGCTCAATAATCTGTCCTTCCTTACATGTGGGACAAGTTACACCGATTTCTTTTACTATCGGTTTTGTATTCCGACAATCCGGGAAATTACTGCAGGCCATGAATTTTCCGTATCTACCCATTTTAAAAACCATTGGGTTTCCACAGTTTTCACAATCCTCACCAGCTGGCTCATCTTTAATTTCTACTGACTGCATTTCTTTTTCAGCCTTATCTAAATGCGTTTCGAAATCTTGGTAAAATTCATCAATAATTTGAACCCATGGTACTTTTCCGTCTTCGATATTATCCAACCCTTGTTCCATTTTTACTGTGAACTCCACGTCAAGAATGTCAGGGAAAAATTCAAGAATCAACTCATGGACAATTTCACCCAGCTCGGTGGGTACAAATCGTTTATTATCAAGCGCAACATAGCCCCGTTTTTGAATTGTATCCAAGGTTGGTGCATATGTAGAAGGGCGGCCAATTCCAAGCTCCTCCAGTGTTTTGACAAGTCTTGCTTCTGTGTATCGTGGTGGAGGCTGTGTGAAGTGCTGTTTTTGATCAATATCCTTTTTAAACACTTCATCTCCTTCTTTGAGATCTGGAAGCATCTTTTCAGGTCCATCTACTTGGTCATCTGACCCTTCAACATATAGCTTCATAAAGCCTGGAAACTTAATTTTAGAGCCGGTAGCACGGAACAGTACATTTCCATTCTGCAAATCCACACTCATCGTATCCATAATTGCCTGTGCCATTTGACTTGCTAAAAAACGCTCCCAAATTAATTTGTACAAACGGAACTGATCACGTGATAGAAATTCTTTTAAGCTGTTGGGATCTCTTAATGGACTTGTAGGACGAATTCCTTCATGGGCATCCTGTGCATTCGTTTGCTTTTTTTCTTTTCTTTGTTCATTCTTTAAAAAGTTTTCACCATATTCCGCTTTTATATAGTTAGCGGCCTCTGCCTGCGCAACTTCTGAAATTCGAGTAGAATCAGTTCTCATATACGTAATGAGACCAATTGTTCCTTCTTTTCCAAGTTCAATTCCTTCGTATAACTGCTGTGCAATCATCATAGTTTTTTTGGCCCGGAAGTTCAGCTTTCTGGCTGCTTCTTGCTGTAAGGAGGATGTGATAAAAGGCAGCGCCGGGTTTCTACGACGCTCTTTTTTCGTCACAGAAATCACTTTGAACTTATCTTCTGTCAATTGCCCTAAAATAGCCTGAACGTCTTGTTCTGACTTAAGCACGTTTTTATCATGGCCAACCAAAGAATAGAAATTAGCACTGAATTGATCTTTTCCCTTTAAAAATTCGCCTTCAATCGTCCAATATTCTTCAGGTGTAAACGCTTTTATCTCTTTTTCCCTATCAATAATCAAACGAACTGCAACGGATTGAACACGTCCTGCGCTTAAGCCTTTTTTCACCTTTTTCCAAAGGAGCGGGCTAATATTATAGCCTACAAGCCGGTCTAAAATCCTGCGTGCCTGCTGAGCATCAACAAGATCCATATTAATTGGACGAGGATGCTTGAAAGATTCTTTTATTGCATCCTTTGTGATTTCATTAAAAACAACACGGCAATCTGAGTTGATGTCAACATCTAAACTGTGCGCTAAATGCCAGGCAATTGCTTCCCCTTCACGATCCGGGTCGGCCGCGAGATAAACTTTTTTTGCCTTTTTGGCCGCTGTTTTTAATTCCTTTAAAACAGGGCCTTTCCCGCGGATTGTAATATATTTTGGCTCAAAGTTATTTTCTTTATATACACCCATCTGACTCCGTGGCAAATCACGAACATGCCCCATCGAAGCTTTTACTTTATATTTATTTCCTAAGTATCGTTCAATTGTTTTCGCTTTTGCTGGCGATTCAACGATTACAAGAAATTCTGCCATTCAAATATCCTCCTTAAGAGGGAAAGTGTGAAAGCGCCTCGAATACGGCAAAAGCCTGTTTCTAAGATGCTTACCATTTGAGAAGTTTTCCTAAATTCCAGTTTTAACAGTTTTAACTGGAGAAAATACTTTACAAAACTGCCTTATCCCAAAAATTTAATTATATATTTATTACAATAGTATTTAATCAGTTTTGATATATTCTTTTTTTCGAACATCTGTTGGAAAATGTATAACATAATAGAAATTTTTGCAACCTTTTTTAGCTAATTTCTCCATTTAATCGAAAAAACCTTCAAAAATAACAATTTTTTATTATTAAGTTTCTAATATTACCTAGAGTTTAATCTTATTTCTTCCAAAATATCCTCAGCCCTTGTAACAAGTTTTGCCCCTTGCTTAATTAAATCATTTGCTCCGGTGGAATATGGATTAAAAATACTTCCAGGTAACGAAAATACATCACGCCCTTCATTGACGGCATAATTGGCCGTGATGAGCGAACCGCTTTTTCGCTTTGCTTCTATAATAAACGTTCCAGCCGCTAAACCGCTAATGATTCGATTCCGCGCTGGGAAATGCCATCTAAGCGGCTTTGTATCCGGGGGATACTCGGAAATAACAAGCTGTGTTTTCATTATTTCAAGTGCGAGACTCATATTTTCTTTTGGGTAGATATGATATAAACCGCCCGCAATAACAGCGATTGTTTTACCGCCATTTTTTATCGCGTATTCATGTGCTAGGGCATCTATTCCCTTTGCTAAACCGCTTACAATGAGAACTCCATTATCTATTAACTCAGGAAAAATTAACCTAATCGCATTTCTTCCGTATTGTGTAGCTTGACGAGAGCCAACAACTGCAAGCTTCGGTTCTTTTTCAAGAAGCGATAAATCACCTTTCGCGAATAAAGCCCATGGCGGCTGGTAGATTTCTTTTAAGTACCTTGGGTATTCTTTATCCAAAATAGTAATCACAGTAATATCATTGGTTTCGTATTGACGGATTTGTTCGTGAATAATGTCAGGATGAAGAGAAATGATAGAAGATTTAGCCAAAGAGTTATTGTGGGTTACTGGTGGAAATAAGGAAATCTGATGAGGTGATTGGGTTTGGAGCCGGTACAAGGACTGAAGTGTTGGATCCTTTTTTAACATTTGATACACCGTATTCCATGAGATATTTGGGTAATGAAGCAAATGAATTAGTTTTTCTTTAAAGTCATCCATATTTCATTCTCCTTTTTTTAAAATACGAGAAATAGTCCCTCAACTATGAGGGACTATCTGTAACTATCATGATGTGTATATTAGTGGGTTTTACACTTTTCATACAAACCTTGTTCTTTCAATACTTCAATCAATGTTTCACCCATTACAGATGGGGTATCAGCTACTTTAATGCCGCATTCATTCATGATGCGAATTTTTTCGTCTGCTGTACCTTTTCCGCCAGAGATGATGGCACCAGCGTGGCCCATGCGTTTTCCTGGAGGAGCTGTTCGTCCGCCGATAAAACCAACAACAGGTTTCGTCATGTTTGCTTTAACCCATTCAGCTGCTTCTTCTTCAGCCGTACCGCCGATTTCCCCAATCATAATCACTGCGTATGTTTCAGGATCTTCATTAAATGCCTTTAGGACATCGATGAAGTTTGTTCCATTAACAGGGTCACCGCCAATACCAACTGCAGTTGTTTGACCAAGTCCTGCTTGTGTTAGTTGGTGTACCGCTTCATATGTTAATGTTCCAGAGCGGGAAACTACGCCGACATGTCCTTTTGTATGGATGTAGCCTGGCATAATACCAATTTTACATTCATCAGCAGTAATAACACCAGGACAGTTTGGACCTACAAGACGGGTCTTTTTGCCTTCCATGTAACGTTTTACTTTCACCATATCTAATACAGGAATATGCTCTGTAATACAAATAACAAGATCTAATTCCGCATCAACAGCTTCGATAATAGAATCTGCTGCAAATGGTGCAGGGACATAAATAACAGATGCATTTGCACCTGTCGCTTCAACGGCTTCCTTTACCGTATTGAAGACTGGTACACCTTCAACTTCCTGACCTTTTTTCCCAGGAGAGGTACCACCAACAATTTTGGTGCCATATTCAAGCATTTGTTTTGTATGAAAACGGGCTGTTCCGCCTGTTATCCCTTGAACTATAACCTTCGTATCTTTATTAATAAAAACGCTCACATTAATTCCCCTTTCTTGTTAATCCTATTTCACTAATGAAACGATTTTTTGTGCGCCGTCAGCCATGGATTCTGCAGCAATAATCTCAACGCTTGACTCTGCTAAGATTTTCTTACCTAGGTCAACGTTTGTTCCCTCTAGGCGAACTACAAGTGGAACACTTAGTCCAACCTGCTTAGCTGCTTCGACAACACCCTCAGCAATGACATCACACTTCATGATTCCACCAAAGATATTGACAAAAATACCTTTTACATTTGGATCCGAAAGGATAATTTTAAAAGCTTCTGTAACCTTTTCAGCTGTCGCACCGCCCCCAACATCTAAGAAGTTTGCGGGGTCGCCGCCGTAATGTTTAATGATATCCATCGTTGACATGGCAAGTCCGGCACCATTAACCATACAGCCAATATTTCCATCTAAAGCTACATAGCTTAAATCATATTTAGATGCTTCAATTTCCTTTACATCTTCTTCTTCAAGATCACGGTAAGCTAATACATCTTTTTGACGATACAATGCATTTGAGTCGAAATTTAATTTCGCATCAAGCGCCATTACTTTTCCGTCTCCTGTAACAACAAGCGGGTTAATTTCGGCAATTGAACAATCTTTTTCGATATAAGCATTATATAAGCCCATCATGAACTTAACAGCTTGATTAATAAGTTCATTTGGAATGTTGATATTAAAAGCAATACGGCGTGCTTGGAATGACTGCAAGCCAATTGCAGGATCGATTTCTTCTTTAAAAATTTTCTCAGGGGTTTTTGCAGCTACTTCTTCAATTTCCGTACCGCCTTCTTCAGATGCCATTAAAACAACACGTGAAGTGGCACGGTCTAATACTAAGCCAACATAGTATTCTTTTTTAATGTCACAGCCTTCTTCGATCAGTAAACGTTTAACTTCTTTACCCTCTGGACCTGTTTGGTGTGTGACCAATGTTTTTCCAAGGATTTCATTAGCATATGTACGAACCTCTTCAAGGTTTTTGGCAACTTTAACACCGCCGGCTTTCCCCCGTCCGCCAGCATGGATTTGTGCTTTTACGACACAAACCTGCGTGCCTAGTTCTTTCGCCGCCTCAACTGCTTCTTCAACAGTGAATGCCACTTTTCCGTTAGGAACCGCTACCCCGTAATTTCTGAGGATCTCTTTCCCTTGATACTCATGGATATTCATTTCCCATCCTCCTATCAAACTCTTTTAGTAAAACTTGGCGTTCGCCAAGTCTTTTTTGGCGAATGCCGTAGTTTTTCTTATGCGCAGGAAGAAAGTATAAAATTTTGAAAAGTTTATACTTTCATACCAGCCAAAAAATTGACTCCGTTTTCATTTTATATAATGACACATACCTTGTCCACCATTAAACAAAAAATTATATTCATCTTAAAAAAATTCAGAATAATATATTACTAAAATTCGAATTCCAAAGGGTTTGGTTAAATTTATTTTTATTTTTTACAATAATAAAAAACAGGCTTAAAACCTGTCAGATTGTCGAGAAAGGGGTATTTTCTCGGCAATTTTTTATGTCAGAATCTAAATACCAAATTTATTGATGGTCCCTGTAAATGGGCCTGATGATTTCCGCTCCGGGCACTCGCTTTCCGCGGGGAGATCCTGGAGCCCGTCTAGCTGCAGCGCCTAGCCCCTCGAGGTCGCTTCGGTCCTGCCGCTGAAGTCAAAGAACGACTTCACCGTCAGGTCCTCCAGCGCTTGTCGGGGCTGGACAAGGCGCTTCCGCTTTTCCTTCTCCTCGGCGCTTTGGCGCCTGCGGGGTCTCCAGTGACCTCTCTATCCCGCAGGAGTCGAGTGCCCTCCGCTCCAATCAACAGGGAGGCAATTCAACCTAAAGTATTGCAACACACTTTTTCTAACCTTGCCAATTGTGTTACAATCTTTTTTATATTTTGGCAGGTTGCAGTAAGAAGAGCCTGTTCACTTGCATTCTTCAATCCCCGTAACCGGCAGTAGCGAAGCCCATGCAACTCTATTGAGTCTGCGAAGCTTCGCTCAATTTTTCCTTTCTAAATTTATAAAGCATTTTTCCCGATTTAGATAAGCGATTTAATCTTACCTTTTCCTTGTGCTCCTGCCATACATGTCGTGTTACAACTTTTACTTTATTTTTTGAGCGTGTACATTGTGATAGTAAAGAGCAGTACGTACACTTCTTCGAATCAGACTTGTATTATTCATCAATAGATACAAATTCATATTTACTTTGGCTAGACTCTTTTGGCTTAAACATTGATTTCACCACTTATTTTTATAATTTATTAGTTGAGTTGAAGGTCTTTATTGAAAGCACTCTGTTGATTGGCGCGGAAGGCACGAAGACTCCTGCGGG
>Ga0213823_1000319_pt1 | contig 46221 bp, 37 predicted proteins | sample MC6MC0907MG_FD_179887 | JGI IMG/M metagenome (GOLD analysis project Ga0213823, IMG submission 179887) | Enriched soil aggregate microbial communities from Iowa State University, Ames, United States - MC6-MC0907-MG | ecosystem: Environmental > Terrestrial > Soil > Unclassified | place: USA: Iowa...
ATGACGAAGTCGGAGTTGATCGAACGAATTGTCACCCATCAAGGGCTGCTCTCATCCAAGGATGTGGAGCTGGCCATCAAGACCATGCTTGAACAAATGTCCCAGTGCCTGGCCACCGGTGATCGCATCGAGATCCGTGGGTTTGGTAGTTTCTCTCTGCACTACCGTGCACCTCGTGTTGGTCGTAACCCGAAGACCGGTCAATCCGTCAGCCTTGACGGTAAATTCGTTCCGCATTTCAAGCCGGGTAAAGAACTGCGCGATCGGGTGAATGAGGAAGAGGAGGAGGGGGTTTGACAGTCGCTATCTCTCAAGGGGTTGCTCATGCGTAACCTCAAGCGCATATTTCTTGGCGTTTTTATTCTTATTCTGGTCTTGGTGATTTTGGCTTTTGTGCTCGAGAATCAGCAGTCTGTATCTTTATTGTTTCTCGGTTTGTCCGGGCCTGAGTTGCCGGTTTCGTTGATCGTAATTTTAGCTCTGCTTGTCGGGATGCTGATTGGGCCGATGCTGGGCTGGTTTCTGGGGCGCTTTTCCAGAGTAGCGCGCAAGCCTCTGGTCTGAGGGCGGCGTAGGCGAAACGGTTATTGAGCTCGCTTCGCTGCCGGTCTATCTCCATTAGTAAAACGTTGATTAAGCTGTAAAATGAAGCCCTTGTTCGATGGTGATGCGCTCCTCTGTTGAGTCAGGTGAACGCTGACAGATGCATCAGGTCGATCGTCTGAATTTATGGATAGACAGCGCTAGATTAGCAGGCCTGTCAGCAGCTCAAGGGTAGTCATCAACGTGAAAATTCTAGTGACCGGCGGCGCGGGATTTATTGGCTCCGCAGTCATCCGTCATGTGATTTCCAGTACCGGCGATTCAATTATCAATGTCGACAAGTTGACGTATGCCGGTAACCTGGAATCGTTGGCTGAAGTCAGTCAAAGTCCGCGCTATGCGTTCGAGCGCATAGACATCTGTGATCGTGAAAAAATGGATCGCGTTTTGCGTGATCATCAACCCGATGTCATCATGCATCTGGCCGCTGAATCTCATGTCGATCGCTCGATCAGCGGCCCGTCGGAATTCATACAGACCAATATCATTGGTACCTACACCCTGTTAGAAGCAGCTCGTCATTATTGGGCTTCTATGGACGGGGCTCGAAAGGCCGGCTTTCGCTTCCACCATATCTCAACAGATGAAGTGTATGGTGATCTAGACGACCCGGAAGATCTCTTTACCGAAAATACCCCCTATCAGCCAAGCTCGCCGTATTCGGCCAGCAAAGCCAGCTCCGATCACTTGGTTCGCGCTTGGGCACGAACTTACGGTTTGCCGACCATCGTTACCAACTGCTCTAACAATTACGGCCCTTTCCACTTCCCGGAAAAACTGATTCCCCTGATCATTCTTAACGCGTTGGAAGGTAAGCCTTTACCGGTTTACGGCAAGGGTGATCAGGTTCGCGACTGGCTGTATGTCGAAGATCACGCGCGCGCATTGTACAAAGTCGTGACCGAGGGTGTTATCGGTGAAACTTACAACATCGGCGGTCATAACGAAAAGCAAAATATTGAAGTGGTGCACGCCTTGTGCGCATTGGTGGATGAGTTGCGTCCAGATTCGCCTCATCGCCCGCACATAAGTTTGATTTCCTATGTGCAAGATCGACCTGGGCACGATCAACGTTATGCGATCGATGCGAGCAAGATTCAGCGAGAGTTGGGCTGGGCGCCAGAAGAGACTTTCGAAACCGGTATTCGCAAAACAGTGGAGTGGTATCTGGGCAACGCCGAGTGGGTCGAGCACGTGAAAAGCGGAAGTTACCAGCAGTGGATTGATCTGAATTACACAGGCCGCTTCAACAAAGCATGAAGATCCTACTTTTTGGAAAAAATGGCCAGGTGGGCTGGGAACTGCAGCGCTCTCTTGCACCGCTGGGCGAGTTGATTGCTCTCGATCGGCATTCTGCCGGAGGGTGGAGTGGTGATTTGTCTGATCTTGAAGCGTTACGTCAAACGATTCGTCAGATCGGCCCAGATATTATTGTCAATGCAGCAGCGTACACAGCAGTCGATAGAGCGGAATCCGAAAGTGTGCTGGCTGACCTCGTGAATGGCGTAGCGACTCAAATCATGGCTCAAGAGGCTGCATCAATCGGGGCTTGGCTTGTCCATTACTCCACTGATTACGTATTCGCTGGTGATGGTGTAAACCCCCGGCAAGAGACGGATGGCGCTTTGCCGGTGAATCGGTACGGCGCCAGTAAGTTGGCCGGAGAGCAAGCTATTGTTGCCTCGGGTTGCAAGCATCTTATATTTCGCACTAGCTGGGTTTACAGCGCTCGCGGAAACAACTTTGCCAAAACCATGTTGCATTTGGCCCGGGAGCGCGCGACCCTCAATGTCATAAGTGATCAGATTGGCGCTCCAACCGGCGCGGATCTGATTGCCGATGTTACTGCGCTGGTCATTCTTCAGGTTTTGCGGCGCCCTGAGCTGATGGGGATCTACCATCTGGCTGCTGCTGGTGAAGTCTCGTGGTATGGCTATGCCCGCCATGTAGTCGACTTTGCCAAGTCCTGCGGAGAAGACTTGATGGTCACGGAAATCAATCCGATTGGCACGTCTGAATATCCGACGCCGGCGCGCAGGCCTCTGAACTCTAGATTGAGCACTCAGAAGCTGCGTAACAATTTTTCTCTACACTTGCCGAAATGGCAATGTGGTGTAACCCGCATGCTTAGGGAAGTTTTGAATAAATGATGACGACAAATCGTAAAGGCATCATCCTCGCCGGAGGTTCAGGCACGCGCCTGCATCCACTGACGCTCGGCGTGTCGAAACAGATCCTGCCGATTTACGACAAGCCGATGATCTTTTATCCGCTCTCGGTTTTGATGCTTGCGGGCATGCGTGAAATTCTTATTATTTCGACACCCGAAGATTTGCCGAGTTTTCGCAAGCTTCTGGGGGACGGAAGCGTTTATGGTATCAACTTGTCTTATGCTGAGCAGCCATCCCCTGATGGTTTGGCGCAAGCCTTTATCATTGGTGAAGCGTTCATTGGAAACTCTCCATGTTGTCTGATTCTTGGCGATAACATTTTTTACGGGCAGCATTTTTCTGACAATCTACGCTCAGCTGGCTCTCGCGAGTCTGGTGCAACAGTGTTTGGATATCACGTATCTGATCCAGAGCGTTTTGGTGTTGTCGAGTTTGACGGCAATGGTCACGCACTGAGTATCGAAGAAAAACCACTCAAACCAAAATCTAACTATGCAGTGACAGGGTTATATTTTTACGACAATGATGTTGTCGAAATTGCCAAAAGCATCAGGCCATCGCCGCGCGGTGAGTTGGAAATCACTGACGTGAATTGTGCCTATCTGCAGCGGAACACATTAAGTGTCGAAACCCTCGGACGAGGGTTTGCCTGGTTGGATACCGGGACTCATGACTCTCTTCTTGAAGCCAGTCATTTCGTACATACCATCGAAAAAAGACAAGGGCTTAAAGTGGCATGCCTTGAAGAAATTGCTTTCAATAATGGCTGGATTACCGGCGAGCAGTTGGAGGCGCAAGCACAAAATCTCATAAAGACGGGATATGGCCAATATCTACAAAGAATCCTGGATCTCAGTCATCGCTGAAACCAGTCGTTTTGTTCTATGTTGCGCCGTTTGATCATGCAAGCAGGATGGCATGCCACAAAAAATACCGAAAATTGCAGTTTTGCTCGCCGCCTACAACGGTATTCGTTGGATCGAAGAACAAGTGACTTCGATTTTGGGTCAGGCAGGCGTTGAAGTTTCTGTTTTTATCAGCGTAGACCCCTCTACGGATGGAACCGAGGAATGGTGCGCGTGCTATGCAGCCGAACATCCAGAGGTGGTCGTTTTGCCTTACGTGGGGACTTTTGGAGGTGCTTCACGTAACTTTTTTCGCCTGCTCAGGGATGTCGATCTGGAGGCGTTCGAGTTTGTCGCTTTTGCTGATCAAGATGATATTTGGTTTCTTGACAAGCTGCAGAGGGCGGTAACGGCACTCGCTGAGTGTAATGTCGACGCCTATTCCAGTAATGTCACTGCCTTCTGGCCTGACGGTCGAATGCTGCTTCTGAACAAGTCGCAACCACAAGTTAAATGGGACTACTTTTTTGAAGCGGCAGGGCCCGGCTGTACATACGTGTTAAAGCGAGAGTTAGCAGTAGCGTTAAGGTCGTCGGTAATTTCCAGCTGGTCCTTGCTGCAGGGCGTGAGTCTCCATGACTGGTATTGCTATGCATTTGCGCGAAGTCACGGTTTTCGTTGGTATATTGATCCTGTTCCGTCCATGAGTTACCGCCAGCATGAAAGTAATCAAGTTGGTGCAAATACAGGAATAAGTTCTTTAATTTCTCGCTACAAAACCATCCATGATGGTTGGTGGTTTAGCCAAGTGCAGCTCATCGCTCGGTTGGTGGGAGCAGGCAGCGATTCTTTCGTGAAAACCTGGCTACCACTGCGACCGGGCCAGTTGATAGAGCTTTCCTTCAGCGCCGGGCATTGCCGGCGGCGCGTGCGTGATAGGGTGTTTTTCTTTTTCATATGTTGGGCTACAGCCCTTGTGGGGAAGAAGGTCTAATGAGTAACGTGAGAGTACTGGTTACCGGAGCAGGCGGATTTGTCGGTGAGGCACTTGTTTTCAGATTGCTTCGAGACAAAGAGTTTACTCCTGTTGCTACCTTACGCACTTCCTCCCGGTTGCAGGGCCTTTGCCCAACAATCAGTTTTGATTTGACTCGGACCAATACCTTGCCGGCACTGAGCGATATTCAGGTTGTTGTGCACGCGGCCGCTCGTGTGCACGTCATGAATGAAGCAGCCACAGGTGCGCTACAGGAGTTTCGCAGGATCAACGTACAAGGAACAATGGCGCTCGCGCGGCACGCCGCGGCTTCGGGAGTTAAGCGTTTCATCTTTGTCAGTTCCATCAAGGTAAACGGTGAAAATACTCAGCCGGGAAGACCTTTTACAGCAGACGATCTGCCTGTCCCGGTTGACCCATATGCTCTATCAAAGTATGAGGCTGAGGAAGAACTGAAGCATTTAAGCTGTGCCACGGGTATGGAGCTGGTAATTGTTCGCCCACCCCTTGTCTATGGGCCAGGCGTGAAGGCGAATTTCCTTAGCATGATGCAGTGGGTGCAACGAGGCGTGCCCCTGCCGCTAGGCGCGATTGATAACAAGCGGAGTCTGGTGTCGATCGGCAATCTCGTTGATCTACTGGTCACTTGCGTGGATCACCCGGCGGCAGCCGGTCATACCTTTTTGGTGAGTGATGGAAAAGATGTATCGATCAGTCAACTATTGAGATCGCTGGCAAAGGCTTTTGGCCAGAGCGCGCGTTTGTTGCCGGTACCATTCTGGTTATTGAATCTTGCGGCGGGGGCACTAGGGAAGCGGGAAGTCTCTCATCGTCTTGGAGAGTCATTGCAGGTTGATATAAGCAAGAATCGAGAACTGTTGAACTGGACGCCGCAAATCTCTGCTGAGAAGGCAATACGTCAAACTGTCCTCCATTACATGGAAAATAATATCAAATGATTCTCGCGTTGATATTTGTCGCAATATTCTTATTTTCTTGGGTTTTGACCTTATGGTTACGTCGTTATGCATTGTCAAGCAGCCTTATCGATGTACCCAACGCACGTAGTTCCCATTCTGTACCTACACCTCGTGGGGGGGGGGTGGCCGTAGTTGTCAGCTATTGTTGTGGATTGCTGGCTTTCTTTGTTCTGAATTTAGTGAATCAAGCGCAACTGTGCGCCCTATTGGGGGCGGGGGGATTGGTAGCCGTCATTGGTTTTGCTGATGATCATGGTCATCTTGCCGCACGTTGGCGCCTTGCAGGGCACTTTATAGCGGGAGCGTGGGCCCTTTTTTGGTTGAATGGATTGGCGCCTGTCACTCTTTTTGGGAGCGTTATGCATCTGGGCGTAGTGGGCGATCTCGCTGCCGTTGTCTATCTGGTGTGGATGCTTAATCTGTACAACTTCATGGATGGCATCGATGGGTTGGCCAGTGTAGAGGCAATTTGCGCATGCATTGGCTCTGCTTTGGTTTTCTGGTTTGCAGGTTATGACAATTTGATTTGGGCTCCCTCGCTACTTGCTGTTGCGGTGCTGGGCTTTTTTTGTTGGAATTTTCCTCCAGCAAAAATATTTATGGGAGATGCGGGTAGTGGATACTTGGGTATTACGCTCGCAGTTATATCTCTTATCGCGGCGTGGGAGTCGCCCAGCTTGCTGTTTGTTTGGTTAATCATGTTGGCCGTGTTTGTGGTTGATGCTACGTGGACTCTGCTCAGACGGTTGGTTCGTGGCGAGGCGGTTTATCAGGCGCATAGAAGCCACGCATATCAATACGCCTCTCGGAAATTTAACAGCCATAAAAAGGTAACGTTGACGATCGCCTTGATCAATATTCTATGGCTATGGCCTATTGCGTTGTTCGTGGGACTAAGTTGGCTGGACCCGTTGATTGGTGTTTTGGTTGCCTATATGCCTTTGATTGGCGTGGCGTGCTATTTCCGTGCTGGAAGTTTAGGTGAAGATGCCATAAACCATGGTTGATGCGAAGGTTTTAATTTTTGAACGATTAATCACTTTAGCAAGTGGAAGGATTTAGTGACGATGCCACGCGTTGAACTTGTTTCAGGTGAGTTAATTTAACACTAGTTTTTTTTAAATCGGATTTTATCTTTTCTTGGGGGGGCATCCCTCCAGGGCGGTTAGGTTTTTCCATTTCAGTATCTGTCAATGTATGAAGCATGGTCCACAAGTTGTGCTTGTCAATGGTGTAAAAAACGAGAGACTTGGTTCTGTCTTTCATCCCGCGGTGCTTAAACTATGGCAGAGCCAATAGTGTGGTTTCTGTTGATAGAAGCTTCAGTCGCTACGTTCCGGGCCTCAGGTGTCGAGGTGACCGTTCATCAAAAGTCTAGGGCGTTTCAAGTGTCCCGGTTGCGATCTTATTCTTTTGATCTGATCTCATGCGTTTTGGCTGTCGTATTGCCTGCATCCGGCTATCCATTAAGAGTTATACGATGTTAAGGGACGGTGGTAGAATTGCCTGGATTTTTCGTATGGAGGGTGCTCCGTTCAGCTTGAACACCGCCCAGAGGCACCCTGAATTTTGTTGAATTATTTCACGCTATCAAACCAAGGTTTGTACACGCGCTGGTCATGGTCGGCGAAGGTTTCGATTGCACGCAGTGCTATTGTTACGGCAAAGGCTATTCAGCGTGTGGGGATTTTCGCGTGAAATCGAAATCTCGAGATTTTTCGTTTATCGAGGCGATTTGTTTCGACAGGGGGAGCTAGAGCTCGATTTGCTACGAGAGCACCAGGTCGAAAGCCAGCTTAATGGAACGTTGAGTCGCGAAGGACGTCGGGTTGACACGCAGTCACGGTACTGAGGTCAGCTCGGAAGAGCGGCGATTTCAAGCTTAAAAATAAGGTATAGGAATGAATCCACACGCAAAACCCCAGGTTTCACTTGCATTTCTCATGCGGAGCCTATGGACCAACCGGGCGCTCGTAGCCCAGATGATCCGCCGCGAGGTAACTGGTCGATATAAAGGCTCAATGATGGGGCTCGCCTGGTCGTTTCTGAATCCGGTACTTATGTTGGTCGTTTATACGTTCGTATTCAGCGTGGTGTTTAAAGCTCGTTGGGCGGGCGGTTCAGAGTCAAAAACAGAATTTGCATTGGTGCTGTTTTCAGGGTTGATATTATTCAATCTTTTTTCCGAATGTGTGAATAGAGCGCCTACCCTGATTTTGGGGAATGTCAATTATGTCAAGAAAGTTATATTTCCTCTCGAAATACTGCCCGTTATAAGCCTAGGGGCCGCGTTGTTTCATTGGGTCATAAGTCTTGGTGTTTGGTTGATCTTTTATGGCATTTTTTATGGAGTTCCACACGCGACTGTCTTACTGCTTCCACTGATTATGTTGCCTCTGGTGTTGCTGTCTCTGGGGATGGGTTGGCTTCTTGCCTCGCTGGGAGTATATCTTAGAGATGTGGCGCAGATTGTCGGAGTGCTTATGTCAGTGTTGATGTTTCTCTCTCCTATATTTTATCCTGTAAGTTCGCTTCCAGCAGATTATCAAGTGATTATGTTAATCAATCCTCTTACATTGGTAATTGAGCAAACTCGAGAAGTAATGATGTGGGGGAGAGCTCCAGACTGGATTGTGTGGTGCAAGTATCTACTCTGTTCCGGGGGGGTCTCCTGGATCTGTTTTGTTTGGTTCCAAAAGACACGTAAGGGATTCGCAGATGTCCTCTGAATTTGCCATAAAGGCCACCAATCTTAGTAAGTGTTATGAGATCTACGAAAATCCACGTGACCGCTTGAAGCAGTTCGTGTTGCCAAGAATGCCAGGTAATAAGGGTAGTAAATTTTATAAAGAATTTTGGGCGCTACGCGACCTCTCATTTGAAGTAAAGAAAGGCGAAAGTGTCGGAATTCTGGGGCGTAACGGATCTGGAAAATCAACACTTTTGCAAATGATTACCGGAACGCTGAGTCCTTCCTCAGGGACTGTTGAAACTCACGGAAGAATCGCTGCATTGCTTGAACTGGGTTCTGGTTTTAATCCGGAGTTTTCCGGCCGAGACAACGTTTATATGAACGGTGCCCTGTTAGGCTTGACTCGGGATCAAATTGATAATCGGTTTGACTCTATCGCGGCGTTTGCGGATATCGGTGATTTCATCGATCACCCGGTCAAGACATATTCAAGCGGTATGCTTGTTCGTCTGGCATTCGCCGTACAGGTTCAGGTCGAGCCTGATATACTTATCGTGGATGAAGCGTTGGCCGTGGGTGATGCCCTCTTTCAAAAACGTTGTTTCCAGCGAATCGAAACGCTACTGAATGATGGTGTTACGTTGCTATTCGTTTCTCATGATATCGAGAGTGTAAGGACTCTTACGCATAATGCGATATTTTTGAAAAATGGAGTGGTTGTCAAGCAAGGCGTCAGCTCGGAAGTCATTCGCGAATACCGACGTCATCTCCATGAGGAAGAAGTCGATTATTTTTCTTCCCTCATCAAAAAAGTACCGGATGTCTCGCCAGCTACTTCTGAACCTGCACCAGTTGGTGATGTAACAGGAGAAGAAGAGGTCGCCCCGGGAACCGATAGATCAGATGCACTTGCGTTTGGAGAGGGAGAGGTCAAGGTATTGTCGGTCCAGCTTTCCGACGCTGATGGCACACCAAAGTCTATCTTCACTCCAGGAGAAATGATTCGAATCAGAGTGAGTTGTGAAAGTCAGATTGCGACCAGTCATTTGAATGTTGGTTTAAGAATTCGAAACAAGGAAGGTGTCAAGATCTATTCCTGGGGTACGTTAAATCAGGATATGAAGAAAATTTCGGCAGATAATCGGGCGGGTCTTTTCTGGAATAAAGAATTTTCGGTCGGAGAACAGTTCTTCGTTGACTTTGATTTTGAATGTTGCCTTGGGACTAATCTTTACGAAGTTCAGGCTGCTGTTTCATTCGAACAAACCCCTGATTATCATGGTCAAAGGATTCTCCATTGGGTCGATGAGGCTGCTTTTTTTCAGTGTGTCGTAAATAGAGATATCAGCTTTTTCGGCGGGGCTGTTAACCTGGATATGAGAGCGCAATGGTGAGTAATAGCAATGGGTCTGAATGCGACTTTGCCGGTCAATACAATGAGTCATCCTCTTGCTCTTCCCACATGGAGACTGATTCGCTTGTAGATCGTAACGAGCTTGTAGACAGCATCATTGAGAGTGTCGGTTATGGCAAAATATTAGACGTGGGCTGTGGTGAAGGTCTTCTTGTAAGAACTCTCGTAGAGAAGGGCCTTGACGCTTACGGTGTTGATATTTCGCAGGTCGCCATTGATCGGGCAAATTCTTATATGCCGGGAAGGTTCATTTGTGAATCTGCTCTCGAGTTACCATTTGCAGACCAGGAATTTGACACTGTAGTCTCCACCGATTTTCTTCAGCATATTGATGCGGATAATGTGCCGCGCGCCATCGCTGAAGTTCGGCGCGTTTGCAAGAAGCATATTTACTTTCAGATTTCTACCTCTCCCGAGCAAGATGAACAATCAACTCTCACCGTTGAGGGACGAGACTGGTGGGAGTCGAGTTTCTTTCAAAATGGGTTTGTCAGGAATCCGGCTTATTACAAGATAAATAGTTTGGATGACCTCTCAAGCTTCCCTGCGCGGATTAAGATCCTTCTGGATGTCAATCCAGCGTGGCCGCAAGGAGGTGTGGCCACCGGTGCGTTGTCGTCGGTAACTGCTGAATCCCACGCTTATCTTTCTGCATATAAAGAACTGGCCTCGCTGGTCAAACCGGGTGACTCGGTTTTTAACTGGTCCGATAAAGCTGGAGAGGGCGCAGCAGTCATTCGATCTCTCTCGAACGCAAGGTCGGTATCAGTATTTATTGCTGATGATTATCAAACGCAGGTTTGGGAAAAAAACTCTAACCATGGTACGAGTCTTAAAAGGTTCAGCCTAGGCAGTTTTAGATCCGAATGTTCGCAGGCAATTGGGCAGGTGAATCTTGTAATTGTTGATGGTGATAATCCTTCAATCATAAAGGACGATGCCATTTATTGCGCTCTTGTACCAGGCGGCCGACTGGTTGTTCTCTCTATTGATTCGGATTCGGCGACTGATTCCTACCCCCTCCAACTGGGTGCTGATTTCGATTTTGAAAAGAGCGGTAAACTATCGCTGTTAGGGATAAATTATAAGTATTCGTCTTACATAGCTTCGATAGATCAACCGGATAAGGCGTATGTGCCCAGTGTTCATGGCTATAGTACACCTCCGCTCAATCTAATAAATTTTGAGCGTGACTATGTCAATCCTTGGTTTCCGCTAAACGCAGTCGTGAACGGTGTGCGCACCAGTAACTTTGCGTTGATAAACTCAATGTGTTCCAGAGTTTTGGCTGATGATTCCAAAGTAAACACTGCGGATTTTGGTGCATCACTTTGTATCATGGGATATCGGCTGCTGGAGGCAAAAGAAGTCACTTACGATGAGTTGCAGCGCTATATATCTGCGATTGATGAATTTGTCGTTTGCCAAACGGGTACCCAGAATTCACATTTGTATCGTTGGCTAGTATCTCTTAGCTACTTAAAAGCAAAGCTGCTTTTGAAAGCGGGTGATGTGAATGGGGCTGCGGCAGAATTCGTACGAGTGGTCGAGTACGATGCGCGTCTGTTCAGTCCGACGCTGGGTACAAAAATTGTATCTGCGTACATTGAATTGGGTAACATCCGTTGTGCCATGCACGATTATGAGTCGGCGGTTGATGCCTGGACTCGTGGAATGCATACAGGTATCGAATTATTACAGTCTGACGAAGTAGAGTGGATAGGTAATTCCGAATTACCTATTAAAGGCGCGCTTTATGAGGCCACTCAGATTGCAGATCTCGTCAACGTTTGTACGCTTTCATTGCGAGCGTTGAAACTGTACATGGCGGGCGTCTTGCCTTTCAATCGGATTTGGGAGGACGCCTCCGACTCTGTCTTTTTAATCAATAAAAAACGATTCAATCTACTGCAGAAGCAAAATACACGTCTTTTGGCGCTCGAAGATGCCTTGTTTTCGCAAGCGGACTTGCTCGAAAAACGTTGGAACGTGATGCAGTCCATGGAAGCCATGATACAAGAGCGTGATTTGGTTATCGCTAACCTGAGTAAAATGCTGGAAGAGGAGCGATTGCGAATTAGTCAGTCGATGGACCCCACCATTGGTGAACGCGACTTGACCATTGCCCAGAATGAATTGGCGGAAGGGCAATTGTCAGATCAGAAAACATTGGATGTCGTCACTCAGGAGGGCGATCAGATTATTGCTCAAGACAAGACTATGGATAGCGTTTCAGAAGTTCCCGTTGTTGATCTTCAATTCGGAAATGAGCGCTCTCTCGACGAAGTGTTTGCGACGCAAATACACACTGTACCCTTTGCAGATTTGGCGTTGACCAATTATCTGTTTACTTCAAGGCTCTATAAAGCAGTCCGTGCTTCTGGTGCAAATAATTTATTCTTCTTTGCTCGTGAAGGGCAACCGCTGAAGCAGATGTTTGATTTCTATCAGGCCTCAATAAAACCGACAGAAGCAATTCGAACTCATTATCTGAAAGTTTCCCGCCGCTCAACGCTTCTGCTTTCGCTGGGCAAGCTCGGCGAGGAAAATTTTGAAATACTTTTTAGACAATATCGTCGACTTTCGATTTCCGATTTCCTGAAAAGTTTAGTCTTGGAAGAGCACGGGCCATGTCTGGAAAAGGCTATGGGTCTCGCATCCGGGTCATTCGATGCTATTCATAATGATCTTCCATCTGCTCAGATGTTTATTGATCTGTTGAAGTCGCGTGACTTTAACGAGCTTTATGAGAGCGAGCGTGTTACTCGTGGTAAAGCGTTTTCGAAATATATTGAGAATATGGTCGGTGGGGAAATTCCCGAAGAACTGCATGTGGTTGACGTAGGGTGGAAAGGTTCCATTCAGGATAACCTGTACAACTGGTTCTATCAGCTGCGCGGCGAAGCGGCAGTTGTGAAGGGTTATTACTTAGGGCTTGTCTCGCCTGGTAATAAGAAACCAAACAATGAAAAAAGCGGTCTTGTATTTTCGAGTATGGGTCATCTCACGCCTGGATTTCATGTCTTTAATGAAAATCGGTCGCTCTTTGAAATTGCTCTGCATGCTGATCACGGATCCGCTCAGAAGTACGTGATCAACACTGACGACAAGGCGGTTGTTGTTCAGGATGAATTTCTGGAACAGCAGATGATCGAAGAGAAAATCTCGCCAGTAACCCAAGAGATGATGCGCCTCTTCGGAAAGGTCGTAGGGGTCATGATCTCGAATCCAATTACTGACGAACAGCTTTTGCAAGCGACTATAGGTCGACATGCCAGGATGGTATTCGAGCCTAAAGCCAGCGAAATTCAATGGTTGCTTGGACTATCTCATCGGGAAAACTTCGGCGTTTTTTCTGAATCCCGGTTCGTTATTTCTGAAAAACCACCTACTTTGATCGAAAAATTTAAGTTTACTTTGGATTTAGTCTTGCGACGTCGACCTTCGGAGTTAGGGTTTTGGCCATGGCTAACGATCAAAACTAAGGGTGTTAGGGGATTAAGTGTCGCGTACAAGCTGTTTCGTCTTTGGAAAAGTCGGTAATTAGCTAGCGGTTGAAATTTTCAGGATTGAGGTGGGAAAAGATGGAAGTGTGCTTTGTTGTGGGGTCAATGGCTATCAGCGGTGGCACTTATGTCATTGTTCAGCACGCAAGCTATTTGCGGGAGCGTGGGCATAAGGTAACGCTCGCTGTTCAAGAGCCTTTTACGGCAGATACACTTGCTTGGCATGATGAAGCGCCGAAATTGCGCTGTCTTCCAATTGAAGATGCGAAGAAAGAAAGCTTTGACCTCGTGATTGCTACGTGGTGGAAGACGGTATTTGAGCTTTGTAACTTCGATGCTCGTCGTTACGCCTATTTTGTACAGTCCATCGAGTCGCGCTTCTATCCTGAGTCTGAGCGTCCTCTGCGTGCGCTTGTTGATGCTACTTACGATTTTCCAATTCAATACGTCACGGAAGCGACCTGGATCCAGCAGCATCTTGATCATGGTTTCAACCAGAATGCAGCTCTCGTGCGTAATGGTGTTCGCAAAGATGTTTACTCGCCAGAGGGCGCGTTGATAAAAGAGCGCCCGGTAAATCAACAGCCTCGGGTCTTGGTTGAGGGGCATTTCGGCGTATCTTTCAAAAATACGGCTTTAGGAGTCAGACTGGCTCGAGAGGCGGGTGCAAAAGACATCTGGCTATTGACTGGATCCCCAATTAAATGGATTCCGGGTGTTTCGCGAGTTTTTTCCCGCGTGCCAATGGTTAAAACAGCGGAGATTTATCGTTCCTGCGATATTTTGATCAAGTTGAGCACTGTTGAGGGAATGTTTGGCCCACCTCTCGAACTTTTCCATTGCGGTGGCACAGCTATCGTTTTCGACGTTTCCGGGCATGATGAGTACATTGTTGATGGCAAGAACGCCATTGTTGCTAAAACTGGTAATGTCGACTATGTCGTTCAGTCTCTCAAGCGTCTTCTGAGTGATCCGGAGGAACTTTCGCGACTTCAGGGTGAAGCGCTCAGAACTGCGAACCAATGGCCGTCCTGGCCTGAAGCCTCGGCGCTTTTTGAGGTTTGGGTAGAAAAGTGCATGGACGGCCCTATGGTCGACAAGGCGCAGTTGCTTGGCCTGACAACGAAGGCGTTTGATGAGTATTCGATAGCCGAAAAAGACCGCCTTAACAATAACCCAGCAATCATCCGTCGGCATAAACTGAGTGCTCTGGCATCTAAGTTCCCAGCTTCACTCAAGCTTATGATTAAACGGATTGAGGCTGTTGCCGAGGTTGTGCTTGGCGGGCGAGTGGTTAAATGATGTATAAGCTAAAAACCGTCGACGTCTGGGATACATTGCTCAGACGAAATTGCCATCCTGAATGTATAAAACTGGCGACTGCTGCTCACGTCCATTTTTTATTGTTCGGGAAGTTCAAGGCAGAGTATCAAACCGTTTGGAGCATATACCAAGCTCGGGTTGATACCGAATTGCGCCTTGCACATGCCGCTCGTGATCTTGGAAAAGACGAAGAGTATGAGATTGTAGATGTTCTCGGGCATTGGCTTACCCTCGTGCTTGCTGAGCCGTATGATTCTACGTTGCCAGGATTGGCTGCGCAGTATGAGCTTACTGTCGAAATGGCTCGAACTTCGCCGGATCCGGATATCGAAGCGTTTCTTGCGAATTACCCGTCAGAAAAAACCATGTTTCTTTCTGACTTCTACATGCCAGCTCCTATGCTCCAGCGTCTTATTGAAAAAAATGGGCTGGGCCATTTAGTTGCAGGTGGTGTCAGTTCTTGTGATGTTGGCTTGAATAAAAGGTCTGGTGCGCTGTTTAAGTACGTGCATGAAACGTCGGGTATTCAACCGCATGAGCATGTACACATTGGAGATAATGCCTGGTCTGATGTGGAGTCTCCAGCTCAGTTCGGAATTCGCGGCATTTCATTCGTTCCCGAGCATAGTCATAATGCTCGTTTGCAGCATGAGAGCCTTCTGTCTTCGCGTTCGGATTTTTTCCAACATCTGAGAGCGCTTCAGAATCAGGCGCTGCAATCCCGTTTGGGCAGTAGTTCAGAAAAAAGTGCTGCTGCGTTCAGGATGGGAGTCGAGGCTGCACCATTATTTATGGGGCAAGGCTTGTGGGTGGCGGAGCAAGCCATTTCCCAGCAGTTAGACAAACTATTTTTCTTGACGCGCGAAGGTGAGTTTTTCCGTCGAGTATATGAGCGACTTTTTCCGTCGCTAGAGATATACGGGCATTCATTGCCTCCGCATGCAGAGTTGGAAGTCAGCAGGCTTTCAACATTTGTCGCGTCAATGAGTGATGTCACCCCCCATGAGTTTGAACGCATATGGCGGCTCAACCGATCACAAAAGGTATCGGGACTTTTCTCTACTCTTGGTTTGGATGTCGATGACTTTTCCAGTGTTCTGGAAGAAGTTGGTTTAGGGACGAATGAAGTTGTCGAAAATCCGCAGTCTGACGTAAGGCTTATTAAACTTATAGCCGCTCCGGTCTTTCAGGTGGCTGTCAGGAAGAAAATTCAAGAACAGCGCGAGTTGCTTACTGAATATTTGGCCCAGAAGGGCATTGTTGATGCCGACAAAGTGGGTGTTGTCGACATTGGCTGGAGGGGCACAATTCAGGATAATTTAGCTAGGATTTTGCCCGCATCTCATATTCACGGGATGTATTTAGGGCTGAGGAAGGTTATTAATCCTCAGCCGAGCAACGTTACCAAAAGTGCATACGGTGCAGATGAGCTAATTGATGCGGACACAGCGCAGCTATTTGAAGTGTTTGGCGCGTTGGAGATGCTCTGCAATTCGGATAAGGGAAGCGCTGAGTGCTATATAAAAGATGGCGGTCGTGTGGTGGCGAAGCGCAGCATCTCTATAGAGGAGAATAGTTCATATGAACAGTTTTCCAAGCACTTTCAGGAAGGAGTTTTATTTGCTGCCGAAATTTGGGGACCTTACCTGGAACGCTATGTTGTTTCCGCAGAAGATATGCGGGAACTGGGGTTGGCTGTCTGGAGGAAGCTAAGCACCAATCCTGATGCGGATCTTGCGAAAACATTTATCGACACCCCTCAGCATGATGTATTCGGTTTTGGAGATATTTTTCAGAAAAACCGTGTGCCTTCGTTGTCGAGTATATTTTTGTCGCCCTTCCTCAAAGCGCCGCGTAGGGAAGTAATTGACTATATTCGACGGGTTCAATGGACCTCCGCAGTCAAGCAACTGCAAGATATCGGTTTTTTGCACCGTTCAGTACTTGTCATGCTGTTCATTGCGGCAAACGCTTATAGGCGATATCGGTTAAAGTCACGTCATCTATAGTTTCTTAAGATTGCCAGTCCCTTTCGGGGCTGGCGATGTTTTCCAGTGGAATGGTGGCCTCCGCTGTTTTCGAAAAAGAAACTCATCCAAGTGCGTTAGTTGATATTTCAGTTATTCGCCAAGCTTTCAGTAACGTTCCAACCCCACGCTCATTGCTGTTTGATGTGGCAGTGTGAATCGCTCAAACAATCGCTTGTTGTTAGCTCGTGAATGCTTGATATCTCCATCTCGCGCTGGACCCTAGCTGATGGACGGCAATTTTTCGATCAGGCCGTTGTGCGCAGTCAGATGAGAACCGATGAAGCTGGCCCCACCGGTGATTAAAATCGAGGTTTGCCATGGTGCTAACCTTTGAGATGATTCTGCATGTCGCGCTACGAATCTGATTTGGCGATGCAACTTATGTGTGCAACCAGAGCAAGGCATCCGTAGCGGCTGAGGCCAGAGATGTGTTGCAGGTGCGTTGTTGTGATGATCAGCGTCCCACAACAGTCCCTTGCAATCGAGTTGTAGTCGTATGCATTGAGCCTGGGATAAAGACGCGGTTGGGGTCGGTCATTGGCGTCTACGGTGCTCGCCAGCCTGACTGGACTTTGTGTCCCGGATCAAAAAATCAGGCTCCTTTGCGCCTACGCACGTACAATGGAGACGGATATTGAGAGGGACGAACCACTACGGTTGAGGTTTATGGATAAAGCACGTGTGTTTCTGCTGAGCTTGCCTCGTAGAAAAAAAAGACTGATTCAGGTCCTTACAGACATTTTCCTGGTCTGGATTGCGCTCTGGCTGGCATTTATTGTGCGCTTGGGCATCGATGAGATGGTCAACCCGCTAAAGGTGCATCTCTGGCTGTTCGTTTGCGCTCCAGCTGTTGCAATCCCTCTTTTTATTCGCTTTGGTATGTATCGTGCGGTGATGCGGTACTTTGGCAATGATGCACTCATCGTCATTATCAAAGCTGTCAGTCTTTCGTCGCTGATCCTTGCATTGGTTGTCTACTGGTACAGCAACCATGAAGCTGTAGTACCCCGATCTATTATTTTCAACTACTGGTGGCTAAGTCTTGTCATTATTGGGGGCTTGCGCCTTTGCATGCGCCAGTACTTCATGGGCGACTGGTTCAATGCTGCGCAGCATGTGCCTTTTGCCAATCGATATGATGGTCTGACCAAGGTGGCTATTTATGGTGCAGGGGTTGCTGGCAATCAACTTGTCGCAGCTCTTCGAATGGGCCGAGTACTGCGCCCAGTGGCATTTATCGATGATGATTCTGGAATCACCGAACGGTCCATTTCTGGGCTACAGGTCTATAAGCCCAAACATATTCAACAGATGATTGATGTGACGGGCGCTCAGGAGATCCTTCTCGCGTTACCGTCCTCCACTCGGGCGCGACGCAGGGAAATACTTAATCTGCTGGAGGGTTTTCCCCTTCATGTGCGCAGCGTTCCTAGCTTCACGGATCTGGCTAGCGGTCGGGTAAAGGTTGAGGATATTCAAGAAGTCGATATTGCGGATTTGCTTGGGCGTGATTCAGTGCCAGCGCAACCTGATTTGCTTGAGCGTTGCATCAAAGGCAAGACCGTAATGGTTACCGGGGCGGGAGGATCAATCGGTTCGGAACTTTGCCGGCAAATATTCTCACTTAAGCCAACGGTGCTTCTGCTCTTTGAGCACAGTGAGTTCAATCTTTACAGTATTCTTTCTGAACTGGAGCAGCGCAGTGCACGTGAGTCCGTGTCCGTGCGCTTGTTGCCGATCCTGGGTTCTATCCGACATCAGGACAAGCTGCTGGATGTGATGAAAACCTGGAGTGTCGATACAGTCTATCATGCGGCCGCTTATAAACACGTCCCCATGGTCGAGCACAACATTGCTGAGGGAGTCTTGAACAATGTAATCGGGACACTCAATACTGCTCAAGCGGCGCTTCAGTCTGGAGTGGCAAACTTTGTGCTGATCTCTACTGACAAGGCTGTGCGCCCGACCAATGTGATGGGTAGCACTAAACGTTTGGCCGAATTGACTCTTCAAGCCCTTAGTCGTGAAGTAGCGCCGGTGTTTTTCGGCGATCGGAGCAATGTTTCCCGAGTCAACAAAACACGCTTCACCATGGTTCGATTTGGTAACGTACTAGGTTCGTCCGGGTCCGTGATTCCTCTGTTTCATAGTCAGATCAAGTCCGGTGGCCCGCTCACTGTCACTCATCCCAAGATTACCCGTTACTTCATGACTATCCCCGAAGCCGCGCAATTGGTCATTCAGGCCGGCTCAATGGGGCATGGAGGTGATGTTTTCGTTCTGGACATGGGAGAGCCGGTCAAGATCGTAGAATTGGCGGAAAAAATGATTCATCTGTCGGGTTTGAGTATTCGCTCCGAGCGAAACCCGCAGGGCGATATCGCCATTGAGTTCACTGGCTTGCGTCCGGGCGAGAAGCTCTATGAAGAGTTGTTGATCGGCGATAACGTCGCGGCGACTCCGCATCCGATGATCATGACCGCCAATGAGGATCACCTGCCTTGGGAGGTGCTCAAAGGCAAACTGGGTGAGCTGCTCAATGCGGTAGCAACCGATGACTATTCGCGTGTCCGCCAACTCCTGCGCGAAACCGTCTCCGGCTACACGCCTGACGGCGAAATCGTCGACTGGATCTACCAGCAGCGTCGTCTCGAACCCTGATTGTTTCACATTCTGTAACGCACGCATTTTTGACATCCCTCCACCATGACCTACGTTTGGAGAGCAGCTTCGGAAAAGCTGCTTTCTTAAACGATGATGGAGCGTCACTAATGCGTACCGGTTACTTCTATTCTCTGATTTTTGCCTTCTTCACCAGCGCCTCGATTGCGGCTATTGCCGCACCTGTTGCGCCAGCGGAATCGTCCAAGGCGCCGATGGTGATGGATGCAGCGGCACCTTTACAAGGTGCAAAAGTCGATCTCAACGGTGCTGACGCGGCAATGCTGCAAAAAGAGTTGGCCGGAGTCGGTGAGGCCAAGGCTAAAGCGATTGTTGCATATCGTGAAACAAATGGTCCGTTTGCCTCCGTGGATGAATTGCTGGAAGTGAAAGGCATTGGAAAGGCGATCCTGGATCGCAATCGCGACAAGCTGGAAGTCAACTAAGCTAAGTGTTCAACGCCAAGAGGCCGGTCATTGACCGGCCTTTTTCATTTGGTGCAGTGCTTGGCTGCGGGTAGCGGTAGAAAGGGCAACTGCCGGATGATCTAAAATTACGACTATCATATTGCCTTAAGATTATGTCTATAATAATTTGCCGGTGCATCGAGCCAACAGGTCTCATCGGCAACTTCCTTCATCAAGCATTCCAGGAGCATTCTCATGAATTCCGCACAATCTCAAGGTACTGCTCTGGTTACCGGCGCATCCTCCGGTATCGGTGCTATTTACGCTCAGCGCCTTGCGGCGCGTGGTTTTGATCTGCTGCTGGTTGCCCGTGACAAGGACCGTCTGGAAAGTGCTGCGAGCCAGTTGCGTGATGCCCATGGCGTTCAGGTTGAAGTGCTCAAGGCCGATCTCACGCAGAAGGATGACGTGCTCAAACTCGAACAACGCCTGCGTAGCGATTCCAGCATCAGCCTGCTGGTCAACAACGCCGGGGTGGCTTCAGACGGTTTGCTGGCCAACGCCGACATGAACCAGTTGGAGCGGTTGATCCAGCTGAACATCACCGCCGTCACCCGACTGGCATCGGCGGCCGCCGCCAGTTTCGCCAAGGCCGGGCGTGGCACGATCATCAATATCGCCTCGGTGGTGGCGCTGTTTCCGGAACGCTTCAACGCCACCTACAGCGCCAGCAAAGCTTACGTACTGAGCCTGACCCAGTCGTTGAACACTGAGCTTGAAGGCACCGGCGTGCAGATCCAGGCCGTGCTGCCGGGTGTGACTCGCACCGAAATCTGGGAGCGCTCCGGTATTGACGCCAGTGGCATTCCGGCAGAAATGGTCATGGACGCAGGCGAGATGGTCGATGCGGCGCTGGCCGGTCTGGATCAGGGCGAGTTGATCACCATTCCTTCGCTGCCTGATGCAGGCGAATGGCACGCCTTTGTTGCGGCTCGCCATGTCATGGCGCCGAACCTTTCCCGCAGTGCTGCAGCGCAACGCTACAAGTCCGGCAATTGAATTGATCAGAGGTCACCACAGTATGGATTCGCGTCGAATAGTCGTCACGGGCATGGGCCTGGTTTCACCTTTGGGTAGCGATCTCGAAGTCGTATGGCAGCGTTTGTTGGCCGGGCGTTCTGGTTTGCGTAACTTGCCTGAGGCAACGGTCGCTGATTTGCCCACGCGAGTCGGCGGCGCGGTGCCGACGCTGGAAGAGGACGCTGAAGCAGGTTTCGATCCGGATCGCGCCACGCCGCCCAAGGAGCAGAAGAAGATGGATCGCTTCATTCTGTTCGCCATGGAGGCTGCCCGACAGGCGCTGGAGCAGGCCGACTGGCACCCATCTGAAAGCAAAAGCCAGGAGCGTACCGCGACAATCATCGGCTCCGGTGTCGGTGGTTTCGGCGCGATTGCCGACGCTGTGCGCACCACCGACAGTCGCGGTCCTCGGCGTTTGTCACCGTTTACCATTCCGTCTTTTCTGGTCAATCTCGCGGCAGGCCACGTGTCCATTCAACACGGCCTCAAAGGTCCTTTGGGCGCACCAGTGACAGCGTGTGCTGCGGGCGTTCAGGCGATTGGCGACGCGGCGCGATTGATCCGCGCCGGCGAAGCGGATATTGCCGTGTGTGGCGGCGCGGAAGCTTGCATCGACCGCGTCAGTCTCGCCGGTTTTGCGGCAGCTCGGGCACTGTCGAGCGGTTACAACGACACCCCGGAGCGCGCTTCACGGCCGTTCGACAGCGGACGCGACGGTTTCGTGATGGGCGAGGGCGCCGGGCTGTTGGTGATCGAATCCCTCGAGCATGCGTTGGCGCGTGGCGCGACGCCTTTGGCGGAGCTGGTCGGTTATGGCACCAGCGCCGACGCCTATCACCTGACCGCCGGGCCTGAAGATGGCAGTGGTGCGCGGCGGGCGATGACGCTGGCACTGGCGCAGGCAGGTATCGATCCGGATCAGGTGCAGCATCTCAATGCGCATGCGACCTCGACGCCAGTGGGCGATCTGGGTGAGTTGGCCGCGATCAAGGCGTTGTTCGGAACCGAGAATAAAATCGCTGTGACCTCGACCAAATCTGCTACTGGGCATTTGCTTGGCGCTGCCGGAGGGCTGGAGGCGATTTTCACGCTGCTGGCGATTCGTGATCAGGTGGTGCCACCAACGCTCAACTTCGAAAACCCGGATCCGGCGAGCGCAGGGGTGGATATCGTCCATGGCCAGGCGCGGCCAATGTCGATCGAATATGCACTGTCCAACGGTTTCGGGTTTGGCGGGGTCAATGCCAGCGTGCTGTTCAAGCGCTGGCAGGTTTAGTCGCGATTCTTGAGGTGGTCGCGGGTGACATCGAGGATGCGTTGCGCAAACTCGGCATCCGCGACGCTGCGCGACAGCAGCAGCGCGCCGACCAGTGTCGACATGATGACAATGGCACGGTCAGCCCTGTCCTCGCCTTCGAGGCTGTTCTCGATCTGACCCAGTCGTGCATTGAGGACCACGTCACTGGTGGGACTCGGTTGGCCGCGCAGCCCCAACTCGGAAGAAATGGTCAGCAGCGGGCAGCCTTCATGGGGCGACGTTTGATGCCATTCGGACAGGTACGTCTCGATAAAGGCATCAAGCGGATTATCCTGCGAGAAAATCTCGGCACATAACCCGTCGACCTGATTGCCGGCCTCTTGCAGGGCCTTCTCAACCAACTCGTCCTTGGACTTGAAATGTGAGTAGAAACCGCCATGGGTCAGACCCAGCGCTTTCATCAGGGGTTGCAGACCGGTAGCGCCGATTCCGTCCTTGCGAAAGCGTGCCGAAGCCTCCTTGATGATGCGCTGATGGGTCTGGGCTTTATGGTCCTGCGAATAACGCATTTGGAACTCTCCGCAACAATGTCCCCATCTTAACCAAGGAAAATTAGATGGTGACTGTACTTCTACTTCTTAAAAACGTGCGGATAGGTCCAATGGCTATAAAAAGCACAAACCCCGCCGATCAGGCGGGGTTGTGTTCAACGGTCTTGCGCATCTTTGGCGTCAGCTTCGGCATTGCGTTGCGCAACGCGCTTGCGTTCTTCATCGGTCAGATCGACCTTGTTGGCGGTGTCGCGCAACATCATCAATCCCCCCACGATCGAGCCGATTGCAACGACCAGAATCAACCAGGCATACCAAGGCATAACGGCTCTCCTTAATGGCAGGTCGACGGACGAGGATTTCGCCGTGCAACGCTGCATACCACTTTTGAGCGAAGTGAACTCGCAGTGGTTCCATTCTAGGCCGCTTGTACCCGGTACACCCGAAATCCCTCAATTGCCCGTCAGCATCGCATCGGCCGGTGCGTCGGCACGCAGTTGTCCGGTGAGCAGGAAGTAGCCGAAACCGACCGCCATGAAACCGAGGAAGATCAAGCCGATCAGCGCGTTGAACCACGCCATCGCCACCAGACAAACCACCGCCAGCACCAAGGCAATCAGCGGAATCAACGGATAGCACGGCGCGCGGAAAGTACGCTCCAGATTCGGTTCCGACTTACGTAGTTTGAACAGGCTGAGCATGCTCATGATGTACATCACGATCGCACCGAACACGGCCATGGTGATCATCGCGGCGGTGAGGGTCATGCCGCCGAGGTTGATCAGGCCGTCGCTGTAAATCGCCGCTATGCCGATGATGCCGCCGACGATGATTGCGCGATGCGGCGTCTGGAAGCGCGAGAGTTTCGCCAGTGACGCTGGAAGGTACCCGGCGCGGGCCAGAGCGAAAAACTGCCGCGAGTAGCCGAGGATGATCCCGTGGAAACTGGCAACCAGGCCGAACAGGCCGATCCACACCAGCATGTGCAGCCAGCCGGAGTTGTTGCCGACCACGGTTTTCATCGCTTGCGGCAGCGGGTCGTTGATGTTGGCCAGGGTACGCCAGTCGCCAACGCCACCGGCAAAGAACATCACACCCATCGCCAGTAAAACCAGGGTCAGAATGCCGCTGATGTAGGCCTTGGGAATCGTGCGTTTCGGATCCTTGGCTTCTTCGGCGGCCATCGCCGCGCCTTCAATGGCGAGGAAAAACCAGATCGCAAACGGTATCGCCGCGAACATCCCGGCAATTGCCGGCGCGCCAAATACATCCGAACCGGCCCAGCCATTGAGGGCGAAATTGCTGAAGCTGAACGCCGGCGCGACCACGCCCATGAACACCAGCAGTTCGGCAACGGCCAACACGCAAACAATCAGCTCGAAAGTAGCCGCCAGTTTCACCCCAAGAATGTTCAGGCCCATGAACACAATGTAGGCGCCGACTGCTGCGTGTTTCGGGTCGAGTGCCGGAAACTGCACATTAAGGTAGGCGCCAATGGCCAGGGCGATTGCCGGTGGTGCGAAGACGAATTCGATCAGCGTCGCCAGACCGGCAATCAATCCACCTTTCTCACCGAAGGCGCGACGGCTGTAGGCAAACGGCCCGCCGGCATGGGGAATCGCGGTGGTGAGTTCGGTGAAGCTGAATATGAAGCAGGTATACATGGTCGCGACCATGAACGAGGTCACCAGGAAACCCAGTGTTCCGGCCACGCCCCAGCCGTAACTCCAGCCGAAGTATTCCCCGGAAATCACCAGTCCTACCGCAATGCCCCACAAGTGCAAGGTGCCGAGTGTGGGTTTGAGTTGTGTGTTCATGCGTTTGCCCCCTGAACGGTTTGGAAAGCTCGGGGGAGGGCGTGTGCAGTGGCCGTGCCATTGCTCTGAAACAAGTCGTAATGAGTTGAAAGCTGTCGTATCGGGGATGTTCGCAGTGGGATAGCTGCTTTTTGTGCGCCAGTTGGGTGCGATGTTGCTTGTTATGCCGTCTTCGCGAGCAAGCTCGCTCCCACAGCGGAATGCATTTCAAATTGTTGGAGCGAGCCTACTCGCGAAGAGGCCGGTCCAGACGCCCCAACTTTTCCTGTAAAGCCCGCATAAACCCACTCTTTACGCTTTCTTTATGCCCTGCAGCACCCCTCGCTCTCGTTCCTTTACAGCCTCCTTTCCGACAATGCCTGCACACACGGCAATACGCCGTAACACGGAGATCTTCCATGAGCGTTCTGGACGGGGTGTCACTGCTATTGGCAGTGGGGCTGTTCATTTATCTGTTGGTTGCGCTGTTGCGCGCGGATCGGAACTAGGAGCGGCTATGCACAGTTATGATTATTGGCTGATCCTCGCGTTTTTTGCGCTGGTCTTGCTGCCGGCGCCGTTCCTCGGGCGCTTCTACTACAAGGTGATGGAAGGCCAGCGCACTTGGCTGACGCCGGTTCTCGGCCCGGTCGAGCGCGGTTGCTATCGCATCGCCGGGGTCGATCCGCAAGCTGAACAGAGCTGGCAGAAATACACGCTGGCACTGCTCGCGTTCAACCTTGCCGGTTTCCTCCTGCTGTTCGCGATCCTGTTGTTCCAGGATTACTTGCCGCTGAACCCGCAAAATCTGCCGGGCCAGGAATGGACCCAGGCGTTCAACACCGCGGTCAGTTTCATGACCAATACCAACTGGCAGTCCTACAGCGGTGAAGCGACGCTCAGCTATCTGAGCCAGATGGTCGGCCTCACCGTGCAGAACTTCGTCAGCGCCGCCACTGGCCTCGCCGTGCTGGTTGCGCTGTGCCGTGGCATCGGCCGCAAGTCGACGAAGACCCTTGGCAACTTCTGGGTCGACATGACACGCGCCACCCTCTACGGCTTGTTGCCACTGTGCCTGTTGCTGGCGCTGTATCTGGTCTGGCAGGGCGTACCGCAGACTTTTGCGCAGTACGTGAACGCGGTGACGATGCAAGGCATTGATCAGGTCATCCCGCTCGGCCCGGCTGCCAGCCAGATTGCGATCAAGCAACTGGGCACCAACGGTGGTGGCTTCTTCGGCGTCAACTCGGCGCATCCGTTCGAGAACCCGACCGCGTGGAGCAACCTTTTCGAAGTCGCTTCGATCATTCTGATCCCGGTGGCGCTGGTGTTCACTTTCGGCCACTACGTCAAAGACCTGCGTCAGAGCCGCGCGATCATCGCCTGCATGCTGGCGTTGTTCCTGATCGGCGGCGCGACCTCGCTGTGGGCCGAGTATCAGCCGAACCCGACTTTGAACAACGCTGCCGTTGAACAGACCGCGCCGCTGGAAGGCAAGGAAGCGCGCTTCGGCACCACCGCCACGGTGCTGTGGTCGGTGACGACGACGGCAGCCTCGAACGGCTCGGTCAACGGCATGCACGACAGCCTCAACCCGCTCAGCGGCATGGTCGCGCTGGTCAACATGATGGTCGGCGAAGTGATCTTCGGCGGCGTCGGTGCCGGGCTCTACGGCATGTTGCTCAACGTGCTGATCGCGGTGTTCCTCGCCGGTCTGATGATTGGCCGTACCCCGGAATACCTCGGCAAGAAACTCCAGGCGCGGGAAGTGCAATTGCTGGTGGTGACCCTGCTGGTGATGCCGGTTGGCGTGCTGGTCCTCGGTGCGATTGCCGCAGCGGTTCCCAGTGCTGCGGCGACCATCAGCAACCCTGGCCCGCACGGTTTCAGCCAGTTGCTTTATGCCTACACCTCCGCCAGTGCCAACAACGGTTCGGCGTTCGGTGGCCTGAGCGCCAACACACCGTTCCACAACCTGATGCTCGGTCTGGGCATGTTGATCGGCCGCTTCGGTTACATCCTTCCGGTTCTGGCATTGGCCGGCAGCCTGGCAATGAAGAAAACCGCACCGATTGGCCAGAACAGCTTCCCGACCCATGGCCCGCTGTTCGTGACCCTGTTGACCGTGACCATTTTGCTGGTGGGCGGCCTGACCTTTCTGCCGACTCTGGCGCTCGGTCCAATCGCCGAACATTTAAGTATGGGCTTCTAAGGAATCCATCATGAATATGCATGTTCCTGCAAAACCTGCAGCGCCGACCCAGTCGGCAGAAGCACCGAAAACCGCGATATCGGCCCTGTGGCGTCCGGCGCTGCTGCAAGCCTTCGTCAAGCTCGACCCTCGGCAATTGAAGCGTTCGCCAGTGATGCTGGTGGTCGAACTGACGGCGATTTTCACCACCGTGCTGTGCTTCATTCCCGATGCCGATGTACCGGCCTTCGTCGCCGCGCAAATTGCCCTGTGGCTGTGGTTCACCGTGCTGTTCGCCAACTTCGCCGAAGCCTTGGCCGAAGGTCGCGGCAAGGCCCGCGCCGATAGCCTCAAGGCCGGCAGCGAAGGTCTCAGCGCCCGGCGCAAACTGGCCAACGGCAGCTTTCAAGTGGTGCCAGCGGCGAGCCTGCGCAAGGGCGATGTGGTGCGCGTCGAAGCAGGGGAGATGATCCCCGGTGACGGCGAAGTCATCGAAGGCATCGCGGCGGTTAACGAAGCGGCGATCACCGGTGAATCGGCGCCGGTGATTCGCGAATCCGGCGGCGACCGCTCGGCTGTCACCGGCAACACGCGACTGGTTTCCGACTGGCTGCTGGTGCAGATCACCGCCAACCCCGGCGAGTCGACCCTTGACCGCATGATCGCACTGGTCGAAGGCGCCAAACGCCAAAAGACCCCGAACGAAGTCGCGCTGGATATCCTGCTGATCGGCCTGACCCTGATCTTCCTGCTGGTGGTCGTGACGCTGCAACCGTTCGCGCATTTCGCCAATGGCAGCCTGCCGCTGGTGTTTCTGGTAGCGCTGCTGGTTACGCTGATCCCGACCACCATTGGTGGTCTGCTGTCGGCGATCGGTATTGCCGGGATGGATCGTCTGGTGCGCCTCAACGTGATCGCCAAGTCTGGTCGCGCAGTGGAAGCGGCGGGTGATGTACATGTGCTGTTGCTGGACAAGACCGGCACCATCACCTTCGGTAACCGTCGTTGCAGCACGGTGTATGCAGCGCCCGGTGTGAATGGTCGTGAGCTGGCCGAAGGTGCGTTGTTCGCATCCTTGGCCGACGAAACCGCTGAAGGTAAATCCATCGTCGAGTACCTGCGCGGTCTGCATCCGCAACCTGAGCCGGCGCTGGAAACCCTGACCGCCGTGCCGTTCAGCGCGGAAACCCGTTTGTCCGGCGTCGACTATCAGGGCCGTGTCTACCGCAAAGGTGCAGTGGATTCGCTGCTGAGTTTCCTCGGCCAGAAACGCTCGGATCTGGCCCCGGCATTGTCGCGGGAAATCGACAAGATTGCCCAGAGTGGCGGCACCCCGTTGCTGGTCTGCGCCGACGGCAAACTGCTTGGCGCGATCCACCTCAAGGACGTGGTCAAACCGGGCATTCGCGAACGTTTCGCTGAACTGCGCAAACTGGGCATTCGCACCGTGATGGTCACCGGCGACAACCCGCTGACCGCCGCTGCCATCGCCGCTGAGGCGGGCGTCGATGACGTCCTTGCCGAAGCCACCCCGGAGAAAAAACTCGCGCGCATTCGTCACGAGCAGAACGACGGGCGTCTGGTGGCGATGTGCGGCGACGGCGCCAACGATGCCCCGGCGTTGGCCCAGGCTGACGTCGGCATGGCGATGAACGACGGCACACAAGCGGCGCGTGAAGCGGCGAACATGGTCGACCTCGACAGCGACCCGACCAAGCTGCTCGACGTGGTGCAAATCGGCAAGGAATTGCTGGTGACCCGTGGTGCGCTGACGACCTTTTCCATCGCCAACGACGTGGCCAAATACTTTGCGATTCTGCCGGCGCTGTTCGCCTCGATTTATCCGCAACTGGGCGTGCTGAACATCATGCAGCTGACCAGTCCGCAGAGCGCGATTCTCTCGGCGATTGTTTTCAACGCCTTGATTATCGTTGTGCTGATTCCGTTGGCGCTGCGCGGGGTGCGCGTGCAGGCGGCGAGTGCGGCGGCGTTGTTGCGGCGCAATCTGTTGATCTATGGATTGGGCGGGATTCTGGTGCCGTTTGTGGGGATCAAGGCGATCGACATGTTGCTCACGGCGCTGCATCTGGTGTGAGGCTGATATCGCAGCCCCTCACCCTAGCCCTCTCCCGGGGGGAGAGGGGACCGACCGGGGTGATTACGGGATCTGCATCGACCTGAAAGACCGAGCTGAACTCAGGTTTTGAAAAGCATAGAGATCGGCTTCCTTCCTCCTTAGCGACACGGGGGGAGAGGGGACCGACCGGGGTGATTACGGGAGCTGCATCGACCTGAAATACCGAGCTGAACTCAGGTTTTGAAAAGCACAGAGATCGGCTTCCTTCCTCCTTAGCGACACGGGGGGAGAGGGGACCGACCGGGGTGATTACGGGATCTGCATCGACCTGAAAGACTGAGCTGAACTCAGGTTTTAAAAGCACTGATATCGGCTCTCTTTCCCCTCGCGTTTTTAAGGGAGAGGGGAGTGACCGAGTGGTTTATCAGAGTTTCACCGACATGAGATACCGAGCCGAACGCAAGTTTTGAAAAGCACAGAAATCGGCTCCCTTTCCCCCTCGCCCCCTTGGGGGAGAGGGCTGGGGTGAGGGGGAAAAGATCTCCCTGACACCGCACCAAAGTTTGCCCAACGAATTCGAGGATTTTGCAATGTCCACAATGATACGTCCGGCCCTGAGCCTGCTGGTGCTGATGACCCTGGTCACCGGCGTCGCCTATCCACTGGTGGTAACCGGTGTCGCGCAAGTCGCATTTCCCGCGCAAGCCAACGGCAGCCTGGTGCATGACGCCGATGGCAAAGTCCGTGGCTCGTCGCTGATAGCCCAGGATTTTGTCGGCGATGCGTGGTTCCACCCACGTCCCTCCGCCGGTGCCTTCGCGACCGTTTCCAGCAGCGCGAGCAACCTGGCGCCGAGCAATCCGGCACTTGCCACACGGGTGATCGACGACGCCAACAAATTGCAGGTTCCGGGACAAGGTCCAGTGCCGCTGGCGCTACTGACGACTTCTGGCAGCGGCCTCGATCCGCACTTGCCACCGGCGGCAATTGCCTATCAACTGGCGCGTGTCGCGGCAGCGCGAAATGTGCCGGTATCGACTCTTCAGCAACTGCTCGATGCGCATATCGAACAGCCGCTGGTGGGGCCGCCGGTGGTGAATGTGCTTGAGCTGAATATGGCGCTGGAAAAACTGTAGTTCTGTGGTGCTGCCATTCGCGAGCAAGCTCGCTCCCACAGGAGGACGCGTTCCAAATGTGGGAGCGAGCTTGCTCGCGAAGGGGCCATAACGGACACCAAATCAACATCAGCAAGAGAGAGAACATCAAGCATGAGCGACTCCGGCCGCGCCGACGCGCTGTTAGCAGACCTGCCCCGTGACGGCCGTGGCCGGCTCAAGGTTTTTCTCGGCGCCGCCCCCGGTGTCGGCAAGACTTACGCCATGCTCCAGGCCGCACACACGCAACTGCGCCAAGGCGTGAAAGTCATCGCCGGTGTCGTCGAAACCCACGGCCGCGCTGAAACCGAAGCGCTGCTCGGCGGCTTGCCGCAGCAACCCTTGGTACGCTCGGAATACCGTGGCGTGATGCTCGAAGAAATGGACCTCGACGGTCTCCTCGCCGCCAAACCGAAGCTTGTGCTAGTGGATGAACTCGCCCACAGCAACGCCCCCGGCAGCCGCCACGCAAAACGCTGGCAAGACATTCAGGAACTGCTCGCCGCCGGTATCGACGTGTACACCACGGTCAACGTCCAGCACCTGGAAAGCCTCAACGATCAGGTGCGCGGCATCACCGGTGTGCAGGTGCGCGAAACCCTGCCGGACTGGGTGCTGCAAGAAGCCTACGAACTGCTGCTGATCGACCTGCCGCCGCGCGAATTGCTCGAGCGTCTGCGTGAAGGCAAGGTCTACGTGCCGGAGCAGGCGCGCGCGGCGATCGATGCATTCTTCACCCAAACCAACCTCACCGCATTGCGCGAACTGGCGATGCAAACGGCGGCGGCGCAGGTCGACAACGATCTCGCCCAAGGCTATCGCCAGCTCGGTCAGGCTGCCCCGGCGGTACGTGGGCGATTGCTGGTCGGCGTCGATGGTGATGCGCAGGCCGAACGCCTGGTACGGCATGCCAGTCGCGTTGCCCAGCGCCGGCATTTACCGTGGAGTCTGGTGCACGTCGATAACGGCAGTGTGCGCGACGAGCAATCGCGTCTGCGCCTGCAAAGTGCCCAGCAACTGGCCGAACGTCTCGGTGGTGAAGTGGTTTTATTGCGCGCCGGTGAAGTGGCGAAAACCTTGGTCCAGCATGCTGCCGAGCGCCGTGCGAGTCTGGTGTTGGTCGGCCAGTCTCGGCCCAGTTGGCGTCGTCGACTGTTCGGTGGTGGCTTGGCGGCGCGTCTGTTGCGTCAAGCCCACGGACTGGAAATCAACGTCCTCGATAACGATCATGAACACCCGCAGTCGCGCCCGCGAAACCCGCTGACGCTGGTGTGGTTCGACTATGCACTGGCGCTGGTCGCCACCGTGTTGGCCAGTGCTCTGGCGTGGGCGGTGTCGAGTGTGTTGCCGCTGCCGAATATCTCGCTGGTGTTTCTCGCGGCCGTGTTGCTGGTGGCGGTGCGCAGCAGTCTCGGCCCGGCGCTGGCTTGTGCGGCGCTGTCGTTTCTGACCTACGATTTTCTGTTCATTCCACCGAATTTTTCCTTCAGCATTCAGCGCGAAGAAGACGTGTTGACCCTGCTGTTTTTCCTGCTGATGGCGGCACTGACCGGCAATCTTGCCGCGCGTCAGCGGCGGCAATTGCAGGCCCTGCGCGACACTCAGGAGGAGACCAGCGAACTGCTCGATCTGTCGCGCAAACTCACCGCCGCGACCGATCGCCAAGCCGTGGTCAGCGCCGCCGCGCAACACCTCAATGGCTGGAGCGATCTGCAACTGTGCCTGCTCAATCGCGACGGCCAGGGCGGCTGGAAAGTCGAGACCGGCGGGCCGCTGGAGTTTACCGAGTCCGAACGCGCCGCCGCCGACTGGGCCTGGCAACACGACCAACCGGCGGGCATGGGCACCGGCACATTGCCGTTCGGACGCTGGTGGTGGTGGCCGCTGTCGGTCGAGGACGGGCCGCTGGCGCTGCTCGGTGTCTGCGCCAAAGAAGGCCAGACCTTGAGTGGCCAGCGCCGGCGCTTGCTCACCGCATTGAGTCAGCCGCTCGCCCAAGCGCTGGCGCGCGCGCAGTTGGCGGATGATCTGGAAGCCGCGCGCCTGCATGGCGAGACCGAACAATTGCGCAGTGCCTTGCTGGCATCGGTGTCCCATGACTTGCGCACGCCGCTGACCGCCATGCGCGGCAGCATCGACAGCTTGCTGGCTCTCGGCGAAGCGATCCCGCTGGAGGATCGTCGTGAACTGCTCGAAGGCACCCGCGACGAAGCCGAACGCCTCGACCGCTACATTCAGAATCTGCTCGACATGACCCGGCTCGGCCATGGCGCGCTGAAACTTGCGCGAGACTGGGTGTCGCCGGCCGATATCGTCGGCAGTTCGCTCAATCGCCTGCGCGCAGTGCTCGCGCCTTTGCAGGTCAGCACCGATGTGCCGAGTGAATTGCCGCTGCTGTTTGTCCACGCCGCGTTGATCGAACAGGCGCTGGTCAATGTGCTGGAAAACGCTGCACGCTTCTCGCCAACTCACGGACGTTTGCAACTGAATGCGGGCGCGAATGACCAAGAGATTTTCTTCTCGGTCAGCGACGAGGGGCCGGGGATTCCCGAGGACGAGCGGGCGAAGATTTTTGACATGTTCTACACCGCTGCTCGCGGGGATCGCGGCGGCCAGGGCACCGGTCTGGGCCTGGCGATCTGTCAGGGTATGGTCGGTGCACACGGCGGTCGCATCAGTGTTGCCGACGGCATCGACGGACGTGGCACCTGCATCACCTTGCACTTGCCGTTGCAGGCGCAACCGGGGATGGACGATGAAGGCTGAATCCGACTGCGCTACTCTCTTGCCACTCTTTTGTGTTGATGTGAATTCATGAGCCAGACCGCGACCATTTTAGTCATCGACGACGAGCCGCAGATCCGCAAGTTCCTGCGCATCAGCCTCGCTTCCCAAGGCTACAAAGTCCTTGAGGCCGGCACCGGTGCCGAAGGGCTGGCGCAGGCCGCATTGAACAAGCCGGACTTGCTGGTGCTCGACCTGGGGTTGCCGGACATGGATGGTCAGCAAGTGCTGCGCGAGTTTCGCGAATGGGCGACGGCGCCGGTGCTGGTGTTGTCGGTGCGCGCCAGTGAAGGGCAGAAAGTCCAGGCGCTGGATGGCGGCGCCAATGACTACGTGACCAAGCCCTTTGGCATTCAGGAATTTCTCGCGCGAGTCCGCGCCTTGTTGCGTCAGGCACCGGCGGGGGAGGCGCAGCAGGCGGCGTTGAGTTTCGGCCCGTTGACGGTCGATCTAGCCTATCGGCGCGTGTTGCTCGACGGTGTCGAAGTGGCGCTGACCCGCAAGGAATACGCGGTGCTGGCGCAACTGGCGCGGCATCCGGGGCGGGTGATTACCCAGCAGCAATTGCTCAAGGATATCTGGGGGCCGACCCACACCGAGGACAGCCATTATCTGCGGATTGTGGTGGGGCATTTGCGCCAGAAACTCGCGGATGATCCGACGCGGCCGCGGTTTATTGTCACTGAAGCCGGGGTTGGCTATCGGCTGTTGGAATCTGCGGGATAGCTAAAAGATCGCAGCCTTCGGCAGCTCCTACATTGGAATGCGTTCCCCTGTAGGAGCTGCCGAAGGCTGCGATCTTTTGATCTTTATTGCTGCTGCTCACTCTCATACCGATCCAGCGTATCCCGCGCAATCTCCCGTCCCAGCGCGATCAACTCCGGCGCCTTGTAAAACTCGAAAAACCGGCACACCCGCTTCGGCACGTTGATCAGGATATCCGGCGGATACCCGGCGATCTTGTATTGCGCCAGCGAGGTCTGCATCACCTCGAAACTCTGGTTGATCAAATCCAGCAACGACGCCGGCCCGACGTTATCGATGATGAATGAACCGGTCGCCGATTTCGGTGCACCCTCACGCTCGGGCGCGGCGGCCGGTTGCTGGCTCTCCGGCTCGGCGCCTTCCAGCCAAGGGTTGATGTCTGCTGCTTCGGCGCGCAGCGCTTCCTGCTCGAGCCGTAATAATTGTTCGGCCTGTGTTCGGCGGAACGGCATCTTCGACCCCAGCGATCTGATCAGGTTGTCGAAGCGTGAGCGGAATGCAGCGGGGCGCTGGATCACCGGCAATTTGTAGTGACGCTGGTTGGTCGAGTTGAGATTGACCGCAATGATCAGATCGCAGTGGCTCGACACCACCGGCACGATCGGTAACGGGTTGAGAATGCCGCCGTCGACCAGCATGCGATTGCCCTGCATCACCGGGGTGAACAAGCTGGGAATCGCCGCCGAGGCGCGCATCGCCTGATGCAGACAGCCTTCCTGAAACCAGATTTCCTGCTGATTGGTGAGGTCCGCGGCGACGGCGGTGTAGGGGATGCGCAAGTCTTCGATGTTGATCTCGCCGACGATCTTGCGGATCTGGCCGAAGACCTTTTCGCCGCGAATCGCACCGAGGCGAAAACTCACGTCGACCAAGCGCAAGACGTCGAGGTAATCGAGGCTTTCGATCCAGTTCTTGTAAACGTCGAGTTTGCCGGCGGCATAGATCCCGCCGACCACCGCGCCCATCGAACACCCGGCAATACAGGCGATGTCGTAACCGCGTCGTTCGATCTCTTCAATGACGCCGATATGGGCATAGCCCCGGGCGCCACCGGAGCCCAGTACCAGTGCGACTCGTTTTTTCATCCAGCTTCCTCCCGACAAGGTTCCACAATGCACCCATCGCCGGGCCGGCTCAATCGCCGAGGTCGTTGAGTGCGCCGGTGACGTCGTTTTTTCGATACTGCATGACCCTTCAGCGCTATCCTTCTCAGTTGCGCGGTTTCACCTGTCGGCAAGGCACTTTTTCGCAGCCTTACCGTCTTACCTGCACGACTGTTGACCTATTTTGAGGTGTGAGTGATGAAAGCCTGGATCTGTGTGCCGTTGATGGCTCTGGTATTGGCCGGTTGCGCCGGTAAAACCGCTTACCGCGACAGCTGCGGCAGCCAGCTCGACGCGGCCTGGCATGAGCTGGATCTGGCCAAGGCCGAAGGTTTTGCCGGCACCGTCAGCTACTCCAAAGCGTTGTCGCTGCTGACCGCCGCCAAGACCCAGCAACAATTCGAAGGTTTTGAAGGTTGCAGCAAGAAAGCCGAGAAGGCGCGTTTCTACATTCGCGAATCCCGCGCCGGGCGCTAAGCTGCTGACGTGAAGCAAGGAGGCTGCGTTCAGTGGGCGGCAGAGTGTTCTTTAGAGCCATTTGAATCAGGAGCAAGTGATGTCTGCGTTGGTTGACCGGTTGGTGGCTCATGTCCTGAGTCTGGAAGTGCGGTTACTGGCCTGTCAGGCGCGATTGAAGGCCCGTACCGACCCCGAGGCGCTGCACGATCTGCGCACTACGGTGCGGCGCTTGCGCAGCCTTTTGCGGCCATTGCGCGGTTTGCCCGGGGTCGAGCAGTTGGAAGACGCTGCTTCGGCGGTAGGCCAATTGACCACACCATGGCGTGATCGCGAGGTGTTGGCGGCGTATCTGCTCAAGCATGATCAGCCCGAAGCCGCGCAACGGCGCATGGCGCAGATGGCCGAGGCCTATCCGGCGCTGGCGGCGAGTGCCGAAGTGGCTTCGCTGCTGATGATTCTCGACGCTTTCCCGCGATTTCTGCGTGCGTCTCAGCGTCAGGGCTTGCTCAAGGGTTTGGACAAGCGCATCGAAAAGCGCTTGGGCAAGCAATGGCAGAAACTCGACGAGGCGCTGCACGACCCGGCCCACGACCGTCATCGCTTGCGTTTGCTGATCAAACGCGTGCGCTACGGCATCGAAGCTTATCCCGAACTGGACCGCTTGCCCGAAGCGGCGCTGGCGCGGTTGAAGTCAGCCCAAGGCGCGTTGGGTGACTGGCACGATTGCTGGCAGTGGCTGGCAAAGGCCGAGCTTGAAGCGGATCTGCAGCCCTGTGTCGCCACTTGGCAGGCGACCATGATCAAAGCCGAAGCGAAGGCTGATCGCGTGCTGGAAAAACTCAGTTCAGCCTGTTTCAAATAACCTTAGCCCCGCGATATCCCCTGTAAGAGCTGCCGAAGGCTGCGATCTTTTGATCTTGTTGTTAAAAATCAAAATCAAAAGATCGCAGCCTTCGGCAGCTCCTACAGGGTTTGTGTTTGTATTTGAAATACGCTAAGGCCTTTCTGTCAGCCCATTTGACCGGAATAGACGCTGCGGCGCTGTGCAGGTCTGGTTAAGATCCCTGCATTCCTTTCTCGTTTTCTGAGGTTGCCATGCGCTTTAGCGATCTGCTCGAGGCGGTCCGCCGCCAACCGGAACTGACCATTCCTGCCGAATGGGGCCAGGGTCGCGCCAGTTTCGGTGGCCTGGTGGCGGCGCTGCAATACGAAGCCATGCGTGCGCAAGTGCCGGCGGATCGCCCGGTGCGTTCGCTGGCGATCACCTTTGTCGGCCCGGTCGAGCCGGAAGTCCCGGTGCGTTTCGAAGTGGACGTGCTGCGCGAAGGCAAAGCGGTCAGCCAGGTCATGGGCCGGGCGATGCAGAATGGCCAGGTGGTGACCATCGTCCAAGGCAGTTTTGGCGCTTCGCGGCCTTCGGAAGTCGCCGTCGAAGCGTATCCGGCGCCGTCAATGAAACACTGGGACGAATGCCAGGAGTTGCCTTACATCAAAGGCGTGACACCGGAATTCATGCGTCATCTGGCGATGCGCTGGAGTGTCGGTGGGATGCCGTTCACCGGCAATCAATCGCGGTTGATGGGCGGCTGGGTGCGCTTGCGTGGGGATGTCAAAGAAGAACCGGTCAACGAGGCGCATCTGCTGGCCTTGGTGGATGCGTGGCCACCCGCTTTGTTGCCGTATCTGAAGAAACCTGCTCCGGGCAGCACCTTGACCTGGACCATCGAATTCGTTCAGCCGTTACGCGACTTGAGCACGTTGGACTGGTGCCAATACCTGGCCGATATCGAGTACGCCGCCGACGGCTACGGCCATGTCGCCGCCAAGCTGTGGAGCGCAGAAGGGGAGTTGATTGCCATGAGTCGCCAGACCGTCACGATCTTCGCCTGACTCAATGCCGACGGTGGCGCTCACGCCAGGCGCGCCACCAGCCGCCACTGAGAAAGAAGCGCGGAAAGGTCAGAAACTGTTCGACGAGTAACCGCGACACAGCATCTTTACGATCACTGAACGGCTCGGAGGCTTGCGCCTCCAGGCTGTGGCCATGACGCTGCAAACCCAGCGCCGCGATGATGCCAATCACGCCGATGGCGACGCTGGCCAGACTCAGGCTGAACACCCCTGAGACGATCAGCAGAAAGGCGACGATGAACAACGGCACGGCAATCAGGTGCAACACCAGATTAGTCGGGTGTTGATGGTTACCCGGGTACGCGCGCCATTGCCACGCGGGAAGGTTGGGGTGACGTTTGCCCATGTTGCTACTCCTCGATCCATGTTGAACTCATGGTTGAAGAATAGGCCCGGGCAGGGAGGGCGGCGAATCAAGGTTGGCTATTGGCATCATAGTAATGATGGACAAAAAAGATCGCAGCCTTCGGCAGCTCCTACATTGAAATGCGTACACCTGTAGGAGCTGCCGAAGGCTGCGATCTTTTGATCTTCAGAGCTTCAACTGACCTATTGCCTTGCTCAACTCCCCGGCCAACGTCGCCAGCTCATTACTGGTCGTCGCCGAATCCACGGTTTGCTGCACGGTGTTCTCGGTCACATCGCGAATGCTCACCACCGCCCGGTTCATCTCCTCGGCGACCTGACTTTGCTGCTCCGCCGCCACGGCAATCTGCGTATTGCTTTCACGCATCTGCGCCACCGCCCCGGTGATTTCCGCCAGCGCCTCGCCGGCCTCCTGCGCCTGCTGCACGCAGTCGTCGGCCTTGTACGAACTCTCCTGCATGAAATCCACCGCGTCGCGGGTGCCTGCCTGCAACGCCGAGACCATGGTGGTGATCTCGTCGGTCGAGGTCTGCACGCGTTTGGCGAGGTTACGCACTTCATCGGCGACCACGGCAAACCCTCGACCCATTTCACCAGCGCGGGCCGCTTCGATGGCCGCGTTCAGCGCCAGCAGGTTGGTCTGCTCGGCAATGCTGTGAATCACGCTGACCACGCCGTTGATCTTCTGACTGTCCTCGGCCAGCCGTTGAATCATCTCGGCCGTCTGCTGCACGCCGCTGGAGAGCCCGGCAATCGAGTGCTGCACCCGCGCGACCACTTGCTGACCGCTGCCAGCGAGGCCATCGGCGGTCTGCGACAGATCGCGGGTGGCGCCGGCGTGTTGGGCGATGTGATAAACCGTGGCAGTCATTTCGTTGATAGCGGTAGCGGCCTGATCGGTTTCGCTCTGCTGACCGAGCATGCCGTGGCGCACTTCGTTCATGCTCGACGCCAGCCGCGCCGCGCCGACATCCAGTTGCCGTGCGGTGTTGGCCACGGTGGTGACGACGCGCTGGTAACCGGCCTGCATCGCGTTGAACGCATTGGCCATCTGCCCGACCTCATCTTTGCCGGCCAGCGGCACGCGGGCCGAGAGATCGCCGCTTTTCTCAACGTGCAGCATCACGTCTTTCAAGGTGTTCAACTGGCTGAGCAGGAAACGGATCAGCAGTTGCGAGGCACACAGCATGGCGAACATCAGGATGAACACTGCCACAGCGTAATTGGCGAAACGCTCGCTGAACACCTGACTCAGGCTCGGGCCATAGGCAATCACCGCAACCTGCTGGCCATCGGCACGGCTGAACACTTCGGCCCCCATCAATGGGTTGTCGCCGAACAGCGGCAGGTGATTGATTTCGTTCCAGCCGTTGCCGTCGGTGATTTCCAGCAACGGTTGATCGTTCAGGCGTGGTGCTTCGCCACGTTTGAAGGTCAGCACTTGATCGGCCTTAGGCAATGACTGCCCGTCCGGCCAGGCTTTGAGCAGTTGCGCCTGGGCCTGGGCGCTGACTTGGGAGGCGTGACTGCGCGCCTGTTGTTCGAGCTGTACGGCGTACAGCACCAGCAGCAAGGTGGTGACAAAGGCGACTGCGTTGACCGCCCAGAATTTGTATTTCAGCGAGATATTGCTAAGCCAGGCACCCATGGAGGTCTTCTCTGATAGCGGAAACAGTTTTGGCAAGGTGCCATTATTGTGCCGCTATGCAGATATAAAGATCTTGATATGAGTCAACAGACGATGTGGTCCCGCCCTTGTAGGAGTGAGCCTGCTCGCGATGGCGGTTTGTCAGTCGACAAGGATGTCAGCTGATCCACCGCCATCGCGAGCAGGCTCACTCCTACATTGGATTCCGGGTGTGTCAGGGAAGAACGGGCAGGTTATAGAACGCACGGGCACACGCGGTGGTGTGCGCCGCCAGATCTTCCTCGGTTTCGCCACGATGCAACGCCACTTCGCGCAGCACTTCAGTCAGATACGCCGGTTCATTGCGCCCATTCTTTGGCTTCGGTCGCAGGGTGCGTGGCAGCAGGTACGGCGCATCGCTTTCCAGCATCAAGCGTCCACGTTTGATCTCTTTCACCAGCGGATGCAAATGCGTGCCACGGCGCTCATCGCAGATCCAGCCGGTGATGCCGATATGCAGGTCCAGATCGAGATAGCTGAACAAGGCTTTCTGCTCGCCGGTGAAGCAGTGCACCACGGCGGCAGGCAGTTGATCGCGGAAGTTCTTCAGGATCTCCAGCAAACGCTGGCTGGCGTCACGCTCGTGCAGGAACACCGGTAATTGCAGCTCAACAGCCAGGGCCAAGTGTTCTTCGAGGACTTTTTCCTGCTGTGGGCGCGGCGAGAAATCACGGTTGAAATCCAGCCCGCATTCACCCACCGCGACCACGCTGGATTCTTTCAGCAGGCTGCGCAGGCGCCGCGCGCTGTCAGCGTTCCAGTCACTGGCCGAATGCGGGTGAATACCGGCGGTGGCGAACAGCCGCTGGCCACTTTCATCGAGTTGCTGGCACAGCTCCAGGGCCTGCTCGCTACCCTCGACACTGGTGCCGGTCAACACCAGTTGGCAGACTCCGGCGGCATAGGCGCGGTCGAGTACGGCCTGGTGTTTGTCGGCGAAACTGGGGTTGGTCAGGTTGACGCCGATATCGATGAGTTGCATGGTTGCTACCTCGGGCCGAAGGCCGGAAAGCATACCAGAGCTGTAGATTCATAAGAAAAGCCAAGAACTACAACGAGTTATAGCTGTCTGTTGATGCCGCGACGCAGACCAGTTTGGTAGAAGTGCCATTACTGTGCCAGTCTCTCGCACGTTGCCAGCGCTCATGGCGCTCTGTTTTCGTCGGTGATTTCGAACTCGAAGAGATGAAATTACCCCGTATTCTTTCCGGAGAGTGGATGGTTCGTCCCTCGGTTTTGCTGCTGTTGTGTGGATCGTTGCTGCTGCCGATGACGGCGGTTGCGCGCCTGCCCGGGCCGCTGCAAGCCGTGCCGGCCGTCAAGGTGCGCGACCTGTCCGAGATTCGCAGCAGCCGCGTATTGCGCGTGCTGGTCAATCAAAGCCGCAACAGCTCCGGTGAAGTTCAGGGTCAGGCCATCGGCGTCGAATACCATCGCCTGCGTGCCTTCGAGCAATACCTCAATGGCCACGCCCGCGATGGTCAGGAAGTCACCCTCAAGATCATTCCCAAAGCCAAGGATCAATTGCTCGGCGCCTTGCAGCGTGGCGAAGGTGATCTGGTGGCGCCGGGAGAATTGCTTGATCTGCAACCGGGCTATGCCGTGGCCAGCAGCGAACCGATTGCCAGCAACGTGCCGCTGGTATTGGTCGGGATCAAGGGCGAGCGGCGCTACAGCAAAGTCGAGCAGCTTTCCGGCAAAACCCTGGCGTTGCCAACCGGCAGTGCGGCGGGGGAGGCGGTCAGTCAGCTCAATCAGAAACTGGCGTTGCACAAACTGGCGCCGATCAAGATCGAATGGGTCGATCCGACTCTGGCGGTCGAAGACGTGCTGGAGATGGTTCAGGGTGGGATTTTCCATCTGACCATCGTCGAGCAACCCATCGCCGAGCGCTGGGGCAAGATCCTGCCGAAACTGCGATTTGACCGGCAACTGATGATCAGCGAGCCGGGTGAGGAATACTGGTTCGTGCGCCGCGACGCCTCGATGTTGCGCGCAAGCATTGATCGCTTCCTCGGCGGGTACAAGAAACCCTCGAACGAAGATGCAGCGTTTTTGCGCATCTATCGACGCCTGTATCAAGTCCACAATCCGTTGGCCAAAGCCGATCGCCAGCGTCTCGAAAAACTGCGCCCGACTCTGCAGAAGCATGCCGCCGCGCAGAACATCGATTGGCTCAATCTGGCCGCACTGGCGTTCAAGGAATCACGCCTGCAACCCAATGCCCGTAGCGGCAGTGGCCCGACGGGGCTGATGCAGATCACCCCGTCCGCCGCTCAGCGAGTCGGTGTGAACAACATTCAGAATCTCGATGCGAATGTGCAGGCCGGAGCCAAATATCTGGCGATGATCCGCCGCAAGTTCTTCAACAGCCCCAAGCTCAATGAGCGCGAACGTATGGCGTTCACGCTGGCGGCCTACAACATTGGCCCCGAGCGCGTGCAGGGCATGCGCGCCGAGGCCCGGCGGCGCGGGTTGAATCCCAACCAGTGGTTCTTTCAGGTCGAGCGCATCGCTATGGAGCAGGTGGGAATGGGACCGGTCAGCTATGTTAATAGCGTGAACAAGTATTACTTGGCGTTTGACCGGGAGCGGGAGTCGTTGGAGCCCGGGGCGCAAAAAGTCGTCTCACGGAAATGATCTAATAAACTGATTGTTATGGCGGAATATTTGCGCTTTTAACATGAATTTTATTGATTAATATAGCGGCCAACCAACACACATAACTTCTCGCAAAAACAAGGAATGCCCCATGAGCTCTCTGATCAACAAAGTACTGTTCACCCGCGCTGGCTACGGTCTGACCATCCTGCGCATCGCGGTAGGTGTGATTTTCGCGGCGCACGGCTCGCAGAAACTCTTTGGTCTGTTCGGTGGCTACGGCTTGGCCGGCACCGCGCAATGGATGGAAAGTATCGGCCTGACCCCGGGCTACCTGATGGCCTCGCTGGCGGGCGGCACTGAGTTCTTCGCCGGTCTGGCCTTGATCATTGGCCTGCTGGTGCGCCCCGCAGCGCTGGGTCTGGCGTTCCTATCGCTGGTTGCGATTTTTTCGGTACACATCAGCAACGGTTTGTTCATGGCCAACAATGGTTACGAGTTTGCCTTGGCCTTGCTGGCTGGCAGCATCGCGGTACTGATCGAAGGTGCCGGCAAGCTTTCGGTGGATCGCGCCATCGCCGGTTGAAGGCTCTGGCTCAAGGAAAAGGCCCGCATTGTGCGGGCCTTTTTTGTTGCGGCTGATTCTTGACACTGATCGGTCACGTTCTCTAGGATGTTGCCCATGCGCCGATTTAAACAGCTACTTGCGGGGCGCCAGGTGACTTCAACAGTTGCCGTCAGAAGCCGGAACAGGGCTTCGAAATACCGCTAAAGCGCTGGTTCGGTGTTGCCTCTCACCTGCCATGCAGACTTTTGAGGCAGAGACACGACACGATGAATGCACTACGCCCTCCAGCACGTCCCGCGCCGATCACGGCACATATAACCCAGCGCAACCCGAAAATCCTTCTTGGTGGCAAGCATCAGCCGACGCTGTTGCGTTATCTCGATGGCTGGCCACGTCGCAGCGGCGGTCCTGCCGCGTTCCTGATCCAGTTTGTCGAAGACGGCGAGTCGCTGGCGCGTTTTGCCAGTGACAGTTTTGATCTGGCGGTGATTCAGGCGCCAAGTGCGGAAGATGCGCCGGAGATGATCAAGCAACTGACCCGCGTGGCGCGCCAGGGTTTGATCACTCGCCGTTGATACGCTTTACGGATAGTCGATAGCGACGATGTAAACGAACTGCTCACCCGTCGGTGTCTGCACCCGGACTTCTGCATCCAGCGCCTTGCCGATCAAGGCGCGGGCCAGGGGCGAGTCGATGCTGATCAGGCCCAGTTTCAGATCCAGTTCATCCGGGCCGACGATGCGGTAGCGCGATTGCTTGCCGTCTTCGTCTTCGATAGTCACCCACGCGCCGAAGTAGACCTTGTTCGGGTCACTGGGTTTTTCACTGACGACTTTCAATGCTTCCAGGCGTTTGGTGAGAAAACGCACGCGACTGTCGATCTCGCGCAGCATTTTCTTGCCGTAAGTGTATTCGGCGTTTTCCGAGCGATCACCCTGAGCCGCCGCCTCGCTGACCGATTGCGTCACTTGCGGGCGGCGCACATGCCACAACTCATGGAATTCGGCGCGCATCCGCGCTTCACCCTCTGGGGTGATCAGCGCGGTGCCGGCGGGGCGTGGCGGGCGATAACGGCTCATGGCAACTTCTTGTGATTAAGACCGCTTGAGTCTATCAACCCTCGCGCAACACTGTCAGTGGACTTGCGTTGAGCGCCCGGCGCGTACCGAAAACGCCGGCACCACCAATCAGCGCAGCGCCAATCAACGGCAGCACCAACAACCACGGATGTGGATGCCATGGCAGATCGAACGCGTAGCGATACAGCACCAGGCTCACCACTTCCGAACCGATCGCCGCGAGCAAACCGCTGACCGCGCCGAGTAAACCGAACTCGATGCGCCGCGCCTTGATCAGCAACTGCCGCTCCGCACCCAGCGCACGCAACAGCGCGCCTTGGCGAATGCGTTCATCGAGCGTCGCCTGCAAGCCGGAAAACAGCACAGCCATCCCCGCCGCCAAAACAAACAACAACACATATTCCACGGCCAGGGTGACTTGGGCGAGGATGCTGCGCAGTTGTTCCAGCAGCGCTTCGACCTGAAGAATGGTCACCGCCGGGAAGGTTCGCGACAGTTCGACGATCTGCTGATCATGACCGGGCGCCAGATAGAAACTGGTCAGGTAAGTTGCTGGCAGATCCTTCAAGGTGCCGGGCTGGAAGATCATGAAAAAGTTCGGCTGGAAGTTGTCCCAGTTGATCTCGCGCAGGCTGGTGACCTTCGCTTCACGATTGACCCCACCGACACTGAACACCATGTGATCGCCGAGTTTGAGCTTGAGGCTTTCGGCGACTTTGCCTTCCACCGATACGCCGGGAACATCGTCGGTCGGCTGATCTTTCCACCACTCGCCGGCGGTGAGCTTGTTGCCCGCCGGTAAATCCGCCGCCCAGGTCAGGCTCAGGTCACGCTGCACAGCACGGTCGCCGGCAGAATCCTTGCTGACAATTTGCTGTACGGCTTCGCCGTTGATGCTGATCAGCCGTCCCGGTACCACCGGATACAGTGGCGCTGCTTGCGCAGACACTTTGATCAGGTGCTCGGTGAAAGCCTGTTTTTCCGCCGGCAAGATATTCAGGGCGAAGTAGTTCGGCGCATTTTTCGGCAATTGGTTTTGCCAGGTGTCGAGCAGTTCGCCACGCAGCAGGGCGATCAAGGCCATCGACAGCAGAATCAGGCCGAATGCCAGCGACTGACCAGCCGCTGCCAAGGGATGGCGCAGCAACTGGCCCAGACCCAACCGCCACGGCAGCGAAGCACGGGCGAGCATCCGCCGCAGGCTTTGCAGCAGTAACAACAGCAGACCGCCCAAGACCAACGCGGCGACTACGCCACCGCCGAGCAAAGCGAACGTCAGCAGTAGATCCAGACTCAGGCGCCACATGATCAGGCCGAGCGCACCCAAGGCTGCGCCGTAAACCATCCAGGTACTCGACGGAATCGGCAGCATGTCGCGGCGCAGTACACGCAACGGCGGCACGCGGCCCAGCGCAGCGAGCGGCGGTAAGGCAAAACCGGCCAGCGCCACTAACCCGGTGCCGATCCCGGCGACGGCTGGAAACAGAGCGCCCGGCGGGACGTCGGTTGGCAGCAAGTCATGGAGCAGGGCGAACAAGCCCAGCTGCGCGAGCCAGCCGAGCAATGCGCCACTGAGTGCGGCGAGCAGGCCGAGCACGGTCAGCTGCAAGCTGAACAGCACCATGGTTTCCCGTCGCGACAATCCGAGGCAGCGCAGCAAGGCACTCGCGTCGAAGCGCCGACTGGCGAAACGGTTGGCCGACAACGCCACCGCGACTCCGGCCAGCAGCACGGCGACCAGACTGGCCATGTTCAGATAACGCTCGGCTTTGCCCAGTGCACCACCAATCTGTCGGTTGCCATCGCGGGCATCCTGAATCCGCTGGTTCGCAGCGAGCCCGGGTTTGATCAGTTGCCGGTAGGTTTCCAGCGCCTGCGGTTCACCGCGCCACAGTTCGCGGTAACTCACGCGGCTGCCGGGTTGCACGACGCTGGTGGCGGCGAGGTCGTCGAGGTTGATCATGACCCGTGGCGTGAGGCTATAGAAGTTGCCGGCGCGATCCGGTTCATACGTCAGCACGCGGGTCATTTTCAATGTCTTCATGCCGACATCGATGCTGTCGCCGATCTTCAGATCCAGCGCCGTCAGCAGGCGTGCTTCGACCCAGGCTTCACCGGGTTGCGGTTCGCCGCCGGTTTCTTCGGCGGCGAACGGGGCAGGTGCGCTCTTCAGTTCACCGCGTAGCGGATAGGCGCGGTCGACGGCTTTGATGCTCGACAGCTGAATGCCATTGTCGGTGGCGATGACGCTGGAAAACTCCACCACTTGCGCATGCTCCAGGCGCAGTTCGGTGCCACTGCGAATCTGTTCTTCACGGGCCGGAGAGCTGCCTTCGAGAACCAGATCGGCACCCAGAAACTCGGTCGCGCGGAGCATCATGGCGCCGTTCAGGCGGGCGCCGAAATAGCCGATGGCGGTACTCGCCGCCACTGCCACGACCAAAGCGAAGAACAACACGCGCAATTCGCCGGCGCGGGCATCGCGCATGAGTTGGCGCAGGGCGAGGCTGAACAGACGCAACAGCGGCAAACGTGCCATCAAGGCTCCAGAGGGGCGACCAACAGCCCGGCTTCAAGACGGATCAGGCGCCGGCAGCGATGGGCCAGGCGTTCGTCGTGGGTCACCAGCACCAGCGTGGTGCCGCGTTCCTTGTTCAATTCGAAGAGCAAATCGCTGATGCGCTCGCCGGTGTGGCTGTCGAGGTTGCCGGTCGGTTCGTCGGCGAACAGCACATCAGGCTCGGCAGCAAAGGCGCGGGCGATTGCCACACGCTGTTGCTCACCACCGGAGAGTTGGCGTGGCGAGTGCGTCAGACGCTGGCCAAGGCCGACGCGCTGGAGCAATTGCGTCGCCCGTTCACGGGCGTCTTTGCGGCCATCGAGTTCCAGTGGCAGCATGACGTTTTCCAGCGCGTTGAGGCTGTCGAGCAACTGGAACGACTGGAAAACGAAACCCACGTGCTCGGCACGAATGCGTGCGCGCTGGTCTTCGTCGAGATTGCTCAAGCCCTGGCCGGCGAGAATGACTTCGCCGCTGCTCGGCAGGTCGAGGCCGGCGAGCAGGCCGAGGAGGGTGGATTTACCGGAACCGGACGCGCCGACGATGGCCAGGCTGTCGCCCTTGTTCAGTTCCAGGCTGAGTTCGTGCAGGATAGTCAGTTC
>Ga0213823_1000320_pt1 | contig 46183 bp, 54 predicted proteins | sample MC6MC0907MG_FD_179887 | JGI IMG/M metagenome (GOLD analysis project Ga0213823, IMG submission 179887) | Enriched soil aggregate microbial communities from Iowa State University, Ames, United States - MC6-MC0907-MG | ecosystem: Environmental > Terrestrial > Soil > Unclassified | place: USA: Iowa...
TCATTTGGATACCACCTACAAAAGTCTTGTTAAGACAATTATAAAATAAAAAGGCAGTTAAAAGTTGATTAAATCAATCTTCAACTGCCTGATACGAGGAATTTTTCAGTGCCCTCCGCAAGGCGCCGAGGAGGCTCACCGCCCGCCCCGCGGAAAGCGAGCATCCTGGAGCGGAAATCAACCACGTCTCTTTTTAGTTAAATAGCAACAAAGTTTACGAAAACAGCCTTTTTATTTTATGAAATATACTATTAAGAAAAGAAAATTTTGAAAATAGTTAAACTGATTTTTCCATTTTTTCTAAAAAAGAAGTATAATATTTTGTAAGAAACTTAAATTATATCGATAGAATAAAGGTGTGATTTAGATATGAACAAGTGGCTTCGAAAATCGTTGTTTATTATGGTTTCAATTTTAACATTCGGTCTTGTAACGCCAACACAATTAATGAACTCGGTAAATGCTGAGAATCTTCAAGATCGAGATGCCTTTGAAGCTACTGCGGCAGAAAATAGTTTCACCCAAAAGAATAGATTTATAGAAGAATCAGAGTTTAACAGAGATCAGTTTATGGAAGAGCTAATGGAGCAGGCAGAAATTCAGTCCTATCAAAAATTTGGTACAAGAATTAAGCCAGTGATTGAAAATGAATTTCGAGAAATTATTTTGCCGAATATTGAAAAAGCACTAGATGAAACAGCTTCCCAGTTTCCAGAGGAGGATGTTAAAAATTTAACGATCACCGAACAGCCTAGCGCTGGACATTCCGAGAAAATATTTAATATAAAAAATGGTGAAACAGGAAAAGATATCTTACGTTTCCATGTACGACGGGATAATCCACCAAAAGAAGGATACTGGTTTAATTTTCATTACCATACCTACCATGATGATTTCCAAAGTCATCATGATCTTGGATCGATTTATTGGGATAAAAATACACCGCCAAAATGGATGAGTTAGCGGTGTGATTTGTGAATTGGCAACGAAAAAATTTATTATAATAAAATGAAACCTTTTTAAGAGAAGCTCGTAAATAGACTATTAACAAAATTGGAGGAATGAAAAAATGGCAGTTAGTTTATCAAAAGGTCAAAAAGTTGATTTAACAAAAACAAATCCAGGGCTGACGAATGTTGTTGTTGGACTTGGCTGGGACACAAATAAATATGATGGCGGACATGATTTTGACTTAGATTCATCCGTATTTCTATTGGGGGAAAATGGAAAAGTATCGAATGAAGCGGACTTTGTTTTTTACAATAATCCCCAAGGAGCGAATGGTTCTGTCGTACATACCGGAGACAATCGCACAGGTGCTGGTGATGGTGATGATGAACAAGTAAAAATTAACCTAACATCGGTTCCAGCAAACGTTCAGCGGATTGCTTTTACCATTACCATCCATGAGGCTGATAGTAGAAATCAAAACTTTGGCCAAGTTTCAAATGCATACGCAAGGATCTTCAATGAAGCTACAGGTGAAGAACTTATTCGTTATGACCTAGGTGAAGACTTCTCAATTGAAACAGCGATTGTGGTCGGCGAATTGTATCGTCATAATGGGGAATGGAAATTCAGTGCGATTGGCAGTGGTTATCAAGGCGGGTTAGCTGCATTAGCAACGGACTTTGGTTTATCAATTGCTTAATAAATAGAAAATATTAAGACCCACTCGAATGGGTCTTTTTATAAGAAAACTCGCCGATTGGCAAGCACCAAAAGGCGAAGACAGAGGCAGGGTTCATCGAAAAGCACAGCTTTTCGACTGCGATGCATATGCTTCGAAGCTTTCCTTAGTGAACCCATACCTGATAGGAAAGTTATACTTTCCTATTAAGAAAAAATGGAGACAATCTAGGAGGAATACTATTAATGTCGGTTTTACAACATATTTTGGATACTTATGCCCAGTTTTTCAATTGGGAAATGTGGGTAGAAGTGTTATCAGACCCTGTAAGCTGGGGGCTGATTGGTACCCTAGTCATTCTAGAAGGCTTACTTTCTGCCGATAATGCTCTTGTGTTGGCGGTAATGGTTAAACATTTGCCACCAAAAAAACGGAAGAAAGCCCTTTTCTATGGCTTATTAGGTGCCTATATTTTCCGATTTATTGCGATTGGTATAGGAGTTTTCCTCATCAAACTTTGGTGGGTAAAAATATTAGGAGCAGGGTACCTTGCCTGGTTGTCCATTAAGTACTTCATGGACAAACGAAAAGAAGCCGAAAATGGTGATGAAGAAGCAGAAGGAATGAATCAAAGCGGATTGCTGATTCGATTATTTGGAACCTTCTGGGGTACAGTTGTAGCCGTCGAATTGATGGATGTTGCGTTCTCTGTTGACAGCGTTCTTGCAGCCTTTGGTGTTAGTGAAGAGATTTGGGTTTTATTAATCGGCGGTATGCTGGGTGTGTTAATGATGCGTGGTGTTGCAGGTGTATTCCTGACCTTAATCGATCGTGTGCCTGAGCTAGAAACAACAGCCTATATATTAATCCTAATCATTGCCGCTAAAATGCTTCTTGCTGTAGGTGGAATCGATATGGGACATGTAACATTCTTTATCATTCTATTAGTGACATTTGCAGCTACCTTTGTTATTCACTTTATGAATAAGAAAAAGGAAGGAAGCAAAGAAACCAATTAATAATAGTTTACAAAAAATGGGGAGCTGACGAGAGTCCGTCTCCTCTATTTTTTAGCCGAAAGATAGTCATTTCCTACCACTTTTAAAAGAGGAGAAACTGTTTATGGAGTTTTTTACATATTTTTATGAGGATGAAATTGAGCGGTATTTCTTTCAAACACCGCAAACATTTACGAAGTATTCAAACCGTGAGCTTTTGTCATATGGTTTAGGTGCTACACTCTACATGCCTGCTACCCGACCAAATATCCACCAGGATATTCTTTCTAAGAAACACGAAGGTTTAACCTCCCTTGTCATTGATTTGGAAGATGCTATTGGCGATAAGGAAGTTCATAAAGCCGAAGCACGTATTATCTTGGAATTGTTAAATTTATACGAAGAAGTAAAAAAAGGATTTTTAAGTTTTGTCGATTTACCGCTAATGTTTATCCGGATTCGCAGCCACGAGCAATTGAAACGGCTGACTGAACAATTAGAGGACGCCACTAATCTCCTGACAGGGGTAGTTCTGCCAAAGTTTAGCGCCGAAAATGGTGAAGAATTATTAGAATTGGTTCGCCAGATTCACTCGGAGGAGCATCCATTTTATGCAATGCCAATCTTAGAATCAGCAAGTGTGATCCAGAAAGAAACCAGAATGGAAGAGTTGATGAAAATTAAGCATCTTCTTGATCTGTATAAGGATCATATTCTGAATGTTAGGATAGGGGCGACGGACTTTTGCGGCTTATATGGGATCCGTAGGAGTGCGGACACAACTGTATATGAGATTGCTGTTTTAAGAGATTGTATTTCAGACATTATCAATGTCTTCCAACGGTTTGATAGTCCATATGTAGTATCTGGTCCTGTATGGGAATATTTTTCTACAAATAAAAGGATGTTAAAGCCACAGCTTCGGCAAACTCCTTTTCGCGAACGGTATGGGGATGAAGGGTTGAAATGGAGAGCAAAATTAATTGACGAAAATATGGATGGATTGTTCCGTGAGATCCTGATGGATATTGCCAATGGTTTAACAGGAAAGACAATTATTCATCCTTCACATATTAAAATTGTTCAAGCCCTAAATGTAGTTTCCTATGAGGAATACAATGATGCCTGCAATATCGTAAAAGCGGCTACTGGGGATATAGGAGTTATGAAGAGTAAGTTTGCGAATAAAATGAATGAAATTAAGCCCCATTATTATTGGGCTAAGAAAATTCTCTTAAAATCACAGCTTTACGGGGTGTTACATGAAGAATTCACAAACATCGACCTTATTAAAAAAGAAGTATACGTTTAATATCCTTGATTCCATTGAAACGGAGATAGAGATAGCAGCAAATCCGTTTGATTTATCAATTAAAGAGCTATTTATGATGGCAGCACGAATTAATAAAAAGCGCTCGTTTTTGTTTGTCAGTAAAGTGTTAGGCAAGCATTTGCCGATTGATCCAAATAAAGGGCTGTTAACAGCAGCCCTTTTAGCTTCCAGATATGTAGATACTATTAAGGGCTTGGACTGTATAGAGAAGGAAAGTCTGTTATCCACATTTCATGGAAGTGGTTCCTTTACCGCCCATGCCTTTATTCCTACTGCCATTAATCCGGTAATAATTGGTTTTGCTGAAACGGCCACCGCTCTCGGACATGCCTTCTTTGATTGTTTTCAAGCTGCCGAGTACTTCCACACTACGAGGGAAGAACTCATGAATGAAAATCCGGAAATAACCTTTGAAGAAGAGCATTCCCATGCTACATCGCACCGATGTTATATTCCATTAGACATGATTCAAAATGAACGTGAAATCATTCTGGTAGACGATGAAATGACAACTGGAAAAACTGCGTTAAACATCATCCAATCTATTCATGCTAAATTTCCAAGGAGGGAATATACAGTAGTCAGTATTTTGGATTGGCGTTCACACGAACATAAACAAAACTTTTCACAACTAGAGCAATTACTTGGCATAAAAATAAATGTAGTCAGCCTGTTATCTGGTCATGTACAGGTGCGGCAAATAAAAGAAATTGAGAAACAATCTGAAAAAAATGAATCGTACGACCTTTGGGTGCCGGCAGTAGAAATCGTGCAGCTTTCCTCCTTCTTTACCGCCACCGTTTTTTTTTCTGCTAACCTTGAAAACAAGGCAGGATTTATTGTAGGAACTGGACGGTTCGGCTTGCGGAGCATCGAAAATTCTTATCTACATAAAAGAGTTTCTGCCTCTGCCAAGTTTTTAAAGGAAAAAAGAACCGGGGAAAAAACACTCTGCCTTGGTACAGGTGAGTTTATGTACCTGCCAATGAAAATCGCTTCAGAAATGGGCAGTGGTGTCTCTTATCAATCAACTACAAGAAGCCCAATCTATATCCAAAACAAAGAAGGATATGGGGCAAGATTTGGGATGAACTTTCCAAATCCTGAGGATCATGTGGTTTCTCACTTTGTTTATAATATTCCACCAGGTCATTACGATGAATTATTTATCTTTTTCGAAAGAGAAGTAGAACTTGAGAAGCTAGAGCCAATGCTGAAAGAACTAAGGAAAGCAGCAATTAAATCAATAAAGATTGTCTTTTTTTCAAAGGTCAGAGGTGAATAACATGCAAAAAGCAGACAACAAACCGGCAAATATCGGAAGCTATCATGATGACGATGTGCTTTTTTTATTAAAGGATTTAAGTGAGGTAAAGCTGGAAGATTCCGCTATTAATCGGGAATCGAAGATCCAATCGGGAGGACATTATAGTGAATCCTTGCCGATTGAGTACCATCCGCCAAAAGAGTATGTGGATTTATTCTGGAAAACACTGCATGAATACAAACAAAAAGTGGCTTTGTGTGTAGGGATTGTCGCAGAACAAATCTACCAATTAAAAGGGAATAACGCCACCCTTGTTTCACTGGCACGGGCAGGTACACCGGTAGGGATATTAATCAAAAGATATATTAAAATGCGTTACAACGTTACTTTACCGCATTATAGCGTTTCTATCATCCGTGATCGCGGGATTGACGAGAATGCAATTCATTATATTTGCAGTAAGCATCCTGATGGTAACATTCAATTTGTTGACGGCTGGACAGGCAAAGGGGCGATCTCAATTGAATTAACAAAGGCCTGTAAGGACTTTGAACAAAAATTCGGGATACCGCTGGATGACACACTTGCTGTCATTGCAGACCCCGGTTACTGTACCACCTTATTTGGTACAAGAGAGGATTTTTTAATTCCAAGTGCTTGTTTAAACTCTACTGTTTCAGGGCTCGTGAGCCGGACGGTTTTAAATGATACATATATTGGAAAACATGATTTTCATGGTGCTAAATATTACCGAAATTTGTTTGCTGAGGATGTATCAAATGAATTTATTGATGTAATTACTAGTGAGTTTGCGACTATATGGGATGTGGCATCGGCAACTGCGTCACAAAATAATCATGCTAAAATTGAAACAGGGTTTCTAGGGATGGCGGATGTAAAGAAAATACAAGAAGTATATGCGATTGAAAGTACACATTATATTAAGCCTGGAGTGGGAGAGACTACGAGGGTGCTTCTTCGCAGGGTTCCTTGGAAGATTTTAATGCGTGACCCTTTAAGTCCCTTTGTTAAACATATCCTCATGCTTGCAGAAGAAAAGGGTGTCGAAGTAGTGAATTATCCTGATATGAAGTATTTATGCTGCGGCTTGATTAAATCGGTGAAGGAGATGCAAAAATGATTTTTGCATCTGACCTTGACCGCACATTGATGTATTCTAGCAGAGCAATCGAAGAGCTTGGAGAACCAAAAGAATCCTCACTCAAACCCGTTGAACAAAAGGATGGCCGCTGGGTGGGCTATATGACAGAAACAGCCTATCATAAGTTAAAAGAGCTTTCTCTTCAAAGTTTATTCGTACCGGTAACAACGAGGACAACCGAACAATTTAATCGATTCGTCATTTTTGAGCAGGAGATTCCGATTAAATATGCAATTACATCAAATGGTGCCACTATTCTCTATCGAGGAGTCCCGCTGGAGGAATGGTCGAATCATATACATAATCGTATGCACACAGAGTCGGTTACCCAAGCTGAATTGTCAGCATGTATGCAACGGGAAGGTTTTCACTTTGATGGGGTAATGAAACATGCAGAGAATCTGTTTTTCTATTACATATTAAATTGCCTGCCAACTGCTTCCGAAAAAGACTCGATTAATGATTTTGCTGCAAAATATGGATGGAGGATTTCCTTACAAGGAAGAAAGCTTTACTTTATACCGCAGGCTATTAGTAAAGGAAGCGCACTTGAATATATTTGTAACCATGAAGGGGTGGAAGCGATTGCAGGTGCAGGAGACTCCGTCCTCGATTGGGACTTTCTGCAGAACTGCCAATATCGATTCGTTCCAAACCACGGAGAACTTGCAAAAGAGCTAGCAAGGGTGTCAGGTACAAATAACCATATTCTTACAAAAAGTCATGGTGTAACTGCAGGAGAAGAGATTCTCTATCAGTTTCTAAAACTAATACCACTCAAAATCTAACTGTTTTCCTTGAATCGACTAAATAGAAAATAGTAAAGGCAAGAAAATAAACTATAGCTAGCAAAAAAGAATAGTATGGACATGGCTAATGAATTTATTGCAGGGGAAAGCAGCATCGTAAAGATAAGACTGAATACAAATAAATCCAGATAGACAAAATGATCTGAAACCATCACTTCCATAAGAGTATTTAATTCCTCACGAACGTGTTCGATTTTTGGCCGCTTATATAAAAATCTCATTCAAGTCACCTACTTTAATGTCGTATTCAATAGTATGTAGGGACAAGGGTAAAGGTGAAAAATGAGGAAACGGCCAAAAATGTTGAAACATTTTTTCATGACTTTCGTATAAACAAATGAACCTATTAATTAACTGTGTTATGATGATAAGGAAACCTTACATAATTTACTAAACGTAAAAGAAAGCTTTCGCTTTTAGAGGGAAGGGATTATGAATGTATCCACCATTAAATCAGTTGAACGTCCGTCCTATAGGCTCCCTCTCATATGAAAATTGGCACGGCTTGCTAGCAAAAACGCTGCCGGATCGGCCGAATTATTCTGTAGAAAATGGGGCTATTCAAATTGGGCAAATCCTTGGGAAGTTTCTCGGAATACCAATTGACACGGATGAATATTATAACCAGTTATTTGATTACGTCAATAATAAGGAATGGAATCTACAGCTTCTAAGTGAGGAGTCACTTGATAAAACCATCAATAACGCCCACTTCCAATCCATTCAAAGAGTGATCAATATTAATAATGAACAGAAGTTGTCCATCAATAGGTTCACAGCATTTCTCGATGGAGAGCAGCTTTTGTTGAAGTCAAGCGTGCCTGTAATCCATCGAAAGCTAAGAGAAGCGATGATTGCCACACTTGAATTGTTTTCAAAGCTTGAGCATGCTGGGCTAAAAAATCATGAACTAAGGCGGATTCTCGTGGATCTTGTTAAGTGGTCTATTAACCATTTACAGCCACAATTGGAGTATGCCGACCCGCAAAAAGCGATGCCGAAATTTTTGTGGTATGGAGAATTTAAGAAAAGCCATCAATATTTTTTATATTATTTAATAAAGCTTGGGTGTGACATTGTCATCTTCCATCCAGAGGGCAACGATCTGTTAGCGGGACTGATGGACGAACCAATATTCACTCATCAATTCCAAAATAAACAGCCTACTGAGCCGTTTCCTACAGAAAAGCGCAGCAGGAAAACCACAGTTGCTTATCGGGCGTCAAAAGAGATTGAGACTATTTTAAACCAGGAAGGTTCCGGGCTCTACAAACCATGGCAATTAAGGGATTACACGCCTTCCTCGATTACATTGAAAACGACCTATGATGAGCTATTTATTCTTAGTAAAGAAATTGCGATGATTCGTCCGGATTTTGAGGTCGGGAACGGACAAGTTAAAATCCCTTCGATTTTCGCCAAAGTACAGGGCGTAAGTAAAAATCGTAAAGAATACTGGGATCGACTGCAATATCTTAATCAATTGGAACATAGTTTATTGATTCGAAAGCTTCCATATACGATTCCAAGCAACAGTGATTTTCGCTTTCATTACCGAAACGCAATTGGCAAGGATGGCTTAATTGTTCCTGACAAAATAATGCAATCACACTATTGGCCATATTCTTTTTTAGCAACAGGCCTGCAAAAAGGGATCGCCAATGCTGTTAGGAGAATCTGTGAAAAACCGGGTTTAAAGCCTTTGCCGATAGAAGGTCCTGAAGATGTAAAAATATTTCTGTTTACACAGGCAATGTTTATGCCCAAAAATATCATTCAATTAATGGAAAGGTTTGATTATTCCCAGGATGTTCCGAAATTAATCATATACAACAACGAAGCAACTGGACCTCTTTCAAGATCTGATGCGGCATTGCTGCTGCTTCTTAATCAATTTGGAATTGATATCATCCTTTATAATCCTCCCGGACATAATGATATCGAAAATTATCTTGATGAAAGATTATTTGATAAGCACTGGCTTGATGATGTTGTATTTGATCTAGAATTCAAAGAGCCATCACTTTTCAAAAAAGGGCTTTTTCAAGGAATCTTAAAAAATTTAAGGGGAGATTAACAAGTGAATTTAACGCCAAATCCATCCAGCGATTTAACACCTGCAAATGCTGAGGATGTCCTTACGGAAACAAAAGTATCAGATATAAAACTTGCACTACGCAAAGAACCAGAAATTCAAAATTTAGCCCGCACGATTGATGAACGCGACCAAATTCAAATATTGGAGTTTGGGAAAGAGCCGGCCGTACAAATTTCCCGTTTTTCCGATCAAATCTTAAGTAATATGCGGACGACGAAAGTGGAAGATTCGGGTGAGCTGCTTAAACATCTTGGCCGTATCATGGATAAATTTGATGCGAAGGACTTCCAAAAGACTTCAGGTGGCATTTTCGGAAAGCTCTTTAAAAAGGGCGAGAAAATGGTAGAAAAGCTATTCGGGAAGTACCAGACGATGGGGTCCGAAATTGATAAAGTATATGTAGAAATTTCAAAGTATCAGCATGAAATGGTCGATGCGACCAATATGCTCGAGCAAATGTATGAACAAAACTACCAATACTATTTGACGCTTGAAAAATATGTTGTTGCTGGCGAATTAAAGGTAGAGGACCTGAAAAATATTCAGCTGCCACAGCTGGAAAATCGTGTGGCTTCAGGTGATCAGCTTGCCTCTATGCAGTTGGACTCATTAAAGAATGCGATTGAACTTCTTGAGCAGAGAATTTATGATTTAGAAATGGCCAAAATGGTTTCCTTGCAGACAGCGCCGCAAATTCGTTTATTGCAAAGAGGGAATACAAAGCTTATTGGGAAAATCAATTCTGCTTTTGTTACCACGATCCCTATATTTAAAAATGGCTTAATTCAAGCAGTTGCAGCAAAAAGACAAAAGCTTGTTGCTGATTCCATGAGTGAGCTTGATCGCAGAACAAATGAAATGCTATTAAAAAATGCCCAGAACATCTCGCAGCAAAGCACTGATATCGCAAGGCTTGCCGGAGGTCCAAGCATTAAAATCGAGACGATTGAAGAATCATGGAATATTATCATCAAAGGAATGCAGGAAACGAGAGCGATTGAAGAAGAAAATAAACGGATGCGCATTGAGGGCACAAAACGTTTAGAACAGCTGCAAGACAATTTTAAAAAATTGAAACAATCATAGTTACTATATTGTTAAAATACCAATAAAAATTTCTTAATTGGAGTGATTGGAATGGCGATTAATTTGCAAAAAGGACAACGAGTTGATTTAACAAAGAGTAATCCTGGATTATCCAAAATCATGGTAGGCTTGGGCTGGGATCCAGTAAAAAACGCAGGGGGCGGCGGCATGTTCGGCGGTTTATTCGGCGGCGGCGGGGGAGCTAACATTGATTGTGACGCTTCCGTGATTATGTTAGGTGCTAATGACAGGCTGCAAAACAATAAAGATGTAATTTATTTCGGAAACCTAAGAAGTAATGACGGCAGTGTCCAGCACTCAGGAGATAACCTAACTGGTGATGGAGATGGCGATGACGAGCAAATTATGGTTGATTTAAGTAAAGTACCGTCCAATATCCAAAAGCTTGTTTTCGTTGTAAATATCTACGATTGTATAAAAAGAAAACAGCATTTTGGTATGATTCAAAATGCATTTATCAGAATTGTGAATCCAAGTAACAATCAAGAGTTAATCCACTACAACTTATCCGATAATTATAGCGGGTCAACATGCCTTGTGACAGGTGAAATTTATCGCCATGGTAATGATTGGAAGTTTGCGGCAATCGGCAGCGGTACCAATTCAGCCAGCTTAAGTGAAGTAGTTCGTTCGTATAGTTAAATAAGAAAAGAGAATTACATTAGCTGCTGGGCTCTCCTCGAAAAAGCTAACGCTTTTCCTTCGTGCGAGGTAACGCTTCCGAAGCTTTTGCTTATGGAGCTGGACATTTCTAAAAGTCCATAATCAATTTTTTAATACATAAAAAGGCTCGTAATGAGGTGATCTATTTGGGTATTAACTTAGCAAAAGGACAAAGAATTGATTTAACCAAAACAAATCCCGGGTTAACAAAGGTCATTGCAGGCCTAGGCTGGGACACGAACCGTTACCACGGCGGTCATGACTTTGACTTGGATGCCTCCGCTTTTTTAACAGATGTAAACAGCAGGGTGATCCAGGATTCCGATTTTATCTTTTATAATAATTTAGTCCACTCCTCAGGAGCGGTCGAACATACTGGGGATAATCGGACAGGCGAAGGGGACGGCGATGACGAACAAATCAAAATTGACTTCAGTAAAGTCCCATCCCATGTACATCGGATCGCAATTACGGTAACGATACATGATGCAGAAGCAAGAAACCAAAATTTTGGTCAAGTCTCTAACGCATTTGTTCGTCTTGTTGATGAAGAAACGGATCGCGAAGTCTTAAGGTTCGACCTTGGCGAAGATTTTTCAGTTGAGACGGCTGTCGTCATTTGCGAGCTTTACCGCCATAATGGTGATTGGAAATTCAACGCTGTCGGTAGCGGCTTCGCAGGAGGCTTAGCTGCCCTTTGCCGGAACTTTGGTTTAGAAGTTTAAATTTTTTTAAGAAGCTGCCGAATTCGGTGGCTTCTATTTTTGTATTATTTTCCATTATTACCGTGAATGTTCTAATCTTTCTGACTTTCTTCCATGATATAATTCTATTTATTATATACAAAAATGGGGAATTTCTATGCGGAAATGGGTCGTTACTTTTTTAATGGCTAGTTTGTTTGTATCATCCATTACAACATCACGGGCTTCTTTTGATGGCATCATGTTGGGAAATTACCCTTTTAACTCTGATCTCTACCAATCTATTAAAAATGACAAGTCGCTACAGCAGTTAAATCAAATTATTGTCCTGCCAAAGCAATCTTTTGATCAAAAGGAAGCTGCCGCCATGATCACACGAATAGCTTCTTTACCAAGCTCTTTCTTGGAAAAAATAAAACAAAGTGGTATAACCGTAAAGCTTTTTACTGGTAAACTTACAGATAATCCCACAGCCAAACAATTAGCAGGACAAGTTCCAAGAGGATATCAAGCAAACATAACCTGGGATAATGTTCCTGGTATCGGCGGTTCCAAAGTAGTGCTTGCCAAAATTGGCTCCAGCGAAAAAGGAAAAGGACATGGCTCCGTTAATTTAGAATTACATGAGTTGGCACATTCGATTGACCGCTATGTGTTAGGGGAAATCAGCTCTTCGAAGAAATTCCGGCTTGTTTGGGAAAAAGAGCATGAGCAATTGTTTCCCGGAAACAGTTACTTCCTATATCCTGAAGAATATTTTGCTGAGACATTTGCGATGTACTATTTAAATAATGATACAAAAGAAATATTACACAGAAAAGCACCGAAAACATTTGAATTTATTAAACAGCTTCACTAAAATTAATAGATATGAATTGTAAAAAGGGAGTGGAAGAAGTGAAGCAATATTTAGAATTATGTGAGCATGTGCTTAAAAATGGAAATGTGAAGGGAGACCGTACGGGTACAGGTACCATCAGCACCTTTGGTTATCAAATGAGATTTAACTTAGAGGAAGGTTTTCCGCTCCTAACAACGAAAAAGCTGCATCTAAAATCGATTATTTATGAATTGCTTTGGTTCTTAAAAGGGGATACAAATGTTCGTTACTTGCAAGAAAATGGGGTGCGGATTTGGAATGAATGGGCCGATGAGAACGGAGAATTAGGGCCAGTCTATGGTCATCAATGGCGTTCCTGGACTGGTGCCGATGGGAATACAGTTGATCAAATCAGCGAATTAGTAGATCAAATAAAGACAAATCCAAATTCACGAAGATTGATTGTCAATGCCTGGAATGTAGCCGAGATTGACAACATGGCGCTGCCTCCATGCCATTGCATGTTCCAATTTTATGTGGCAAATGGAAAGCTGTCCTGCCAGCTTTATCAGCGATCAGCTGATGTATTTCTTGGTGTTCCTTTTAATATTGCTTCTTATGCACTTTTAACCTATATGATTGCTCACGTCTGTGATTTAATGCCGGGAGAATTTATTCATACATTTGGGGATGTTCATATATATCAAAACCATCTTGAACAAGTAAAGCTGCAAATGGAAAGGGAGCCAAGGGTCTTACCAATCTTGAAAATTAATCCGAATGTAAAGGATATTTACTCCTTTGAATATGAAGATTTCACATTAGAAGGATATGATCCACACCCACACATAAAAGGAGTTGTCAGTGTATGATTTCCTTTATCGTCGCAATGGATGAAAATCGTGCCATCGGCAAGGATAATCAATTACCATGGCACTTGCCAGAGGACTTGAAGTTTTTTAAAAGGGTGACAATGGGGCATCCAATTGCTATGGGAAGAAAAACGCATGAATCGATTGGCCGCGTCCTTCCGGGGCGGGAAAATATCGTCATTACCCGCCAGCCTGGCTACAAATGTGAAGATTGTACGGTTTTTTACTCAGTGGAGGAATTTGTAAAGTACAGCCGTGAGAAGGACGATGAAATTTTCGTCATCGGCGGAGCGGAAATTTTTAAAGAAACATTTCCTTATGTAGATCGTCTATACATTACCTACATACATGAAACATTTGCTGGGGATACCTTCTTTCCAGAATTTGACCAAATTCAGTGGGTGCTTACATCTGCTGAAAAAGGGGTTAAAAATGAAAAAAATCCTTACGATTATGAATTTAAGATTTTTAATCGAAAAGCCTAGCACATGAAAGAAGCACCGGCAATTTTTTGCTGGTGCTTCTTTTCCTTAATAATACTTAACATTATAAATATTAACCATTTAATTCGTATTCTGCCATTTTAGCGAGCATACCTCTGAATTCATGTGGATGGCAAAATTCTTCCTCTCGGAAATGCGTTTTCACCCAGGCAATTAATTCAATTGGACTATTGAAATATTCTCCACTTCGGTCACTTTTACGAATGGTATATCTCCCGTTGTCATCATCAATTGTTACCTCAACAGGGAGGGCTCCATCAAAACTGCATAGTGAAAATTCCATCCTCATCACATCCAATCCATTGGTTTAATAATTTTCATTAGTATATGTTCCTATTGTTCAAATTATATGCAAAAAGAAGTTAGTTGTCAAAATATTTTAAAAATTTGATTAAAAATTTGGACATTGACTTTAGATATAGTAATTGTTAAATTGACTATAGTGATACATAATTGGAAATGAAAATGCTAAATGTCACTCTGATTTAAATTTTATTGGATTTTGTGAAATTACTATGAATTATTGCAAAGAATTAACGCAAAAGGATTTTTCAATACTATAATCATAGTAGAAATATACAACATTTGAAGGGGATGTAAATCCATGTTTTCTAATATCGGAGTACCCGGATTAATATTGATTTTAACACTTGCACTGATTATTTTTGGACCAAAGAAACTGCCGGAAATCGGAAAAGCTTTTGGACAAACTTTAAAGGAATTTAAAAAGTCTACCCGTGAACTTACGGACGATGTAATGGAAGACATCAAAGAAGAAAAGAAAAACTTGACTAAATAAGGTGTAAGATTTTGAGTCTTGCACCTTTTTCTTCTTGGTGTTAAAACTATAAGGATGCGTGAAAACATGTTAATCTCTCAAGCCGTAGGAACGATTTGGTTGATTTCTTGGTAAGGTTTAAAGAATCAATCTGTATAATACTGAGAGCTTCATACACGTGCCCATTTTTTAACCTTTGAAATTGGCAGGGGAAGTACATGGAAGATAAAGAATTAAATTTAGTTGATCATTTAGAGGAATTACGCAAACGAATTATCATTTCGGCTTTGGCATTTGTCGCCTTTTTTATCGTTGGTTTTATTTACGTTGACGATATTTATAAATGGTTTGTTGGGGATCAAAAATTAATGGTTCTCGGACCAAGTGATATTATGTGGATTTATTTCATGCTTGCAGGCGTTGTTGCAATTGCGGCAACGATTCCTGTCCTGGCATTGCAAATTTGGCTGTTTGTCAGGCCGGCATTGAGACCGGTAGAAAGGAAAATAACCCTTTCATATGTACCTGCTTTATTTCTCTTATTTATTTGTGGCCTTGCTTTCGGTTACTTTGCCATTTTTCCAATGGTCTTAAACTTTTTGATAAACATAGGACAAGATATGTTTGTCACAAACTTCACTGCTGAAAGGTACTTTCGCTTTATCATGAACATGACTCTGCCATTCGGTGTGTTGTTTGAACTGCCGGTAGTGGTTATGTTTTTGACATCACTGGGAATTATTAATCCGTTTGTATTAGCAAAAATTCGTAAATATGCCTATTTCGTTCTAATCATTATTGCTGTTGTTATTACTCCACCAGATTTTATGTCTGATTTTGTCGTAACCTTACCACTCTTGCTCCTTTATGAAATCAGTATTAATTTATCAAAGTTTGTTTACCGAAAACGGTTAAAGAAGCAGCAAGAAGCGGAGCAAGATGAGGAGAATGAAGAAGCAGTAGAAATATAAATATAAGTACACCAGACCTTAAGAGATTTTTTAATCTTTTAGGGTCTTTTTTTGTTTAAATACTTTTTTTATAAGTAGTTTATTCTTATTCATTTTTTTACTAAGTTCCTATCATTTCTAACTTATTAAAAGAAAATATTGTAAAAATGTAGTTAAGGATTCTTTGTGTACTTTTCGGAAAATTCAGGACGAATTGCCCATAAGTGTACTAAAATTTTCTTGAAATCAAGTTTTTATTTATTTATATGCAAAGTGGAGGGGTTAGCGGATGAAGAGACAGAAAACAGTATATGAAGCCGCGATCGACCATGGTTTTAGCCGGCGTGACTTTCTAAAAATGTGTACAGCATTAGCTGCCACACTCGGGTTGGAGTTTACACAGTCAGATCAAGTTGTTAATGCCATGGAAACAAAGACAAGAGTACCAGTTGTATGGCTGCAATTCCAGGATTGCACCGGTTGTTCCGAATCATTTATTCGTTCATCACAGCCTAAGACAGAAAGTGTCTTACTAGAAATGATTTCACTAGAATATTCTGAAGTGCTTTCCGTACCATCAGGTCACCAGGCAGAAGCTTCTATGAAACAAGTATTAAAGGACTATAAAGGTGAATACCTACTTGCAGTGGAAGGAAGCATCCCTGATGATGATGCCTTCTTAACGGTGGGGGGACAATCGGCAAAGGAAACATTCTTGGAAATGGCTGCAGGAGCAAAGGCAATTGTTGCCTATGGTTCATGTTCTTCTTGGGGTGGAATTGCTGCTGCGCATCCGAACCCTACAGGAGCTAAACCGGTCACAAGCTTTGTAAAGAATACACCAACCATCCTTGTTCCAGGATGCCCGCCAATAGCTGAAGTCATGACGGGGGTAATCGCACACATCATTACATTTGGAAAATTACCGGAGTTGGATCATTTTGGCCGGCCGAAAGCGTTTTATCGACACCGAATCCATGATAAATGTAACAGACGAGCCTATTTTGATTCGGGATTGTTTGTTGAATCCTTTGATGATGAAGGTGCAAAACAAGGATATTGCCTATATAAAGTGGGCTGTAAAGGTCCAACAACCTATAACTCTTGTGCGGAAATGCGCTGGAATGGCGGGGTAAGCTATCCTATTCAATCCGGTAACCCATGCTTCGGCTGTTCAGAAAAAGACTTCTGGGATAATGGCCCATTATATACGAGGAGAGCCAAAATACCTGGAACACAAACAACCATCAATCCAGATGCAGTAGGCCTAGCTACCATCGGCTTGACAGCGGCCGGTATTGCTGTTCATGCTACAGGGACGGTAATCAAGAAAAAGTTAGATGACAAACGAGGTGAAGAACATGAGTGAACGTATAGTAGTAGATCCAATAACAAGAATTGAAGGACACCTTCGTGTAGAAGTAGATATAGATGAGCAAGGTGTCATAAAAGATGCATTTAGCTCAGGAACATCTGTCCGTGGACTAGAATTGATTGTCAAAGACCGTGACCCGCGTGATGTTTGGGCCTATGTGCAGAGAATTTGCGGTGTATGTACTAGTGTACATGCTCTAACATCGATTCGAGCAGTAGAGGATGCCCTTAAAATAAAAATTCCAAGAAATGCCCATTTAATCCGTGACATTATGAACGAAGCCCAATTTATTCATGATCATGTTGTCCATTTTTATCATTTACACGCTTTGGATTGGGTTGATATTGTCAGTGCGATTAGTGCAAATCCAGAAGAGACCTCCAAACTTGCTCAGTCGATTTCAAGCTGGCCAAAATCATCACCAGGCTATTTCATTGATGTGCAAAATAAAGTGAAGAAATTGGTTCAAAGCGGGCAGCTAGGGATTTTTGCAAACGGTTATTGGGGTCATAAAGCGTACAAACTTCCTCCAGAAGTGAACTTACTTGCCGTTGCCCACTACTTAGAAGCATTAGATTGGCAAAAAGAAATTGTCAAAATTCATACGATTTTTGGCGGTAAAAACCCACACCCGCATTACGTAGTGGGAGGAATGGCTACACCGCTTGATATTGATAGTGATAATGGGGTGCATGCAGAAAGGTTAATGCATGTATCTCAGATTATTGACCAAGCAAGCGAATTTGTAAATCAAGTATATATTCCAGATTTACTTGCAATTGGATCATTTTATAAAGACTGGACATATGGCGGCGGCTTAAATAATTACTTATGCTATGGTGATTTCTCAACAGGTGACATTTATGATACGAAGCTATACCGGATGCCGCGGGGAATTATCTTAAATGGCAATCTCAAAGAGGTTTTAGATGTTGACCTTAAAGATCCTAAGCATGTACAGGAATTTATTGACCACTCTTGGTACTCCTATGATGGAAAAGCAGGCGGCATAGGAAAGCATCCATTTGAAGGTGAGACCACGTTTAATTATACCGGTCCAAAAGCACCGTTTAAAACACTAGATACTGATAAACAGTATAGCTGGTTAAAAGCCCCGCGCTGGAAAGAGCATCCGATGGAAACAGGTCCGCTTGCAAGGATGATTGTTGGCTATGCTTCCGGAAAAGAAGAGATTGTTACTATTGTTGATGAAACATTGAAAAAGCTTGATCTTCCAATTACAGCTTTACAATCCGCATTAGGACGCACCGTTGCACGCGGTCTTGAAACGGTCTTGATTTCAGGATGGTTACGTAATGATATGGATGAACTATTGAAAAATGTGAAGAGTGGCAATCAAACAACGTTTGACCGTTCAAAATGGGAACCAAGTACATGGCCGGAACGAGCCAAGGGTGTAGGCTGGATGGAAGCACCACGCGGAGCCCTCGGACATTGGATTGATATTAAAGATGGGAAAACACATAACTATCAGGCTGTTGTCCCTTCTACTTGGAATGCATCACCACGCGATCACAAAAATAAAATAGGTGCCTATGAAGCAGCCCTTAAAGGAACACCAATGTTAAATAAGGAGCAGCCATTAGAAATCATGCGGATCATTCATTCATTTGACCCATGTCTTGCCTGTGCCGTTCACTTAACCGACCTTGAAACAAATAAAACGACCGAAATTCGTATAGGTTAGGAGTTGAGAAAATGGGTGTGCCAAAATTACCGACTCATACGCCTGGCCCGTTCCCTGGAAATCCGGAGATCAACAGCGAGAACTCGTTTCACCCAGAAAGACCGATCGTTTATAAACAAGTAAAAAATGAAGTCAGAGCCTATGTTTGGGAATTGCCCGTAAGGATTTTTCACTGGTTAAATATGCTCGCCATTTTTGTATTAATGGGAACAGGGATTTACATTGGGAAACCGTTTGCATCCGCTGGGATTCCGGAGGAGGCTTATTATTCCAATTTAATGGGTTGGATGAGATATATTCATTTTTTTGCAGCATTTCTATTTGTGATTAATCTCATGTTCCGATTGTATTGGGTAGCAATCGGAAACAAGTTTGCAACATCCAACCCACTTAGATGGATGTTCTGGAAGGAAGTTTTCGAAACCGTTAAATACTATTTATTTTTGAAAAATAAAAAGCCGCATTATGTTGGTCATAACCCACTTGCGCAGTTAAGCTACTGGATTTTTATCGGGCTTGGCTCATGGATCGTGATGTTAACAGGTTTTTATATGTACTTCGAGCCGCAGCCAGAGTCATTCTGGGCAAAACTGTTTGTTTGGGTGCCATATCTGTTTGGCGGCGAAAGCTACACCATTCGCTCATGGCATCACATAGCCGCATGGGGCTTCATGCTATTTACACTCATCCACGTGTACATGGCCTTCCGTGATGACTATTTAGAACGTAATGGATCTATTTCCTCGATGATTACAGGCTATAAAACAACTACGAACAAATCAGTTGGTGAAAAGAATGAAAAATAAACAGCTAGATAAAAGAATTACCATTCTTGGTATTGGCAACACCCTCTTCTCTGATGAGGGTGTCGGCATTCACCTTTTACCATTGCTCGAGGAAGCATTAAAAGACGATGAAAATATCGAAATAATCGAAGGGTTAACAGACGGGATGAAATTGCTCGGACCTGTTGAGGATGCTGAAAACCTCATCATCATTGATGCGATTAATTCCGGCAAAGAAGGCGGAACGATTATCAAGCTAGAGGGTGATGAGATTCCTGCTTATTTTGGGATAAAAATGTCCATACACCAGCTTGGTTTCCAAGAAGTTTTATTGGCCGCGAAAATGCGGGAACGATATCCAAAGCAAATTGTTATGTATGGGATGCAGCCAACATCGCTTCAATTAGGAATCGGATTGACAGAGATTAATCAAAGCAAGCTCAGAGAACTTGCTAATGTGGTATTGGATCAAATCAAACTGTGGAGAAGTGTCTCATGAATCGGGGCGATTTTTTAAAGGAAATGGCAGAAGGCCTTTTCCAAACACTTAAATCCGTTTATAGGCCTTTTTTAAGCGAGGACTTAGAAAAGGTAGAAGCAGCGGCGGACCAGGCTTTAGGCATCACTTGGCACCCTTTTATGAAAGAACAAGAGCTTTACTCCGATCTTGAAATGAAGTTTTTTAGCGGGAATCCCGTAATAGTCTCACATAATGGAACGAACATGCAGGCAATCGATGGAGTGTGTCCTGTATGTTCGAATATTATTTACCTTTCAACACTATATTCAACTGGGAAATGTTTGAATTGTCAAAAAGAATTCAATTTTAGGACCCAATCCGGTGATTTACAGCTCGGATCCTACCCATTAAAACGGAGGAATGATACTTATTTAATCGGCATCCAGAAGTATAAGAAACAGGGTGATAGTGATGCATGAAATGTCGTTGATGGGAGATATTCTACAACTTGTACAGGAAGACGCTGCAGCAAATGGTATTCGAAAAATTGAAAAGGTTGAATTAATTGTCGGAGAGATCGCCAATGCCATGCCAGATGCCTTGAGAATGGCTTTTGATATTTTTCGCGATGAAAATCTGCATCTTTTTACAAAGAATGCCGAACTTGTGATTCATCTTGAAGAAGCTAAAGCAAAGTGTGTCCTGTGTGGTGAAGAGTACAAACCAGACCAGAAAATAGCTTTATGTCCAAGCTGTCTTGTTCCTTCCGGCAGGGTGCTGACAGGGGAAACATTTCAGGTTTTATCATACGAAGGGAGTAATGGAAAATGAAAGTGACATTGAAAACAGATGTGTTAACTAATAACAATAAGGCTGCAGAGTTCAATCGAGAGCTTTTCCAAAACACAAAAACCTTAGTGATTAATCTAATGAGCTCTCCTGGAGCAGGAAAGACTACACTATTGGAAGAAACGGTCAGGGTACTTTCGGGGAAATATCGAATCGCCGTCATTGAAGGTGATTTAGCAACGGAAAGGGATGCGAACCGGATTCGAGCAATGGGTGCTAAAGCGGTTCAAATTAATACCCATGGCGGCTGTCACCTTGATGCCCGTATGGTAGCCGCTGCATTAGGAGAATTAGACCTTGATGAAATCGATATTCTCTTCATCGAAAATGTCGGAAACCTTGTTTGTCCATCCGGTTATGATTTAGGCCAACAGCATAAAGTCGCCGTTTTAAGTGTTCCCGAAGGTAATGATAAAATTCCGAAATATCCGCAAATGTTTATGCGGACTGAGCTTGTCATATTAAATAAAATTGATTTAATTCCATACTTAGATTTTAGTGTGGAGGAAGCAAGAAAGGATTTATCTGAAATCAATCCAGAGTCAAATCTACTCCCACTCTCTGCTCGTACACAGGAAGGTCTTTATGAATGGTTTTCTTGGATTGAAGGAGCTTATGCAAAATGGATACTGCAGTAAAGATTGCTGTCCGCGGCAGGGTGCAGGGCGTCGGCTTCCGGCCGTTCGTCTTGCAGCTTGCCGACAAATATCAACTAAACGGAACCGTTCAGAATAATATGGACGGCGTCAAGATTCACCTTGAGGGGAATATAGTGAATGTTCAAGCCTTTTTATCGGATTTGAAAAATAAGGCTCCGAGACTATCAAAAATATATGAGATATTGCTAGAAGAAGCTGCACCCCAAAAACTAACCGAATTTACCATCATTCCGAGTGAACGGATTGGTACATCAATGCTCGTTATACCAATCGATTCGGCTGTTTGCGATGATTGCTTAAACGAAATGAATGACCCAAAGGATTTTCGTTATCAATACCCGTTTATCAATTGCACCCAGTGTGGTCCGCGCTATACCATTATCGAGGAATTGCCGTATGACAGGCCGTATACATCGATGAAGAGCTTCCCAATGTGCGACGATTGCCGAAGAGAATATAAAGATCCCACTAACCGGCGTCATCATGCCCAGCCAATTGCATGTCCAAATTGCGGCCCAAAGGTACGCTTACTAGATGAAAATGGTTTGGAAGTAGATTCAGAGACACCAATTAAGACAGCGGTACAGTTGTTAAAAGAAGGAAAAATTATAGCGATAAAAGGAATTGGCGGCTATCATCTTTGCTGCGATGCTCGAAACGAGCAGGCAGTGGCTGCATTACGAAAAAGGAAAAAACGGCCATTGCGGCCGCTGGCGGTTATGGCTGCTTCCATTTTAGAAGTGGAAGGTCTTGCCGAATTGGATAGGGATGAACTTGACCTGTTAAAAAGTACGGAGTCGCCGATTGTGGTACTGAAGAAAAATGACCAATATCCGCTTGCTGAAAATGTGGCACCAGGTATGAGCACGATTGGAGTGATGCTCCCTTACACACCGCTCCATCATTTACTATTTACCGATCATGATCTAGCTTGTCTTGTGATGACAAGTGCAAACCCATCAGGGATGCCAATTCTTTTTAAGGACGAAGATGCCTTTCAATATTTAGCGGGCATTGCTGATTTCTATCTCGTCCATAATCGCGAGATTCTTCATCCCGTTGATGACTCTGTTGTTCAAATGAATGATGGAAAGCTTGATTTTTTGCGCCGGTCAAGGGGATACGTCCCAGACCCATTTTCGACAGGTCAAAATGTGACAGGAATTGTCGCTTTCGGCGGTCAGCAAAAGACAACGTTTACGATTGGTCGAAATGAACAGATTTTTGTCGGTCTGCATATTGGTGATTTAGAAAATATTGAAACAATTGATCATTATAAACAAGAATTAGAACATCTATTAAAGTGGATTGATACCCCGAAAACCACGGCTGTTATCGATGCCCATCCAGCGTATCATGTTCAGTATCTGGCAAAAGAATACAAGTTTGATGGAATTTTAAAGGTCCAGCATCATCATGCCCATATGGCTGCATGTCTGGAGGAACATCAAATATCCGGGAAGGCTTATGGAATCATCCTAGATGGCACAGGCTTTGGTCTTGACGGTAACATATGGGGATTTGAAATCTTATATGGAGATGCTTTTGAGTTTGAGCGTATAGCCCATTTACACTATACTCCCCTTCCCGGAGGTGAAAAGTGTATTCGTGAGCCGTGGCGAAATGCTGCCGCCATGCTTATCTCGCTTCTTGGTGAGGAGGGTATGTTCCTTGCAAAAGCTATTTTTACAGACAAATTATCAGAGATTGATATTTTGAATGCAATGATTGAAAGGAATGTTAATACCGTTTACGCAGGGACATGTGGCAGGCTGTTCGATGCGGTAAGTGCCCTATGCGGTGTAACGAAAGTTTCCAGTTATGACGGGGAAGCTGCTATACAGCTAGCAGAACTTGCGGACGACTGGATCCTGTTCGAACCTTACCCATTTGAATTAATCGACAAAGAGCTTTTAACGATTAATTTTTCAAAAATGGTGAAAGAAATTGCTTTAGATGTTATTACAGGTAAGGAAGTCAAAATAATAAGCGGAAGATTCCATGAAACGGTTGTTCAAGCTATTGTCAGTGCCTTGGTGTATTTGAATGAAAAAAATCCTGCAGCAGAGAAAACGGTGGTTTTGTCAGGAGGAAGTTTCCATAACCGTTATTTAAGAAAAAGAGTTACAGCTGAATTGAGAGAAAGGTTTATTAAAGTGTTTGTTCCCGAAAGGGTTCCTTGTAATGATGGGGGATTATCATACGGGCAATTAGTCGTTGCCGCTGCAAAAAGGAGTGTTAACCAATGTGCGTTGGAGTACCAGCAAAGGTAGTGAAAAAAATGGAATACAGTGCAGTCGTGGATGTAATGGGTTCCCAGACGACAGTAGGAACCATTTTTGTACCTGAAGTCGAGATAGGTAATTATGTTATTGTTCATGCGGGACAGGCCATGAGTATTGTCGATGAAACCTATGCAAGGCAAAGTGTGGAAGAATGGAGGAGGCTTGTAGATGCTCGAAATGCTGAAACAGTCGAATAACCCTGAAATTTGTAAGCCTCTTGTCGAAGCCGTTATTGCAAAATCAAAAGAATTCCAGAAGAAATTTGGCCGTAAACCTGCGTTCATGGAGGTTTGCGGCTCTCATACCATGTCGCTTGCACGCACAGGGGTTAAGCAATGCTTGAAAGAGGATGTGAATCTCATATCCGGTCCAGGCTGTCCTGTATGTGTAACTGATCAGCGCTCGATCGACGCTATGGTGGCTCTAGCGGAAGGTGAGAACAGGATTATCTGTACATTCGGCGATATGATGAGGGTACCTGGGTCAAATAAAACACTCCTGGATGCCAAGATTGCTGGAAAGGATATTCGTGTATTATATTCTCCTGTCGATACGGTAAAGGTTGCTGAAGAAAACCCTGACAAAGAAGTTATTTTTCTTGGAGTAGGTTTTGAAACAACGATTCCAATTCTTACCTTAATGGTAGGGGAAGCTGAAAAACGAGGGATTAAGAATTTTTCCATTTGGATGACAACCAAACTTGTGGAACCGGTTCTTCGCTATTTATTAGATGCCGGTGAAGTTAATTTGGATGGCTTCTTGCTTCCTGGTCATGTATCGATTGTTTTGGGTGAGAATTCCTATAAATACTTAGAAGACGAATACAACATTTCCGGGGTCATTACTGGCTTTGAAACAGCAGAATTACTCTCAGGCATTTATAAATTAATAGATATCGCCTTAACAGGAAGGGCTGCCATTGAAAATAATCATCCCGCAGTTGTCAGCAAAACCGGAAATCGGGTGATCCACAAGTGGATTGATCAGTACTTAACGGAATGTGATGAGGCATGGCGCGGTATAGGTGTCATTCCAAAAAGTGGGTTGGATTTAAAACCGGAATACGACCAGTTTAATGCAAAGAAACGGTTTACGGTGGAAATTGAGGAGCCGAGGAAAACAAAATGCCGCTGCGGTGAAGTCATTCGCGGATTAATTTCACCTAGTGAATGTCAATTGTTCGGTAAAGCTTGCCACCCAATGAACCCGATTGGCCCCTGTATGGTCTCGGCTGAAGGAAGCTGTGCGGCATTTTATCAATACATGAGGGAGAGCTATTAATGGAGAAATATATCAGCTTAGCACATGGTGATGGCGGGGAGTTGAGCAATCGTTTAATTAAAGATGTATTCATTGAAGCTTTCGGGGACGGTAATGCAGCCCTTTTTGATGCGGCATCCCTTACGATATCTACTCACAGAATTGCTGTTACAACTGACTCGTTTGTCATCAAACCTGTTTTCTTTCCCGGCGGGTCTATTGGTAAATTAGCGATCGCTGGGACGGTGAATGATCTGATTGTAAGTGGTGCTAAACCTGCTTTTTTAACTTGCGGTTTCGTTATTGAAGAAGGCTTCCCGATTTCCGATTTAAAAAGAATCGTTACAGATATGGCATACGAAGCAAAGAAAACAGGTGTAACCATTGTGGCCGGTGATACAAAAGTAGTAGAACGCGGCAGCGCAGATGGAGTTTACATTAATACGACCGGAATTGGAACCTATGAATATAATAGTGGCTGCAGCCTTGAATTTGAAGAAGGAGACGCCATCATCGTGTCAGGCACTATCGGGGATCACGGGATTGCAGTTCTTACGGCAAGAGGAGAACTTGGAATATCAGTTCCAATTGATAGCGATTGTGCATCATTGGATAAAATGCTAGCAGGAGTTCTGACGTCTACTGATGGTGTACGGATCATGCGCGACCCAACTAGAGGAGGATTGGCCACTACTTTAGTTGAAATCGCTGAAGATTTTCAATTGACGATGAAAATTAATGAGCTTGATTTACCTGTTAAGGAAGAAGTTCATGGGGTTTGTGACTTATTGGGTTTTGATCCAATGTACCTTGCCAATGAAGGAAAAGCGATAATTGTTGTAGCCAATCGTGATAAAGATAAAGTGATTGATATTTTGCGTGAATTCCCTGAAGGAAGAGATGCTGTTGTGATCGGTTCCATCATTGGAAAAGGAAAAGGACAATTATTATTAGAAACACCGCTTGGCTCGAAACGATTATTAACGAGATTATCAGGAACGATGTTTCCGAGAATATGTTAAAAAACAGCCCTCATTCTTTAAAAAGAGTGGGGGCTGTTTTTATAAGTTTTCTTCTGTTCCTTCCACCAGGTTTGGAACCTTATGTAATTAAGATATTCCTCGAAGTCTTCTTTTTTAAGCCATTATCCACCGCCTGCTGAATTAGCACCTTCCACTCTTCATCAAGTTTCATATCAAGTTTCTTTTGTGATTCCATTAGCAAGTAGTCCAGGCTTGTATCTAATGGGATTGCTACCTTTTTTAAAAACTGCAATGACGGATTGGATTGCATTCCCCTTTCTAACTGGCTTAAGTATGACTTTGAAATATCGGCCAAACGAGCTAGCTCTGTGATGGAATATCCTTTCTTCTCCCTTAATCGTTTAATCCTTTCGCCTATCATCACCCTCAACTCCTAATTTGAGTGTATAAATTACATGTACATTATAAAGAACGATTATTTTTTTATAAAGTACAAAAAGTAAGAAAACAAGAGGAAATAGGAGGAAATCACTGCAAGACGTTCTTAATTAAGAAAATTCGCCTATTTTTAAGGTTTTTCAAGTTCGTTATTTTGGCATATACTCAACTTGTGAGTTCGTTACAAAGAACGATACTTATAATATTAAAGGGTATAAGAGGAGGAAATAAAAATGAGTCTTAAAAAGAAATTAGGTTTGGGAGCTGCATCTGCAGCACTAGGTTTGGCATTAATCGGTGGAGGTACATATGCATACTTTAATGATACTGCTCAAACTACAAGCAAATTTGCAAACGGTACTTTAGATCTCAATGCTAATCCATCTACAATTATTGATGTGAAAGATTTAAAGCCTGGGGATTGGATGAATCGTTCTTTCAAACTTGAGAACAAAGGCTCATTAGATATTGCAAAAATATTATTAAAAACAGATTATTCTGTAATAGATGCAAAAGGCGATAATGCTGGTGAGGATTTCGGTAAACACATCCGTGTTAATTTCTTATTAAATGGAGATAAGGGAGACGATGTTATTTTCTGGACTACTCTAGATAAGCTTAAAACTATGACTCCGGATGCAATTGAAAATTCAATCTGGATTCCTTGGTTAGAAGAAAGAGGAGGCAAACTTGCTGCTGGGACTTCTGATACATTATATGTTCAATATGAATTTGTGGAAAACGGTCTTGACCAAAATAAATTCCAAGGGGATTCTTTAAACTTAACTTGGACATTTGATGGTAAACAAGGTGCAGGTGTAGAAAGATAAATAACTTTAAAAGGAAGGGTGGGTTTTACCTGCTCTTCTTTTAAATAGAAATTAGTTCTTTAATCTTAAACAAGGAATAAATCTTTATTTAAGATTGGAGAATTAATGGGTTAATAAACTAGAGGTGTGTAATTTATCTTATATAACTTTACACTGGGAGATGAGGGGTGTGATCAAAATTCGATATTCAAGATTAAGGAAATTTGACAGAGAGAATAAAAGGATAGTATTTGCTTTAAAAGTTCTAGCTCTTTGGTATATTTCTATTTTATCCATTGGTTATTTAACGACCGATACAGGTGCCTTTTTTAATGACAATACTACAGCGACAGGAATAATTCAGGCAGGGACATGGGAAGATCAGTGGGATAAGAGTTCTTTAAAATTCCCAACTGCAGAAGATCAATTATTTGATAGCTGTGGCCCTAAAGAAATAGCTGTAACAATAAGTAATACTGGAAGTGATATGAAGGGTTCTTCACAATATGAAGTTTATTACATAAATACTGGAAATCCAATGAAAGGTGAAAAAGTTGGCGAAGGAACTATAGAACCAACCAAATCAAATCAAACTAGTATTCTAAAATTTTCGGCAACTAAACCTGGAAAATATAAATTTAGAGCCTTTCAACGTCCAAATCATGCATTTAAACCGGAGAGACAAGATTTATGGAGTGAAACAATCACAATCACATGTAAGGCGGAATCAACTAATGTTGAACCACAACAAACTCAACCAAATAATCAAGAACAACCTGCAGAAACACAGAACCCGCAAAGCACCAACTCTGATACAAATAATCAAGCGGATTTAAATTCTAATCAAAACAATGATAACTCGACAACCAAAGAAGAGAGTATTGACCAAACAAGCAACGAATCAATAAATCCTAATGACGATAAGTCTGGACAAAATAATGAAACTAACGCAAATTAAATTTATTTCAAGCAATCGTGCTCTAAAGAAGAAAAATCATAAATCTATCAAAAGTGAAAAGGTGATTCAATTGAAGGTGAATAAAGTAAAAAAATGGTCAAGTAATATTTTAACGACAATTTTATTTGTAATCTTAATAGGAATGCTTTATGTTGTTATATCCTCTAAAGTATCTGGAGGTGAACCTCAAGCATTTGGCTATGAGTTGAAAACTGTTTTATCTGGATCAATGGAACCTGGAATTAAAACCGGCTCCATTATCGCTGTTAAACCAGGCGGCGATATGACAAGGTTTACAAAAGGCGATGTTATAACATTTAGATCAGAAGATAATGTAATTGTTACACACAGAATTACTGAAATTATAAATGAGGGAGATCAAATCAGTTATAAAACAAAAGGGGATAATAATAAATCAGAGGATCTTAATCCTGTCCCATCCTATAGGGTTTTAGCAGAATATAACGGTTTTACTATTCCCTTTCTTGGTTACTTCGCAAATTATACAAAATCTAAGGCGGGAGGGGCGTTATTGTTAATTCTCCCAGGCTTGCTGCTTCTCGCATATTCAGGTATTACAATTTGGAAAACTATTGCCCAACTAGATAGTAAAGTTAATAAAAATTTGGATGTTGATAAAACAAAAAAGTCTGTATAATCCATTTAATAACTGGAGGTAGTGTTTCTTCCTTAAAGACTGATAGGTTGAGACAAAGGGGGATTAGATACTTGTGAAAAAAATAATAACAATTATTTTAGTTTGTACAATTATCCAAAGTTTAATTTTTTCACTATCAATCAATAAAACTAGTGCAGCCGCGGGAACAAAAGAAATAGATATTGCCACATCACCAGAAAAAGTTTTATTTGATCTTTCAAATTTTAAACCAGGTGATTGGGCGGAACGGACATTAACGATTCAGAATAAAGGGAAACAGGATTTTAAGTATTTATTCTCTAGTAAACTAAAAGAAGGCTCTGAAAAGTTTTATAATGAGTTGTTATTAAAAGTATCCGATAAAGATAAGTTGTTATTCGAGGGGAAAATGCAAGACTTCACTAAACTAGATCCTAGATTCATCGCACAAAATGGCTCTGAACAACTGTTTTTTAAGGTGGAGGTACCGGAAGAATTAGGGAATGAATTTCAAGGTCTTGCCTGCGAGGTTGAGTTTAAATTTTATGTGGAAGGTACGTTAGGCGGAGTGTTACCGGTGGATGGTCCTAAATTACCTGAAACGGGTACTAATATGTTTAATATTCTTGTTGCAGGAACGGCACTAGTTTTATTTGGTGCAATCTTTCAGTTCATATTATATTGGCGAAGGAAAATGGCAAAAGAAGCATAAAGGAGCCTTGATTTTAAATCATGATCAAGCCTTTTAATAAAATGTAAGATTTAATGTGAAAACTAGGAGCTGAAAACGATGTCTAAAATAATATGCCCAAAATGCCACCAGCCATCCTTCAGCAGCAGCGAAATGGATAACTGGATCTGCCCAATCTGCAGTAATGAAAACACTACTTCTCAGATAACAGAATCCCTCAAACTAAGTAAACCGCAATTTTTTATTCTCAAAAATAGTTACATCCAACAAAATCCAGATATAAACAAAAAAATACGAACTTATGTTTTTCAATCATTCGACTAGCCAAACAGGCCATGTAAATATGACCTGTTTTTTGTTACAAATAATTCACAAATATTTTAATGAACCAAGCATAATTAGACACATTTCGTGTTTCGTTGGGTGTATAATAGTATCAAACGGGTGAAAAAGAGGATTGATATTTTGTTATTCAAAAGCCTAGAGTTCAAAAATGATGTTGGACAGAAGGTTAAAGTCATGGATATTCCTGTATTGGAGGAAGATAGTACTTATAAATTTATGATCCAAGTCCGTTTACAGACGTTTCTCGCGTCCATTGATCAGGAAAGCAAGCCAAAGAAATGCTACTCCTTTAAAGAGTATTTGAAAAAGGTCATGAAATGGCCGGATTATGAGCAGCTGTTTAAAGTGGGTGAATTAAAACATAACGCATAATTCAATTCGAGCATCGGGCAACCGGTGCTATTTTATTTTTTAGAGAAAAGATAGAATTTGTTTCATTCGATACATGAAACCTGTATAATACATAGCAGTAATGGTAGGGATGTGACCGTATGAGCAAAATAAAAATTGTAACCGATTCGACATTGGACATATCAAGTGAAATCGCGGATAGCCTGGGTTTTATTATTGTGCCTTTGGCAGTAACGATAAATGGAGAAACCTATTTAGATCGTGTGGATATCGATCCAGCTGAATTTATTGAAAATATGAGTGGTTCCAAAGAATTACCGAAAAGTTCCCAGCCTTCTGCAGGTGCCTTTCTTGAAGTCTATGACCGTCTTGGTGAAGAAGGGTATGAAGTACTATCCATCCATATGACAGGAAAAATGAGCGGAACAGTGCGCTCAGCGGAAAGTGCAGCCCAAATGACAGAAACAAAAGTTACTGTTTTCGATTCAAAGTATATTTCGAAAGCCCTTTCCTTTCAAGTAAGGGAAGCTGCAGAGATGGCCAAACAGGGGAAAAGTATCGAGGAAATTCTTGAGCGTTTAGAGACCATTCGTGATCATACAAAATTATACATTATGGTTGATACGTTAGAGAACCTTGTGAAGGGCGGACGAATCGGGAAAGGAAAGGCTTTTATCGGTTCCCTTTTAAACATCAAACCGATTGCCTCCCTTGAAGGAGCGGAGTATACGCCGGTGACAAAGTTACGCAGTCATTCACAGGTCGTTAAATTTTTGGGCAAGCAGTTTGCGGAAGATGTAAAAGGGAAGACTATCCGCGGTGTTGGCATTGCGCATGCTGAGGCCTATGAGCTGGCTGTAAAAATAAAAGATAGTATTTTTGAATTAACAGGATATCAAGACGTGGAAATTGATTACACTAATCCAATCGTCAGCACACACACTGGACAAGGTGCACTTGCGTTAATGTATTATTATGAATAAATAATTTTGAGTAAAGGATGGTTCTGACCCATCCTTTTTTTATGGATAAAATCAGATATTTTGGAAAAGATAAGGGAAAATTGATTGTAAAAGGTGTTGCCCATGTTCAAATGGTTAGCTGGAAAAAAGTCTACCGAAGGATCGAAGCCACATAGTTTAATGATTGATGAATTAAAGGAACAGATAAAAAGTCAACTCAATGTGGGAGAAGATCTGACTTTTAGAACCTTAAAACGAGATGGTGACAAACTTGTTTTTTCCTATATGAGTAGCCTAATTGATACAACCGCCCTCGATGAATTTATCATTACGCCCATTCAAGAAAATACCCATACCAAATGGACCTGTGAAGCAATTGCGCAAATCCTCCCTATTGCCAATTTATCCGCTCAAAATCAATTAGATAAAGTAGTTGAGGGGATAAACGTAGGAAAGGTATACATTTATATTGAAGGCCAGCCTTATGGAATACTCGGTGATGTTAGTAAAACGGTAGAAAGAGGAGTTGAAAAGGCAGAAACGGAATCACTTGTTTATGGACCCAAAATTGCCTTTACCGAATCACTTATCGGTAATATGAATATTTTAAGACATAACATAAAAGATATAAACCTATGCATGGAAGATTTGACGGTTGGAACAAGAACAAAAACAAAGGCAAAGCTAGTCTATATAAAAGACATAGCGGATGAAGAAAATGTCAACGTATTTCGTGAGAAAATAAGTCAACTCGAGATTGATTATGTTGCCGGCACAACAGTCCTTGGTCAATTAATTGAAAATAATAGTTGGACTGTTTTCCCGCAATTAGTGACAACAGAGCTTCCTGATCGGGTCACGATTGCCTTAATGCATGGGAAAGTTGTTGTTTTAATGGATAGGAGCCCAGATGTGTTATATGGACCTTCTCCGTTTTTTTCCTTTTTTGAATCAACAGAAGATGTGTATATGCGGTGGAACATGGGGCTTGCTCTAAGATTTTTACGATTACTGGCAGCTTTTTTATCTGTTCTTCTCACACCTGCCTATGTAGCAGTTTTGACCTTTCATTATGAAGTTATTCCATCGCCATTGCTTGTCTCATTGGGGCAATCTAGAGCGAACGTACCATTTCCACCTATGTTTGAGGCACTTCTACTTGAATTTTTTATTGAGCTATTACGTGAGGCAGGAGCTAGGCTGCCAACTAAGGTCGGTCAAACAATGGGTATCGTTGGCGGTATTGTTATCGGACAAGCTGCAGTAAACGCAGGGTTTACAAGTAATATTTTAATTATTATCATTGCACTGAGTGCGCTTGGCTCATTTACCACTCCTAGTTATATAATGGGTACGGCTATTAGAATGATACGGTTTCCGATTATTCTATTAGCGGGTTTTTGGGGAGGAATCGGAATCATGATTGCTTTTTGTTTTTTCATTATACACCTTTTAAAATTGGACACATTGGGCGGTTCCTATCTTTCACCTGTCTATCCGTTAAGATGGAAGGATTTGGGATACAGTTTCTTTCGTGTACCAACTCAATATCTTTCAAAACGGCCATTAACGAACCACCCAATCGACGCTCAAAGATTTTCAGTGCAAAAAGCGAAAAAAAAGGATGTAGATGAATAGGAGCGAACAATATGAAAGTAGATTTACATCCAAAGGAAAGTTTACTGTTTAATGCTTTTCTCCTCGTATTTATTATTCACTCCGTCCAAGTAGGGGTAGGGATTATCGGGCTCCCAAGGATTGTTTTTTTAAACGCAAAACATGATGCCTGGATAGCTGTATTCCTTGCAGGCGTTTTCACCGCTGTTATCTTGTGGTTCATGATTATGATGCTTAAGCAATATGACAGTGCTGATTTATATGGCATTCATGCTGATGTTTTCGGAAAATGGCTGGGGAACTTCCTTAGTTTTGTTTATATGCTCTATTTGACAGCTTGTTTCAGTGTCATTATTTTGAATTATATCGAAATCGTCCAGGTTTGGATTTTCCCCAATTTGCCAACCTGGCAGCTAGCACTTGTACTAATCCTGTTAGCTGTTTATGCTGTCCATGGTGGTATTAGAGTCATAGTTGGTGTATCTTTTCTTTCAGCTACGGGGACTTTATGGCTCTTGCTTGTTTTATGTATACCGCTGCGTTACACAGACATCACTCATATGTTTCCAATTATGAATGTGGATATCAAACACATGATAAAAGGAATTAAAAGTGTAACGTTATCGATTTTGGGTTTTGAATTACTCATGTTTGTTTACCCGTTTGTAAAGGAGAAACGGAGAGCTCTTTTTTATGTGCAATTGGGGAATCTCTTCACAACGCTTGCCTTTACACTTATCACATTAATATCCATAGTCTTTTTTGCGGAAGATACCCTTAGTAAGGTCATATGGCCTGTGATATCAATGTTAAAAATTGTCCGTCTTCCCAATCTAGAAAGATTTGAATTTTTAGCTGTTTCCTTTTGGATGCTCGTTATTTTACCAAATATATGTCTCTACTTATGGGCAGCCTCAAAGGGATTTTCTAGAATAATAAAACGGACTCAGAAAATGGGGATTTGGATTATTGCTATGATTGCTTTCGGCGCATCCTTCTTCATAAAAGCTAGATATCAAATGAATTTTTTTACAGATATGATCTCTAAGGCCGGTTTTTATGCAGCTTATTGTTATCCAGTCATTCTTTCCATTATTGTCTACTTGAAGAAATGGTTATCAAGGAGGAAACAATCACATGCCGAACCATCCTAAATGGCAAATGCTTGTTATGCTTTTTTCTTGTGTCATTTTCATATCAGGGTGTGTGGAGAGAAAACAATTAGAAAAATTAGGACTAAGTACGGCAGTCGGATATGATTTAGAAAAAGAAAATCATATTAGGGGAACGGTTGTTGTTCATAAATTTGATCCTTTGGCTAAAAATATGACCAGAATCATTACAAGTGTAGCCAATACGAGCAATACTCTAAGGCAAAAGCAGAATCTTGAAACGGACCAAGAGCTCGTATCTGGCCAGCTTCGGTGTGTCATTTACAGTAAGGAATTAGCAGAAAGAGGCATTATACAACTTGCTGATGCCTTAAATCGTGATCCTACTATAGGAAATACGGTTTATTTAACAGTGACTGACACGAAGGCTTCTTCGATAATAAAAATGGAAAAAGAGAATCTAAAGGTTGATCTTGGAACCTATCTATATAATCTAATTAAACAAAATGTCGAAAATGAGCAGCTTCTTTCGCCGACACTTCATGAATTTAATCATGCATACGATGATCATGGAAAGGATCCAGTCTTACCCATTCTAAAACTAAAGAAAGGGAATGTGATTCTTTCGGGTATGGCCCTTTTTCAGGATGATCGGGCTGTTGCAGAATTAAAAGGTGACAAGCTTTTTTATTTAAAAATCTTATCAGATAAATTTAAATCAGGGACACATGAAATAGGTTTTAAACGTTCCCGATTTAAAAGGATCATCAGAAATGAACAAGGACATAGATTTAGGACGGTTTACAATGAGTTTTATATCAATATTGATAATATTCGCAGTAATACAAAAATCAAATTGGTCGATAAAAAGAATCTCCATTTTAAGGTGGAAATAAAGCTAGAATCTAGATTGTTAGAAGCTACTGAGATATTAGATTTGTCTACTCCAGCGAATATTAAGTTTATCGAAAAGATTGTAAATAAGGAAATGGAAAAGGAAATAAAAAATTTACTCATCTTTTTCCAAGAGAATCGAGTAGATCCAGTAGGATTTGGAAATAAATATATAGCAAATAATCGCGGAAAAATGCTTAGTAAAAAGGAATGGAGAGATAAATATAAGGATGCAACATTTGAAGTTCATGTTAACAACACGATAATCAAAACAGGTGTGACTGATTAAAGACAATTTTCTTCCTTCTTTTTCATATCTTTGTTACACTATTCACGAAAAGGAATAGAAGAGGGTTGTAGGTGATAAAATGAAGGCTCGGTTTTTGTTAGTTTTTTTAGTGATTAGTTCGCTGTTAATGACGGCATGCGGAAAAAAAGAAATTGAAAATCCCTTGAATTGGCCGGTAAAGGATTTTACGGCTACTACACAGGATAACAAGCAAGTAGGATTAAAAGATTTAAAGGGTAAGGTGTGGATTTCTGCTTTTATTTTTACCAGTTGTGTGGACGTTTGCCCGCCAATGACATCCAATATGAGTAAAATACAAAAAATGGTGAAAGAGGAAGGCTTGAAGGATGTGGAATTCGTCTCCTTTAGTATCGATCCAACTGTAGATACACCTGAAGTATTAACTCGTTATGCCAATCAATTTGGTGTAGATTTTAAAAATTGGACATTTCTAACTGGGTATTCTCAAGCGTTTATTGAAGAATATGCAATGAAAAACTTTAAAACGATTGTCAAAAAACCAGAAGAGGGTAATCAAGTCATTCATCAAACCTATCTTTATTTAGTTGATCAGGAAGGAAATATCCAAAAATCATATAAAGGGGACAGGGATGTTCCTTTTGATGAAATAATCAGCGATATAAAAGCATTGCAATAGACCTTTAAATGGGTCTATTTTCTTTGGCAGGAATAGGATATAGTACATATTTGTTTTGAATGAATATAGTCGTGTTATAATAAAGTGAAACTTCAAACTGCCCATTTATACGGGATAATATTACTTTAGAAGGCAGGTGAATAGAAAATGAAAAAGTTTTTCACCCCTCTAATTCTCTCGGTAGTATTATTATGTTCATGCAGTTCATCCAATCCTTTGGTGCTGCATCAGGAAAAGAAAGTAACAGCACAGGTTTTTGCAAAAATCCCTGCTGATTTTTACCCGCGAAAATTGACAATAGTATCTGCTGGAGATTCCTTAACGCAAGGCGTTGGCGATAGTACTGATCAAGGCGGTTACTTGCCTTACTTAAAAACGATGCTGGAAAAAGAAAAAGGAATCAAGGAAGTTGATTTTAATAATTTTGGGGTAACGGGTAATCGGACAACACAGCTGTTAAAAAGACTCAAAACGCCTGAAATGAAGGAAGTATTACCGAAAGCGGATTTGGTCATCCTAACAATCGGCGGCAATGATATTATGAAAGTCGTAAAGGACAATATTTCGAACCTTCAAATATCTGATTTTATTAAGGAAAAAGAATCCTATCGCAATCATTTATCACAAATTATGGAGGCGATTGTCCAGGAAAATCCAAACGCGTCCATCGTGCTGGTAGGTCTGTACAATCCATTTTCAAAATGGTTTTCCGATATTAAAGAAATGGATGAAATTGTTGCCGACTGGAATCAAGTTGGGCAAAGTGTAATTGCTAATTATCCTAATGCCTACTTCGTTGAGATAGAAGATGTGTTTTTGAATGCTACCGAAGATCTTTTGTTTACCGATCATTTCCACCCAAATGACAAAGGATATGAACTGATTGCCGAAAGGCTGAACGAGACTTTGGGTGAACGAGTGATACCTGACCTGGAGAAAAGGCCATATACGGTCAGTACAGAGGAGAATTAGATGAAAAACAAATGGAAAATTGGATTCCTTCTCTTGTTAGGAATAAACCTTTTGTTCGCTATAATTATTATATCACTAGCTATGGCTCCGTCGAATGGGAAGGAAATCAGCAAATTAAAGAGTCCAACTGGTGAGCAGGTTTCTTTTCATGTTAAATCAAACAAGTATGATTTAAATAGGCTTATTAACCATTATCTTAAAGAAGAAGCTGCTGATTCTTCGATTGATTATCGGGTCATATTAGGAGATGAAGTCGAACTATATGGAACATTACCATTTTTTAGTGAGAAGCTAAATTTGAAATTGACCTTTGAGCCTATAGCGCAAAAAAATGGTGATTTGGTTTTGGAGCAACAATCAATGTCGGTCGGTAAGTTACATCTGCCGATCTCATACGTTTTAAACTTTATTAGTGAAAATTATAAGCTGCCTAAAGGAGTCGATATTAGACCGAATGATCATCTCGTCTATATTCACATGCAGCAATTAAAACTGAAGAGTAACCTGAAAATCAAAGCAGATAAATTTGATTTGAAAAAAGATGATATTACTTTTACTATTTTAGTACCCGTTAAGTAGGTGCCTCGTTTTTTACGGGGCACCAATTTTTTTCAATTCTTGATGCTGATAAATTGAAATTCTGGAGTGCCTTTTGATAAACCGAGAAATACAATGGTATAACTCTCATTTGTCTTAAACTGTACTTTTGACATCGGTAAGACAATCTCTTTACTGCCTGCCATCCTAACCTCAAGGTCTACTGTCATTGGTGTTAATCCTAAATAATCGGTTGCTTGTTTATAAGAAACCCTATGGAAAATAACATCTCGATCCTTCACGGCAATATCAAGCGGCAGGGTATCTGGTGATAAGTGGATAAAACGGACTTTTGCTTCATTTAAAGGAACCTCCGGCTGGTTCAAATAAATAAGCAGGCGCATCTTTTTGACAGTATCAATTGTTGTCAGCGTGTACGACTTTCCTGCCTCAACCGTTATTTTTTTATTTAATACGCTATCAACCATGTTTCCGGCTGGGTAAATATCTATATGGTGTTTACCGGGATTTAATGAAAGTTCTTGGCTTACATGTTTAAATGGCAGATCCATTACTACTCGCTTTCCGTTTATATACATATCAACGTTGGGGGCATCATGGGAGGTGTGAAGCAGGCGGACTTTTGCTTCTCCCTGCTGTATTTTGGAATTTGTGCGCATGATGTTCATTGCTTTATTCATGTATTTAAAATGTTTTAAATAGAAATGCATGTGAAGGTTTGGGCTTGTGTATTTATAATATTGCGCTAACAAATCATACATGGCAGCTTTTTGGAGATAATCAGCTTGGTTTCTTGTCTCGGACATTTTATCAACTCCTTACTAGTGGATTACACCATAATTTATTCAATCTGATCTAGGTAGGTGTCTATCTTCCAATTACGAAAATTGGAATTTTTGTTTACAAGTGGTTAAATATTGCATATACTATTAATAAATAAGTTTGAAAGTGGGTGACGTGCAATGTTAATTGAAACGATGAGAACATTCTGTGAGTTGGATACTATTTGCACAGCCCAAATATTTTCCGTTTAGGGTCCCTCTTTATACCCTTATTTGACGACGCGAATATAACCATGGGCTGTGTGTGCCTATGGTTTTTTATATTTTTAAAAAATATAGTTCGCTGGAGGAATAAGGATGAATTTAGAAACAATCGGCTTAACTGAAAAAGTTAAAAATGATTTTGATAAAGTTAAAACAAGTGAAGATTTAATTATTGGCCGCGTGGCCCTCGAGCACAAGCGTATGTATCGGGTTTGGACGGAACAGGGAGAATTGTTATCTGAGGTTTCGGGTAAGTTTAGCTTTCAGGCTCACACCCGAGAGGATTTCCCTGCTGTTGGTGATTGGGTCTGCTTGAAACCAAGGTTCGATGAAGGAAAGGGAACCATTTTAGCCGTCTTGCCGCGTAATAGTAAGTTTTCAAGAAAATCAGCTGGTGCCACCGCTGAAGAGCAAATTGTTGCTGCAAACGTCGATACCGTTTTTCTGATAAACTCATTAAATGAGGACTTAAATTTAAGAAGAGTAGAGCGCTATCTTTTACTGACATGGGAAAGCGGGGCAAACCCTGTCATCGTGTTAAGTAAAGCAGATCTTTGTCAAGATATTGTGGAGAAGTTGGCCGAAGTGGAAGCAATTGCCTATGGTGGTGTGCCTGTTATTCCGATCAGTTCCGAGACCATGAGTGGATTTGAAGAATTAGAACCCTTTTTGCAGCCAGGAAAAACTATTGCCCTTCTTGGGTCATCTGGGGTAGGGAAATCAACCTTAACGAATCGATTATTAGGGGAAGAAAAGCAATTAGTGCAAGAGATTCGCGAGGATGATGCTAAGGGGAGACATACAACAACCCACAGAGAGCTGATTGTCTTGCCTAATGGCAGTATCTTAATTGATACCCCTGGGATGAGGGAATTGCAGCTATGGGAAAGCTCAGAGGGTTTAACGGAGACCTTTTCAGAAATTGAAGAACTTGCTTCACAGTGCCATTTCCGCGATTGCCAGCATAAGGATGAGCCGGGCTGCGCGGTGGTGAAGGCGATTGAAGATGGTTTTGTTGCTTTAGAACGGTTAAATAGCTATAACAAACTGCAAAAGGAACTGGCGTTTATTGAACGAAAAGCCGATAAACGTGCACAAGCAGAGGTACGAAAACACTGGAAAAATATAAATAAACAAATGAAGCAGCGGAAAAGTCGATAAGATAAAAATTGCCGAGCCAGCAGAGACTGGTTCGGATTATTTTTTTTAAAGTGCTAGATTTTATTTTTAAGTAAATCTTCTGTATACTTTTATTATGATGAAAAGGGGTGGGAACGTGGAAGTGAAACATCAATTTGCAACATTTGCCGGCGGCTGTTTCTGGTGCATGGTGAAGCCGTTTGATGAACTGCCGGGGATTATTAGTGTTTTGTCAGGATATACCGGGGGAACAGTAGAAAACCCGACCTATCAACAGGTTTGCTCAGATACTACCGGACATTATGAAGCCGTTCAAATAACTTATAATCCGGACGTTTTCCCGTATGAAAAATTATTAGAGCTATTTTGGCAGCAAATTGACCCTACCGATCCGGGCGGGCAATTTTACGACCGAGGTCAATCGTATCAAACTGCGATTTTCTACCATGATGAAACACAAAAAAAACTTGCAGAAGAATCAAAGAAAGCATTACAGGAAAGCGGCCGGTTTAACAGGCCGATTGTAACACCTATTTTGCCTGCGCAGACATTTTATCCGGCTGAAGATTATCATCAGTACTACTATAAGAAAAATCGGCCTCATTATCAGTCCTATCATGTAGGGTCAGGGAGAGCAGGTTTTATAGAGAGGCATTGGGGGAACAAACATGCAAAATAAAGATTTGAAAAAAGAATTAACACAAATCCAGTATGAAGTTACACAAAATAATGGGACAGAACCTCCGTTTCGAAATGAATATTGGAATGAAACGAGAGACGGTATTTATGTGGATATCGTTTCCGGGAAGCCGTTATTTAGCTCGCTTGATAAATTTGATGCAGGCTGTGGCTGGCCAAGCTTTACGAAACCAATTGAAGAGAATGAAGTGTTGGAAAAAGAAGATTATAGTCATTTTATGGTGCGGACAGAGGTTCGAGGTAAAACCGCGGATTCCCATTTAGGTCATGTATTTAATGACGGTCCAGAACCGACAGGCTTACGTTATTGTATCAACTCCGCTGCGTTACGGTTTATACCGAATGAGGAGCTTGAAGAAAAAGGTTATGGGGAATTTTCGAAGTTGTTTGAAAAAAAGTAAAAGCCGCAATCCGCGGCTTTTTATTATGTATTTTTCCCCTTCTGTTTTGATGTAGATGTCATCCCCCCTGAAAGGACAAACTTCATCGCATCCTCGGCCTTAACCTCGATTATTTCCACTTGATTCTTTGGGATTAAAAACGTAAATCCAGCTACCTGGAATGTTTGTGGGATATAGACAGCAACATGATCCTTTAGAGGACTATAAAAATCCTCCAATTGCTCCGAAGTAATAAAACCGATACTGCGCATTTCAGTTCCTGGAATCACAACCAATGCCACCTTGGAAAATGATTTCTTATCGCCAAGGAAGGATTGAACCGTATCCTTAATAACCGAATAAATCGTTTTAACCACTGGAATTTTTTCAAGCAGTCGATCAATTAGTTTAACCATTTTTCCCGTTACATATTTTGTAGACAGCCAGCCTAGAAGGGTAATTAACATAATGGTCGTCAATAAGCCGATTCCAGGTATGTAATCTTCTCTTAAGTAAGGTTTCAGCGAGTTGCCTAACAAGCCGTCCAAAAATAAAAACGTTTTATAAATAACATAAATCACGAGAATAATCGGTACAATTGTTAAAATACCATTAATAAAACTCTTTAAAACTGATTTCATTTTATCACCTACAAATTTATCATTGTCTCTCATAATATAGGCGAATGCACATACAGGTCAAGTATCTAGTACATAATGTAACATGGAAAAGACACAAATTATCGAGGAGTGATTGTGTATGTATGGAGGATTTGGAGGATATGGAGGATATGGATTTGATGGCGGCTGTGGTTATCCGGCATACCCTGTAGGAGGAGGCTGTTATCCGGCGCACCCTGTAGGAGGATGCTGTGGTTTTGGCTTTGGTGGCTTTGCGTTAATCGTTGTCCTGTTTATTTTGCTAATCATAATCGGTGCAAGTTGGAGTTTTTAATAAGAAAAAAAAGGCTGACTCTCGAGAATTCGTCCGGAGTCAGCCTTTTTTTTCTTATTAAAGTTGCGGGTTCTTTTTTTTCAGCGAGTTCGTTAATTTGATAAAATATTAAAAAATGGGGAATCTTGTTCTCAAGTCCACTATACCAATTATGATCTTATCCGATTGTTACCTTTTCCTTTGGATAATTGAATTTCTCCTTACTGCCTTTGCCGCGTAAGATGAGTAAACAGGTTACAATACCAACTCTTCCGATAAACATTAAAGTGATGATGAGAATCTTACCAAATGTCGTTAATCTAGGTGTTAACCCCATCGATAATCCATTTGTTCCGAAAGCAGAAGAGACTTCAAAAATGACCTCAATTAATGTGCCTTGCTCTGTGATCGATAGAACTAAGATCGAACTTAAACAAAGAAATGCGGCAGTCGTGAGCACAATAAATGATTTAAGTACGTCTTCCTTATGAAGTTCACGTTTAAATATTTTGATAGAGCTTTTTCCTTGTGCATAAAAAATAATCGCTAAAATAACGATGGCAAAGGTGGTTGTTCTTATTCCACCGCTTGCGCTGCTAGGTGAGCCGCCAATAAACATTAAAATCGACAAGAACAGCTGGTTGCTGGGCGTAAACTCATTGATATCCATTGTTGCTAATCCAGCACTTTTAGTTGTCGCTGAATGAAAAAGGGAGTAAAAAAATGATTCGTGCCATGCCTTATTCACAAAAAAGTTTTGACTGTCAAGAAGAAAAATAAATAGTGCACCTAATACTGTTAAAATGACAAACGTTAATGTTGTTAATTTTGTAAACAAGGTAAAATGAAATCTTTTTTTCTGTCTTATACTTAAAAAGAATTCATAAATTTCTACCATCACTGGAAATCCAATTGCTCCAACAATCATTAATGATATTATTATCGTTTGAACAAAGTAGTCGTGGCTGAATGGACTAAGGGACTCGCCCGTGATATCAAACCCGGCATTAGTTGTCGCACTAATAGAAGCGAAAAATCCATGTTTAAAAGCAGATAAAGGACTATCGTAATAATTCATGAACCAAAAACCTAAAATAATTCCTCCCATTAATTCAAAGGAAACAAAAATAATGAATATCCGTTTTGCCAGTTGTACCAACCCCGCTAGATTAGACTGATTTTGGTCAATCATAATCAGCTGCCTTTCTTTCAATCCCACTTTTTTACCTAGCATAATCCAGAGGAAAGTACTTAAAGACATGACCCCGAGTCCGCCTATTTGCAGAATTAAGCATAAAAGAAAGATACCAAAGTTACTGAATGTATCTTTTAACGAAATGACGCTCAATCCTGTTACACTGATGGCGCTGGCAGAGGTAAACATGGCATCAATAAAACTTAATGAAACATTTTCTCGATGGGCAAGAGGAATTTTTAATAAAAGTGTAGAAACGATTAATGCAGACAAATAAAAAATTACGATTAATTGTATAGTCGATAGTTCTTTCGTTTTTAATTGAAGTTTTTTAATTGTGTTCATATGACCTTTTCCTTCTGTAATCTACTGTAATTCTATTATACCCATGCTAAAAAGTAAAAGAGAGTTTCATATGCATCCGTTTTTCAATTCTTCGTCATAACCTTTTCAAATGAGATGATAGAATGAAAAATCGATTCATACAATGAAGTATGTACCGACTTATTTTGAAAAAGAAAGTGGTGTCCTATGGAAAAATCGTTTCTAATCAAACCCGTGCTCGATGAAATATACCCGGTCATTGATTATGGCAAAGGGATCTACTTATTTGATCTGGAAGGAAAAACATACCTTGATGCCGCTTCAGGCGCTGTCACAGCCAATATTGGTCATGGCGTAGCCGAAATCATTGAAGCGATGCAGGAGCAGGCTAAAAAAGTCTCATTTGTGTATCGATCTCAATTTACAAGTGAAGCTGCTGAAAAGCTGGCGAAAAAAATTGCCGATTGGACACCGGGAGAACTAAACTGGAGTTTCTTTGTGAACAGCGGCTCAGAAGCGACAGAGACGGCGATGAAAATGGCGATTCAATATTGGCAGGAACAAGGGATCCTAACAAAGACAAAGGTGTTATCAAGGTGGGTAAGTTATCATGGCATAACAATGGGAGCGCTTTCGATGTCCGGCCATACCGGAAGAAGGGCTAGGTTTGTTCCACTCTTAGAGGATTTTCCAGTTATCAACCCGCCCTATTGCTACAGGTGTCCGTATAATCAGGAGGCACCATCCTGCGGCTACATGTGTGCCAATGAATTGGAAACGGCAATCAAGCGGATTGGGGCTGACCAAATCGCTGCCTTTATCGCTGAACCCGTTATCGGGGCTGCAGGAGGGGCGATTGCGCCACCAAAAGATTATTATAAAATCATAAAAAAAATCTGCGAGGACAATGATATTCTCTTTATTGCTGATGAAGTCATGACAGGTTTTGGACGGACGGGAACGGTACTTGCATGTGAGCAATGGGATGTCATTCCGGATATTGTGGCATTTGGTAAAGGGATGGGGGCTGGATATGCGCCCATTGCTGCCGCGGTTGCAAGTGAAAAGGTCATGGCACCGATCTTAGCCGGAACAAAGTCAGTGATGAGTGGGCATACTTTAAGTGCTAATCCCCAATCATGTGCGGTGTCATTAGCTGTTCTCGAATACTTAGAAAAGAACGAGATTATTAAAGAGGTAGAATGTAAGGGAGTTTATTTGAAAAATCAGCTTGAAAAACTAATAGGGCAATTTTCATTTATTGGTGATGTGCGCGGCAAAGGGTTGCTCCTTGGTATTGAATTTGTCGAGGATCGTGAAAGGAAAACGCCATTTCCAAGAAAGTCCTTGATTACACAAAAAGTTATTGCGGTTGCCAAGGAAAAAGGACTCCTCGTTTACCCTGCCGGTGCCGGGATTGATGGGGTTAATGGTGATGCCATTATCGTCTCTCCGCCATTAACGATCACAAAAAGAGAGATTGAGAACCTTGTATTTTTATTAAAAGAAACATTCGCAGCCTTTTCAAACCAAATAAATACAGGAACAGTTGGTGATATCTAAATGGAAAATTCATTCGGAAAAATTACAACCTTAGAAGCGGTCATGGAATTTTTTCATGATGGCATGACACTAATGTTTGGCGGATTTGGCGGGGTCGGTTCTCCCCCGACATTAATTAATGGGATTTTAGAGAAAGGCGTACATGATCTTATCTTAATTGGAAATGATACAGGGTTTCCTCACATTGGTATCGGGAAAATAGTCAGCCGGGGACTAGCCAAGAAGGTAATTGCCTCGCATATTGGCTCTAATCCGATTGCAGGGCAGCTCATGCATGACGGTAGGCTTGAAGTAGAGTTTTCACCGCAGGGAATTTTAGCAGAAAGGATACGTGCTGGGGGTGTTGGTCTGCCAGCGATTTTATCCGATATCGGGTTGGAGAATGAAATGGTATCGAAAAATAAACCGCTATTTGCTATCGATGAGAAAAATTATCTTGTTGAAACAGCTTTAACAGCAGAGGTTTCGATTGTCTTTGCGAAAAGGGCAGATGCATACGGCAATTTAATTTTTGACAAGAGTGCCCGTAATACCAATCCACTCGTTGCAATGGCAGGGGACATAACGATTGCGGAGGTAGAAGAAATTGTTCCAATGGGCAGTCTGGATCCTGATGAAATCATTACTCCGGGAGTGTTCGTTGATTTTGTGATTCCTTCTAAGGGGGTGAATTGGAAATGGGCTTGGGAGTAGACGTTCGTAACCAAATGGCGAAAAGGGCAGCGGAGGAAATTCAAAATGGAATGGTGGTCAACCTTGGTATCGGTATTCCTTCACTTGTTCCGAACCATTTATCAAAGGAGACAATGGTGATGTTTCATGCTGAAAACGGGATTACCGGGATGGGGCCGAGTCCTGCAAAAGGGGAAGAAGATGAAAATTTATGTAATGCCGGTGGATTTCCTGTCACACTTAACAAAGGCGGTTCTTATTGTGACAGCGCCATTGCTTTCGGAATGATCCGTAGAGGGAGGGTTGATATCACCATTTTAGGTTCATTGCAGGTCAGTCAATATGGTGACCTTGCAAACTGGATTGTTCCTGGAAAAAAGGTTCCGGGGATGGGAGGTGCGATGGAGCTTGCGCAAAAAGCAAAAAAAGTCATTGTTGTAATGAACCATTGTGACAAACATGGCAATCCGAAAATAGTTCCATCCTGCACATTACCATTAACATCAGCCCGTTGTGTCGATCTTATTGTAACTGACTTAGCTGTTTTCAAGGTATCCGAAGATGGCCTGCTTTTGACAGAGCTGTTTTCACCATTCAGTTTAGAACATGTAGTAAATAAAACCGGGTGTGAATTTAAAATATGTGATACTGTTCGGAATATCCCGTTCTAAGCAAAAATCTGCCTGGGGGAGTGAATCATTTGAACAAAAATGAAAGCAAAATTAAGCATTGGCTAAAGGAGAATCGCGCTCGAGGGGCAAGACTGTTACAAATCCTTGTACGAGAAAATAGCACGAGAGGAAATGAAAGCAGTACACAAGCGATTGTAATTGAAAAATGTCGTCAGCTTGGGTTAGTACTTGATATTTGGGAACTTGATGG
>Ga0213823_1000322_pt1 | contig 45876 bp, 38 predicted proteins | sample MC6MC0907MG_FD_179887 | JGI IMG/M metagenome (GOLD analysis project Ga0213823, IMG submission 179887) | Enriched soil aggregate microbial communities from Iowa State University, Ames, United States - MC6-MC0907-MG | ecosystem: Environmental > Terrestrial > Soil > Unclassified | place: USA: Iowa...
GTTACGCTACCCGTGAGGGTGGCTACCTGCGCATCCTCAAGTGCGGTTTCCGCGCTGGCGACAACGCGCCTATGGCGTACGTCGAGTTGGTTGATCGTGCTGTCGGCGGTGAAGCTGTATCCGCTGAGTAAGACGTCAAATACAAAGAACCGGGCCTAGTGCCCGGTTTTTTGTGTCTGCTGTATTAGAAAATTACTATCGATAGCAATCATTTAATGCATTTGATGCTGTCATCTTGATGGTCGATACTCCTCGTCAGCCGATTAGCCGGCAGTTCCAAGACTGACAGAGGAAGATTGAGCATGAGCCAAAACAAAACGCTTACCACCGCAAGTGGCGCTCCAGTCGCCGATAACCAGAATTCCCGTTCTGCTGGCCCTCGTGGCCCGCTGCTGCTCGATGATTTTCACCTGATCGAGAAGCTTGCCCACTTCAACCGTGAAAACATTCCTGAGCGTCGCGTACACGCCAAGGGCTCGGGTGCCTATGGCACTTTCACTGTGACCCGCGATATCACCGAATACACCAGCGCCAAGCTTTTCGAGTCCGTGGGTAAGCAGACTCCTACCTTCCTGCGGTTCTCCACCGTAGGTGGCGAGCGTGGTTCGGCTGATACCGAACGCGACCCGCGCGGTTTTGCCCTGAAGTTCTATACCGAAGAAGGTAACTGGGACATCGTCGGCAACAACACGCCTGTGTTCTTCATTCGCGATCCACTGAAGTTTCCCGACTTTATCCACACCCAGAAACGTTTGCCGCAGAGCAACCTGAAGAGCGGCCAGGCCATGTGGGACTTCTGGTCACACTCTCCCGAGGCGCTGCACCAAGTCACCATCCTGTTCTCGGATCGCGGGATTCCGGACGGCTATCGTCATATGCACGGCTTCGGTAGCCACACCTACAGCTTGATCAACGCCAAGGGCGAGCGTCACTGGGTGAAATGGCACTACAAGACCCAGCAGGGCATCAAGAACCTGGCACCGGCCGAGGCTGCCCGCCTGGCGGGTACCGATCCGGACTACGCCCAGCGTGACCTGTTCAACGCGATCGAGCGCGGCGACTTCCCGAAATGGAGCGTATGCATTCAGATCATGACCGAGGCTGAGGCTGCCGCTCACTACGAGAACCCGTTCGACGTGACCAAGACCTGGTCGCAGAAGGAGTTCCCGCTGATCGAGGTCGGTGAGCTGGAATTGAACCGCAACCCGCTGAACTACTTTGCGGAAGTCGAGCAGGCTGCCTTTGGTCCTAGCAACATGGTTCCAGGCGTCGGCCTGTCGCCGGACCGCATGCTGCAAGGCCGCGTATTCGCTTACGCTGACGCTCATCGCTATCGTGTCGGCACCAACCACCAGCAACTGCCGGTCAACGCCCCACGCAGCCCGGTGAACAGCTACCAGCGCGACGGCTCCATGGCCTTTGGCAGCAATGGTGGCGCGGCACCGAACTATGAGCCGAACAGCTACGCCGATGCACCGAAGCAGGCTCCTCGCTACGCGGAGCCGGCGCTGGCCCTCAGCGGTGCGGCGGATCGTTACGATCACCGCGAAGACACTGACTACTACAGCCATGCGGGCGCTCTGTTCCGCCTGATGAATGATCAGCAGCAAGCCCTGTTGATCAACAACATCGCCGGTGCAATGGCGGGTGTCAGTTCGGATGTGGTCCAGCGTCAACTGCAGCATTTCTTCAAGGCTGACCCGGCTTATGGAGAAGGAATCGCAAAGGCGTTGGGCGTACAGCTTAACTAAGTCTAAACGAGAAGCAGAACCGCCCTCATTTGGGCGGTTTTTGCGTTTTTTCGGCTACTTTTCTCTGGAATTCTTCACTTTGTTAGCGTTTTTCCAGTGACCTGCAAGTCAGCTTGGTTCAAAATACAGACTTTCAAGCAGGGAGATGTAGGGCGATGCAAGGTCACCCGGACGTAATCGATTACCTCAACACGTTGCTGACGGGCGAACTGGCGGCGCGTGACCAATATTTCATCCATTCGCGCATGTATGAGGACTGGGGCTTCAGCAAGCTCTACGAGCGCATCAATCACGAGATGGAAGAAGAGACTCAACACGCCGATGCATTGATGCGTCGCATCCTGATGCTCGAGGGCACGCCACGCATGCGCCCTGACGATCTGGATATCGGCACCACCGTGCCGGACATGTTCGCCGCCGACCTGCGCCTGGAGTACAAGGTCCGCGCTGCACTGTGCAAAGGCATCGAACTGTGCGAGAAGCACAAGGACTATGTCAGCCGCGACATCCTGCGTGTGCAGTTGGCCGATACCGAAGAAGACCATACCTACTGGCTGGAAAAGCAGTTGGGCCTGATCAAATCGATCGGTCTGGAAAACTATCTGCAGTCGCAGTTCTGATGCTTTAGCCAGCGCCTGCAGGCAAATGCAGGACTGACGAGCACAAAAAAGCCCCTGTCATTTCACAATGGCAGGGGCTTTTTCATTGGGCTCAGGCCCGGTCGCGGGTCAGCAGTGGCTTGAGGTAGTAGCCGGTATGGGATTGCGGCATTTCTGCCAACTGCTCCGGCGTACCCTCGGCAATGATCTGTCCGCCCTTGGAGCCGCCTTCCGGCCCCAGGTCCACCAGCCAGTCGGCGGTCTTGATCACGTCCAGGTTGTGCTCGATCACCACCACGGTGTTGCCGTGGTCACGCAGGCGATGCAGAACGTCCAGCAACTGCTGGATATCGGCAAAGTGCAGGCCGGTGGTTGGCTCGTCGAGGATGTAGAGGGTCTTGCCGGTGTCACGCTTGGACAGCTCGCGAGACAGCTTGACCCGCTGCGCCTCACCGCCGGACAAGGTCGTTGCCGACTGCCCCAGCTTGATGTAGGAAAGCCCCACATCCATCAGCGTCTGCAGCTTGCGCGCCAGCGCCGGCACCGGGTCGAAGAACTCCCGCGCTTCCTCGATGGTCATTTCCAGGACCTCGTGGATGCTCTTGCCCTTGTATTTGATCTCAAGGGTTTCGCGGTTGTAGCGCTTGCTCTTGCACACATCGCACGGCACGTAGATGTCCGGCAGGAAGTGCATTTCCACCTTGATCAGGCCGTCGCCCTGGCAGGCTTCGCAGCGTCCGCCCTTGACGTTGAAGGAGAAGCGGCCCGGGCCGTAGCCGCGCGAGCGCGACTCGGGTACCCCGGCAAACAGTTCGCGGATCGGCGTGAACAGCCCGGTGTAGGTCGCCGGGTTGGAGCGCGGGGTGCGACCGATCGGGCTCTGGTCGATATCCACCACCTTATCCAGATGCTGCAGGCCGTTGATGCTGTCGTGCGCAGCGGCTTCCAGCGTGGTCGCGCCGTTCAGCGCCGTGGCACTGAGGGGGAACAGGGTGTTGTTGATCAGGGTCGACTTGCCCGAGCCGGAGACACCGGTCACGCAGGTCAGCAGGCCGATCGGGATCTCCAGGTCGACGTTGCGCAAGTTGTTGCCGCGAGCCCCTTTTAGGGACAGTGAAAGCTTCTTGTTGCGCGGCGTACGCTTGGCCGGCACGGCGATTTTCACTCGCCCTGACAGGTATTTGCCGGTCAGCGAGTCGGGATGGGACATCACCTCGTCGGGAGTACCCTCGGCGACGATCTGTCCGCCATGCACGCCAGCGCCCGGGCCGATGTCCACCACATAGTCGGCCAGGCGAATGGCGTCCTCGTCGTGTTCGACCACGATCACCGTATTGCCGATATCCCGCAGGTGTTTCAGGGTGCCCAGCAAGCGATCGTTGTCGCGCTGGTGCAGGCCGATGGAGGGTTCGTCGAGGATGTACATCACCCCCACCAGGCCGGCGCCGATCTGGCTGGCCAGACGAATACGCTGCGCCTCGCCGCCGGACAGAGTATCGGCGCTGCGATCCAGGGTCAGGTAATCCAGGCCGACATTGACCAGGAACTGCAGACGCTCGCGGATTTCCTTGAGGATCTTGTCGGCAATCTCGCCACGGCGTCCGGTTAGCGACAGGGTGCCGAAGTAATCGGTGGCATCGCCGATCGGCAGACTGGTAACGGCCGGCAACGTCTTCTCGCCGACCCACACGTGGCGGGCTTCGCGACGCAGGCGGGTGCCGCGGCAATCCGGGCACGGCTGGGTGCTGAGGAACTTGGCCAGCTCCTCGCGCACGGTGGCCGATTCGGTCTCGCGGTAGCGACGTTCCAGGTTCGGCACTATGCCTTCGAACGGGTGGGAGCGTTTGACGATATCGCCACGATCGTTGAGGTACTTGAAGTCGACGTTCTGTGTGCCGCTGCCGTTGAGAATGACCTTCTGCTGGTCGGCCGGCAGCTGGTTAAACGGCACTTCCAGGCTGAAGCCGTAATGCGATGCCAGCGAGCCAAGCATCTGGAAGTAATAGACGTTACGCCTGTCCCAGCCACGAATCGCCCCCTCGGCCAGGGTCAGCTCGCCATTGACCAGGCGCTTGATGTCGAAGAACTGCTTGACCCCCAGGCCATCGCAGGTCGGGCAGGCACCGGCCGGGTTGTTGAAGGAGAACAGCTTGGGTTCCAGTTCGCTGATGGCGTGGCCGCAGATCGGGCAGGCGAAGCGCGCGGAGAAGATGATTTCTTCTCCGGGTTCGTCGTCCATCGGCGCCACCAGGGCGATACCGTCGGCCAGCTTCAGCGCGGTCTCGAACGACTCGGCCAGACGCTGCTGCAGGTCGGCGCGGACCTTGAAGCGGTCGACCACCACATCGATCGAGTGCTTCTTCTGTTTATCCAGCTTCGGCAGCTCATCCAGCTCGTAGAGCTTGCCGTTGACCCGGGCGCGGACGAAGCCCTGGGCGCGCAGTTCCTCGAAGACCGACAGGTGCTCGCCCTTGCGCTCGCGAATCACCGGCGCCAGCAGCATCAGCTTGCTGCCTTCCGGCTGGGCCAGCACCAGGTCGACCATCTGGCTGACGGTCTGGGCTTCCAGCGGGATGTCGTGATCCGGGCAGCGTGGCGTACCCACGCGCGCATACAGCAGGCGCAGGTAGTCGTAGATCTCGGTGATGGTGCCCACGGTGGAGCGCGGGTTGTGCGAGGTGGATTTCTGCTCGATGGAAATTGCCGGCGACAAACCTTCGATGGTGTCGACGTCGGGTTTTTCCATCATCGACAGGAATTGCCGGGCATAGGCCGACAGCGACTCGACATAACGGCGCTGGCCTTCGGCGTACAGCGTGTCGAACGCCAGGGACGATTTGCCGGATCCGGACAGGCCGGTGATGACGATCAGTTTGTCCCGTGGCAGGGTCAGGTCGATGTTCTTCAGGTTGTGGGTTCGGGCCCCACGAATCAGGATCTTGTCCAAAGTGGCCTCGCTCGGCGGGCGTCGAAAACGTAGGAGTATAAGGGCAAATACTGGATGGATGCACACTATCAAATGAGGTCTGTGCAGCCGTAGATGAAACCTGCGCGGCAAAGCGTCGCCATATACCCCGTCAATCGATCGGACTGGTAGAATCGCCGCCGGTTCACACGAGGTTTTTCCATGCATGATCCCCACAGCGAGCGCATGAGTGGCGCCGAGACCCGCGCGGCAAGCGGTCTGGCCCTGGTGTTCGCCTTCCGTATGCTTGGCATGTTCATGGTGTTGCCGGTCCTGGCAACCTACGGGATGGACCTGGCGGGAGCGACCCCGGCCCTGATCGGGTTGGCGATCGGCGCTTACGGCCTGACCCAGGCGATTTTCCAGATCCCGTTCGGGATCATTTCCGACCGCATCGGCCGTCGTCCGGTGATTTACCTGGGGCTGATCGTCTTTGCCCTGGGCAGTGTGCTGGCGGCCAACGCCGATTCGATCTGGGGCGTGATCGCCGGGCGCATCCTGCAGGGCGCCGGGGCGATTTCCGCGGCGGTCATGGCGCTGTTGTCGGACCTGACCCGCGAGCAGCATCGCACCAAGGCCATGGCCATGATCGGCATGACCATCGGCCTGTCCTTTGCCGTGGCCATGGTGGCCGGCCCGCTGCTGACCCGCGCTTTCGGCTTGCCCGGGCTGTTCTTCGCCACCGGCGGCATGGCGTTGCTGGGCATTTTCATCGTCGCCTTCATGGTGCCGCACTCGACCGGCCCGTTGCAGCACCGCGAATCCGGGGTCGCGCGCCAGGCCCTGTTGCCGACGCTCAAGCATCCGGACCTGCTGCGCCTGGATCTTGGTATCTTCGTGTTGCACGCAATGCTGATGTCGAGCTTCGTCGCCTTGCCGCTGGCCCTGGTGGAAAAAGCCGGCCTGCCCAAGGAACAGCACTGGTGGGTCTACCTCACCGCGCTGTTGATCTCCTTCTTCGCCATGATCCCGTTCATCATCTATGGCGAGAAGAAACGCAAAATGAAACGAGTTCTGCTGGGCGCGGTCAGTACGCTGCTGCTCACCGAGCTATTCTTCTGGGAGTTCGGCGACAGCCTGCAGGCGCTGGTGATCGGCACGGTGGTGTTCTTCACCGCGTTCAACCTGCTGGAAGCTTCGCTGCCGTCGCTGATCAGCAAGGTTTCACCGGCCGGTGGCAAGGGCACGGCCATGGGGGTCTATTCCACCAGCCAGTTCCTCGGTTCGGCGCTGGGCGGCATTCTCGGCGGCTGGTTGTTCCAGCATGGCGGTTTGTCGGTTGTGTTCCTGGGGTGTGCAGGACTTGCTGCCCTGTGGTTAGCCTTTGCTGTTACCATGCGCGAACCTCCTTACGTGACGAGCCTGCGCTTGCCGTTATCGCCCGAAGCGATCCGCGAAGCCGGTCTGGTCGAGCGCCTGAAGGCCGTTGTTGGGGTAACAGATGCAGTGATGGTGGCCGAAGAAGCCGCCATTTACATCAAATTGGACACCGAATTATTGGATCGCGCGACCCTCGAGCAGCTGGTCAACCCAGCCCGATCGGCGTGCGAAGCCTAGGAGAACGTTATGGCCCGTGGGGTTAACAAAGTCATATTGGTCGGCACTTGCGGCCAGGATCCTGAAGTTCGCTACCTGCCTAACGGTAACGCCGTGACCAACCTGAGTCTGGCCACCAGCGAACAATGGACTGACAAGCAGACCGGCCAGAAGGTCGAGAAGACCGAGTGGCACCGTGTGTCGATGTTCGGCAAGGTCGCGGAAATCGCCGGCGAGTACCTGCGCAAAGGTTCGCAGGTCTACATCGAAGGCAAGCTGCAGACCCGCGAGTGGGAAAAAGACGGCATCAAGCGTTACACCACTGAAATCATCGTCGACATGCAGGGCACCATGCAGCTGCTGGGCGGCCGTCCTCAGGGCGACCAGGGCCAGGGCATGGGCAACTCCGCGCCACGTCCGCAGCAGTCGCGTCCACAGCCTTCGCAGGCGCCACAACGCGAATCGCGTCCAGCGCCTCAGCAGTCCTCGCCACAGCCGGCGCAGAACTTCGACGACAGCTTCGATGACGATATTCCGTTCTGAGGCCAGCCTTGGAGCGCGGTTCGAACAAAGCCTTTGGTGTGCATGCACCAAAGGCTTTTTTGTTGCCCTATTTCAGCCGGGAAGCAGGAACGCGGGTGGGTGTATCGAGTGCCAGGGCGTCTGGGCCTCATAGGCGCGAGCAAGGTCGAGGGCGATGTGTTCCTGGTTTCGCTTGCAGACGAATTGCAGCGAGCAAGGACGGTTGTCTGCTGTAAAACCCGCAGGGACGGCAATTGCGCACAGGCCCAGAAAGTTGACGAAGCGAGTGAAGTGATTGGGAGGTGCAAGGTGCTCGATGTCGTCCACGGCGCAGGCGGGCATTTGTGTCGTGGGCAGGACTATGGCTTCGACCTGATCATAGATGCGCTCGAACAGGGTACGCAGCGTGGCCATTTCCTGTAGGGCATTAAGGTATTCCGCCTGGGAGATCCCGGCGCCACGTGACAATCGCGCCCGAACCGACTCGCCCAGGTCACTTTGCGCGTCGGCATGAAGCGTTCTGTAGTTGGCCAAGGCCTCATAAAAGGTGATCAGGGAATTTTTCTTCAGGTACTCCTCCAGGGGCATGGGGAATACGCCGGTCCGGGTCTGGATGCCGAGGGTTCGTAGCACTGCAATGGCGGTGTCGTAGCAGGCCAGGACGTCGGCAGAGACCCATGGGCGCTCGTGCAACGGCAAGGTGGCCACGCGATACCGGTTGAGCGCCACCTGTCCGAAGCGTTCGCCATTGGCTGCAAGGCATTGGCGTGTGGGCTCGTCGAGCAGATGAGCATAGAGCAGCGATGCATCTCCGACAGCTCTGGCAAGGACGCCCACCGAATCGAGTGTCTGGCTCAGGGGAACGACATCTTTCATTTCGATCTGGCCGTGGCTGGGCTTGAGGCCGACAACGCCGCACCAGGACGCGGGGATACGCACTGAACCGCCAGTATCGGTACCCAGCGCCCAGGGGGTCAGCCCGGTGGCTACGGCTACCGCCGATCCACTGCTGGATCCGCCGGGTGCCAACTCTGTCCGGTGGCTCCACGGATTGCGTGGCGTCGCGAAATGTTCGTTGACGCCAAAGGCGCCAAGGCCGAACTCGACGGTATGGGTCTTGCCCAGGATGACCATGCCTTTGCTCAACAGCCGCTCGACAACCGTCGAAGTCGTTTGTGCTCGACGGTGCTTCCAGCACAAGGAGCCCGCCGTCGTAAGCTCGCCTTTCACATGGAACAAGTCTTTGAGGGCAATGGGCATGCCATGCAGCGAACTTGATGCCTGTCCACGGCTTATGGCCTTGCATGCCCTGTGTGCCGCTGCGCGGGCCTGGCATTCATAGATATCGACAAAGGCGTTCGATGAGGTTCGAGTGTCGAGGATACGTTCCAGGAACGCCTCGGTAACTTCGACCGGCGACAGATCCCTGGCCTGGATCAGCGTCATGAGTTCAATGGCGCTCAGTTGGGTGATCAGGGTCGTCACTCCGCCTTCTCCGGGTCAGGCAGCTCGGCATAATCGTTGCGCTCATCGCTGACAAACACGATCGACATGACCAGGATCGACAGTGTCGCGATGATGATCGTCAGAACGGCCAGTTTCATATGTCTCAGAAAAAACTCGGTGTCGTTGATGAAGTGCCCGAACACCGCGACGCCAAATGCAGAACCTATTTGTCCAGTTGCTCTGGAAAAGCCTGCGGCGATGCCGGTGTATATCTTCGGTGTGCTTTGCATGAACACCGAGGTGGACATGGGCGCCCCAAGCCCTCCTCCGAATCCGATCAATATCAGGGGGATGAGTAACCAGGGGTAGTGCGTGGAGTATTGAGGCAGCAGTAATCCACAAAATCCGACCAGACGGATGAAGGCTCCGGCAATCATCAACTGGCGGGGTGGGAATCGGTCCACCCAGCGTCCGGATACCTTGTTGCCGACGATCACACAGAGGGACAGGGGCAGCAGGGCGAGCCCGGTTTCGATCGCGCTGTAGTGCAGGTAATCCTGGAAGTAGAACGTGAGGATGAACAGTGTGCCGAAGAACGAAAAGGCTCCGGCAAAAAATATGTAAGCGATACTGCTGAAATTGCTATTCCTGAACAGCGTCAGGGGCAGCATCGGATGAGGACCATGGACCTCGATCAGGACAAAGGCGACCAGCGCCGCCGCACAGGTCAGTACGCCCAGCAGCAGATAAATGGAGTCCGTGTTTAACCGGGGATATTCGATCAGTATTGCGATGAGGCTCAGCAGCATCACCGTGACAGTGAACTGTCCTTTCAGATCGAGGTGTTTTTCCTTATGGGGCGCTATCGGGGGCTCGATTCGAGAGGTCAGCCAGACACCCAGCAGGCCGACGGGAATGTTGACCAGAAATATCGAGCGCCATGACAGGTATTGAGTCAGGAGTCCGCCTATCAACGGTCCCATTACCAGCGCGATACCACCCCAACTGGCCCAGCTGGCAATAGCTTTTGCCCGTGCGGAACTCTCTGTATAGGTATGCGTGATCAGCGCCAGCGAGCTGGGCACCAGCAACGCCGCACCAATCCCCTGGCATGCCCGTCCAGCCAACAGTTGCGCCGCGTTGGCGCTCAGGCCACATAGTAGTGAAGCGGCGACAAACAACAGCAGGCCGGTCATATAGACGGTTTTCGCGCTGAGGCGGTCGCACAGGGCGCCCCCCGACAGCAGCAGGCTGGCAAAAATGACCAGGTAGACGTTAACCATCCATTGCAGCGTATCGGTGCCGATGGCCAGTCCGTTTCTGATCGCTGGCAGGGCGACATTGACGATAGAAGAGTCGAGAAGGACCAATATGTAGCTGATATTGGCCGCCAGTAGCACGAGACGCTGGTTCTTGTCGGTATTCATCATGGCTCGATGTCGTTGGGTTACCGGCGCCAGGGACTGGCGCCAGGAAGGATCAGCGTGCGCCGAGTGTCGCGATATCTTTTCGGTAATGCATGCCATCGAAGTGAATCTTGCGTGCCACCGCATAAATACGTTCCCGGGCCGCTTCAAGCGTATCCGCCGAGGCGCTCAGCGAGATGATTCGTCCTCCCTTGGTCACCAGTTGCCCCTGCGCACTCGATACGGCGGCATGAAAGATCTTTGCCTCCTGCTCTCCCGAAGGAAGCGAGATGACGTCGCCGGTGCGTTTTACGCCTGGATACCCGGCGGAGCTGATTTGCAGTGCTACCGCGCATTTGTCGTTCCAGCGGACCTCTGCCTGCTGCAGTCGTCTTGCCAATGCCAGTTCGAGCAACGGGCCCAGTTCACTGTCCATGCGTTCGAGCATCGTGAACAATTCCGGATTGCCGAGGCGGCAGTTGATTTCCAGCAAATGGACTTCCTGCTCCGGGTCGATCATCACGCCGAAGTACAGGAAGCCCAGGTAGTCGATTGCATCCTCCTTGATGGCCCTGATCGTCGGCTCGACAAGACGGTCGATGATCTTCTGGGACAGCGCCTGGGAAATGACCGGTGAGTACGCCCCCATCCCCCCGGTATTGGGGCCCTTGTCGTTATCGTGCAGTCTTTTGTAGTCGCGGCTTTCGACCATGGGGACGTAGTGGCTGCCATCGAACAGGACGGTAAAACTGACTTCCTCGCCCACCAGGAAGTCTTCAACGATGATTGGGCCTCCATAGGTGGTGAACATGTGTTCGATCGTCTCGTCGACGGCCTGCCATTCATGAGCGATAACCACGCCCAGGCCACCGTTGGCCATGCCATCGACCTTCAGGACGAGGGGCAGGGAGCGCGCGTGGGCGTATTGTCGGGCGCTGGGGGCGTCTGCGAACACTTTGAAACCAGGCGTAGGGATCTTGTGTCGCTGCATGAACTGTTTGGAATACTCCTTTGACCACTCAAGTTTCGAGGCTTCTCGGGTAGGCGCCAGGACCTTCAGGCCACGCTCTTGAAAATAGTCCACGATACCTGCAGCCAGTGCCTGGGTCGGGGTAATCAAGGTGTAGTCCACGTCGTACTGTGCCGCGGCGTTCGCCAGGCCAGGTATGTCGGTGGTCTCCACCTCCAGGTTCTCGACTTTCGGTTCGTCCGCCGTACCCGGGCTGCCGGGGGCTACATACACTTTCTCGACCTGATCGGACTGGATCAGCTTCCATGCCAGTGCATGTGCACCCGAACTGCAACCTACGATTAGCACTTTCATATAACGCTCCCTGTGTATGGAAGAAGACAGTCAACTCGTCAGTTTCGCGGATTCCCACAGGACCGAACCGTTCAGCCAGTCGTGGAAGGTGTCGATGCGCTCCAGCAGTTGCTCATCGCTGTCGCCGACCAGAATCGCGCTAAGCACATCGTCGGTGTAGGTTTGGGCAGGCTGGTAGGCCAATCCTTCGATGCCGGTGATACATAGGGTGCTGACCCAGTCGAAGGGGACGGATGCAGGGATCTTCACAAGCCGGTCGTCACGTACTGGAACGCGAATCGATGCTGCGACACAGGTAGGCGAACGCCCGATGGGCAACTCGTCTTCGATGCCTGCGCAGGCCCTGATCCAGGCCTTGTGAATGTTGATGCCATAACTCAGTTCGATCAGTTCGCCGGTCAGGGAGCCTGCCGTTCGTGCTGCGATCTCGCACAGCACCAGCCGATCGTCCGGGGTCTGGAAGATTTCCGCATGGAAGCCCAGGGGGGATGTTTCGGGCAGCGCGGCAATCACCTTGCGGGTGAACTCGACCAGGCGTCGGGCGAGCGGGGTGTCGGGTTCCAGAGTGCGACTGCCAAACGTGCCGGCCCATTGGAAGTCCAGCGAGCCGTTGATGTAGGCGCACGGCGCAAAAAACGTTCTGCCCTCTGCCGTCAAAACGCCGTTGACATGAAACATCCTGCCTTCGACGAACGACTCGATCATGTAGCCATCGAGCGCCGGCTTGTGGCACAGCGCAGCCAGGTCCGAGTGGCCTTTGATGACCTGGATATCTTTTGAGCTGCAACCATCGACCGGCTTGATGATGCAGGGGTAGCCATGGAGCTTGATGAACTCAATGACGTCCAGCGCCGACTGCAGGCGCTTGAAGTGGGCGACGGGGATGTCGCCCCTGTTCATATGTTCCTTCATGACCACTTTATCGCGGTAGGCGATAGCGCTTTCCAGGCTCTGGCCCGGTACGCCGAGGTGTTCGCGCAAGCGGGCGGCACGGATCAAGTCGAATTCCGAATGCGGCAGGATTCGGGAAAACCGGGTATTTGCCGCGAAGTCCAGCGCGGTGATTTCGGCCTGCGAATCGGCGTCCAGATCCCCCAGGCGCTTGATCAGACGGTACTTGTGCTGGGATGGGAAGGGGGTCGAGCTGATCAGGTACAGGTCCTGGTCCCGCTCGGCCAGCCATTGGGCGAAATCTATTTTGATGCTTCTGCCTAAACACAAGATAGCCATGTCATCTCCCTGTCATTGGCCGGTGTTTCAGTCCAACGGCTGGATCGGTTTGCGCATGAACAGCCGTGCATTGCCCCTGGGGTTGCACTCGATGCGGCCGAACACCTCATAGCCGTTCTTTTCGTAGAATGCCGGTGCCTGTATTTCCATGGTGAACAGCAGGGCGGTCCGGCATCCGCGAAGGGCGGCCAGACGTTCGGCCTGACGCAGGATCTGAGAACCGTAGCCTTTGCCGCGTAGGGTGTCGGGCAGATAGAAGTAGTTGATGAAGAACACCCCCAGGGATGTTCTGCCGACCAGACCGCCTACCACCTCGCCGCTGAGAGGGTCCGTGACTGTGAGATCCAGGGGCTCGTTGTCGCTGATTCCGGTTTGCGACACATTGTATTGATCCAGCAACTCGTTGATCCGGCCACGACCGGCGGCCGGGACGTCTTCGTGAACCGTGACGACAAAGTCGTGCTGGCGATCCAGATTTTTCACTTCTGTCATTTCGAAAGTCCAACGTGCAAGAAAGAAAGGGGGCGTCGGCTCATCGTGTTGTTCCGGTCCGACTGGCCATGTGGCGCTCGTTACCCTGCCTGTCCTGGTCCGTTTCAAGGTACAGAAGCTCGTAGTCGGTACCACGGGCTTTGAGTACGGGAACGACAGGTCGTCCGTTCGGAACGTCCAGCCACAATCGCAGCAAGTGCCGCTTCTGGGTGTCCGAATCCTGGAATTCGGTACGGGAATGCAGAGTGGTGTAGTTGTTCAGGAACAGGATTTCCCCTGGCTCCAGCAGGAACGCGAGCTGAAAGGATTTTCGATTGCAGATCTCGTAAAAGGCTTTCAGGGCGGCGTCCAGCTTTTCGGGAAATGCCTGCCCCAGCGTCTGGGCGGCGGCCCGCATGTAATTGCCCACGCACATCGAACTCAACGTACTGCCGACCCGGGAAAACACCGGAATCCGGTAGTCCGTTACCGGAGTGTGGGACTGGGAGCGTTCCGCTGTGGCATAGGGATAACCTTCGTACAGTGCCGGCAGCAGCTGCGGATTCTCGGCCACTAACTGATTGTGTACCGCCAGGCCACTGACAACTTCCGTGGTTCCACCGCTGGCGGCCCCGCTGAGGCACAGCAGTCCGATGATCTCGAAGGCGTCCGAGTGGAACCCCAGCTCTCTGTTGGACTGGTAGCCGCGATTCTTGGGATTGGACGGCTCGTGGCGCACATGGCCGATACGATCGCCACGAGTGCTCTGTACCACGGGGCGGCCCAGGTGCAGGGCCAGCCCCCAAAACAGACGTTCAAGGGCCACGCCGGTGAAGCGAGCAATGTCGATGCCCTGCAGCACTGCGACTCCGGGACCGTCCTGAAGCGCCTTGTGCAATTTACCCAGCAGTTCCTGAATGGCGGGGGCTGCGAAGTCCTCCCGGGTCAGGTCATGCATCGGCTTGTGGGCGCTATTGGCCAACAGTTGCTCGATGCATTGCAGCTCGGGCTCACCCAGGTTCAGCAGGACATCAGCCTTGGACTTGAGTGTGGCCGCGGTCCAGACGGCGGGGTCGTCGACCGCGACGGGCGAAGGCCTGTTGTGTTCGATGTTCATCGGGGACTCCTCAGGCGCTGCAGACCGTGCAGGCGGGATGTTGCGGTTTGTCGATGATTGTCGTTTGCAGGGTCGCGAAATCGATGGTGACCAGCTTGCCCGCCGAGCTCATGGGCCAGCCGACCAGATGGCGCACGATGTCCGCCGACATCATGCCGCCTACGGTCATGGCGCAATGGCTGAAGGCCGAGGTCGCCGGAATCAGGTCATGCTGTTCGCGATACTGACGGGTGGCATGGTGATCGGGGTTGTGTTCCTGGGACCATTTTTCGTCACAGCGAAAACAGCCGGACTGCCCGGGAAATTTGGTCCAGAGCATGCCCATGCCGGCCGAGACGCTGTTGAAGACTGCTGGTACGCCTCTGGCAAAGCAGGCATCGCTGATCCAGCGATCAGCGGCGATCACCGGACGATCGATTGCGGCGACGATGATGTCGGGTTTGAATTCGTCGATCAGTCGAGTGACGGCCTCGGTGCCGGTCAGTCGCTCGAAGACGGTATTTACCCTGACGTCCGGGTTGATGGCGCTCAGTCGGGCCTTGAGCCCATCGACTTTTTTCAGGCCAATATCCTGGACCGTGAACAACTGACGGTTGAGGTTCCCCAATTCGATTTCGTCGAAATCCACCAGGGTGATGGTCCCGCAGCCGGCCATTGTCAGAGCGGTCGCCGTGCAACTGCCCAACCCTCCGCAGCCGAGCATCAGGACATGACCCTTGAGCAGGCGGGTCTGTAGCTCGGCCGGTGTCCGGCCGTCACGGGCCAATGCCGCAAAGCCATTGAGATTGCGAGAGTAGCGGTCGGTCTGGTCGGGCCGCAGGTGCTGGGGCTGGAAGAACGAACGGTCCTGGAGCAGATTCTGCGCCCGCAGGTCCTCGACCAGGGCCAAGAGGTCATCGTACTGAGCCGGGTGGCCCTGGGTATCCAGTTGCTGGGCAATCCAGGCCAAGTCGTTCTGGCCGTTCATCAAGTGAAGGGCGATGTACTTCCAGCCATCCGGATCGTCGAGGATCAGGCTCGCGTCACCCTGCCGGGTTCCTCGATGAATGGCCACGCGATGGGCATGGATAGGGACGGCCACTACGGTCGCTTGCAGTTGTGGCAGGTTCATCGAGCGAGCTCCTTGAGGGTAATGACGGGCAGCAGGATGCCTTTGCGGCCTACATTCATGACCGGGTCGAAACTGGCGCGTGCCTGGAAACCCGCGAAGCGTCCGCCGTATACGTAGGTATCCACCCCTGACCACATCGACTCGGTCACACCGAGATCCGGATGAACGGCAGAAAGCGTCCGGCCCTGGATGTACTGCTGAACCACGAAACTGTGTGGCCCCTCCAGTGCGCTGCAAATCCCTTGCTCCCATTGCTCCTGTGTCGCGAAAGGCCCCACCAGCAAACCTTCACCACGGGTCGCGTTCGAGGGCTTCAACACCAGGTGTGGGCGATGCCGCCTGACATAGCTGATCAGGTCGATCGGCTGCCCCTGGGGATTGCTGCTCTGGCCGGCAGCCAGCAGACGGGTCCAGGGAATATGCGTGCGGCACAGCTCTCGATCCTCCTCGGGCAGCAGCGCCAACATTTTGGGATCGCTCAACAGGGCCATGATGGCCTTGTCCGCAAGGGGCCACTGGCTGATCAACGGATTGAGGAACGTCACCTCTGCGTTCGACGCCGCATCGAGATACTCACTGACCAGTGGTTCGTCGATAAGGTCGCGCAGGTCGAGTTTGTTGTAGGTCATGTCGATGACGCGTCCCTGAAGGTCGACGAGGTGGCCGTCGCGCCGCTTGAGGTCGGCCGCATCGACTTCCTCGGTGGGCACGCCGAGGCGGTTCAACCCGGCAACCATCTGGGCCACTTCGTTTTTGAAGCGCCCTTTAAACGTCACGATGGCGGCTCGCCGGGCCGGTTGTCCGGTGCGCTGAAAATGGGCGCTCAGGAGTTCCTTGAGAAACAGATCCGGGTCGTTCACGAACGGTTGGAAATCGACGCTGTGGCCGATGCCCTCCAGCAGGGGGTTGTCGATTTCGGCCCAGAGGCGACCGGCCAGTCCGTTCTGGATCACACCGCCGGGGCAATCGGTATTGGTCTCCAGAATCCGATAGACGCCGTCGCTGTCGAATAGACCGTCGAGTCTGAAAATACGTACCAGCGGCGAATGCCCCGGCAGGTTGAAGGTCAGGTGTTCACTGTTCTTGTAGGCAGGAAACAACGTTCGTACCTGCTCGTTCTCGACGTAGATTCTCGCGGCGTGATCGAACACCCGGGCGAAGCCCTCGCCGAGGGTCTGCAATTGCGCGACCGTCTCGTTCGACAGGATCAGGGGACGGATGGAGACGGGGTAGCTTTTACCTTCGAAATTCAGCCCTTCGCTGGACAGCGAATCGCAAAAACGTTTTTGCGCCGCGATCAGTCGTTTATGCGCATCTGGTGTCAGGCGGGCAAGGAATTGCTCGATGAGGCGATCATCCTCTTCGAAAAGACTGGTGTTGGGCGTGCAGGCTAAGGCGTTATTGTTCATATCGGTTTCCTCGGGCTTGGACGGTTATTTTTTTGCAGCGCTACTCAGGGCGCGGCCCAACTGGGCGAGCCCTTTGTCGAGGGACTGTGGGTCGATGGTGAGCGGAGGGAGCAGTTTGATGATGTTGTCCTGCGCGCCGCAGGTTTCGACGATCAGTCCGCCGGCATAGGCCTGGGCACTGACCCGCTGGGTGGTGAGCGCATCGGGCAGCTCGATTCCCCAGATCATTCCCAGTCCGCGGACGGCTTTGATCAGTTGGGGCCAGGTCTCTTGCCAGTGTGCAAGGGTGTCGGCGATCCGTTGCGAGCGCTGGCCCAGGGCGTCCATGAAGTCGCGGTCCTGCCAGTAGCGCAGGGCCTGGGTGGCGGCGATGAACGCCAGGTTGTTGCCACGGAAGGTGCCGTTGTGTTCTCCGGGCTGCCAAAGGTCCAGCTCGGGCTTGATCAATACCAGGGACATGGGCAAGCCATAGCCGGAAATGGACTTGGCCAGGCATACGAGGTCGGGCTGGATACCTGCCCTCTCGAAGCTGAAGAAAGTCCCGGTTCTCCCGCATCCGGCCTGAATGTCATCGATGATCAGCAGAATGCCGTGGCGGCTGGCCAGTTGGGCGAGACCTCGCAGCCATTGGGGGCTGGCAACGTTTACGCCTCCTTCGGCTTGCACCGGTTCGACGATGAACGCGGCCGGCAGGTCGATCCCCGATCCGGGCATGGTCAACATGCGTTCCAGCACGCTCAGGGTGTCCACCTGCTGGCCGAGAAATCCTTCGTAGGGCATCCGCGTGATGTCCGGCAACGAAACACCGGCCGCGGCACGCTTGGCGCTTCGGGCCGACGCAGCGAGGGCTCCCAGGGACATGCCATGAAATGCATTGCTGAAGGCGACGATGTTGGTTCTGCCGGTGACTTTACGGGCGAGTTTCATCGCTGCTTCGACAGCATTGGTGCCGGTCGGGCCGGTGAACTGCAGGCGGTAGTTCAGTGCTCTGGGGCCTAGGATGACCCGGTTGAATTCCTCGATGAAGGTCTTCTTGGCGCTGGTGTGCAAGTCCAGCGAATGGGTGATGCCGTCGCTTCGCAAGTACTCCAGCAATGCCTCCTTGATCATTGGATTGTTATGTCCATAGTTCAATGAGCCCGCCCCGGACAGAAAGTCGATGTACGAGGTGCCATTGATATCGGTCAATATCGAATTGCGTGCAGTGGCGAAAATGGCGGGAAACTTTCGACAGTAACTTCTGACCGCAGACTCGTGATTGAAAAATGTATCGGCGGGGTCTTCACTGATCAGTGAGGCCGCTTCAGTAATAAAGTTGTTCACGTCAATATCCTTCCAATGGAATTAACTTCACTTAAATCCAGGTAGTGAAATTGAATGGGGGACGAGCTACGGCGTGCGGATGCCGGCTTCAGAGTTCTTCGCGAATGACAATCTTCCCCTGGCTGGCCAATAACGGAGAGTTCTCGCAGGCAATATATGAGACTGTTTGCTGATGGTCGCTGACATGGTAGTGCCCGGCCCAGGCGGGAACATAGATAGCGTCGCCGGCTTCCCAGTGAAGAACTTTCTCTTCAATGTAAGTGGCGCCACTTCCGCTTAGAACATAAATGACGGTTTCGTAGTTATGTCTGTGCAGGCGGGTTTGTGTGCTGGGAGCGAGTTGTTCCAGGCTCATACGCATTGTTTGCACCGGCAAATCCACGACACTGCTTTTCGGGCTCGATATTGGCGTGGCCCGTGGCGCACCACGCTCGCCCTCGACTGCAACATGCAACAAGCGGCGCGGCAGCTGGATAGGAACAGTGGTCACGGCATTCAACCAGGTGAGCTTGTCCGGCTGCGCGCGCTGCTCATCATGAGCTTGCGCGGGCTCCTGGCCGACCTTCTGCCAGATGGCATCGAACATTGCGCAGCGCTTGAGAATGACCTGACGCCCGACGTCCTTGGCCAGGAGTCTTGCTCCAGGTGAGCACTGGACTAGCTGTTCCAGGATGCCCAGCATCGTGATCGCGTGGTCCTCATCTTCTTCGATGTGCACACGGAAGAACTCCAGGCCTTCTTCGCTGACATTCAGGCGCTCCAGGGCCTGCAGGACGGGCCTGTAGATCAGCGGCACGATCGCCTCGGCTCCCATGCACAGGGCCGCGAGGCCCTCGATGGAGTTTTCGCAGCGACAGAAATCCATGACGGTCTGAGTGAAGTCGAGGGTCTGCGGCAAGGCCTTTTCGGCCATGGCATGGGTTCCGGTGGCGCGCAGAGTTCTCTGGAACAGCTCGGCATGAGTCACCTTGCCTACGCCGTCGATTCCCATTTCCTCCTGCATGTTTTCCATCAGGTGCTTGATGTCATCCAGGCTCTCAAGCCGGTTGATTATGGCGCAGAGAAAACGGGTGAAGTTGCGAGAGTAGTGATGATGTTGTACCAGGAAAAAGCGCATGCCTTTTAAAGAGATACTCCCCTCTTGCATGGCCAAGAGCAGCGGATGGTTAACCAACTGATCCAGCGAGTCGGTATCCAGCCAAGTATCCCATATGGATCCGCCAGTAAGGTTTTCAATACTATCGGTTGTGAGTTCACGGGGTACGGCACTTTCCAATTTCACTATCGATCTCCTTATAGAAGTAATAGTTTCAGGGATGAGTAAACCCGCCACGCCGGATAAAACACGATATGCCGATTTCAGAAGGGCATGAGTCGTGCTGTTTATCGCTGTTGGATATATGCCAAAGAATCGCGTCATGACCACAGAGGGATTATTTAATTAATAAATAGTCCTGCCAGGGTCAGCGAAAATAGATAAGGCAGTTCAGGGATTAAAGCTCATCGGCGAATCCTTTCTTATTAGTGTGAAGAATAGTTATTTGTCACTTCCATGATGTGGGGATTATGAATAGCTTCGACTATTTAGGGTGTCAAGAAGAATTGGATCCATAGGTCGGGTAGGAATGATCTGAATTGATATTAAGATGATTCCACCGTTTCGAGGGCAGGTAAATTTGATGACTGTAATCATTAACTTGGCGACGCATGAGGCACTTTTTTTCGCGTGTCACAGCCACAGGTATTTCGTCGGATCACCTGCGCCGAGGGGTGTTTTCACCGTCTTTTTTTATTGCATGTTGGCAGGCATTTTCCGTGCATGAGGTGAAAGGCATCCCCAGGTACGGTGGATTGTTACGTCAACGGTGATAATCGCCAGACAACGAGTTCGCTGAAGACACCCCAAAAGGCCGCACAGCGATTGAACGCTGTGCGGCCTTTTGGGGGGGCAGGTCGTTAAGCCTGACGTTGCCATCTCTGGCGCGGGCGGTGCGACAGAATCAGCGGCTACCCGCCAGAAACTCATCGGTGGACACCACGCTGGCGTAGGCGAATCCCAGGGACGACATGAATGCAGCGTGGACCTGGGCCGCCGGCACCACCACACCATTGAATTCGAGGTCGCGGGTGGCACAGGCATCATGGATCACTGTGACGCCATAGCCCAGGTCGGCGGCAGCGCGGGTGACGCCGTCGATGCACATGTGGCTCATGCTGCCGACCACCACCAGTTGTTCGATGCCGTGCTGGTCAAGAATGGCCTTGAGCTCGGTTTCGCGGAACGAATTGACGAAGTGCTTGAGCACCACCGGCTCGTCGGCGCGGTTGCTGACCTTCGGATGCAGTTGCGCGCCGCTGGAGCCGGGGGTGAAGAACGGCGCGCTGTCGGAGGTGAATTCGTGGCGGATGTGCACCACCTGCTGGCCGCTGTCGCGGAAGGCCTGGATCAGCCGCGCGGCGTTGTCGGCGGCGGCTTCGGCGCCGACCAGGGGCCACTTGCCGTTGGGGAAGTAGTCGTTCTGGATATCGACTACGATGAGCGCTTGCTTGGCCATGGGTGTTTCCTCTGAAGTAGTGGTTGGCTGTGGAGTCCAGTATTGGCTCCGGCGGGCTGGTCGAGGATTGGCCGCACCGACAATAGCAGGGGGAAAACTGACAATGGGTATGGAAAACGCAGTGGCCGAACTGGGCGTGCTGATCTATCCCGGCGCACAAATGGCCGCGGTGCATGGCTTGACCGACCTGTTCGAGGTCGCCAACCGCATTGCCGCCGAACAGCGCAGCACACAGTTGCCGCTGCTGCGCATCAGCCACTGGCAGGCCCAGGCCGACCAGGCGCCCGTACGGGTGTACGACAGTCACCCGGGTGCTGACGGTCCATTGCTGGCGGTGCTGATCCCACCCTCGGTGGCCGGTTTTTCCCAGGCGCAGGTACCGCAGGCACTGATCCAGTGGCTGCGCCAGCAGCATGCCAATGGCGCGACCCTGGGCGGGGTCTGTGTCGGTTCGATCCTGCTGGCCGAAAGTGGCCTGCTCGACGGCCGCAGCGCCACCACTCACTGGACCTCGGCGAAGCGGTTCGCCGAGCGCTACCCGAACATCCGCCTGAACGCCGACAAGCCGATCGTCGACGACGGCGACCTGATCACCACCGCCGGCCTGATGGCCTGGTCCGAGCTGGGGCTGCGCCTGGTCGACCGCCTGCTGGGCCCGAGCATCGCCAGCGGCACCGCGCGTTTCCTGGTGATCGAACACAGCGACAGCGCCAGCCAGTGCGGCAGTAACTTCGCGCCGATCCTCGGCCATGGCGACGCGGCGATCCTCAAGGTGCAGCACTGGCTGCAGGCCAATGGCGCGGTGGACGTTTCCCTTGCCGTCATGGCGCAGCAGGCCGGGCTGGAGGAGCGCACCTTCCTGCGGCGCTTCCGGGCCGCCACCGGGCTCAAGCCCACTGAATATTGCCAGCACTTGCGGGTAGGCAAGGCACGGGAAATGCTCGAGTTCACCAACGGCACCATCGACCATATCGCCTGGACGGTCGGTTACCAGGACCCGGGGGCGTTCCGCGCCACCTTCAAGAAGATCACCGGGCTTGCGCCCAGCGAGTATCGCGCGCGTTTCGGCGTGACACCCCCGGCACCGCTGGCGCGGGCCGGGCAGGGCTGACCCCGCGGGTCGTGCAAAATACCGGGCGTCGCCGGCCGATCGTGCAAAATAAAACAGGCGCAATGCCAGCAGCGATGGCCTGGAGTGCTTATTCCATGGGGGCATTCGACTTCCCCCTGGCCTTGGCGTGATCCCTGCACCCTGTCTTGTACATTCATCACGCCGATGACGAAGGGGGACGCATGACCCCGACGCAACGCAAGAAGCTGGTGGTCGCCCACTCGGTCCATCCGGGGGCCTCGCAGCATGTCGTGGAGACCAATCGCGCGCTGGCCCGCTGGCTGGCGCAGATCCTCGGGCTGGAGTTCGCCGGTGACTACGACCCCCTCGTGAATGGCCAGGACGAGCTGTACCTGTTGCCGACGCAGACCATCGTCGGCCCCGCCGCGGCCCGGCAATTGCGGCTCAAGGGGCCGGACGATCTGTGGGGCGGGTATGTCGAGCATGACTTTATCTGCACCAAGGCCATCACCCATGGTCTGTTGAACAGGAGCGCCGTGGCCCCGCCGGGCTGGGCGCCGCTGTTCTCCCAGCGGGTGCGCAATGTGGTGCTGGACGGCCTGAGCGTGTTTTCCCTGAATGACGCCTGGCCAGCGGCCAGTCATTTGCTTTACAGCGGGCCGATCCGCATGAAACCGATCCATGCCTGCGCCGGTCGCGGCCAGCAGGTGATCGAGAACCTGGATCGCTTCGACGAGCTGCTGGCGCAACCGGACGTCGCCCGGCAGTTCAATGAAGGCGTGGTCCTGGAGCAGGATCTGCAACAGGTGGCCACCTACAGCGTCGGCCAGTCCTTTATCGCCGGCCACGTCCTCAGTTACTGCGGCCAGCAGTACCTGACCGAAGACTCCGACGGCGAGCAGGTCTACGGCGGTTCCGAGCTATTGGTAGTGCGGGGTGGCTACCCTGAGTTGCTGGCGCTGCAACTGCCGCAGGAAGTGCGCCTGGCGGTGCAGCAGGCGCGGGTTTTCGACGCCGCCGCCGATGAGGCTTATCCACGGTTTTTCGCCTCCCGGCGCAACTACGACATCGCCCAGGGCCTGGACGCCGAAGGCCGGCAGCGCAGCGGCGTACTCGAGCAATCGTGGCGCATGGGCGGTGCCAGCAGCGCCGAGGTGGCGGCTTTGCAGGCCTTTATCGAGCATCCGGAGATGCGCGCGATTCGTGTGTCCGCGGTGGAAACCTATGTCGACCGGCCCTTGCCGGCCGATGCCATCGAGGTCTATCGCGGGCCCGCGGAACACAGTGACTTTCTTCTCAAATATGTAACGGTCCAATCCTATGACGGCTAGAAGCGAAAGCATTCAAATCGACATCGATGACGAGCAGATGCGCGGGACTTTCCTCAGCCCCAAGTCGAAAGTCCCCGGCGTACTGTTTGTCCACGGCTGGGGTGGGAGCCAGGAGCGCGACCTGGAGCGCGCCCGCGGCATCGCCGGGCTGGGTTGCGTGTGCCTGACCTTCGACCTGCGGGGCCATGCCGGCAGCGGCATCCCGCTGAACCGGGTGACCCGCGAAGACAACCTGCGCGACCTGTTGGCGGCCTATGACCGCCTGCTGGCCCATCCGGCCCTCGATACCTCGGCGATCGCCGTGGTGGGCACCAGTTACGGTGGCTACCTGGCGAGCATCCTGACCTCGCTGCGACCGGTGCGCTGGTTGGCATTGCGGGTCCCGGCGCTGTATCGCGACGAAGCCTGGAACAGCCCCAAGCGCGACCTGGACAAGGCCGACCTGCTGGATTACCGCAGCAGCCTGGTGCGTGCCGACAGCAACCGGGCGCTGCATGCCTGTTCGACGTTCACCGGGGATGTGCTGCTGGTGGAATCGGAAAACGACGAGCATGTGCCCCATGCCACGTTCATGAGCTACCGCGCGGCCTGCCAGCAGACCCATTCCATGACCCACCGGATCATCGACGGCGCCGACCATGCCCTGAGCGATCCCGTGTCGCAGCAGGCCTACACCTCGATCCTGGTGGACTGGATCACGGAAATGGTGGTGGGAGAACGCTTGAGCATCATTCAGTCGCGATAGTTGCAAGCGCTGGTTGAAGGCGTTGCTCGAATAGGCGCGCAAGCTCGCTCCTGGAGAGGAGCGCGCGCGTTTGCGCGATTGCCTCAGCTGCCTTGGCGCGGTTTTTTCTCCACGCGCAACGCCTTGGCCCTGGCCTCCACCACCAGGTACATCAGCAGCGCGATCAGCAGCGGCAGGATGAAGTAGATCGCCCGGTAGGCGATCAACCCGGCCAGCAGGCTGCCGCGGGACACCTCATGTTGCAGCAGGGCGATAAACACCGCCTCCAACACCCCGAGCCCCGCCGGAATATGGGTGATGACCCCGGCGATGCTGCTGATCAGCAGCACCCCGAGCACCACCGGGTAATCGAGCTTGCTGGGCAGCAGGGTAAAGATCACCGCTGCCATCAGCGACCAGTTGAGTGCGCCCAGGGCCAGTTGCAGCAGGGCCATGTGCAACGAGGGCAAGTTGATCTCGACCCCGTGTATCGACCACTCGCGCCGTCGGGAAAACCGACAGGCCGCCAGGTAACCCACGCCCAGCACCAGCAGCAGGACGCCCACGCCCTGCAACGCGCCGTTGCTGAGTTGCCAGCCGGGCGGCAACTTCATCAGGCCACTGGCGAATACCGTGCCGGCCAGGACCATGTAGCCGAACCAGTTGGTGGCCAGGCTCAGGCCGAGGATCTTGGCGATATTGCCGGTGCTCACCCCGAGCCTGGAGTACAGCCGGTAGCGCATGGCGATACCGCCGACCCAGGCGCTGAAGTTGAGGTTGAAGGCGTAGCTGATGAACCCCACCGGCAGGATCTGCCGCCAGCCGAGGTTCTGCCGGATGTAGGTGCGACCGATCAGGTCGAAGCAGGCATAGACCAGGAAGCTGGCCAGGGTCAGGCCCGCGGCGATGACCAGGGTGCGCACCTTGAAGTCGGCCAGGGTGCCGAGCACTTCGCTCCAGTCGATGCGCCGGGCCAGCAGGGTGAACAGCACGATCAACAGCAGGAAGAAGGCGATGGTCAGCGGTTTCTTCAGGCGTTGCCAGCGCGACTGGGAGTGCGATGCGGCGGGCGTCGAGCCATGGGCGTCAGTGCGGCTCATGGGGCGACTCCCGCGGGGTGGCGGCCTGGCCGAAGGGCTTCAATTGCGGCTTGTGGGCGGGTAGCCAGCCGGCCCAGGCCGGGAAGTGACGCAGGATGTGAAACACCAGGAAACCCACGGTCAGGCGCCACAAGCGGCCACGCCCGGAGCCCTTGGCCGGCATGGCCTGGCAGTGGTCGCGACTGAGTCGGTCGAGGCGCTCGAACAGGTCGCGATTGAACGCCCGGTCGCGGATCAGCACATTGGCCTCCAGGTTCAGCGACAGGCTCAGCGGGTCGAGATTGCTCGAGCCCACGGTGCTCCAGTCGTCGTCCACCAGCGCCACCTTGCCGTGCAGTGGCCGTTCGCAATATTCGTAGATGGTCACGCCGTCCTTGAGCAGATAGTCGTAGAGCATGCGCGCCGCCAGCCTGGCCACCAGCATGTCCGGCTCGCCCTGCAGGATCAGCCGCACCTCGACGCCACGGCGCGCGGCGTTGCGGATCTCGCGCAGCAGCCGATAGCCGGGGAAGAAGTAGGCATTGGCGATCACCACCCGCTGGCGGGCCCCGCGCAATACCTGGCGGTAGACCTCTTCGATATCGCTGCGGTGCTGGCGGTTGTCGCGGTAGACCAGGCGCACCTGGCCGTCATGGTCGGTCAGGGCCAGCTCCGCGCGGCGCTGCCGGCGGCGTTGCCACCAGTAGCGGGCGCGGGCCGGGCGGTCGCCTTGCAGCAGGGCGAAATGGTGGATATCCACCACCGCCGGCCCCTGGATCTCTACCGAGTAATCCTGTTTGGCCTGGGGGCCGAAATCGGCCAGGTGATCGGCGGAGAAGTTGATCCCGCCGACAAAGGCGATGGCGCCGTCGACCACCACGATCTTGCGATGCAGGCGGCGGAACCAGTTGGTGCGCACCCCGAAAATCGGCTGTGCCGGGTCGAATATCTGCAAGCGCACCCCGGCATTGCTCATGGCGGCAAGGAACTCGGTGCTCAATTCGCCGCAACCGAAGCCGTCCAGGCTGACGATGACACGCACGCCACGCTGTGCGGCCTCGATCAGGATACGGTGCAGCTCGTGGCCGACCTTGTCCTCGAAGAGGATAAAGGTCTCCAGCAGGATCTCGTTCTGCGCCTGGCGCAGCACTTCGAACACCCGGGGAAAATACGCTTCGCCATTCTCCAGCAGCACCACCCGGTTGTTGCTGTGCCAACCGTATTCGAGGTCCATCCGTAGCGGCTCGTGGGCCAGCCCCGCGTCAGGCGGGTGGTCCACCGTGGTTTTTTCCAGGGGCATGTCGTTCATAACTCGACCTCGACCGACAGCGGTGCATGATCGGAGAGATGGGACCAGGGATGGGAGGCCAGGACCTGGGGGCGGTGGATTTTCAGGTGACGCACGTAGATCCGGTCCAGCCGCAGCAGTGGTAGGCGTGCGGGGAAGCTGCGCGCCGGTTTGCCGTGCTGGCTGACAAAGGCCTCCTGCAAGCCACTGGGGGCGAGCTGTGCATCGGCGCGCAGCCGCCAGTCGTTGAAGTCGCCGGCGACGATCAAGGGCGCATCGACGGGAAGCTCGGCGATCAGCTGCAGCAGCAGATCCAGCTGTTGCTGGCGATGGCTTTCGCGCAACCCCAGGTGCACGCAAATGGCGTGCACTTCCAGGGCATCGCCGGGCAGGCGAAGCACGCAATGCAGCAGGCCGCGGCTCTCGTGCCCGGACAGGGAGATGTCGAGGTTGTCGTAGCGAATGATCTGGAATTTCGAGAGCAGCGCATTGCCGTGGTCGCCGGCCGGATACACCGCGTTGCGTCCATAGGCGAACTGCGGCCAGATGCTGTCGGCGAGGAATTCGTATTGCGGCATGCTCGGCCAATTGTTGTAGCGCTGCGGGTGCTGGTCGTGGGCGCCGTGCACCTCCTGCAGGAACACCACGTCGGCGGCCACGCTGCGCACCGCCTCGCGCAGCTCGGGCAGGATGAAGCGCCGATTCAGGGCGGTGAAGCCCTTGTGGGTGTTCACCGTCAGCACCGTGAAGCGGCGCGCGGCGGCGAGCCCGATCGCGGGCGGTATCGGGTTGTTGGCCGACTCGTCATGGCTCATGGCAGCACCCCGGGCGCGGCAGGCTCGCCGGGCGTTGTCGCCAGTGTCTTGTCGAGTCCGAAGCGCTGCAGCAAGCGACGGGCGTCGAAGGGCGCGCGGACCTTGAGATCATTGTCGAAATAACAGAACACCTCCCGGCTCTTGCGCGCCCTGGGTGAGTGCCGGGCGTCGATCAGCCGGGCATCGGCGGGTTGTTTGCCGTTGTGCCAGGCCTCGATCCGGTCGCCCCAGCGCTTCAGGGCCTGGGGCGTATAGCCGCTGGCGTACAGCTCCTTGTCGCCGTGCAGCCGCAAGTAGACGAAATCGCCGGTCAGGTCCTCGCAATAGGGCCACTTGCCGGCGGTGTCGGCCACCACCAGTGCCACGCCGTGCTGGCGCAGCAGATGAGTGAATTCGGGCACGGCAAAGCTTGCGTGGCGAATTTCCACGGCATGGCGCATGGCTTTTTTGCCGTAGGCCTTGGTGCTGGCGTGGCCGTTGAGGCGTGGTTCGTGCTGGCGGGCGAGGGCGGCGGCCTGTTCGGTATCGGCGGGCAATTGCTGAAGAAAGGCGCCGAACAGCTCGGCGTCGAACCGAAAGCTTGGCGCAAACTGCCACAGGATCGGTCCGAGCTTGTTCTTGAGCTCCAGCACGCCCGAGGCGAAAAAGTTGGCGATCGGCTTGTGCACATCCCGCAGCCGCAGGATATGGGTGATGTAGCGTGGCGCCTTGACGCTGAACACGAACTCCTTGGGCGTATCGGCATACCAGTCGGCATAACGCTCGGGGGTCTGCAGCGCGTAGAACGAGCCGTTGATTTCGATGCTGTTGACTGCGCGCGAAGCGAATTGCAGCTCGCGCCTCTGCGTCAGCCCCTCGGGGTAGAAATCGCCACGCCAGGGCTTGTAGCGCCAGCCGGAAATACCGATATGAATCGCCGCCATGTCCGCTCCCGTCTTGGGGCCTTCGAACCACCTCTGTCTTTTGATGACTGCCCGGCTGACGGGAAAGTTTCGACCTTCCTACGGACGGTGTTTTCCAGCCCCTAGCCGCGGGCTGGCGGGCGATGGGCCGCCCGACGGTGACAAACCCTGCGCCGGGCAGCCGCTGACGCCAGCCCCGCCAGGCGCCACCCTTTGCGACCGGGCATAAAAAAACGCAGCCGGTCAGGGCTGCGTTTTTCTGGTTGGGGCCTGCTGGTGGGCTCAGTGCCCGACCACCACCCGGCTCGCCCCCTCGGCCGGCTCGGCGTACACCGGGCCGAGGCGATCCAGGCGGCCGCTCCAGGCGGTCAGGGCCAGGGCGCCCAGTACCACCAGGCCACCGATCCAGGCGGTGTGGATCAGCCCCAGGTGGGCGACGATCAGGCCGCCACCCCAGGCGCCGCCGGCGATGCCGAGGTTGAAGGCGGCGATGTTCAGGCCCGAGGCCACGTCTACCGCTTGCGGGGTGTGGTGTTCGGCCTGGCGCACCACGTAGACCTGCAGGCCCGGTACGTTGCCGAAGGCCACAGCGCCCCACACCAGTACGGTGGCCAGCGCCAGCCACGGGTTGCCGGCGGTGAAGGTGAGTAGGAACAGCACGCCGGCCAGCAGGGCGAAGATGATCTTCAAGGCGCTGATCGGGCCGCGCTTGTCCGCCAGCTTGCCGCCCCAGATGTTGCCTACGGCGACCGAGATCCCGTAGACCAGCAGCACCAGGCTGACGGTGCTGGCGCTGAAGCCGGAAATGTCCTGGAGAATCGGCGCGAGGAAGGTGAAGGCGATGAACGAGCCGCCGTAGCCCACCGCGGTCATGGCGTACACCAGCAGCAGGCGCGGTTGTTTCAGCACTTGCAGTTGTTGCAGCAAGGACGCCGGTTTGCTGTGGGCGATGTTTTTCGGCACGTAGATCAGGCTGCCGATAAAGGCGATCACACCCAGGGCGGATACCGCGAGGAAGGTTTCGCGCCAGCCGAAATGCTGGCCGATAAAGGTCCCCAGCGGCACACCGGTGACCAGGGCCACCGTCAGGCCGGTGAACATGATGGCAATCGCGCTGGCGGCTTTTTCCTTGGGCACCAGGCTGGTGGCGATGGTCGAGCCGATGGAGAAGAACACGCCATGGGCCAGGCCGGTGACGATGCGCGCCAGGACCAGGGATTCATAGCTGGGCGCTTGCCAGGCCAGCAGGTTGCCGAGGGTGAACAGCACCATCAGCGACAGCAGCAACAGTTTGCGCGGGACCTTGCCGGTCAGCGCGGTGAGCACCGGCGCGCCGACGGCGACACCCAGGGCGTACAGGCTGACCAGCAGCCCGGCGGACGGCAGGCTGACGCCGAGGTCGGCGCCGATGGTGGGTAACAGGCCAACGATGACGAACTCAGTCGTCCCGATGGCGAAGGCGCTGAGGGTCAGCGCGAGCAAGGCAATGGGCATGGCTGCAACTCCGGTGGATTTGACAATGGAGCGCAGTGTCCGGATTTGAATCGTGCGGAAAAATAGCGGTTCCGGTATTTGATATTTGACCTGAAGGCAAATATCGAGCTGAGCAATCAACCCGCTTTTGTAGGAGCGACGCTTGCTCGCGATAAGGCCGGCGCGATGCGCCAGGCCGCCCGCGGCCCGATATCAGTGGCGAATCAACCGGGTCCGCAGCTCAAGGCTGGCCTGCGGCTCAAGGTCCAGCCAGACATGCGGTTTGCCGGCGATCTCGGCGGCCGCGGGCAGGCCGTCGCGGTACGCCAGCCGGTTGCCGGCCAAGGCCGGGACCTTCGGCCCGGGCAGCAAGGTGCCGGCGAGGTTCAGCGGGTCGACGCCACACACCGCGATCAGGCTGCCATCCAGCGGACGGCGGCGCACTTCGCGCAACAGGGCGATGGCCTCGGGCAGGGCGAACTGCTCGCCGGCCAGGCCGCTGACAAAGCGCCCGCCGCGAATTTCGCCGCGGGCCTCCAGCCGATGGAAGGTGCGCAACAGTTCGCGCCAGCTCGGCAGCCAGTCGGCCTCGCGCTCCAGCAGGCGCCAGAACACCACGCCATAACGCCGCAACAGGGTCATGGCGATGTGTTCCAGGGTGGCCGGTGGGGTTGCCTGCCCATGACCGCCGACGCCCTCCGGTACTGGCGACGGACGCCGTAGCAGCGCCCAGCGCCCCGCATCGTCCATACCACCGACCACGGCTCCGCGCCCGCGTCGGCCGCTGCGGGCCAGACGCTTGCTGGCCGGGGTGATCAAGGCGCGCAGGCCGGCAAAACTGTCGGCATTCACCAGCCCGGCGGCCACCAGTTCCTGCAGGGCGATCTCCAGTTCGGTGCGCAGGACATGGGCTTCATGCTGCAATTCATCGAAGAACAGGGCGCCGTGCTGGCTCAGGGCTTCATGGACCTTCTGTGCCTTGGGCGACAGCTCGCGGCTGTCGGGTTGTGCGCCCAGTCCGCTCCACAGCGCGACCTGGTTGCGCGGCAGCAGCACGATCGGCGTATTGCGCAGGGTCGCGCCGGCGGTTTTGTGCGGTGCGCTGAGCCGGCTCCAGACCACCTTGCCGTTGCGGCACAGCTCATCCAGCCAGGTGGCGGAGTAATCCTTGATCCGCGCCGGTAGCAGGTCGCTGTCCCAGGCGCCGGCCGCGGCGGCATAGCCTTCGAACTGAGCGACCGTCTGCGCCAGCATGGCACTGCCCTGGCCCTGGGTGGCGCTGGACAGGTGCTGCCAGTCGAACAGAAAACGCATCAGGTCCTGCAGCGACACCGGTTCGATTTCCCGGCGCAGGCGTTTGACGGTGTAGCGATGAATCCGCGCCAGCAGATGCCGTTCGCACCACTCTTCCCGGGCCTCGCCGGGGCTGAAGCGGCCGCGCAGCACATAACCTTCGCCTTCCAGTTGCGCCAGGACCTGGGCGACCTCGCCGGCGCTCAGGCCCAGGGGCATGGCGATACTCTCCAGCGGCAACGGGCCGAAGCCGCTGAGCCGGGCTCGAATCACTTCGACCACCGCTTCATCGCGCTGCCATCGCTCATCGAAGCCGGGCGGCGCCTCGAGGAGCGGTTGCGGCGGCGCCTGTGGATAAATCGCCCGCAGGCAGCCCAGGCGCTCGACGGCCAGCCACAGGGCCTGTCCGTCGTCGATCTGCAGGCGGCTGGCGCGCCCGCTGTCCGCCAGGGCTTGCAGCCAGTCGGTCCACCGCGGGTTGGCCTGGGCTTCGTCCTCGCTGATACAGGCCAGGCTCATCAGCGCTTCATGCATTTCGTCCGGGTTGCCGGGGGTGGGCCAGGCTTCCTCGCGCACCGACTGGATGGCCTCGGCGTCCAGGGCGCCGAGGTCGTCGCTGGACTCGGGGTCGCTCCAGCGGCGGCTGAGCACGGCCTGGGTGCGGCGCTCTTCCAGCGGAGTATCGTCAAGGAAGGTATAGGGCCGGGCGCTGAGGATTTCCGCGGCCAGGGGCGAGGGCGCCGGCAGGTCGCGGCTGATCAGGCGCAGCTCGCCGCGCTCGATGCGCCGCAACAGCGTCAGCCAGCCCTCGCTGTCCATGGCTTCGTGCAGGCAGTCGTCGAGGGTCTGTTCCACCAGCGGGTGATCGGGAATCTGCCGTTCGCCGGCGAGATTCTCCAGGCAGGCGATCTGGTCGGGAAATACGCTGGCGATCAGGTCTTCGCTTTTCATCCGCTGGATCTGCGGCGCTACCTTGCGCCCGCCGACAAAGCGCGGCAGCGCCAGGGCCACGCCGGCATTCCAGCGCCAGCGCACGCCGAACAGCGGCGCCTCCAGCACGGCCTGGACCAGGATGTGTTCGGCGCTGTTGCTGTGCAGGTAACGCCAGACGTCGTCGAGCTCGAAACTGTGGCCGGTGGACAGCGACAGCACGATGGCGTCTTCGCTGGCGGCGGCCTGCAGTTCGAAGTTGAAGGTGCGGCAGAAGCGCTTGCGCAGCGCCAGGCCCCAGGCGCGGTTGATCCGGCTGCCGAACGGCGTGTGGATGATCAGTTGGGTGCCGCCGGACTCATCGAAAAAGCGCTCCATGATCAATGTGTCCTGGGACGGCAGCGCGCCCAGGGCCTGGCGTGCGCGGGCCAGGTACTCGACCAGTTGTTCGGCGCTGGCGGCGTCCAGGCCCAGGCTGTCGCCCAGCCAGTCGAGGGCGGGCTGTAGTTGGCCGGGGGTGGCACCGAGCAACTCGTCGAGCCGGCCCAGCAGGCGCGCCACGGCAAACGACAGTTCGGCGCTGCGCCCAGGGGCTTCGCCGAGCCAGAACGGAATGGTCGGCGGCTGGCCGTGGGCGTCCTCGACCCGCACCCGGCCGGTTTCCACCCGCAGGATGCGGTACGAAGTGTTGCCCAGCTGGAACACATCGCCGGCGATGCTTTCCACCGCGAAGTCTTCGTTGACGCTGCCGATATTCAGCGCCTGGGGCTCCAGCAGCACGGCGTAGTCGGCGTTGTCAGGGATGGTGCCGCCGCTGGTCACCGCCGTCAGCTGGCTGCCCCGCCGGCCGCGCAGGCTATGGTTGACGGCATCGCGATGCAGATAGGCGCTGCGGATGCCCTGGCGCCCGTTGTAGCCCTCGGCGAGCATGCGCAGCAGCGCCTGAAAATGCCCTTCGTCGAGGTCGCTATAAGGCGAGGCGCGGCGGATCATCTCCAGCAGCGGCTGCTCCTGCCATTCCTGGTTGCTGACTTCGGCGACGACCTGCTGCGCCAGCACATCCAGCGGCGCCCTGGGGATCTGCAGGGTGTCGAGTTCGCCGCGATGCACGCAGTCGAGCAGGGCGGCGCATTCGATCAGGTCGTCGCGGCTCAGGGCGAACAGGCGGCCCTTGGGCGTGCCGCCGACCTGGTGCCCGGAGCGTCCAACCCTTTGCAGAAAGGCCGAGATCGAACGCGGCGAGCCGATCTGGCACACCAGGTCGACATCGCCGATATCGATTCCCAGCTCCAGCGAGGCGGTGGCGATCAGTACTTGCAGGTCGCCGCGCTTGAGACGCTGTTCGGCGTCCAGGCGAAACTCCTTGGCCAGGCTGCCATGGTGGGCGGCCACCGCGTCCTTGCCCAGGCGTTCGCTGAGGTGGCGGCTCAGGCGTTCGGCCAGGCGCCGGGTGTTGACGAACACCAGGGTGGTGCGGTGCTCCCGCGCCAGTTCGGCGATACGTTCGTAGACTAGTTCCCAGACGTCGTTGGCCATGACCGCCGACAGCGGCACGGGCGGCACTTCGATGGCCAGGTCCCGGGGGCGGGCGTGGCCGATATCGACGATCTCGCAGGGGCGTTCATGGCCGACCAGAAAACGCGACACCGCTTCGATGGGCTTCTGCGTGGCCGACAGGCCGATGCGCGTCAGCGGCTCGGCGCATAGCGCTTGCAGGCGCTCCAGGCTCAAGGCCAGGTGGCTGCCGCGCTTGCTGGCGGCGATGGCGTGGATCTCGTCGACGATCACCGTGCGCGTGCTGGCCAGCATTTGCCGGCCGGAGGCCGAGCCCAGCAGCACATACAGCGATTCGGGGGTGGTCACCAGGATGTGCGGCGCGCTTTTGCGCATGGCGCTGCGGTCTTTCTGCGGGGTGTCGCCGGTGCGCACCGCGGTGCTGATGCGTAATTGCGGCAGGCCCATGCGTTCGAGTTGCGCGGTGATCCCGGCCAGCGGGTCCTGCAGGTTGATCTGGATATCGTTGCTCAAAGCCTTGAGTGGCGAGACGTAGACCACCAGGGTCTGTTCCGGCAGCGTGCCGCCATTTTCCAGGCCGCGATGAACCAGCTCGTCGATCACCGCGAGGAAGGCGGTCAGGGTCTTGCCCGAGCCAGTGGGCGCGGCGATCAGCGTCGAACGGCGCTGGCGGATCAGCGGCCAGGCCCGGGCCTGGGCGGCGGTCGCCTCCGGGAAGCAGCTGTCGAACCAGGCGCTGACCGCGGGATGAAAACCCGGCAGGGCGTTGGCGGGGATCTGGGGAAGGTTCATGCACAACGTTATGCGACCGCCGGAGTGAAGTTGCAAGCCTGCCTTGTCGCCGCTGGCGGCAGCGGCCCTGAAGGGCTGTGTGCTTTGTTGCTCTACACTTTCTCAGTGACGGTTGCGCCGGAAACCCGCAAAATGCAACGATTCTGAGCAATATTCATGGCCAGCCCCGCGGGTCTGGCCGATTCAAACCATCGTTCCGAACAGATTGGGCCTGCTGACTCTATGCGAATGCGCCTTATGTTACTGGGCGGCGGAAATGCCCTTGGGCAGGCGCTGATTCGCCTCGGTGCGGAGGAAGACATCGGTTTCCTCGCCCCCCGTCCGCCGCAAGACGGCTGGGATGCCGCGAGCCTGACGCAACTGCTCGACGACACCCGTCCGGATGCCTTGATCAACCTTGCGTACTACTTCGACTGGTTCCAGGCGGAGAGTGTCCCCGAAGCACGCCTGGCCAGCCAGGAACGGGCGGTCGAGCGGCTTTCCGAGCTGTGCCAGCATCACAACATCATTCTTCTGCAGCCTTCCAGCTACCGCGTGTTCGACGGTTCGCGGGCCACCGCCTACAGCGAAAAGGACGAACCGGTACCGCTGGGCCTGCGTGGCCAGGCCTTGTGGCGGATCGAGCAGAATGTGCGCGCCACCTGCCCACAGCATGTGCTGCTGCGTTTCGGCTGGCTGCTGGACGATAGCGCCGAAGGCACCCTGGGGCGTTTCCTGGCCCGTGCCGAGCAACCCGAAGAGCTGCTGCTGGCCGACGACCGCCGGGGCAACCCGACGCCGGTGGACGATGCCGCCCGGGTGATCATCTCCGTACTCAAGCAACTCGATTGCGCCGCGCCGCTGTGGGGCACTTACCACTACGCCGGCCATGAGGCGACCACGCCGCTGGCGCTGGGCCAGGCGATCCTCACCGAGGCCCGCAGCCTGCATCCGCTGGCCATCGAAGCGCCGACCGCCCAGGCCCACGCCGCCCGGCCGGACGCTGCCGAAGAACCGCAGCACGCGGTGCTGGCCTGCAAAAAAATTCTGCACACCTTCGGGATCAAGCCTCGCGCCTGGCGCGCGGCACTCCCGGCTCTACTGGATAGGTTTTATCGTCATGGCTGATGGCCCAATCTTGATCACCGGCGGTGCCGGCTTCATCGGTTCGCACCTGACCGACGCTTTGCTCGCCAAGGGCTACTCGGTGCGGATCCTTGACGATCTGTCCACGGGTAAACCCGGCAACCTGCCGCTGGACAACCCACGGGTCGAACTGATCCAAGGCGACGTCGCCGATGCAGCCCTGGTGGCGCGGGCGATGAGCGGCTGCCGCGCGGTGGCGCACCTGGCGGCGGTCGCTTCGGTACAGGCTTCGGTGGACGACCCGGTGCGTACCCACCAGAGCAACTTCATCGGCACCCTCAACGTCTGCGAAGCCATGCGCCAGGCTGGCGTCAAGCGTGTGCTGTTTGCTTCCAGCGCGGCGGTGTATGGCAACAATGGCGAGGGCGAATCGATCGACGAAGACACGCCCAAGGCACCACTGACGCCCTATGCGTCGGACAAGCTGGCCAGCGAGTACTACTTGGATTTCTATCGCCGCCAGCATGGGCTGGAGCCGGCGATCTTCCGCTTCTTCAACATCTTCGGGCCGCGCCAGGATCCATCCTCGCCGTACTCCGGGGTCATCAGCATCTTTTGCGAGCGCGCGCAGAAAGGCCTGCCGATCACCGTATTCGGCGATGGCGAGCAAACTCGTGATTTCATGTATGTCGAAGACCTGGTGGACGTGCTGGTGCAGTCCCTGGAAACACCGCAACTGGAAGTCGGCGCGGTCAATGTCGGCCTGAACCAGGCCACCACCCTCAAGCAATTGCTCGAGGTCCTGGGCGAGGTGGTAGGGCAGTTGCCACCGATCAGCTACGGCCCGGCGCGCTCTGGGGACATTCGCCATTCGCGGGCGAACAACCAGCGCCTGTTGCAGCGCTTCAAACTCCCCGAACCGACGCCGATGAGCGTCGGGCTGGCACGTTTGCTGGGCCGCTGAGCTTTCCCCAGCCATGAAAAAAGGCGCCTTTGCAGGCGCCTTTTTTTGTCTGGCCGATTTAGAACTTGTAGCCCAGGCCGACCATGTAGACCCATGGATCGACGTCCACGTCGACCTTGGCCCGGGTGCCGCCAGCGACCGCGTTGTTGTCCACGTAGGCGGTGGTGTCGATGTCGACGTAGCGCACCTGGGCGTTGATCATCACGTTGTCGGTCAGCATGTAGTCGGCACCGACCTGCCAGGCCAGGCCCCAGGAGTTCTTCGCCCGGAAATTGTCGAAACCGGCGGCGCTGGCACGGCTGCCGACGTGCTCGTCATAGATCCAGGTGTAGTTGATGCCGGCACCGACGTAAGGCTGGAAGGCGGCCTTGTGGTCCAGTGGGTAGTACACCACGCTCAGGGTCGGCGGCAGGTGCTTGAGGGTACCGAGCTTGCCGTTGGCGGCGTCCAGCGCGGTGCCCTTGAGCTTGACGTCATGCTCGAACGGGGTGGCCGCGAGCAGTTCGATACCGACGTTGTTGGTCAGCATGTAGGCGAAGTTCAGGCCCAGCTGGGTGTCGCTGCTCATGGTCGCCTTGCCGCCGAGGTTGGCACCGGCCAATGGACCGCGGTCGACCTTGACGTCGCCGCTGTCGGCTTTCGGATTGACGGTGATGGCACCGGCGCGAACGATGATGTCGCCGGCCTCGTGGGCGTGGGCGATCGGGGCGGCGAGCGCGAGCGCGAACAGGGAGGCGCTGAGCAGGGACTTGTGCATGGGAGCTCCAAAGGACGATTCGAGTTGGCTAGGTCCAATGGTAAGGATCGTCAAGGAACAGGTTTTGACTCAGCTCAATGAAAACCGGATCAGCGTGGAGGCAGGGGAACTGCGGGTGTTGTGTACGCTGTGCAACTGATCGCGGGCAAACGTGCGGCTACAGGGAACTGTGCTGTTTTGTGGGCGCAGGTTTGCTTGCGATGAGGTCATGAATGGCTCTGCGAAAAACGTGTTTTCACTCCTGCAATTCGTACACGTAAATCTTCTCTGCCTCCATCTGGTAACCCGCGTCGGCGATTTCGCTGGTGGACGCCTTGACCTGCATCGGCCCCTCGATCCAGTACGGCTGATACAGCTCATCGAGCTTCACGCCGACTTGGCTTTTCACATGCACGATCTGGTTCGATGGCGGTGGCGGCACGTGGATGCAGGCGCCGAAATACGGCACCAGCAGAAACTCCGTGGTGCGGCCTTCCTCGCTGACTTCCAGCGGCACGATGTAGCCGGGCAGGCGCACCGACAGGCCGTCCAGGCTCTGCACCACCGGAGCGTTGGGCATGTCCTGCTTGGCCGCCGGGGCGGACTCGGCGGCCAGGGCGTCGCTCATCTGCGACAGGTCGTGCAGCGGCTGCATGTTCGGCACCTCCGCCGGCGCGTCCGGCGGGATCATTTCCGACCAGGCCAGGTCACGGGGTTCGGCGGCCCACAGTGGCAGGGCGACCAGCATCAATAGCGCAAGCAGGGCACGGGGCATGCCGGAGCTCCTCATAACCGGAAGTTCCTCATAAACGGATGGACAGGCCATCGGCCAGCGATTGTCGGTAGGCGCGCCAGGCGGGCACGCTGCCCATCAGCAGGGCGGCGATCAGGATACCGCCGAGCAGCGTCCACTCATACTCGCTTGGCCAGGACAGCGGCAGGTACAGGCCGTAGCTCGACTGCACATAACCCTGGGCCAGGGCAATGCCCAGGTACAGCAGGCCCAGCCCGGCGAGCACACCGGACAGCGCCAGGGCGAAGGCCTCCAGCACCAGCAAGGTCGCGATATGCCAGGGGCGGGCGCCGACCGAACGCAGGATCGCCATTTCCCGGCGGCGCTCGTTGAGGCTGGTGAGGATCGCCGTGAGCATGCCGATCAGGCCGGTCAGCACCACGAACAGCGACACCACGAACAAGGCCTTTTCCGCGGTGCCCATCAGGCTCCACAGCTCCTGCAGGGCGACCCCGGGCAAGATCGCCAGCATCGGTTCGCCGCGGTATTCGTTGATTTCGCGCTGCACCGCGAAGGTGGCGATCTTGCTGTTCAGGCCGAGCATGAAGGCGGTGATCGCTTGCGGCGTCAGGTCCATGTTGCGCGCCTGGTCGGCACTGATGCGGCCGTTGCCCTGGGCCGGCACGCCGTTGTGCCAGTCGATATGGATCGCCTCCATGCCACCGAGGCTGATGTGCAGCGTGCGGTCCACCGGGGTGCCGGTGCGCTTGAGGATGCCGACCACGGTGAAGGGTTTGTCGTCATGCTTGACCAGGCTGATGGCCGCTACGCCGTGGGCCAGCACCAGCTTGTCGCCGAGCTTGTAATGCAGGGCCTCGGCGACTTCGGCGCCCAGCACCACTTCGAACGGATCGCTGGCGAACTCGCGGCCGCTGGCCAGTTGCAGGTTCTGCTGGTGGCCGTACTGGTAATGCTCGAAGTAGGCCGCGGTGGTGCCCATCACCCGGTAGCCGCGATGGGAATCGCCGAGGGAAATCGGGATCGCCCATTTCACTTTCGGGCTATTGGCGAAGTGCTCGAAGCTGTCCCAGCGAATGTTGTTGGTGGCGTTGCCGATGCGGAACACCGAGTACAACAGCAGGTTCACCGAACCGGAGCGGGCGCCGACGATCAGGTCGGTACCGCTGATGGTGCTGGCGAAGCTGGCGCGGGCTTCGGTGCGCACCCGTTCCACCGCCAGCAGCAGGCAGACCGACAGGGCGATGGCGAAGGCGGTGAGGATCGCGGTGAAGCGGCGGTTAGCCAGGCTGGCCATGGCTAGACGGAACAGATACATCTCAGACCTCCGCGGGCGTGGCAGCGCGATTGAGCTCGGCCAGCGACAGGTTGCGATCGAACAGCGGCGCCAGGCTTTGGTCGTGGCTGACGAACAGCAGACTGGCCCCGGCCTCGCGGCATTCGGCGAACAACAGGCGAATAAAGGCTTCGCGGGCGTCGTAGTCCAGTGCCGAGGTGGGTTCGTCGGCAATCACCAGTTCCGGTTGGCCGATCAGCGCGCGAGCGGCGGCGACCCGTTGTTGCTGGCCGATGGACAGCGAATCGGCGCGGCGACCGAGCAGGTCGGGGTCTTTAAGCCCCAGGTGGGCGAGCAGGGTGGCGGCTGCCTGGTCGACACTGCCGTGGCGCTGCACGGCGCGGCTGGCGCGCAATTTGGAGAAGTGGCAGGGCAACTCGACGTTTTCGCGTACCGAGAGAAATGGCAGCAGGTTGAACTGCTGGAAGATGTAGCCGGTGTGATCGACCCGGAAGCGGTCGCGGGCGCCGGCGGAGAGTTCGGTCAACTCCTGGCCCAGCAGGCGGATGCTGCCGCGGCCGGGTTTCTGCACGCCGCCGAGCAGGCCGAGCAGGGTGGTCTTGCCGCTGCCGCTGGGGCCCTTGAGGAACAGCGTTTCACCCGCTTCCAGGCGAAAGGCCGGGATATCCAGCAACTGCGGATGGCCGGGCCAGCTGAAGCCCAGGTCGGACAGTTCGATAAGTGCTTGGGTCATGTTGGGCCGATCATGGAGTGAGTTTTGTAGCCGCTGCCGAAGGCTGCGATAAGGTCCGCAGGACCTTGCGAAAACCTCAAGAGCAACGACCCCTTCGGGCTCGATCGCAGCCTGCGGCAGCGGCTACAGGAGTTGCGGTCAGAATTTCAGGCTGGCGGCCTTGGAGGTCGCTTCCACGCCTTGCTGGCCACTTGGCGAGATGAGTTGTACCTGAATTTTCTGGGTGGCGGGGAAGGTCTTGAACACGCCGGCCAGGTCCAGGTTCTTCAGCGCGCCCGGCGTGGCACAGGTGAACTGGTAGTGCGCATGGATCTCGCTGTGTTCGTGGTGATGTTCGTGGCCGCCGGCACTCTTCGCGTCGTCATGGTCTTCGTCGTGATCTTCGGGCTTGTCGCCGAACAGCGGGCTTTCCAGTTCCTGTTGCGCCACCACGCAACCGGCGGCGGGCGGCAGGCTGAACAGCGCCAGCGGTTTTTCCAGCTGCGCGCGCACGGCGGCGACCTTGGCCTTGTCCGCGTCGGTGCTGGCGGCGTGCTCGAAGCCCACCAGGTTCATCGCCGGGCTTTCCAGTTCCAGCTCCAGGGTCTGGCCGTCCAGTGCCGCGTTCAGGCGGGCCACGCCATGCTCGTGAGCACCGAGGCTGCCGTGCTCATGGTCGTGGTCGTGTTTTTCGGCCGCGTGAGCGATGGCCAGGGGCAACAGGGCGAACGGCAGGGCGAGCAGCAGACGACGCATGGCAAGTCTCCGGGAGCGAACATGAAAATAATGTTATGTAATCTTATAACGGAATCGGCGAGAGTGTGACCGCCTGCTTGGCGTTGCGCAAGACGCATGGGAGCATGCTCGTCAGAAAATTTCGGGAGCAGAGCGATGGTGCGGATTCGTGGAAGCATCGGCGAATGGCCGGTGGATTTGACCCTGGAACTGGACGAGGCCGACTGGGATCAGTTGAGTGCCCGGTTGGGGGCGCCGTTGCAGGCGGCCAAAGCTGAAAGCGGCGCGCCTGTGGCCAAGCCGGCGAGCCAGGACGATGCGCTGTGGCAGATCACCCAAGACCTGCTGCACAAGGCCGGGCAATTGAGCGGCCCGGATCTTTTGGAGCAACTGGAAGGCCTGACCGGCAGCGCCGCGGCGGGCAAGCGGCTGTTGGTGCGTTTGCGCCACAGCGCACAGGTCAAGGTGGTGAGCGGCGGCGATACGCCGCTCTACAGCTGGATCGAGTAGGCGAAGGCTGCGCCGGCTTGCGATAAACCGGCGCGGCTATCAGCTATGAATCAGTACAGCGCGGCGAACAGCTTGCGACGGTAGGTGGTCACCAGCGGGTGATCGTTGCCCAGCAGCTCGAACACTTGCAGCAAGGTCTTGTGCGGCAGGCCTTCGTTGTAGCTGCGGTTACGGATGAACAACTTGAGCAGGGCATCCAGCGCCGCGTCGTACTGCTGACGCGCCAGTTGCTGGATGGCCAGCTGATACACCGCCTCGTCATCCTGCGGGTCCTGCGCCAGGCGGCTTTTCAGCTCGGCGCTGTCCGGCAGGTCGGCGGCCTGCTTGAGGAAGGTAATCTGCGCCTTGGCCCCGGCCAGCGCCGCCTTGTGTTCATCGCCGGTGACCGCGTCGAGTACGGTCTGGGCTTCGCCCAGTTCGCCGCGTTCGGCCAGGCAGCGGGCGTAGAGGATCAAGGCCTTGGCGTTGCTGTTGTCTTCGCCCAGCAGCACTTTGAGCGTGGCTTCGGCATCGGCGATGCGCCCTTCGGCGAACAGCGCTTCAGCCAGCTCCAGCGGGTCGGCGGCCTTGGGCGGCGGCATCTGCACATGGGGTTCGAGCATGGCGCGCACCGCGGACTCCGGTTGCGCCCCAGCAAAACCGTCCACCGGCTGACCGTCCTTGAACAGCACCACGGTCGGCAGGCTGCGAATGCCGAAGCGGGCAACGATGTCCTGCTCGATATCGCAGTTGACCTTGGCCAGCAGCAGTTCGCCCTGATAGCTCTCGGCGATCTGTTGCAGCATCGGCATCAGCGCCTTGCAGGGCGCGCACCATTCGGCCCAGAAATCCACCAGCACCGGCTTGTGGAACGAGTTCTCGATCACCGACTGGTCGAAGTCGGCGGTGCTGGCGTCGAAAATGTACGGCGTGTCCTGACTCATGGGGGATCTCGAAGAACGTGAATGGGCCAACTATAAGGGCTGGCGGGGTGTGCCTGAAAGCGGTGGCTGTCCGCTCGCCGGTTATCGCGTAGCGCTGGCAGGGGCTCAATCGCGCTGCGCGTGATACAGGCTCACTTCGCGGAACTCCCAGGGCTCGGCCAGATCCGGCAGGGTCAGGGCGTGGAGCATTTCCAGACGTTGGTACAGCGGATGCTGGAAGTCCTTGACCCGGGAGTCCGCCACCAGCGCCTGGCGTCCGCGGCTGAGGAACTCATCCAGCAGCGGCAGGTTGGCGCGGTCGTAGAGCACGTCGGCCACCAGGATCAGGTCGAAGCGATCCGCTTGCGCGAAAAAGTCCGTGGAGTAACCCAGTTCAACCCCGTTGAGCGCCGCATTCGCCTTGCAGGCGGCGATGGCCAGCGGGTCGAGGTCGCAGGCCACCACTTCCAGCGCGCCTGCTTTCAGCGCTGCGATACCGGCCACGCCGGAGCCGGCGCCGAAGTCCAGGACCCGCTTGCCTTGCACCCACTGCGGACGCTCGGCCAGATAGCGCGCCAGGGCCAGGCCGCTGGCCCAGCAGAAACTCCAGTACGGCGGTTCGTGGAGAATTCGCCGGGTTTCTTCCGGGGTGAAGGCGCGGTCCATGTTGTCGGCATCGATCAACCACAGCTTCAGCTCGGTGTCCGGCAGTTCGCAGGCCACCAGTTGGGCATCGCCCAGCAGTTCGCTCAGGGCGCGTTGCAGGTCGAGCGGTGGGGTCATGGTGCTTTGACGAACTGCAGCTGGCCCACGGCCTGGGTGGTCGGCTGGGTGATGAGTTGCGCCGGCAGGTGCAGGATCAACTGGCCGGACTGGCTGGCGCGGCCGCGCAGTTCAACGCGGGCGCCTACCGGGAAGACATCGGGATTGAAGCGCAGGCGAAACGGCAGGACCTTGTTGTTGCCGATCAGGTTGCTGCTGGCCAGCAAACGTTGCGGCCGGCCGCGCTCGTCGATCACCAGCAGCGCCAGTTCCACCTCGGCACCGCTCGGTACGCCCTGCAGGGTGCCGCTCAGTTCACGCTGGTAGGCCGGCAGGGGGCCGAGGTCAGTGGATTCCTGGGCTTTTTTCACACTCTGCTGGGGCGGCACGGTGGAGATGGCCGGTTTCGGGGCGTCGCTGCTGCAAGCGACCAGCAGGCTGAAAAGGCTGAGCAAAACGAGCGGTCGTAGTGGCATGCGAAGCTCCAACAAGGCGAAATTCCATGTGCAAAACATAATAGTCGGTCTGTATACCGTAAAGGCTATGGCTTGTCTTGCCAGTGGGATGCGCTACCATGGCCCTCCCTTTTTTTGTTGCCTGCCACCATGCACTGTCCCTTCTGCGGTGCCAACGACACCAAGGTCATCGACTCGCGTCTGGTCGCCGAAGGCGAACAGGTGCGCCGCCGGCGTGAATGCCTGGCCTGCGGTGAGCGTTTCACCACTTTCGAAACCGCCGAACTGGTGTTGCCGCGCCTGATCAAGACTGACGGCAGCCGTCAGCCCTTCGACGAAGAAAAACTCCGCGCTGGCATGCAGCGTGCCCTGGAAAAACGTCCGGTCAGCGTCGAGCGCCTGGAAGCCGCGCTGGTGCATATCAAGCACAAGTTGCGCGCCACCGGCGAGCGCGAGGTCAAGTCCCTGGTCGTCGGCGAACTGGTGATGGCCGAGCTGCAAAAGCTCGATGAAGTGGCCTATATCCGCTTCGCTTCGGTCTACCGACGGTTCCAGGATCTCAATGAGTTCCGCGAAGAGATCGACCGTCTCGCCCGCGAGCCGGGAAAAGAATGAACACCTCCAGCGAACAGGCGGTACTCGACGCCCACTATATGGCGCGCGCCCTGGAGCTGGCCGCAAAAGGTCGCTTCAGCACTCACCCCAACCCCCGTGTCGGTTGCGTGATCGTGCGCGACGGCCAGGTCGTCGGCGAAGGCTGGCATGTGCGGGCCGGCGAGCCCCATGCCGAAGTCCACGCCCTGCGTGCCGCCGGTGCCAACGCCCGCGGCGCCACCGCTTACGTGACCCTCGAACCCTGCAGCCATCACGGCCGTACGCCGCCGTGCGCCGATGCCCTGGTGGATGCCGGCGTGGCTCGGGTCGTGGCGGCGATGCAGGACCCCAACCCGGAAGTCGCCGGCCGTGGCCTGCAGTGCCTGGCCCAGGCCGGCATCGCTACCCACAGCGGGGTGATGGAGCAGCAAGCCCGTGCCCTCAACCAGGGTTTCCTCAAACGCATGGAACAGGGCTTGCCGTTCGTGCGGGTCAAGCTGGCCATGAGCCTGGACGGGCGCACCGCCATGGCCAGTGGCGAAAGCCAGTGGATCACCGGCCCCGCCGCGCGTTCCGCGGTGCAGCGCCTGCGGGCCCAGGCCAGCGTGGTGTTGACCGGTGCCGACACGGTGCTGGCGGACAATGCCCGGCTGACGGTGCGTGCCGAGGAGCTGGGGCTGGATGCGGAACAGACCGCCCTGGCCATGAGCCGTCCACCCTTGCGCGTGTTGATCGACGGCCGCCTGCGGGTGCCGCTCGATGCGCCGTTCTTCAAGGCGGGGCCGGCGCTGGTCGCCACCTGCGCCGCGGTGGAGGAACAGTATGCCAATGGTCCGGAGTGCCTGATCGTGCCGGGCGCCGATGGCCAGGTGGACCTGCGTCGGCTGCTGGGCGAGCTGGCTGCCCGCGGCGTCAACGAGGTGCTGGTGGAAGCCGGCCCGCGCCTGGCGGGGGCGTTCGCCCAGCAAGGTTTGGTGGACGAGTACCAGATCTTTGTCGCCGGCAAGTTCCTCGGCTCTACGGCCCGGCCGCTGCTCGACTGGCCGCTGGCGCAGATGAGTGAGGCGCCGCAGCTGAAAATCATTGAAATGCGCGCCGTAGGCGATGACTGGCGAGTCATTGCCATTCCTCTGCCAGCAGCGAGCGTATAATTTCGGGCCTTCGCCACGCGGCGACCCTGTTCTCGAGGAGGACTCCATGTTTACAGGCATCATCGAATCCATCGGCAGCATCCGTGCATTGACCCCCAAGGGTGGCGATGTGCGGGTGTATGTGGAAACCGGCAAGCTCGACCTGGGCGACGTGAAGCTGGGCGACAGCATCGCGGTGAACGGCGTCTGCCTGACCGCGGTGGAACTGCCGGGCGACGGCTTCTGGGCCGACGTCAGCCGCGAGACCCTGGACTGCACCGCTTTCCATCAGTTGAAGGCCGGCAGCCGGGTCAACCTGGAAAAGGCCCTGACTCCGACCACTCGCCTGGGCGGTCACCTGGTCAGCGGCCATGTCGACGGCGTCGGCGAAGTGGTGGCCCGGGAGGAAAATGCCCGCGCCATCCAGTTCCGTATCCGCGCGCCCAAGGACCTGGCCAAGTACATCGCCCACAAGGGCTCGATCACCGTCGACGGCACCAGCCTGACGGTCAACGCGGTCAATGGCGCCGAGTTCGAGCTGACCATCGTCCCGCACACGCTGGCCGAAACCATCATGGCCGACTACCGGCCGGGTCGGCAGGTCAACCTCGAAGTCGACCTGCTGGCGCGTTACCTGGAGCGCCTGTTGCTGGGCGACAAGGCCGCGGAGCCTTCGAGCGGTGGCATCACCGAAAGTTTTCTGGCCGCTAACGGCTACCTCAAATCCTGACTCAAGGGGGTGCCGCGTGGCGCTCAACAGCATCGAAGAACTGGTTGAAGACATCCGCCAAGGCAAGATGGTCATCCTCATGGATGACGAAGACCGCGAGAACGAAGGCGACCTGATCATGGCCGCCGAGTGCTGCAAGGCCGAACACATCAACTTCATGGCCAAGCACGCCCGCGGCCTGATCTGCATGCCGATGAGCCGCGAGCGTTGCGAGCTGCTCAAGCTGCCTTTGATGGCGCCGCGCAACGGCTCCGGGTTCGGCACCAAGTTCACCGTTTCCATCGAGGCCACCACCGGCGTGACCACCGGCATCTCCGCTGCCGACCGCGCACGCACGGTGCAGGCGGCTGCCGCCAAGGACGCCAAGGCCGAAGACATCGTCAGCCCGGGCCACATCTTCCCGCTGATGGCCCAGCCGGGTGGCACCCTGGCCCGCGCCGGCCACACCGAAGCCGCCTGCGACCTGGCGCGCATGGCCGGTTTCGAGCCGAGCGGGGTGATCTGCGAAGTGATGAACGACGACGGCACCATGTCCCGTCGCGCCGAGCTGGAAG